>Ga0070729_10005044_pt1 | contig 13930 bp, 14 predicted proteins | sample tdDd472_FD_66725 | JGI IMG/M metagenome (GOLD analysis project Ga0070729, IMG submission 66725) | Marine sediment microbial communities from the Atlantic coast under amendment with organic carbon and nitrate - tdDd47.2 | ecosystem: Environmental > Aquatic > Marine > Coastal > Sediment | place...
TGTTTTGGAACTTCCGTCCTGCTAGTTCCCAACTAGGAAACAGATGAGAGCTTCTGTAGTTGATCCTCTGCTACCTGCTCAAGAGAAACGTCGCCGAAACGACTGATGTCGATTTCCGGAAAGCGCTCTACCATCATATCTTCAAAAGTCACAGTTTTTGACAAAGCCAAAACCTTCGTCCAGTATTCAACGACATCCTCAAGGTATTCTTTGAGTTGGAAGGCACGAGAGCCGGCGTCGTAAATGGTACATCTTTCCAGGGGGTAAGATGGTGCCTTAAAGTTTGATTCAATAAACTCTGGAGCCAAAAGTGAATTGCAGCGCATTAAATCGGTGCCGGTGATTTTAATTGCCACTTTTGATTCGGCTGTTGGTACGAAAAATCTCCCTTCGATATAGCAGACATGGGTTCCCTCATAATGAGGGAAGTGCCTGCGACAGGCCTCGTCTGCTTCAATCAATCTTTTCTCACTCATGGGGCCGCCTATGGTAAAAAAAAGAATTGAGCTCAGTTCGATTCCCTGCTTAACCGCCTCCTTTATCATGATGTCCAAGGCGTGTTTCAGGCTAGTTCCGGTTGCAACGACATCACCAATAATGATCTGTGCCCTTTGGGGAAATGTTATCTTCTTGTAGTCATCTTCTGTTATATGCCACTGTTCTGACCCTTCAGTTATTCGGGCTCGCTGGGCTGTTACAAAACAAGAATTATGATTATTCCAGCCTAAGGCCTTGGCCAGTGCGCCACGAAGACCAAAATTTAGTCCTCCCCGAAGGATATTGAAAACCACTGAACGCTTTTCCTGCAGTTCCATCGCTGTTAATTTTTGGGTGAGTCGAAAGAAAGTGGCACAAGCCTTCTCGAGCTTTTCAGTATAGTCATAGCCCATCACCAAAGGATCATTGCAAATGGTTCTGGTTTCTGAAGTGGAAAGAATATATCGGCTCACTGCTGTGTCTGCGTTATCTTCGATCTGATATACTACATCATTTTTTTCTCTGTTGATTTCGTTTAGCATAAGAAATTAATATATTTAGAAACAGTATTTTGTTTTTTGTTGTTAACACATAAATATGTAGACAAAGAAAAAAAGTCTTGCTTTGCCGCCGATTCTGATACGGGCAAGACTATACCCACTCCGCAGTAATGTTGCACCCTCTTATGCAGATTATATCGCAACTTATAAGCGAGGAAAGCTGAACGGCGAGATAGATTTTTCACTGTATTATTCAGGCTCGATAATCTTTGGCCGTCAATTTTTCCCGGCCATCAATTATTGCTCTGATATCGTCAAAAGCTGTTATTGACACACCAGAATATTTTGGTTAGCCTGTGGTGATGTTATGGTTAACCAAAATGCGTGAGTGTGGATGAAGAAACAAATTCTGCAACTTCTCAGGCAAAATTCGCATCAAATATCAGGGGAAAAGCTCAGCTCTGTTCTGGGAGTTTCTCGTGTAACTGTTTGGAAACATATAAAAGGGTTGATTTCCCACGGCTATGATATTGCTGCAACAGCCAAAGGGTATCGGCTGGTGGACGAGCCCGACACACCGTTCGCCTGGGAAGACCCAGAGAGGTCTGAGAGGATACATTATTTCGAATCAGTGGGGTCCACCATGGACGTGGCTCGGGACCTGGCCCGTAAAGGGTGTCCACATCTTTCAATAGTCGTGGCCGATCTTCAGGGGGAGGGGCGCGGTCGGATGAGGCGGGTCTGGCACTCTGATGATGGTGGGTTGTATTTTACGATAGTTTTACGCTTAGCCATGCCACCCCAGCATATCGGACGGGTGAATTTCTATGCCTCTTCAATTTTGGCGGAAACCCTGCGAGAAGATTATGCGGTTGAAGCAAATGTTAAATGGCCAAATGATATTTTAGTGGACGGCCGAAAGCTTTGCGGCATGCTGTCAGAAATGGAAGCTGAAGGTGAGATGGTAACTTTCTTAAATATCGGTATCGGTATCAATGTAAACAACGATCCTACACTGCTCGAACCAGAGGCAATGAGTCTCAAGAAACTATTAAATAGACCAATAATTCGGAAAGAATTACTGAGGGCATATCTTAACAGGTTTGAGCAAAATTTGGATTTTGCCATGTCGGAGGCTGTGATCGATCGGTGGAAAACATACAACGCTACTTTGGGGCACTCAGTTACGGTGGTAACCCATAACGAAACTGTTGAGGGAATTGCAGTTGATGTAGATTCGGATGGTGCTCTTTTAGTTGAGCAGGCAGATGGCACGATTAAAAGAATGATTTATGGTGACTGTTTTCATGAGTGAAATGGGGCAGTTTAATTAATTTCAAGAATGTGATGATATATGAATATTTTAAATGATACCCGAATGATGGTTCTGGCTGCGCTCTTTGCAGCACTGATTGCTGTGGGGGCTTTTATCGCCATCCCTATCGGCCCCGTACCAATTGTTTTGCAAAATTTTTTCGTACTTCTTACCGGCCTGTTGCTGGGACCGCGGTGGGGGCTTGCCGCGTGCGGGGTATATCTTTTAGCTGGTGCCCTGGGGCTGCCAGTATTTGCCGGAGGCACAGGCGGTATAGGCCGTTTCTTTGGGCCGACGGGAGGGTATTTGCTGGCCTATCTGCCAGCGGTGTTCCTCACTGGCTGGATCTCCCAGAACAGAAAAAAAGCCGTCATCTGGGATACTTTTGCCATGGTTCTGGCAAGTATAGTGGTTTACGCTATTGGGGTAAGCTGGCTTAAATTTTCTACCGGCATGGCATGGTCGAAGTCTTTGGCGGTGGGAATGTTACCATTTTTATTGGGAGATGCCCTTAAGATCGCTGCTGCCATTGTCGTTGCAAAAACCGCAAGGCCGATGATAAGTCAGTATTCAAATTCCGGTCGGGTTCGTGGGCAGGAGATAATAGAAAAATCTGGCTATGAACATAATTGAAGTCAGAAATCTGAGCCATAGGGCGGTTGATGGCAAACTGATTCTTGCTAATATTGACCTGGCCATAAAACCGGCTGAGTTTGTTGTGGTGGCTGGTGCCAACGGCTCGGGAAAATCTACCCTGTTCAAACATCTTAATGGTCTGCTGCTTCCTTCTGAGGGAGACGTTCTAATCGATGGAGTGGCGGTTGAGGATGATTTTAAACGAGCCCGAAAAATGGTAGGAATGATCTTTCAGGACGCCGATAGCCAGATTGTCGGAGAGACTGTTTATGATGATGCTGCTTTTGGGCCTGAAAATTTGGGTGTACCCCTGGATGAGGTGCGAGAACTTGTAACTCGGACTCTGGAGCTGGTGGGTCTCTCCCATCTCAAAGACATGGCACCGCACCTCCTTTCCGGGGGAGAAAAACGCCGCCTGGCTATAGCCGGTGTTTTGACAATGAAACCCAAAATTCTGGTTTTTGATGAACCTTTTTCAAATCTGGATTATCCGGGAATCAAACAGGTGCTGTTGCAGATGGCGACCCTTCACCGCAGTGGGCATACTATAGTGGTATCTACACACAATCTGGAAACAGTTTATGGCCTGGCGGATAGAATGATCCTTATGCAGGCTGGTAATATAGTTAAAGACGGTTGTTTTGAGGATTTATTGTCATCTGTGGAAGAGTTCGGTATTCGAATGCCCGAAGCGACACGGCTCGGAAAAAAGGTCCAGCCATGGCTAGCACAGTAGCATTTAATTTTCGATACGGCACAAGTATCCTGCACCGCCTGGATCCTCGGGTTAAAATAATTTTTTTAGCCCTCATCAGCCTCAGCACTCTCAACGCAGGCTCGGTTGGCTTATTGGCGTTGAGCCTACTCTTTGCGGTTCTTGCCGTGGATATCCGTCTTCCCGTTAGTAAGATAGCCTTTGAATTGCGTTATTTTGGTGTTTTCATTTTTTTTGTCTTCATCACCAGGTGTTTGACTGAACCGGGTGACCCGTTTTTGACTTTTAAATTTATTACGGTTACCGAGCAGGGTCTGGCGGAAGGTTCACTGGCCTCCTGGCGATTGGCACTGGTTATTGTGATGGGCCTCTTGCTGTCAGTCTCAACACGGCCAAAAGAAATTCGCACAGCCGTAGAGATTCTCTTTGGGCCGATCCCTTTTCTTCCTGAAAAACGAATAGCAGTTATGATAGGGCTCATTGTCCGGTTTATTCCGGTGATCCTTCATCTTACCCGGGAAATGTCAGAAGCTCAGCGGGCGAGAGCCATTGAGCAGCGAAACAATCCAATCTACCGTGCTTCTCATTTAGTATTGCCGGTTATGCGGCGTATTGTTGATCGAGCGGATCGGTTGGCAAACGCTATGGAAGCGCGATGTTTCGATGAGAATCGTCCTACACCACCTTTAAAGATGGGTCTGGCTGATTGGCGGGCCATGCCGGTGGTCTTGTCGGTCTGCCTTCTGTTGGTTTTAGCCTAACTTATTGATGCGCTGTCCCCTGGGTTTGGATGTGAACCTTTTCGAGTTGCTGTTTTTCTTCTCATATTTGAACAGCTAAAATGCGGCGTGAGGTTATGCACTTCAGGTTATGCACTTCATTTGATTTTAAAATTAGAATAGTTTACTGCCGATCTTTGCATTTGCGGCAGGTGACACAAAAGTGGCCTCGCCGCTTTCTTTTTTAGGATATTGCACACCAATAATCAACACCTCCGAAATAACTGGGCCCATTGGTCTCGGCTCGAAATTCAACACCCCGAGGACGAGTCTGTCCTTTACTTCCTCGATGGGGTGAGAGGTAAAGCGACCAAAGCTCGTCCTCCTGCCGTATTTACCAAAGTCCACCACCATCCGGTATGTCTGTTTATGGGTTCTGGTTTCCAGTTCAACTTCGACAACCCTGCCAACTCGTATATCAAGTTTTGCAAATGAATCATCAAAGGAAACAACGGGTTTTATTTCACTGGCCATTGAGAGTTACTCGTGATTTAAGGGTTATTCTTGTGTGCTACTTACTGTTTCTCTTTTTTGCGCCTTCTGTTTTAACTTAACGGGGTTGGCATGGGAGCAGGGTACTGCAGCGAGACATTTACCACACACATCGGCATAGCCCAGATCCTTATATGCCGCAACATTTGTAAGGAGTTGAGCGTAACATTTGAATCGATCAAAGGAGTCTTCAAAAAGGGCATCGTTAACACATTTGCGGACACACTTTTTACAAGTACTGTCAAATTTCTGGAGACAAGCTTCTGTTTCAGGACGGGAATCCGGCTCTATAGCTGCCGAGGTGATCAGACTCCCGATTCTCCCGCTACAACCTTTGTCGGTAATCAACATATTGTTGAGACCAAATCTCCCTAGTCCGGCGATAAAAGCGATGTGTCTGTGGGACCAGTTGCTGACTAGTTTATCTTCAATCCAGTTATGGGTGGGGGGAATGGTTACCACTTTTTCTCCGGAATCTTCGAAAAACCTGGCTGTGTGCAAACTGAGTTGTTTGATCAGCTCATTTGTTTCGATATAGCTGACAGCCCATTCCGGTGAACTTAACTGCTCTGTAATGTTCGAAGCTCCTACTGACCTGGAAAAGGGCAGGAAGAAAGAAATTACCGTTTGAGCGTTCGGCAGCAAATCCCGTGGAACTGCGTGGCTGGAAACTACTGCTATTTTCAACTCCTCAAAAAGTGGGTCTTCAGCCGCTGCAAACCTGACCAGCGGTAAGCCCCAGCCTGTTGATATATCATCTTTGTCCTGATATTTAGCAACGAAGTCTTCAATTTCTTGTATCGTTTTGTCTTTCATGACTGTTTTTTTATCTCTCCTGGGAAGTAGTCCATTTCTTATACTTGGTTGTGTTTAAGGGACAAACGACTGTTCAGGAATAGATTAAAGCAAGAAACTCACTCCGTCTTGAACAAAATTGACATTGAGGAGCCAAACGAACAAAAAAATATGGGAAGGGGAGGAACTACTCAAAAATGGAAGTTAATCTGGGGACAGCTCTTTTACCTTCATAGGTGTAAAAAGAAAGGAAGATAACGATGTTGTTGTGTAGCGATGGGTAAAGACAGGGCTGTACGGGGAGAGACAGCCCTGTACTTTTAAAAGAAAAAATTTTATACGGCTACTTCTTCTTATTCTTTTTGCTTTTCTTTCCTTTTTTGTCAGCTTTCTTTTTATCTTTCTTCAGCTCTTTTTTCTTGTCACATTTCTTCTTGTCGCACTTTTTCTTATCACATTTTTTTTTGTCGTCTTTTTTCTTCTTGTCTTTTGCCATGATTTCCTCCGCCTCTGACTGTTTTTGAGTTGAGTATAGAATAATAACAGTAATATAATATATCCTATAGCTGTATTATATTACTGCTATTATCAGATGGTGTGCCATCTTGTCAAGGTGACAATATGTACAATGGTAATATTATATGGTAATATTACAAGTGGGTTACCTCTAAAAAACGCGCCTGGGGGTGTTGAAATGGAAAAAAAAAGAATGTAAATATATGACTTTTATAGAATTTAAGAAAATGTTGCTGGATGCAGAGATCACACTGCCAAAATTTTGCAGACTCATCAAAGTTAGCGATAAAAATATCCAGTCATATAAAAAGAAAGGAACAGTGCCGAACACAATAGCTGTTATTGCTTTATGTTTTGCCAGATTGCATCAAGAAAAAATAGATTATCGTCCTTTGATTGAAGGTCTGAATCTCAAAAAACAAACCAAGAAAGGTGGATTTAAAAAAAAGCCAAGCAAAATTAATGAAATACCTTTAAAGTCGAATGAGGCTGATACTTTGCTTGAAGATGCTTCTGATAAAAAAAAGAATGAAACGACTTGAAGGGGAAAATTCCTTCGTGGGCGTTAGCATAAATTTTACAAATCGCTGACTCATTTATAACTTAATCTTAACAAATCCATTCTATCTACCGAGGCAGTAATATTAATCCCTCAATGCACAATTTAGAGTCCTTTCTCAAACATCTTCAGTCAGGACCTCCTTTTTAGTGCATCACACTCAGATCGAGGGGATAAACAGGCGGAGATTTTTCCCCTGAAAAGATTATTTATAAAGACTCACTTTGGGAGAAAAAAGAGTGGCAAAAAGCCCTGTGTACTCTTTAGAGCAATCGGCAGTTATTCCTTTTATTATTAAAAAAGGGATAACCGAGATAGTCCTTATTACTTCCAGCTCAAATAAAAATTGGGTTATCCCAAAGGGAGGAATCGAAAGATGGATGACTCCTGAAAAATCCGCTGCTAAAGAGGCGTTAGAAGAGGCGGGAGTTATAGGTGTCGTTTCAAAGACGATGGTTGCCGAGTACGAGTACACAAAATATGGTGCCCCTTGTCACGTTGGAGTGTACCCTCTTGCCGTCTCAAGAGTATTAGCCAGCTGGGAAGAGATGAAAAAGCGAGACCGTCGAATTGTGGAAGTAAGTAAGGCTATAAGATTAATTAAAAATGAACAAAAAGCAGTTCTTGAAACTTTTCAAAAAATGATCCCAAAGTTCGTGAGTTCGATCTAATACGCCACATACGTATTATCAAGCATAGTATGGAGCTCAAAACCGAACTCTGACCAAATACTCTTAATCCAGGAAAACAAAAATCCCTGATGAATGAGATCATCAGGGACTTATTATTAAAGAGCAGGATACTCCCGATCATGGTTGGCAGATCGGGTGCACCCCACTCAAAGCTACCAACTATCGCCAAGAACGAGACTTAAGTCCATACATTTTTCCCGTTCAATTTCTGTGAGATCTTCACCTCTTTTTAAATTCTCAAGATCGCCAGCATAACACGCATATTCTTTACCATTTTTATCGTGTACGAAGACCATGCTTTTATATTCATTTGAAATTATTTCGCCCCTCATACTCATAGTGTCACCTCTAAGTTTAGTTGAATATTTGTGCAATTAAGGTCAACACCGAATTTGGTTCTAAACATTTGCCATCCATGATTTCATCTCTCGCTGACCTGCTTAAACATTATGAACTCTAGTCACAATCGCAATAGGTAGAGAACGATAGGTAATTGATAGTGTTTATTGCTGATATGATGGGCGGTGATTGAGAATATGCCCTGGGTATCCTGATATTTTGAGATATTAATATCCAATCAGGATATACTGTAATATGGTGCTCTAAGGACAAACTGATGATTCAAAAGGCTAAATAAATTTGGGTTAATAGATAAAAGAGATGAAGAAACTATCAATAGCATTCATATTATTCTTAACGGGGTGTGTTGGACTACCTGAGAATGTAAAACCCGTTGATAATTTCGAGTTAGAGAAATATCTGGGTAAGTGGTATGAAATTGCAAGACTGGATCATTCATTTGAGCGAGGGTTGTCTCAAGTAACAGCAGATTATAGTTTGCAGGATGACGGCGGTGTCAGAGTATTGAATCGTGGCTTCTCTGTTAAAAAAAACTCCTGGAAAGAAGCCGAAGGGAAAGCGTATTTTGTGAAGGGATCTGATCAAGGTTACCTGAAAGTTTCTTTCTTTGGTCCCTTTTATGGGTCTTATGTTGTTTTTGGTCTTGATCATGAGAATTACCAATATTCACTCGTAAGCGGACCTGATAAATCGTATCTGTGGATTCTGGCTAGAAGTCCAGTAATTAAAGAAGATATAAAAAATATCCTCATAGAAAAAGCAACGACATCGGGTTTTGACACAAGTAAATTGATATTTCCCGCTCAGAGTACTATGCCTAATAATGCTGATTCAGCAGGCGATAAAAACGGGGCAAATGATTAGAGGAATTCAGCCAGCCCACTTCGTTCTTTTGAAAGGTGCTAAACGTGACTAAATGGGATCGCGATTTGCAGGCTAGAGGGTATGGACAAAGACAACATCTTTATCGACAATATCCTGGCTAGTATCAATGATCTGTTGATGATGGGTGAAAAGAATTACCTGGTTTCTGGTTGACAGTTTGGCAAGGGCTTGCAGAGTCGCTTTTGATCGTTCGTCATCAAAGTTGATTAAAATATCATCGACTATAAAGGGAATTGGTTCGTTCGATTCCAAACGATACTCCAAGGTGGCGAGGCGCAAGGCGAGGTAAAGCTGGTCTCTGGTGCCAGAGCTCATACCTTCTACCGGCACCCGTATATCGCCAGGACGCATGCCGATGAGAACAGGTGCACCTTTGTCGTCAACATCTGTTCGTAATCCTATAAAAGAGCCGAGGGTCATTTCACGAAAGTACCTGGAAGCTATGGTGAGGACCGGATCCTGATGCTCTTCGCGGTAACGTTCAATTTCAAGCTGCAATATTTTAGAGGCCAGTTTTACCAGGGCATATCTCTCTGATAATCGCCGTATCTTTGCCAGCTCCTGCTCCATTTTTTCGGTTATTTCTGCGGCCTTGGCGCTACCGTCCATTGCAGCAAGTTTGTTGTTTTGTTCGCCAATGAGCTGGGAAACCCTGTTTATCTCGGGGTATATTCTTTCACTGATATCATGTTTATGCGACTCAATCTGGCCGGGTAACTCGTCGACATTGATCTCAGCGGCCTGCCTGACGATTTCTTTAATTTCGACACCGGCTCCAATTTTGGCCAAGTTTGTTTTTGTATCGGAAATCTTATCTGTTAATTTTTGAAATTCATCGAATTTTCTGGTTACTGCCGCAAGCTCTTCAGGTTGTTTGCTTTTGGCAATTTGGAGGATCTCGTTCATTTCTTCATTGGCAGCCAGCAATGTCTTTCTGGCTTCTGCAACCTCAGTCTGTAATGCCTCAATCTCCTGTGAGAGTTTATCATGGAGGGCGCCGTCCTTTTGAGATTGACCGAGCAAAGTGCGCATCTGTAAAATTGCCTGGTCAAGAGGCGTGTCTAACTTGTCAGGAGCCACCTCAATGAGCAACGCCTTGACATCATTCACCAGATCCATGGTGTCGCGGTCAATTCCGTCAATGCGCTTTCTAAGGTCAGCGGCTTCTTTCGCCTTATCAAAGCAGGTTTGGAGGATGTCGAGAAGGTCAATCGCCTCATACGTGGAGATCTCGCCGGTCAGGCTAAGCCCGGAAATCGTTTTAGCCCATTGCAGCTGCCAATTAGCCAAAGATTCCTGAGCAGCTGAAAGCTCTTCTTCAGCCTGGTTAACACTCTTTAGTGCTGTTTTCTGACTTTCAGTGAGTTTTTGGATTTCCGCCTGTTGGTGGGCAAGGGAGTCAATTTTGGCCTCTGCAAAAAAGATGATTGGGCCGAGCGTTTCCCCAGATGGTATTTCCTGCGAGTTCATCTTCTGAAGCTCGTGTTGAACGGCCTGCCTGTGATTTTGTCGCTGCTGAACATTTCGCCCAATTTCTTGCTCTTTTTTTACTATGTCATCCGCCTTATAGCGAAGTTTGTCCATTGCAGCCAGCCAGCCACTCATTTCCTTTGGGGAGAGGGGGGAGATACCGATTGGTTGCCAAATACTGGTCCAGGCCTGATCCAGCTCCTGCTTTGCGAGTAGAAGCGCAGCTCCACTTTTATCAAGTTCGGCCAGCTTTTCCTGCTGCGTTTCTATCTGGGCACGAAGGGACGCCGCATTGGCCACCCTGTCAGCCTCACGGCGCAGACGGTCGGCAATGACATCCGCCTGCTGCACATATCCCTCGTACGCATCAGGAAGAGGGTGATCGGGAGCATAGGTAAGAGACGCTTTTGTTACATCTTCGTGGCTGAGCCACTGTCGGCGCAAAAGCTGCCAGCCATCTTCCCGTTTCCGTCGAGTTTGGATCAGTGCTTCCTCGGTAGGAATTTCTCCTGCATAGGCGACTTTATTGATCTCAGCCTGGGCTTTTCTGAGTTCCTGCTCACTGTTATTCTTCTCTTTCTCCTGTCCGCGTTGTTCATCACTAATATCAGCGTATCGTTTCTCGAATTGTTGTACAGTTTCAGCAAGCGGGAGGGGGAGTTCTGTGAGTTGTTTCAAGTCTCCCGACCAGCGACCGATGCGTTTCAGTTCCGCCAGGCAAGTTTTATTGCCCAGTTCGATCTGATGTCTGTTTTTTTCAAGCAGTCCATCGATGTCCCCGATTATTTGGGCCCTTTTAACGGCCTGGAGAAGTTTTTGGTTGTCCTGTAGCTTCGGCAGAGCGGCCAGACCTTGCCCTGCTTGAGAATGCTCTAATTTAGCACTCCTGTTTTTCTTGTTCGCCAGGATAAGCTGCTGGTTGATTGCTTCATATTCAGCGCTTAGGCGTTGCACCATTTTTTTCTTGCTGAGCAACGACCGCAAAGATTCCAGTTCGTCCAAAGTCATATCCGGCCGCACCTGTTGCAGTAAATGTGCAGCCTCTCTGCGGAGGCTTTGACGCATACCTTCAATTCTCGGTCTGTCTTTGAGCCCTTTGCGGTATTCGCCAAGACGCTGGTGGAAATCATCCACTCTTTCCGCTTGCCTGAGAAGCTCCTTGTTGAACGAGAGTTCCTGGCGCCTGGTTTCCATTTTCGTCAGGCGTTCAGAATCTTTTTGGAGTTGTAGTTCCGCCTCGCGAATTGCCTGTGCGACCTGTTGGTGATTTTCACTAAAATTGGGGGGCAGGGGTATGATCTCTCCCAGGGCCAGGATTTGTTCGCGATAAGAATCGAGAGCTGCAAGCTCGGGGATAGCATTTTTCAGGCGTTCCAGACGACGTAATTCGGTATTTTTATGATCCCTGTCTTGTTCCAGAGCTGCTCGTTTTTGTTCAGCTGTATTCAAAGCCTTTTGATGATCTTTCCAGTCTTTACAGGAGAGACTGGCAGCTTTAGCCTCCTTTTGCAGCTCCTTGAATCTTTTTATAGCCTTGTTGATTGCAGGGAGTTGACCCGCTGATTTGAATAGATCAGTTGCTTCCTTTTCGAGCTGATCAATGACTTCTCGTAGAGAAGATATCCCAGCCCCGGCGGCAAACAGGGCTTGCCCCACCTCACCTTTTTGCGCTAGTATTTCTTCACCCCCACGTACCAGGGTGTCATGATCAATGCCGTACAGGGATTCAAAAATTTCCGGTTCCACCCCTTTAAGAAATTGGGCTAAGGCGTTTGCCGGAAGAGCATTGCCTGCCTCATCAATGATATCTTTAATACGCTTTTTTCGGCGTAAAAAGACAAGTTCTTCTCCTGCACTGTTTTTAAGGCAGCCTCCCACCAGCAGTTGATCATAATTATGCAGAAAATTATCCGCGGTTTGTTGAGGGAACCCATAGAGCAAAGCCTTCAGAGCCCGGAGAGAGCTGCTTTTTCCAGCCTCGTTTGGCCCGTAAATAATATGGAGCCCCGGAGGTTCGGAGTTAAACTCCAGGGTTCTACCAGTGAAGGGCCCGACTGCCTTCAAATCGAGGCGTTTGAGCCTCATCGGATTTTCCCGTGTTGGAGGAGTTTGGCAATCAACAGATCCTGCACTTCTGTGCGCAGTTCAGCAACAGTCTCCGGAGATGGAGCAAGAAAGGGCTCTTCGCCGTTGTTGATTTCAGCCGGCAACTTGCTTTGTAAATTGGTGAGTTCCGGCACAAGGGTAGAGAGGGTGTGTCTGTCAAATTTTAGTTCCTGGATCGATTGCAGTAGTCCGGTAAGGGCGGTGTCCGCTTCGGCGATTTCATCAAGGCTCACTGTCCGTTTGGTCTGGAATTTGACCTTTTCAAGCCATACTTCGCCAAGTGCTGCGCCAATGCCCCGGAATTGTTCTGTCCACTCGGCGGTACGCTCAAGGAGCTCGGCGTGGACAGGGCAGCCACCGGTCAAGATCAGGCGGAGTGCTAAAGACTTACCGTTTGCCTGCGCGAGTTTCAGCTCAAAAGCCTGCCGGACAGCATCGTAGACATGATTGGTCGTCTCGCATTGTGACAGGTCAACCTGACAGGTGGCCCAGCGAAGGACATCAAGTTCCTGCTCCCGGACATCGGTAATACGACCGTCTTCAACGGTGACTATGGTGGCTCCTTTTTTGCCTGTTTCGCGGATGTGGCGGCCCTGTATATTACCTGGAAAAACAATCCATGGATCGTCCGCGAGCTGCTCGCGTTTATGGACATGACCCAGGGCCCAGTAGTCATATCCCTTCGATTTTAAATCGTCCAGGGTGCACGGGGCATAATCCTCGTGACCTTCCCGACCTGTTACAGAGGTGTGGAGCAAACCGATATTGAAATAGCCGGGTTCGTGTTGGGGATATTGCAAGGCGATATTTTCGGTGACTGCCCGGGAGGGATAACTCTGGCCATGGATAATGACGCCAAGATTCTCAAGTCGAACCGAAGCCGGTTTCTTGGCAGAAAAAAGCGTCACATTTTCAGGTAGAGGCATGGTCTTGGTAATCTGATTGGCTGCATCGTGGTTGCCGGAAACGATAAAAACAGCAATCCCTGCTCTGTTCAGTTTGCCCATTCGGCTGGCAAAAAACAGGCCGGTGTTGTAATCCTTCCAGTCAACATCGTAGAGATCTCCTGCTATCAGCAGGAAATCAACAGCTTCTTCTATCGCCAGATCAATGCAATTGTCAAATGCCCGTCTCGTTGCGCCCCGAATCTCCTCAACAGGGGCGTCTTCATGGGACTCCAACCCCTTTAAAGGGCTGTCGAGGTGAATGTCGGCGGTGTGTAGAAAGCGTAGCATCTGTCTCGTCTGGAAAGTGAAAGCTTGAAAATAAAAAAGCTACCAAAAGTGCCTGGATTTATAGCTGATAATTAATAGCTTCAGTAATTTAAAAACCTTGAGCGAGCCTAATGATTTCTACAAAACACCGGGTTGTAAGTCAATAGCTATTAGCACAGTTGTGTAGGGGAATCCGGTGAAGGTACAGCCCCAACCGGGCGGTTGGGGCTTACGTGTTGGTAAATCAATAAAAAGGATTGGCAGCGTAGTGTTTGCCGTCAAAACTGGTAAAAAAGATCTGGGGTGGTTTGGGTAAGCCAGCAATTTTCCATGCCTTCATCGGGTCGATGAACTCATCTGTTATGCAGCTGCGGGATCCTGCATGAACCTTCTTGCAGACATAGCCTAGAATGGGAAAG
>Ga0070729_10005046_pt1 | contig 13929 bp, 11 predicted proteins | sample tdDd472_FD_66725 | JGI IMG/M metagenome (GOLD analysis project Ga0070729, IMG submission 66725) | Marine sediment microbial communities from the Atlantic coast under amendment with organic carbon and nitrate - tdDd47.2 | ecosystem: Environmental > Aquatic > Marine > Coastal > Sediment | place...
GATGTCGGCGCAAAAGTTCCTAATTTAAGGATAAAGTGACCTGTCGAAATAACTGCAAATAATATGAAGGTCGTTATCACTGATACAACGATGGCTTGAAGCGGTCTATCCTTCACGATGCTACGAACACTGCTACCACTCATGATGTACGCAATAAACGGGATAATCAAAATAAGAAATTGCGATATGCTCGTAGTCACACTTTCTACGACTTGGACGGATGCCAAAATAGGCTTAAAAACTCCCAATAACACCAATACAATTACACTCATTCCAACCACCACAATGAGTCCGTTTTTGATGGCTGTTGTCAATATAGAGATATCGATTAAATTTTGTGTGCTTTGGTTTTGAGCAGTCATCACAGTACCTCAATCTTGGATTCGACGACCAGATCATTAAAGCGGAACACGCGCATATAAATGATGGCAAGTACAACGCCGACGATAACCAATAAGACCGCAAATGCCGATCCATAGCCCCACTGCGTATTCCCAAAATAATTCGATAAGGCGCGATGATATGCCGTTAGCGACCAGACCTCAGTATCATACAACCCTGGTCCGCCGTCTGTTAATAAGAGAATTTGCTCGAAGGAGGTTAACAGAGATAAGGTCTGATAAGTCACAACGAACAAGAGGGGCCAACGCAGGAGTGGTAAAATTACAAAACGGATGCGCTGAACAATTGTTGAACCATCAACCAATGAGGCATTCATCAAATCTTTAGGAATGGATTCAATTGCTGATGTGAAAATAATCATCCCGAACGACACACCAATAAAACCATTCACTAGAATCACAAATTCCCATGGACGTGCATCCAAGTAATTGAAGGTCGTTTGATTCATTAAGGTGTTCAATTGATTGATGATGCCGTAGGGGGCTTCTACCGCTAACCTACGCCACAACATAATATATACGGTTGCGGATGTAATGCGTGGCAAAATCCATATTGCACGGAATGCAAACCCTGCTCGTCGTGGAATATGTGTAGTCAATAGTGAGATAATGAGAGCCAACGAAACATTAAAAATAGCGAGGGTAACCAGTACATAAAAAACGGTATTAAAGAATATTTTTGATGCAAATTGGTCATTTAATAATGTCGTGAAATTAGTTAGCCCTATAAATTCCATCGCACTAACATTGGTTGTAAAGTTAGTAGTTGCGAGGTTGGTCATACTTAAATATAAAATTAGTAATACTGGAATCAGAAAGAAAATGATAACCAGTATGCCTGCTGGGGCTAAAAAACCATATGCAGTGAGATTTGCGCGGAGAACATGTCGCCGACTTCGGGTTGTTTCTTCCATACAAAGTGTCTCCCAGTAATTGGCTAATGGATTTGTACTGTAACCAATTCGTGTATGTATCGCAAAATTTATATCGGATAAATGATGAAAATGAGGAGAACCAATTTTCTGATTCTCCCCATTGTATTAGATTTGTGTCAAACGCATCACTATTTATTTATAAGTGATGTTATCGCCGACTTCGTTTTCGAGTTGTGCTGTAGCAAGATCAAGTGCTTCAGCAGGTGTGGATGTACCGGTTTCTGCAGCTTGGATACCGAGCCAGTAAGCATTCGACCATGCCGCCCAATCAGGATGATTTGGTGCTACACGGGTGTAGTCTAGCATGTAGTGAGCTTTACTGAGTGTTGGGTCGTTTAGGTAGTCTTCAGATTCAACTTGTGAATTCAAGATGCCAAGATGGAAGCTATCAATAGCATGACGATTGTTCGCTTCTGGTGTGGTGACTGCGGCAATGAGTGCCAACGCAACATCTGGATTTTCGCTACTGCTACTAATGATATAAGACAGTGGATGGGTAACGGTAACCGGTACTCCGTCACTCATAGCTGGATAGAGAATCAAGCCGATGTTTTCTAACAAGTAGTCGTTACCACCCAAATCAGCGGCGTAGTTCTTTGCCCAGTCTGCCCAGTTCCAGATACCACCCTGTGCAAATAGGACTTGTTCAGCGGAAGATACAGCAGGATGCCAAACTTCACTACCGCTCAAACCAAGCATATCAGGACGGGTGATGCCACGCGCTTGTATGTCTGCTACAGATTGATAAACTTCTAGGAGGGCTTCACTATCCCATACCAATTTACCATTTTCTAAAATTTCGCCACCACTAGCAAAGTAAGGCATCAACCAATCGAAACCATTGCTGGTACGATGCCAGTAACCATTACCCTCTTCAACAACACCTTCTGCAATTGCTTCTTCTGCAGTTTGTAACATATCTTCGAATGTGTATTCACCAGAAGCAACACGTTCTGGTAAAGATTCAATTTCTTCATCGCTCCAACCAAGGTCAGCTAGTAACAATTTACTGTAGAAGATTGGACGTGCTTCTGCATCTTGTGGAATACCCCAAATCTGGCCATCCCATTCTTGTGATGCCCACAAGGTTGATACAACGTCAGCAAATTCTTCATGCCCTTCGATCATATCATCCAATGGAAGAATTAAGCCAGCAGGTGCCCATGCGCCAATATCTTCATGGCCGGATAGGATAATATCTACTGCTTGGCCAGCTTCTGATGCGAGGACGAATTCTTGTTTGTAATCGCCCCAATCGATATTGTCTTGAATTAAGGTTAGGTTGATGTCGATGCCAAGTTCAGCTTCAACTTGTTCTTCAACTTCTGCAAAGTTATCACAACGCCAGCCTTCACCACCTTGGACGTTAGCTTTACAGCGAATCGAAATTTCGACAGCATCTTGCGCAAGAGTACTAAACCCACCGACAACCGCTATCATCATTAAGAGTGTTATAGAAAATAATCTTTTGTACATCTGAATCCCTTTCGTAAACGAATGAATGGAAATATTTTAACAAATTGAACTTCCTTATTGGTCTATTATTGTAGACCACCGTATTCAATCTGTCAAAAACTTATTATACTTAATCACTAAACACAGCATGAAATTATCACTCATTTATTAAGATGTGACTGTTCTCGTGTTAAATATCTTTGAGGATATGATTATATTTAATGGTCTCTAAACGTTATGTGTCATAATGGTTTTATGTCGCTTATAAATCTTGAACATACGAGTTTGAAATGAGTACGTCTAAAAAGAAAAGCGGAATAACTATTTATCGACAAATTGCGGATGTCTTAAAGTTGCGGATTATCCAGCATATATATAAGCTAGGGGATCGCTTGCCATCCGATAGGGATTTAAGTGAAGAGTTCGGTCACAACCGCCATACGGTTCGCCGCGCATTAAGCATCCTTGAAGAAGAAAATTTCATCATCCGTAAACATGGGAAAGGCACGTTTGTCACTTATCAACCGAATGCTCAAGTAGAACGTACCTCATTGCCGATGGGCTTAATCGACCTTACGAAGGAGATTGGTAAACGTCCGTCTGCTAATGTTATCTATTCTAATCTTCAGACAGTTGATAAAGCAGGACATCCCCTAAAAATTGCCGTTATGAGCGAATATTACGTCATCCACCGCCTACGTATACTTAATCAAGAACCACTCATTATAGAAACTATTCACATCCCCGAAACCATCGCTCCCAAGCTATTTAGTCATAATTTGGAAGCGTCTTTGCGAGAGATTCTTCAAGAGACTTATCAAGTGAATATTATGCGCCTCGATATTTCGATTGAGTCGATTGTATCGGATGCGTATATGTCGAAGTTGCTCGAAGTTCCGATTGGTTCACCGCTTATGTTTGAAAAACGAGTCGCTTATACCAATGATGAACGGGTATGCGAATATTCCGAGCATATTTACCGAGGTGATCGGTTTACATTTACACAAGAATTTCATAATTCCCAGTAGACTTCTCGATAAACTATCACATTTATTACCCGATCAATTAGTTTGCCACATGTTCAGACCGTGTAGTCTTAGCTTTTTCGATAGTGTCATCATACAAGAAGCATTTAACATCACGTCCTTCGTGATGGATTGTTGGTGGTATATGATGATTGCATATATCCATCACTGCTGGACACCGTCCTGCAAATTTACAACCTGTTCTTGTATATTCATCGGTTTCAACTACTGCAAGGTCGATTCGTTCATCCCATTCTGCGCTGGTATTAATACTTGGAATAGATAGTTTGAGATTCTGGGTATAGGGATGTAGCGGATTCCCAAGAACTTGTTCCACAGGTCCCATCTCCACAATCCAGCCACGCAACATCACTGCAATACGATCACCAGTATAATAGGCTGTTGCCAGATCATGCGTGATATAAATGACACTCACTTGATTATCGTCTTTTAACTTGCGGAACATATTTACAACCGACATCCGCAATGAAGCATCTAACATTGATACAGGTTCATCTGCAACAATCAGGGATGGTTTTGTAACCAATGCACGTGCAATCGCGACTCGTTGCGCTTGCCCACCTGATAGTTCATTCGGATAGCGTCCCTTGATTTCTGCCAGTGTCAACCCAACTTCATGAAGTACCGAGTCAAGATACTTATCGGCATTTTTTTTGTCGGTCATTTTATAATTAAAGGCAGTTTCATATAGGTAGTGGTCGATGCGCTTGAGTGGGCTGAACGCCGCAAACGGGTCTTGGAAAACTGGTTGTACTTCCTTATAAAACCATGTTTTCATCTCTTTACGGCTTAAATCTGCTAGTACACGATCTTTATATTGCAAGATACCTGTTGATGCTTTTTCCATACCAAGCATCATGCGCGCCAGAGTTGTTTTCCCGCTTCCGCTTTCGCCAACAATCGCAAATATTTCTGGCTTATCCGAATCTATCGTGAAAGTTGCGTTATCTACTGCGTCAAATTCTTGTGAGGCAAAACCCTGACGGATATGGAATGTTTTCGTTAAGTTTTTAATAGTTAATAAAGGTGTATTTTTAGACGCTTGGGACATGGCTTAACTCCTCTTCAACGACATGACATGCTGTCCGATGACCGGGTGCTACTGTAATCATTTGGGGGTCAATGGTACGACATTTATCTTGTACAAGCGGACACCGTTCATGGAAACGACATCCAAGGGGTGGTTTATCTAATGCAGGAGGACGACCCGGAATACTTGCTCTTTCGCCTCGGTCTTTAAGGCTTGGCAAGGAGTTAATCAAAAATTTTGTATAGGGATGACGCGGGTTGTCTAAGATTGTGCGTGTAGCCCCTTCTTCGACTAATTTCCCAGCATATAATACCCCAATACGGTCAGCTAGATTAGCATGTACACCCATATCATGTGTGATAAGGACGAGGGTACTCCCCTTTTTCTGCTGAACTTCTTTTAATAGCTGGATGACCCCACGTTGTACGACAACATCAAGTGCTGTTGTTGGCTCATCTGCAAAAATCAGCTTGGGCCAAAGAATGGTTGCTAGCGCAATCGTCACCCGTTGACGCATCCCACCTGATAACTGATGTGGGTATGATGCCATCACTTTTTCAGGTAGACCTAACTCTTTTAGATACTCTGCCGTCATTTTATAAGACTCATCTTTATCGACGTTACGATGAGCCGTGATAAAGTCATGGAAGGTATCACGGACACGCCGTACAGGATTAAGGACGTGCATTGATCCCTGTGGAATATAGGAAATTGTTTTCCAGCGTAGATCTCGCTTTTCGTCAAGTGTCATAGATTCTGCATCTATCGCCTTCCCATCTAAATGGTAGGTGATTGAGCCATCTACTACTCGTAATGGGGGATCATATGACCCCAATAATATTTTTAATAAGGTAGATTTTCCACAACCAGATTCACCTGCAATGCCGTAGGATTCACCTTCTTGTATCGCAATGGAAATATCATCTACTGCTTGAACAGTACGCTCTACACCATACGCATTTGTGATATAGTACGCTTTAAGGTTTTTGGTTTCGACAATCGTACTCATTATTTATTCCTTAACTTGTAGGCGCAAGAGACGTTTACGTGGGTCAAGATAATCACTTAGCCCAACCGATACGAGATAGAATCCGATTACGATGACGATGGATGCACCAATTGGAGCAATCAATACCCACACTTTATTGGTCAATAGGGATTGATAATAGTTACCCCAGTAAATCATCGACCCGATACTTTGTGTATCCGTATCGCTTAAACCAAGAATAGAAAGTGTGACTTCGATGCCGATAGCAAATAAGAACCCACTAACAATATCTGCCAGCAAAAATGGGACGATAAACGGCAAATGCTCTTGAATGACAATTTTCCATGAACTCATACCCGAAAAGACTGCCGTATGAGTGAATTCGCGTTCTCGTAAACTCAAAACCTGTGCCCGATAGCGTTTGGATGGATATGCCCAATCCAATACCCCAATCATCAGACCAAGCGCAAAAATAGTCATTTGACCACGCATAATCGAGGCAATAAGGATTAGGAGTGGCAATCGCGGTATAACGATAAAACTATCAACAATTGACGATACAATCCTGTCAAACATACCCCCAATATAACCCGACAGCATCCCAACCATCACACCAATTCCACGTCCAATTGTCACTGCGATACCAGCAATAATTAGGGTGTTGCGGATTGCAAACGTCAACATCCAAAATACATCTTGCCCTTGCGAGGTTGTACCAAAGATGAATTCTGATGAGGGGGCTTCATTACGGGCTACCGCGCGCCGATCATCAGGCTCATATGGTGAAAAGAACGATAGGACAATCAACAGGGCGGCAAATAGTAAAATGATTGTGCCAAATCGAAATGATAAACTATAGCGTAATAAATCTCGAAGCGTTGTAAACATTGGATTTCCCTTATCTTAGGCGTACACGTGGGTCAAGGAATGGGTAAATCATGTCAACTAGCAAGGAAGCAGTTGCAATTCCCACAATCGAAAGCAAGGTAATTCCCATGATTATGTTATAGTCTGCGGAATTAATGGCATTAAATAAAACGTATCCTACACCGGGGTATCCAAATACAATTTCTGTAATTAACGCACCACCGAAAATCGTACCAAGAGACAAAGCAAGGTCTGTGACCTGTGGCAACATAGTGTTGCGAATCACGTAATACAATAAAATTTTGCGCTGAGGAACAGCCGCTAATTCTGCATATCGTACATAATCGCTAGACGCTTCAGTAGAAGTTAATGCTTTTGCCATAATAAATCGGAAAGCAGTCGAGCCTAAGATAATGGACATTGCGGGCAGGAATCCGAAATACAGCACACTACTGATATAATCCCATGTCAATGCAGGTGTTCCCCGTGCGCCACCTACCAATGGAAATGCAGGAATATAAAACGTAAATAACATCAACATGACAAACGCGACAATGTAATAGGGAATGGGATAAATCGTGATGACCGTCTTCTCAAGGAATTGTGCCCATAATGAATTTGGGAAATACCCCGCGAGTGATCCCAATAAAATTCCGAGTACCCATGAAACCAGTGTGGCCGTGCCCAATAATCCAACCGTCCACCAAATACCGTCGCCGATAATATCATTTACCGGTCTGGGGAAATTCTGGAAAGATGGACCGAGATCACCACGTAGCAAACGACCCCAAAAGCTAATATATTGATCTAGCATTGAGCCATCAAGCCCATACAAATCAGTCAGGGTTTCGCGCATTCGATTCGATGCTTCAGGATCCATTGATTGGAATGAAGTCAATCGCCCGATCATATTCTCAACCGGATTGACTGGTGACAATCGCGGAATTAAAAATGTAATGGATACTCCAACGAAGATCACAAATACCCATTGCAGAATACGCGGAAGTATATAGGTTCTCAATAAAGTCATTATTCAATCATCCAATTAAATATAAGAAATATTAAGGTGTAGGGTATAGGCAGAATAAGCCCATACCCCACGATACTATTGTTACTATGATACTGGAGTTAAGTTCTGGAAGGCAAATTTACCGCCTTGGAACCAGTACAGTGGCATATAGTTTGGATTCTCTGCTGTTGGGAATCCTGTCCAATATTTTTCATCCCAAGTTACAAATTTCTTGAATGCAATCGTGGTGATGAAGTACATGTTCTCTGTCCAGTATTTCAGGAAGTCGCGATTCACTTCAAAGTTTTCTTCACTTACTGGATCTAACCCAGCCATAGCGTCGATGAAATCACCAACTGCTGGATCTTGAATACGTAGCTCACTGTTACCACCTAATGGGCGATAATCTTCACCAACTGGTGCATAGTATTTTGGATGACGTGATTGAACTTCTGGCCAGAAGTCACCAGATGCTAGTGCAAAGGTTGTCCATGGGGTAGCGATTTCGTATTGACCAACAAAGCGGTTTTGATCCCAAACATTACGTTCTAAGCCAGAGAGGCTGACATCAATACCAAAGTCTGACCACATATCAGATGCGGCATTTGCGACACGGAAGGCATCATTTTCGTCTGGAGGAGATTGTAGGTCAAGTACCCAAGGTTCACCTTCTGGGGTTAACCAGTTACCACTGCCATCACGAGTTAAACCAGCTTTGAGCAACAATTTTTCTGCGGCTTCTGGGTCAAATTTCCACCAACCGTAACCAAAGACTTCTGTTGGTGTGCCGGGAACAGTGAAACCTTGATCTTCTGCCCATGCGGCAATTTGCTCAGAAACGGTTGGATCATATGGGTTGTACATTTCGCCATCACCCAAATCGATTTGCAAGTTAACGAACCATTCTTCCATCGGTTCATGATAAATCTTAGATAATGAAGCTGTTGGTGGAACTGGAATTGCAGTGATTTTAGCGACACCACCGATATATTCGGTTTGCATTTCAACCATATTTAAGGATAGTGCCAATGCCCAACGAACATCAGCATTCGCGAGGAGTGGATCACCTTCAAGATTGAAAGCAAGTTGGCGGGTGCTAACTTCGTTTGGATATGCCCATGGGAAATCTGTGTACCATGAACGGGCTGTTGGGGTTGTATCGAGTGTGGTTTCAAATGATTCGATGTCGACATCGAAGTAAACATCAAGCTCACCACGGGACATTGCAATCGCTTTACGTGAACTATCACCATAGAAGATACTCAGCGCATATTTAGGTCCAGCATTGCCTGTAATGATACCAGCTACTGAATTTTCCGGATCAGCGCGACGTTCAAACAATTCCCAGAAACCATTCGGATCAGCATCTATTGGAATATAGTTACCCAATACGACAGGATCAGTCCATTCCCATGCACCTAGATCACCTTCAACAGCTTCGACAATGTGCTTCGGCATCATGTAGATACCATTCCAGCGGGTTTCAAACAAATTGTGGAAACGAGGATTTGATTGGCTAAGGTTAAATTGAACACTGTAGTCGCCTGTTTTTTCGACAGACTCCAAGAACTGATTCAATGAAGCATTCCAACCACTTTGGGTGAGTTCTGGTGTAGCTTTGATTGTCTCAACGGTGAAAACAACGTCATCAGCCGTAAATTCGACACCATCACTCCAGAGAACACCTTCGCGCAGATCAACATTCAACTGCGTGAAATCATCATTGTACATAGGGTCTGATGTCGCTAACCCATAAATGAATTCACCGGATTCTTGATCACGATACCAGAGAGTTTCGAGCATCAAAGCATGGTGGTGGGGGGTGTTACCGCCTGTACGCCAGACATTATAATTACCGACTGTTCCGTAACGGAAGATTTGATCGAAGACAAATAAGTCTTCACGAGGTAAATCGACAGGTAAACCTTGAGGTTCCTGTGCGACACCGATAAATGTTGGCACTGCAAGCAATACCAACGAAAGAAGAAGTACTAATTTCCTTACCATAAAACAACTCTCCTTTAAATATAATTTTTGTTAGAAGCACTTAAAACATGCCTCTATAAACAAACAATATTTAGTCCACTATGCGTCGTCAACTCTTAACCAGCATAGTGGTTGAATGCCGCACAACGAGACGCGGCTTAAGCACGATTGGCTCAGGTGTATTGCCATTCATGACATCAAGTAACATATTCATTGCCAGTTCTCCCCACTCTGATAAATGGTGATTAATCGTAGTGAGGGGTGGATTGAAATCGCTTGAGCGCGGTAAATCATCATACCCAATCACACTTATTTGATCAGGAACGCTATAACCCATACTTTGCAATTGATTGATAGCACCCATTGCCATCCGATCATTAAATGCGACCAATGCAGTCAGATTTGGATGTTGAGTCAACAGGCTATTAGCTGCAGCTGCACCACTGTCTTCAGAAAAATCACCAATCGCAAAGGGCATACTATCAAAATCCATACCACTTTCTTCTGCCGCTAGTTGCACACCTCGTAATCGCTCTGAAATATCGGGTACACCGATGATCCCAATTTGACGATGTCCAAGATCAAAGAGATGTTGCAACATCAACCGTCCACCGAGTACATTATCGCTCCGTAGATAATATGTATGCGGATGGTGTCCCAATATAACAAGAGGTAGATTCAATTGAGATATAAATTCCATAATGGGTGTGATATTAAAATGCCCATCAATAATTGCCCCGTCTAAATATCCACCAGAAAGCAGATCAATAAAATTAGGGTCAAGCGTATCACCTATGATTTTGGGTGATGTGATGAGGGTATGATAACCATGATCGCTACAATAGGCTTCGATACCAGAAAGAATTTGTAGAGAGGCTAATGCTCTGAATGGTGTGTCATAAATCCGTGGAAAGACTGCCGCAATAATACGAGTTTGACCAGATACTAATGCCCGTGCCGCAAAATTGGGACGGTAACCAAGTTCAATACTTGCTTGTAAGACACGATTACGGGTCTCTTCTGCATATTTTTCCTTGGTTGAATTTGATAGTATCCGCGAAGCTGTTGAAGCCGAGACATTTGCTCGCTTCGCCACATCTCGTATTGTTGCCAAAATAAAAACCTTTAACTATAAAACGTATAGTTGATTATTGATAATCGCCCATACTTAACTTCATATCATTCTTAATAAAGATCACTATAATTTTTATATTGCATAAAATATTTCTATGCAACCGTTTGCGTTAAATATACTATAACCTCAAGTTGAAAATAACGCAACCGTTTGCGTGAAACTGATTTTTGAACTATAATGCAGGTATACACTTAATGCAACCGTTTGCGTGACAAATAACATTTTCCGAATTGTACTTTAATCGCAGGAGGTTCTATTACAACTTGTATAAGTAGTCAAAATTAACTTGTTGAATGTATTTCTCTTGCAAAAAAGGATTTTTACAGTGGCAAAAAAACCGAATATTCTATTGATTGCGATTGACTCGTTACGAGCTGATCACATGAGTTGTTATGGTTATCATCGCCAAACAACCCCCCATATAGATCGTTTTGCACAGCAATCCGTTCTTTTCGAGAAGACCTATAGCCCACATGTCCCAACAACTCCTGCTTATGCATCGATGTTAACAGGTATGGATTGTTTTAATACTCAGGTTGTGGCCCTCCGTCATAAAGGTGGTTTACGATCAGAGGTTAAAACACTAGCGGAAGTCTTACGCGATTCCGATTACAACACAACCTGTGTTGGTTTTACTGGAAATCCCAGCTCACGTGGATTTGATACTTATTTAGATTATGCTGGCTGGGGAAGCTGGAACGAAGGTCGTAGCCCTAAAGCCCAAAATCTGAATGATGTTTCCATGCCAGAAATTGATCGACTGGTGGCTGATGATAAACCGTGGTTCATGATGCTCCGACATATGGATCCTCATGCCCCCTATCTCCCCCCTGCCCCTTACGAGCGTATGTTTTATCATGGAAACGAAATTGACCCGACAAATAAGTCAATGGAACCAGTGATGGACTTTAAACCGTTTCGAGATTTCTTTGCTTCATGGATGCCACCGGGAATCAGTGATAAAGATTATGTCATCGCGCAATATGATGGTGCAATTGCTTATATGGATGCTTGTATTCAATCTATCTTCCAAGCACTCGAAGCACATGGGGTTATGGATGAGACGATTATCATCATTAATGGCGATCACGGCGAGACTCTTTATGATCATGAATGCTGGTTTGATCATCATGGTATGTACGATAATGTGCTGTATGTTCCTCTGATTATCCGCTATCCAGCAAAATTACCTCAAGGGACCCGCGTATCTGGTTATAATCAACACAAAGATTTGATGCCAACCATTCTTGAATTGGCTGATATTCCAAATGACTCAGTTAATTACCCCTCTGGTTTACGCTTTAATGGACGGAGTTTATTGCCACTGGTTACAGGCGAAATTGCATCCTATGAGAGTGAATTTTACATCACAGAATGTACATGGATGCGGAAGCACGGATGGCGAACACCTGAATGGAAATTGATAGTCGCACTTGAGCCTGATTTCCACTTTAAACCAGAAATCGAATTATATAACTTAATTGCTGACCCTGAAGAAAATAATAATCTTGCCGAGGAACACCCCGATGTGGTTGCTTTCTTACAGGCACGGATGGATGCGTTTATTGCTCAACGCGAAGCAGAAACAGGATTACCAAATCCTATGCTCGATCAAGGAGATTGGCACGGGCAAGAAGGTGTTGGCGCATTTACTTCGTCACAGCAAGCATATGATACCTTGCATATTGGTGATCCAACACAAGCCGCAAAACTTCAAGCCGAATCGCGCGCGAGTAATGACGATAGTGACGAATAAGTGAAACCAAAATCTCTGAAATCAAAGAAGCTGAATCTGATAACATATTAAGGAAGGTTAAAAGCTGATGACACTCAAAGTTGCGATTGTTGGCTTGGGAAATATCGGTAATACGCATGGGCGTGTGTATAGTGAACTTGATAATGTCGAAATTGTTGCCGTATGTGACATTATCGAAGAAAGATCAGACATAGCCGCCGAAAAATTTGGTTGTCAAGGATTTTATTCGGTGCAAGCTATGCTCGATAGTAATGTTGAGTTTGATGCTGTGAGTGTGACAACTGCTGGGGTTGAAAACGGTGGCGATCACTATGAACCTACCATGCAGTTATTACGCGCAGGATATCCCGTACTTGGTGAAAAACCAATTTCTAATGATGTCAGCAAAGCTGCCGAAATGGTTGCGCTGGCAAAAGAGAAGAATATTCGCTATGGCGTAAACCTTAATCACCGCTTCACCCCTGCGGCAGTATTAGCGCGAGAATGGCTAGATTCTGGACGACTGGGTGAAGTAAACACGATTGATATGACCATGTGGATTAATAATCCGAATGAAAGCTCTCCTCATTTCCACATGCGTGCGTTACATCCCCACTCATTTGATGTGATGCGATATTTTGCGAAATCCAAAGTAGCAAAAGTCCATGCCTTCTTTAAAAAAGGTAAAGACCGCACCATCTGGTCAAATGTGCAAGTTAACTTGCTATATGAAAATGGCATCATCGGGCATTTGCGCGGCAGTTATGATGGTAATTTTGGTGCGGCAGGTACGTATGGGTTGGAAACATTGGATGTTGTCGGTTCAGAGGGACGGGTATTCTTACGCGATGCCTGCGAAGAACTGATCTTTTATCCTCGCTTCAACAAAGACATTGAACGCCACGAAAATTATGGTGGGATGACGCACTTTGGTCAAACATTTAAGAGCCGTATTACGCGGTGGGTAGAACAAAATATTGCTGAAGTTGCGCCAGAAGATATTGATGCTTCAGGACAAGATGCACTCGATGTTCAATTGATTATCGAGGCGGCGATTGAGTCATGGGATACAGGGAAAGTGATTGACCTGTGATAACGATTATCGGACGTGGGCATTCAGGAACGCGCGCGATTTCTCACACGCTTTATGCAAGTGGTGTCTATATGGGGGGACTTCTAAACGAATCAGGTGATATGGTTCCCCCACAAGCGATGTACGATGCGTGTCGGGTATTTGGGCAGTATGTAAAATGGAATGGGGGCTTGTCGTGGGATTTTAGCGAAGTGCATTCGATGGAAATCCCTGATGAATTTAAACAGTTACTCGATATTTATTTAGAGT
>Ga0070729_10005052_pt1 | contig 13920 bp, 6 predicted proteins | sample tdDd472_FD_66725 | JGI IMG/M metagenome (GOLD analysis project Ga0070729, IMG submission 66725) | Marine sediment microbial communities from the Atlantic coast under amendment with organic carbon and nitrate - tdDd47.2 | ecosystem: Environmental > Aquatic > Marine > Coastal > Sediment | place...
TCCAGAACGCGGTCAGCGCCTCGACCTTGGCGTCGACGAGGTGCTGACCCACCGCCCCGTGGTTCTCGTCGGGGTAGGCGCTCTTGTCGTGAATGATGTCCCAGGCCTCCTGGCGCAGGCGCTGCAGCTCGAGGTAGCGCGCTTGCTTGGCCTTGCCCGAGGCGGCCTTCTTCGCGGCGCTGCGCACGTCCTTGATCAGGCTCTTGCGCATGCTGACCAGCGACTTGCCGCACTTCGAGCGCGCCTTGTTCGCCTCCTTCTCGGGGGCACCGGCCAGGGCCTTGCGCAGCTCGCCGTAGGCCAGGGTCAGCTGGTCGAGGTCGACCTCGCCCTTCTTGACCCCCTTGGCGGCGGTGTCCATGGCCGCGGCCAGCTCGGTCAGGTCGCCGCTCGCGCTCGCGCCGGCGCCGGCCTTCTTGAGGATGTCCGCGTTGGGGTTGTAGAAGCGCTCCTGGAGCAGCGTGAGCACGCTCAGCGGGAGCCCAAAGTAGTCCTCGAGCTTGGGTCGCTGACCGTGGTAGGCGGCGCGGAGGAACTCGACGAAGTCGGCGCGGTAGCGCCCCCCGTCGAAGTTGCAGAGGAAGTAGACCGCCGCGCCCGCGCCGCGGTAGTTGGTGGCGATATCCCCCGAGTCCCACTGGGCGCTGGTCACGAAGTCGTTGACCATCGTCTCCAGGCTGTGCTCGTTGCCGCCGTTGCTGAGGTTCCCGGCGTAGGTCGAGACGCGACGGTTGTGGCGGCGCTCGCCGAGGACGAGCTGCCCGTCCTTGAAGAACGAGTTCTCCAGGTAGACCGCGGCGCCTTCGGCCAACCAGGCCATGGCCCCGCCGCCGCCCGCCGTCTCGCCCAGGATCTGGTGGGTGATCTCGTGCTGGAGCACGGTCACGTTCGAGGTCGCGCTGGGCATGTCGTAGAAGAACGAGGCGTGCTGCCCGCCGGAGTAGAAGCCCGCCGCCCAGCCCGTGGGCGGGTTGGCGTGCTGGCGGAACTGCTGCTCGTCGCGGTAGAAGTTGACGACCAGCGGCTGCTGGTTCTTGGCCACGCCGAAGATCAGCGCGCCGCCCTGGCTGCCGAAGAACAGGTCGTACTGGCGGAACATCGAGAGGTAGAACGCCTCGAGCCGCTCGGAGGTGCGGGCGCTGATCGCGAGGTCGGCGGTCGAGCGCAGCTCGAAGTGCTCGGTCTTGATCACCCACGGGTCGGACGGGCTGGAGTGGCGCTGGTTGGCCGCGGTCAGGGTCGACCACTTGCCCGCCTGGACGTCGTAGACTTCGCCCTTCTCGTAGCGGTCCTTGTCCGCGATCTTCATCCAGCCGAACGTGGCGTCCCAAAGCAGGCCCTGCTTGAGCATGACCGCGTCGTACTTGCGCAGCCAGCGCTCGTCCGTGAGCTCGGCCCACTTGCCCTTCACCGGCTCGTGGCCGAGGGCCTTGTGGGCGCGCTCGTTCTCGGGGTCGAGGCGCAGAATGTAGGCGAAGAGGTCGAAGGCGACGCCGGGCTCGTTGTTGGCCAGGCAGCGCTCGACCGCCTTCAGCGAGTCGCGCACGGCGTCGTCGATCACGCCCTGCAGCTGCTTCTTGTACGAGGCGTGGACCTTCTTCGCGTTCTCCGGCTCCTCGTGGGGCACGTTCTGCAGCTGGGCGCGCAGGCGCTTACCCGCGACGGTGTTCCCCGCGCGCTCGACGCCGCGGACGATGATCGCGTCGAGCTCTTGCTTGACCGCGTCCGGGGCGTACTTCCGCCGGCGGAGCCACTTGATCACGCTCGCGAGGCCCTCTTCGACGCTCTCGAGCCGCTTCCCTTCGAACTCGCGGACGGTGGCGATCACGCCGGCCCGCTGCTGGCGCTTGCCCTCGCGGGCTCGCGCCTTCTTGTTGTTGGCCGAGGCCAGCAGGCGCAGGTAGGGCTTGAGCTTGGTGCGCCAGGCCACGTAGCCGTGGCCGTCGCACCAGCTGTCGAGGGCGCGGAAGGTCATCGGCCCCGAGGCCGCGGCGAAGGAGCCCTCGAAGTAGATCTGGTGGTGCTCCTTGAGCTTCGCCTTGAGCCCCGCCTCGTCCTCGAACACACGCTCGTGCTCGTCGTAGAAGGCCACGATCTCGCGGCAGGTCTTGAAGTCGCTGCGGCAGAGCCCGAGGGTCTCGTCGAGCACGTCCTCCAGGCCCTTGGCGTAGCCCGGACGCTGGGCGTCGGTGGCCTTGCGGTAGTCGCCCTCCAGCCGGAGGAAGCGCTCGCGCCAGGTCCCGCTGAGGCGCGCAATCGACGAGGGCGTGTCGGCCCCGCCCCCGCTCTCGACGGGGTCGCGACCCGCGATCGGACCCTCGACGCCGCCGCCGCTGCTGGGGCCCGGCTCGCCGCGCTCCCAGAGCTCCTTGGTGCGGCGGAAGTCGGCGACCACCTGCGGCTGCTGGAGGTAGTCCAGCGCCGCCTTGAACCAGGGGTCGTCGGCGTGCTTCGACTCGCGGAAGGCCTTGATCGCGGACCCGTGGTTCCCCACCTCCGCCGCGATCTCGGCGCCCATCAGGGCCTGGCCGTAGTCGTCGGCCACGTCGCGCAGCTTCTCCAGGTGCGGGACGATCGTCGACCACTTGCTCTGCCAGAGCTCGGTCCCCCGCAGCTCGGCGGGGGCGTCCTCGATCGCGCTCAGCAGGCCCTCGTAGCCGCCGACGCCGAGCACCGGGTGCAGGTCGCTCGAAGCGACCAGCCCCAGGACCGCTTGCGGCTCGCCGCCGCTGGACTCGACCTCGCTCAGCTGCCGGCGGAGCACCTCGCGCAGGTTCATGTCGCGCACGGTCTCGGCGCCGAGGTGGATCGGTGAGCGAGGCTGGATCAGGCACTCCCCGAGCACGGCGAGGAACTCACCGGCGAGGCGCTCCCAGTGGCCGTCGATCTCGCGCGCCTTGGCCTTCTTCCCGCCCGGGTCCTCGAGCTCCTTGGCGATGGTCTCCGCGCGGTCGAGGAGCTGAGCCTGGGTCACGGTCAAGCGCTTGGTCTTGAGCTCCTCGATCAGGCTCCGGATCCGCTTGGCCGAGGACGCGCCGCCGCCGTAGGCCTGGGCGTTGGCCAGCAAGACCCGCAGGTCGCGGGCCAGCCGAGACGTCGCCGGATCCTCGATCGGCTCCTCGTAGTCGTCGTCGACCTGTCCGCCGCCGTTGCCGCCGCCGGCGACCTTGGGGGTCGTGGTCTGCGAGTTCATCCCGATCCCGACCGCGATCAGGATCAAGAGCAACCCGCCGCCGGCCGCCGCCAGCATGCCCAGGGTGTTGTCGGCGCCGGGGCCACGGCGCGCAGCGCGCCCGCCGGCGACGGAGCTCCGTCCGCGGCGACCGCGGCGCGGGGCGTAGGCGGCGAACTCCTCCTCGCTCATCTCCGCCTCGCCAGAGCCCTCGCCCGGCTCCTCGGCGGACTCCTCCACCGACTCCTCGGCGTGGCTGGTGCCGTCGACCCGGTGGAGACCGCTGCCTCCGTCGGGGCGATAGCCCGAGCGCTCGAGTACGTCGAGCAGCTGCACGTCGTTCAGCGCGCCCTGGGCGCGGAGCGCGGCCAACAGGTCCAGCTTCTCGCCCGAGCGTTGCCGCTCGAGCTGGAAGTCGAGGGCGTCCATCAGCTGCTCGGAGGTGAGCACGTCGTTCTTGACCAGCCACTTGGAGAGCTCGCGCTCGGTGCGCGGCGCGCCCGCGGGCCGGGGCTTGGCGCCGATCTTGGGCTTGCCCACGACGCCGTTGCGGATCTCAGCGGCCTTGGCGCCGGTGAGGTAACGCAAGCGCTCCGCGACCGCGACCACGTCGAGCTGCTGCCCGCCGCGCTGGAGGCGGATCTGCTCCTCGAGGGTGTGCTTGACCTGAGCCGGGGTCAGGACCCCTTCGGTGATCAGCTGCGCGGTCAGGCGCCGCTCGTCGAGCCCGGTGATCGGCTCCAGCTCCGAAGGCCGGTCGATGGGGATCTCGGCGGAAGCGTCCACGGCCTCGGCCATGACCTCCCCCTCGACCGACTCGGCGACGACCTCCTCCTCTTCCACCGACTCGGCGACGGCCTCGGCCATCACCGCGCCGTTTCCGTTGCCGTTGGGGGGGCGGTAGCCGGTCTTCTCCAGCACCTCGATGACCTTCTCGTCGGAGAGCAGCTTCAGCCGCCGCACGACCTGGAGAATGTCCAGCGGCTGCCCACGTCGCTGCAGGCGGATCTGCTCTTCGAGAGCGGTCTTTGCCTCGTCGGAGCTGATCACCTTCTCGGTGATCAACCAGGCAGTGAGTCGACGCTCGTCCATGTCCGATTCCCAAGAGCCCTGGGCTCAGCGCAGGTGATGCTCGTTCTGAAGGCTCGCTTGAATGCTGGCCCCCAGCCGGCTAAAGGGCAAGGCCGGCTCTGCAATGCGCATGTAATAACGCAACCCCGCCAGGACGTGTTGGTTAGGTGCTCGGGCGGGGTCCGCTAAGTCCTTTGATCCCGTCCTCGGGACCCCAGGCGTTACTGGCCTGTGACGCAAAGCCGGAAGCCGAGGTGGTCGTGGCGGAAGGTCGGCTCGGCTGCGCGGCGCGTGTGCACGTCGCACTCGCGGAGGCTGTCCTGCCACGAACCGCCTCGATACACGCGCAGGTTGCCGGTGGCCGGTCCGCTCGGGTTCCGCGTGTCCTGGGGGTCGTAGCCGTGGGCGTAGCGATCGAACACCCACTCGTGCACGTTCCCGGAGACGTCGAACAGCCCGTAGGGCAGCGACGCCCCCGCAGGGAAGGTGCCGACCCGGGTCGGGAAGGGGTAGCCGTCGTCGTGGACGAACGACCAGCCCGCGCTGCCCGGCGCGGTGTTGGCCACCACCGTGCCCGGCGGCGGCAGCTCCGGCCCCCAGGGGTAGTCGTAGTTGCGCACGCCTCCGGCCACGGCCTCCCACTCCGCCTCGCTCAACAGCCGCAGGCCCGACCAGCCCGCGTACGCCTGGGCGTCCTCCCACGACACGTTGTAGACCGGGTGCTGGTCGCTGGGCTGAAAGCGCCCCGCGCTGTCGAGGGCGATCCGGGTCGACGGCAGCTCGCGCCCCGTGGCCGCGCAGAAGGCGCGGTATTGCCCCCAGGTCACCTCGTATTTCCCCACGAACAGCGCGCGCGGGAGGCGGACCCGCCGCCGGGGAGCCTGGTCGGCGGTGTGGTTACGGCCCATGTCGAAGCCCAGCGGAGGCACGTAGACCAGCTGGTAGCCGGTCTTCTCGTGCACGTAGCCGATCCCGGCGCGCTCCACGACGCCCTCGGGCGTCCAAGGCGGCGGCTCGACCTGGTCGGGGATCCGCTTGACCACGCGGGTCAGGGTCAGCTCGGCCCCCTCGTCGCTCGCGAGCCGCACCGCGAACAGGTTGTCGCCGAGCTCGAGGTCCCGCGAGGTGCTGAACTCGCCACGCTTGAGCGTGACCTCCTGGTCGTCGATCCACATCGCCGCGGTGTTGCGCACCCGGCCGCGGAAGAGCACGCGGCTCGCCGGGGTCACCAGCCCCTGCTGCGGATCGTCGAACTCGATCTCGGGCGGGGTGGGGTCGTAGTTCAGCGTCAGCGTCCACTCGCGCTCGAGGGGCACGGCGCCGTCGGGCGTAACCTCCAACTTCACCGCGTTGACCCCGGGGTCGAGGCGCACGGCGACGACGAACCGGCCGTCGCCGCCCACCTCCACCGAGCGGCCTGCGACCCGCACCGTGCCCGAGATCGGAGGCACCAGCTGGCCGCGGACCTCCACCTCGGGGGTCGTCACCCAGGCGCCCTCCTGCGGGCTGATCACCGTGAGCATGACGCGCGGCGCCTGCTCGGAGGGGCCGTTGACGGTGCGGGAAATGGTCTCGCTGCCAGCCTGCGACGACGCGGTCACCTCGAGGGTGTGCACCCCCTCGGGCACCTCCACCGTGAAGCGAAACCCCGTGGCGACGCCCTGCAAGAGCTCCCCGGCGACGTCGCGCTGGTCGAGCTTCACGCTCAGCTCCGAGGCGCCTCGGACGCGGCCAGCGACCTCCAGCGGCGATCCGCTGCTGCCTTCGCTGGGGCTGAGCAAGGTCAGCTCGAGGTCTCCGGTGGGCAAGGGCTCCGAGGGACCGGCTCTCCAGCCCAGCGGATCGATCGCGACCAGGAGCGCGAGCACGACCAGGGGCACGGCGACGAACAGCGGCCACGGGAGCGGCGGTCGCGGGTCGCCGCCGAGGAGCACGTCGAGGGGCTTCTCCCCCGACGGGCGAGGCTCGGGCCGCACCACCCGACCCGAGGGCGTGATCTGCGGGGGCGCCGGCCGCGGGGACTCCACGGTCCGCGGAGCCGAGGGCGCGAGGGTCAACCCGCTCAGCGCCTGGCGATACGCCTTGGCGTCGGGGTGCCGCTGGTCCCGGTCCTTGGCCAGGTTCTGCTCGATCGCGACCAGCAGCTGACGCGGCGCGGTCGGGCACTGCGGCCCGAGGGGAGGCGGCTCGGCGGTGGCGAGCTTCCAGAGGAAGCGCTGCGCGGTGCTCGCCTGCAGCGGCGGGCGACCGGCGAGGCACTCGTAGAGCACGGTGCTCAACGCGAACAGGTCGCTGCGCCCGTCCACCGGATCGCCGGCGGCCTGCTCGGGGCTCATGTAGCGCAGGGTGCCCAACGCGGTGCCGGTCTTGGTGATCCCCTGCCCCCGGTCGCGGACCTCGTCGATCGCCTTGGCGATCCCGAAGTCGAGGATCCGCACCTGCAGCCCACCCTCGCCCGAGTCGACCATCAGGTTCTCGGGCTTGAGGTCGCGGTGCACGACCCCGGCCTCCTGGGCTTCGACCAGGGCGTCGAGCACCTGCCGCGCGAGGGCCAGGACCTCCGCCGGCTGCAGGCGACCCTCCCTGCGGAGCAAGGTCCGCAAGGTCTCCCCCGGGGCGAGGTCCATGGTCAGGTAGAGCGTGCCGTCCTCCTCGCTGCCGTAGTCGCGCACCTGGACCGCGTGCTTGTGCACGAAGGACTGGGCGGCGACGACCTCGCGCAAGAAGCGCTGGCGCGCTTCGGGCGACTCGGCCCAGCGGGGGTGCAGGAGCTTGATCGCGATCTCCCGCCCGTCGACCTCCTGCCGCGCGCGGTAGACGGCGCCGAATCCGCCCTTGCCCAGCCGCTCGAGCAGGGTGTATTTGCCGGCGACGCGCTTCCCGTAGCGCTCGTCGCGCGGGAGGGGAGCCGGGTGGGCGGTGAGCCAGGCGCGCAGCGCTGCGGCGAAGGACTCTGCCGTCGCCGGGCGCCGGTCGGGGTCCTTCGCCAGGCAGCGCAGACAGAGCTCGGCCAGCTCGGGGTCGACCTCGGGCTCGCGCTCGGCGGGCGGGACCACGTCCTCCTCGACCACGGCCCGCAGGATCTCCATCACCGAGCCGCCCTCGAAGGGGCGGTAGCGGGTCAGGAGCTGATACAGGCAGGCCCCGAGGCCGTAGACGTCGGTGCGCTCGTCGACGCGCTTGCTGTCGGAGACCTGCTCGGGAGCCATGTAGCAAGGGCTGCCGAGGCTCTGCCCGGTCTGGGTCAGCCCCTCCATGCCCAGCGCTTTGGAGATCCCGAAGTCGGTGAGCCGCCCCCGCCCCTCGGCGTCGAGGAGGATATTCGCCGGCTTGACGTCGCGGTGGATCACCCCCCGCGCGTGAGCGTGCGCCAGGGCGTAGGACGCGTCGAGCAGCGCCAGCAAGCCGCCGCGGACCGTCGCCCGCCCCTCGTCGATCTGGTCGTCGAGGGTCTCGCCGAGCACGAGGTCCATGGCGCAGAAGGGCCGCTGCTCCGGGGTGATCCCGGCGGCGTAGACCGCCACGATCCCCGGGTGCGACCCCAGCGACTCGGCGAGCTCGACCTCGCGCCGGAAGCGCTCGACGTGCTCGTCGGGCAGCTCGGCGGCGAGGAGCTTCACCGCACAGCGAACCTCGCGCTCCTCGTCGTCGGCCTCGAACACCTCGGCCTGTCCGCCGCGGGCAAGGCGCCGACGGGGAACGAAGCGAGGACCGAGGTCCGGTAAGTCGTCGACCGCGCTGGTCATGGGGGCGATCTTACCCAGCCTTCCCGGCCGAGGTTGGCGCTCGCGGGCAAGCATTCGGGCAGGATCGTTTCCCTCGCCTGCGAGGCGCGATAGGATCGCGGTAGAGGGAGCCGCGTGGCACTACCGGACAAGGTCGGGGTCATCTCCGACCTCCACAGCAACTTCGAGGCGCTGAAGGTCGCGATCAACTGGCTCGATCGCCACGAGGTCAAGCACCTGATCTGCCTGGGGGACATCATTGGCTACAACGCCAACCCCGTAGAGGTCGCCTACCTCACCTGGCAGCGCTGCAACTTCTCGCTCAAGGGGAACCACGAGCGCTACGTCCTCGGCGAGCCCGCCCGCGGCGTCAAGGAGGAGAAGCTCGAGGTCATTCACTGGACCCGCGACCAGCTCAGCGGCCAGTACCTCGACTGGCTGCGCTCGCTCCCCGACTACCACGTCTACGAAGACACCTTCCTCCTCGCCCACGGCTCCCCCCGCGACCCCGACGAGTACATCTTCCGCAAGAACGTGGTCCAGGGCTCGCTGCGGCACATGGAGGACTACTTCCCCGGGATCAAGATCTGCTTCTTCGGCCACAGCCACCTGCCGATGCTGATCGCCCGCGGGAAGATCGAGAGCCGCTTCGACGCCACCCGGACCGTCGAGCTCGACCGCGACACGACCTACCTGATCAACCCCGGGAGCGTGGGCCAGCCGCGCGACGGGGTCGCGAAGGCCGCCTTCGGGGTGATGGACCTCAAGCAGTGGCGCTTCACCTGGGTCCGTGAGGACTACGACCACGAGACCACCGCGCGGCGAATCCGCGAGGCCGGCCTGGACGCGACCCTGGCCACCCGCCTGGCGCGCGGCAAGTAGGCGGGGGTCGGGTCGCCAGCCAAGCCCACCTGCGCTATCCTCCCCAGGTGCTGCGGGAGGCCGGATGAGCGAGGGGAGCAACGGGGCGCCAAAGGCCGAGGGCGAGGCGAAGCCCGCGCCCGAGGAGGCGGCCAGCGCCGAGACGGCGAAGACGAGCGAATCCGCCGAGGCGAGCGAGACCGCCGAGGCGAGCGAGCCCGAGGCGAGCGAGACCGCCGAGGCGCCCAGCGAACCAGCGCAGCCCGAGCCTGCCCTCGCCCCTGGGGCCACCCCCGCCGCCGAGCGTCCCCCGGTGCTCCGCGAAGAGGAGGCGGCCTACTCGATCACCGAGCTGATGGCCGAGGTCAAGCGGCGCAAGACCGCCCTCGACGGCATGCCCGACGGCCCGCGGCCCCCCGACGGCGCCAGCTACAAGCGGCGGACCTTCGTCGTGGACTTCCCCTTCCAGTTCTCCTACGTGGGGGTCTACCTCGCGACCCTGGCGCTCCTGGCGCTGGGCTTCGTCGCGCTGAACTTCGTATTCCTCCGGATCATCGAGCGCGCAGCCGCGATCCAGAGCCACGGGCTCTACGACCCCGAAGACAGCAAGCTCCAGCTGGTGCTGCTGTTCAACTTCTGCTTTCTGCTGCTGCTGCTGATCGGGATGGCGGTCTACGCGATCATTCAGAGTCACCGCGTGGCGGGGCCGGTCTACCGCTTCAAGCGGGCCCTCGGCCAAATGCTGCGCCGCGACTACGACTGGTTCCTTCGCCTGCGCAACAAGGACTACCTCAAGGACCTCGCGGAGCACGTCAACGTGGTCAACGAGGCCCTCAAGGCGAAGGACGCGGTGGTCGCGGACGCGGCGCTGCGACTCAACGAGCTCAGTGAGCGGGTGGGCGACGCTGAGGTCGCCCAGCGGATCCAGGAGGTGGCAGCGGACCTCGGTGACGTGGTCCTCCCAGTCCCTGAATCTGCCACAAGTCTAGGCCAAGACGGATCTTCGACTGGATGATCTGAATTGGCGGGAACCGTCCCGGGGGCGCTTGCGTCTGAGGGGAAAGGACAGCCAGTGGAAGCCACGGGTCAACTGCAGGACGAGGTCCTCGTAGAGCGGTCCAAGGCCGGAGATCGCGACGCGTTCTCCGAGCTGGTCCTCAAGTATCAGGAACGGGTCCTGAACGTGGCCTACCGCCGAGTCGGAGATCGAGACATGGCCCTCGACGTCGCCCAGGAGAGCTTCCTGAAGGCCTACAAGGGCCTGCCGAGCTTCGAGGGCCAGAGCCGGTTCTACACCTGGCTCCACCGGATCACCCTCAACGTCTCGACCAGCGCCCTGCGCAAGGTCAGCCGACAGGCCCGGACCTCGATCAGTCCGGCCGACTCGGACCACGGCGGGATCGAGCCCGTGGCCGAGGGCTACGACCCCCAGGCCGCGCTCGAGAGCCAGGACGAGCAGGCCCTGGTGCAACAGGCGCTGACCCAGGTCGACGAGACCTTCGCCAACGCCGTGATCTTGCGGGACATCGAAGGCATGTCCTACCCGGAGATCGCCGAGATCCTCGAGCTCCCCCTGGGCTCGGTCAAGTCCAAGATCCACCGGGGCCGGCTGGCCCTCAAGAACGCCCTCAGCAAGGTCATGGAACGGTGAGCGAACCGATCGAAGACTACACGGACTTCGGAGACGAGCTCAGCGAGGCTGAGCGCGAGGAGCTGCTCCGCGACCGCGAAGCCGTCGAGCACGTGGTCCACCAGCTCCAGGGGCTCCCGCGCCTCTCCGTCCCCCCCGACTTCCGCGCCCGGGTCATGGCCGGGGTGATCGCCGAACCCGCCCAGGCCCCCAAGCAATCCGCTGAGCTCGACGCCGACTGGGACCCCGACCAGGTGCTCGCCGAGAGCCCAGCGCTGCTGAGCGTGGTCGAGCGGCTCCGCGCCCTGCCTCGGCTGGTCGTGCCCCGCGGCTTCCTCTCACGGATCCTGAACGAAATCGACGAGCTCGAGCTCGAGCGCAAGCGCAACGCCCACCGCGAGCGCCTCGAGCGCCGCGGCGGCAGCGGCTGGCGGCGAAACCTGCTGAACTTCAGCCAGGCCGCCGGCTTCCTGCTCCTGGTCGGGCTCGGCGCGACCTGGACCGCCCCCGAGCTGCGCACGGTGACCAGCCCCCGCTCCTTCTCGGCCCAGCCCTGGGAGCAAGGCGCGCCGTCTGCGCCCCGCGACGCGGGTGCCGCCGCCGAGGCCGACACCACCTTCCAAGCCCTCCCCGCCCCCCCCTACGACGCCACCGTCGAGCTCTCCACCGGCGACCTCGCCCAGGCGGGCACGGCCCTCAGCCGCCTGGTCGGCAGCTACGCCGCCCAGATCGAAGGCGTGCGCGAGGGCGGCGCCGACGCCTCCTGGGGCTGGGTGCTCCAGGTCCGCGCCGACCGCACCGACGACCTCCTCCGCGCCCTGGAGTCGACCTCGTCCGTCCGCGTCGACACCGAAGACCAGCGGGCCCTGATGCAAGTCAACCGCGAGCAAGACCTGGTCGAGCTCAAGAACGGCGTGATCTACGTCGGCCACGTCCAGCAACGCGGACGCGAGGTCCTCCTCTCCAGCGGCGGCCTCGAGCGCCGCTTCCCCCGCGAGCAGGTCCTCGACACCCGCTCCGCCGCCGACCTCCGCCGGATCCGCATCGACCTCCGCCGTTAGTCGGCGTAAGCCGACCCCGCCCGCGCACCCAGCCAGCGACGTATACGTCAACGGCGCGAACGAACGACCACGAACCGTATACGTCAACGGCGCGAACGAACGACCACGAACCAAAAGCAAAGAGCTGCGGGCGAAGCCTGCAGCTCTTTGCTTTGGATCGTTGAACCCGCGACGTGCGGGTCCCTTCCTGGAGTGGATTAGTAGGTGCGGATCTGGCCGTTGACGAGGTCGACCTTGACGTTGTCAGCGGCGACGGTCACCTGAGTGCTCTGCCCGTTGATCGTCAGGGTGTAGGTCCCGGGGCGGAAGACCTCGAAGGCCCAGCCTCCGGCGTCGGCCGACTGGGTGGTCAGCGAGAAGCCGTTGCCGTCGTCGAGGGTCACGTTGATCCCCGACTCACCCTCGGCCCCACGAGCGATCCCGTCGTTGTCGTTGTCCTGGAACACGGTGCCGACAATGAAGGGAGCGTCGGTGGCGCTGCGGGCGAACTCCTCGGTGCAGAAGTGCTCGTAGATACCGGGCGAGGCGAGGTTGGTGCGGAAGAACAGCCCGACCTCGCGGCGATCGTCGAAGCCGGGGGCGCCGAGGATCATTTGACGGTGCTTGAAGTTGGGGACGCCGGCGTCGATCACGAACAGGTCGTGGACGATCTGCGGGTTGTTGAACTGGTTGCCCGACCCCACGCCAATGTTCTCGGTGCGGTTGATCGTGCGCTGGGTGGTGAAGCTCGGGTGCAGCTTGTAGGTGCTGTCGAGCACGCGCCCGTTGGCGTTGACCCCGTCCGGGTTCAGGTGATCGAAGAAGGCGCGGGTCGCCATGTCCTGGGAGTGGGCGCCGGCAGCGGCGTAGAGGAACTCGTTCATGACCAGCGGCGGCTGGGGGAGGTAGGCCGAGAGGTCGAGGCCCAGGCGTTGGCCCTCGGCGGTCGGGTTGCGGCGGGCGCGGTTGGCCAGCTCGAGGAGCTCCTGGTCGCCCGCGCTGGGGTTGCCGTAGTCCGCAATGCGGAAGGGGTCACCGCCCGCGTTGGGGTCGTAGGTGAAGCCCTGGGGCAGGAGGCCGTAGTTGCCGTTGGGGAGGATCGTGGAGACGTCGACCATGCCCGCGGCGTGGGGCGGGGTCTTGCAGGTCAGCTCGGTGGGGCTGACGACGACCACGTCCGTCGCCGGCTGGCCGTCGAAGGTGACCTGCATGCCGATCAGGTAGCCGTTGCCGTTGATCGTGACGTCGGTGCCGCCCGCGGTGTTCCCAATGTCAGGCGCGATCGCGGTCAGCAAACCGGCGACGAAGGTTCCGCCCCCGTTGTTGATCCCACCGCCGGGGACGTTACCCATGTCCCAGCCGTTGGTGCTCACGCCAGAGGTCGACGACGCGCTCTGGTTACGGTCGCTGTGGTCCTTGTTCGACTTGCAGCCCACGACGGTGCAGGCGGTCAAGACCGCGAGGCTCAAAGTCAGGGTAGTGGTGGCAATCCTCATAGCAATCCTCCGGTGTCTCCAGCTGGGACAGTGCAAGTCAGCTGCCAGACAGCCGATGGAGCCCATCCTCGGAGAGATAAGGACTTAGGCTTCTTTGGTCCCAACTGGGGACGATGGTCATGTGTCACGTTCGTGTACCCCGACTGGAGACCCCTGTTAACAAAAGAATTAAGCCTACCCAATCAGCCAATCCCGATACCGGGAGACCACGGTTCACCGCTTTAGGGCAATCCTGGGCCAGGATTCGTCCCGTAGTCGCCTCACCGTGTCGTGCTACTTGAACCGAATCCTGCGAAACCGTTGCGTCCGCTGGACTCCCGGACGCACGAGTCGAAATCGAAATGTTTCCACAATGAAAAGGCAAGCGCGCGAGCTCGACGCCGCGCGCTGCGCGCGGGTCCGCCCCTGGTCGGCGGCGCTCCCCGGGGAGCGGGTTAGAATCCGCGCCGTCCCCCAGCGAAACAAGGAGCGTCTCGTGCTCGACCTCGACGGCTATAGCTTCGGCACGCGCGCGGTGCGCGCGGGCACCGAGCCCGAACCGATCACCGGCGCGATCATGACCCCGGTCTTCCAGACCTCGACCTACGTCCAGCCCAAGCCGGCGGAGGCCAAGCTCCACGAGTACAGCCGCAGCGGGAACCCGACCCGCGACGCCCTCGAGCTGGCGGTGGCCGAGCTGGAAGGCTCCAAGCACGGCCTGGCGTTCTCGTCGGGCATGGCGGCCATCGACACCGTCCTGCGCCTGCTCTCCAGCGGCGACCACGTCGTCGCCTCGGACGACCTCTACGGGGGCACCTACCGCCTGTTCACCGGGGTCCTCCAGCGCTTTGGCCTCGAGTTCAGCTTCGTCGACGCGCGCGACCCCGAGCAGGTGGCCCAGGCCATGCGCCCGGAGACCAAGCTGGTGTGGGTCGAGACCCCGACC
>Ga0070729_10005053_pt1 | contig 13918 bp, 11 predicted proteins | sample tdDd472_FD_66725 | JGI IMG/M metagenome (GOLD analysis project Ga0070729, IMG submission 66725) | Marine sediment microbial communities from the Atlantic coast under amendment with organic carbon and nitrate - tdDd47.2 | ecosystem: Environmental > Aquatic > Marine > Coastal > Sediment | place...
ATATTAAAATGCTCTCTCACCATATTCATCTTTTCATTTTTATTTAGAAGCTTGGTCTTGAGGCAATTCTTATGATTTTTCAACATCTTTTTTGCTAAGGAAGTTTTCATGACAATTTTGGCAGGATTGCCTATAACAACACTATCATTAGGTATTTTGCCCCGAACAACAGAACCTGCACCTACGATACAATTATCACCAACCTCGGTGTTTGGCAAGATTATACAATGTGAACCGATAATACTATTCGCTCCTATTACTATCTTGCCAAATAAATCCACCTCAGGATTTATATCACGCATCATCTCAATCGCTCCATCATGAGTAATAAAAAATGAACCTGGTGCTATCGTCACATTATCTCTGAGCTCAATCAAGAATGGTTCTGTTGAAAACTCAGATGCATATATCTTACATCCCTTACCTATCTTAATTCCTCTTCTTCTCAAAAAATTATTTCGATTTTCTCCATTAAGCAATGAGAAGATAGCTTTGTACCAGACGCACCCAATAACATCTATCATTGAATTCAAAATCATATTACATTATTTTAAAAGTATAATTTTTAAATAACTTATCATTCTTAATGGTAAGCATCTACTACCGATAGATTATTATCGCTATTAAATGTATGTATTCCTTTAAGATTTGGATATCGTTCTGCTTCGATTTTAGAGATTAAGACCTCTTCGTATTCAGTTTCACTCAATTTTGTGATTTCACTGATGTTTAGAGCACGCCCATACCTGATGGAACAGTCCTGTGATGGACGATATATTCTACCTTTATTAATAAATATCTTTCCCGCTGGACGTGAACACCTTATGTCTGTTGAAATCGGATTGAGTGGATGTGATTCCCAATTTGTTGTTTTAAAAGTATCAGCATAATACAGAAATAATTCAATGTGCTTAGACATTTTATGAGTTTCCTTAATTGCAGTAAACATCCACCACTTATTGTTATGGTAAAATAAAGTTGTATCCTTGGCCACAACCCTATCCATCAAGCTCATCACAAAAGACCATTTTCCCGGAAATTCAATACACTGATACAAATCAATTGTACTATTCTGCGATGTCTCTGGAATCATATATTTAGTAGCATGAACATCAAAAACAAATGGGTAAGACATATGATATGGCCTTTCGAGTATTGTTTCGCTTTTTAGAACTTTGCCGGAAGCATCCACTTCTAGGTATGCGATGTGCCCTTTCCCTTTTTTATAAGAAAACTCCTCGATGAAAAGGTAATTTTTATCATTTACTCTTTGAACAAAAGGATCAGCCCAAAAGCAATCACGACCAGGCAACAATAAATCATAGTCCTTTAAATTACTAGGGATTGACGAGGCACTAAACTTGTACATCAAAAACCACTTTGTTGTCTTATTGTTAAATATTCTTTGGGATAAATATCGCATTACAATTTGCAACATATTCTTAATTGCCTGCCAATTTGTTGGAGGAGGACGGTTGATAGCTCCATTAATAAAGGAAATTGTGTTTTGATTGTAATTAATATTGTAGAAGTAATTTAAATATGTTTTGGTTAACAAACGTGGAATAATGATCGCAAACAAATCTAATGCTGGCACTGTATTTAACATTAATAAATTAAAATTTGTAGCCAAACAACTGGTGTGTTTAATAGTTTTTTTACCTAAAGCGTCATTCGAGCAAGAAATAACCACATTGATTATAGGTATTAGGTCAACCACAGCCCAATATACGTTCGAACTTTCTTTAACAACATTTTGATACTCTAACATACAGGTCCAAACACCGTAGCGAGCCAAAACTAAATCAGGATTTTTAAGCGTAATTGCACTAAAGTTCAGGATGACATCAAGGTTAAAAGAACTAATTTCTTTTAGACAGCTTTTTCGGTCAGAAACGATCAATATTTCATTCAATCCTTCCACAAATTCAGATATATCAACATGCCGGGAATAGTTAATCTGATTAGTGAAAATTAAATATTCAAGTTGCTCGTGTAAACGGTAAAAGATAGACTTATTATACCGCTCTGCTTTAAGCTCTTGAGTGTAGCACACCAACTGCAAATCGACAAAATCAAGCTTATTAATGGCTTCAATAATTCTTTTAACCCAAAAAGGAACTTTTCGGCCATCTAAAAAAACACCTATTTTAATGAAGTTATTCACACTTTTCTAACAATACTATTGTTATTAGTAATCTATAGCCCACCAACTACCCCAATGAGTTGCGGTTAATACTTTATTCTACAATTAGCAACAAATTGCTGTAGCCTAATTTAAAATTTTTCGAATTGCTTTACAGACATATTTTATCTCATTTTCTGAAAGGTTAGGATAAATTGGCAATGAAACAGTACCTTTCCAGATACGCTCTGCACTTGGGAAATCATCATTTTCTAGACCATAAACCTCTTTATAATATGTCATTCGATGCAAGGGCTTATAATGCACTGATGTACCAATTCCATTTTCAGTCATTAAATCAATAAATTCATTTCTATCAACTCTAGCTTCTGGTTTAATCTTTATTGGAAAAAGATGCCAAGCATGATGTTCAAAAGGAACGTTACATTGAGGCAACTCTATAGCATATAAACTGTTTAATTCATTAAAATACACCTGTGCGCACCGCTGTCTTTCTTCTCTAAAATAATCGGCCTTTTCTAACTGAGCTAGTCCAATTGCTGCGTTAATATCTGACAAATTATATTTGTATCCAGGAGCTATTACATCATATTCCCATTTACTGTCATTGGTGGTAAATCGGTTCCATACATCTCTATTTATACCATGTAAACGCATAACTTTCACCCTTTCGTAAATGGTGGCGTTATTAGTAACCAACATGCCTCCCTCACCTGTAGTGATGGTCTTATTTGCATAAAAGCTAAAGCAGGTAACATCACCAAAAGAACCCACATATTGATTCTCAAATTTTGCAGGAAAAGCATGGGCTGCATCCTCAATCAAGAAAACATTGTTATTTTTGCAAATATCAACAATCCCTTTCCCATCGTTGGTGTACATTGAAGGTGCCTGCCCTCCAAAATGCACAAATATTACAGCTTTAATTTCTTTATGCTTATTCAATGCTTCTTGAAGTATTTGGGGAGATATAAGACTGGTATTATATTCAACATCACAGAAAATTGGATTTGCACCTAAGTACCTGACAATTTCTGCCGATGCAGTAAAGGTCATAGTCGGAATTAATACTTTGTCACCTTCTTTAATGCCAATTGCCTCAACTGCAAGATGTAAAGCTGCTGTACACGAATTGACTGCACATGCATATTTAGCTCCAACATAGCTTGCAAAGTCCTTCTCAAATTTAAGTGCCTTACTTGATGTTGTTAGCCAGCCACTCTTTAATACTTCTTTAACATATCGTTCTTCATTACCAGCTAATTGAACTTTTGAGTACGGTATAATCATAACAGGATACTATTTAAAAACACATACATGTATTGTCTTAATAATTATTACCAAATCACCTATAAGCGAATGATCATCAACGTATTTCTCATAGTAATCCAATTTTTGAGGTAGGATTAAGTTTTTATAAGTTTCTTCAGGGTGTTTAGAATGGGCCAATAATTCTTCTTCTCTTCTGAATTCTATCGATGCATTATCGGTAATACCAGGTTTGATTTTCAAAACTTTGTCCCACCTTTCAGAATATACCTTCGACCACTTCTCTATTTCGGGTCGCGGGCCAACAATTGACATATGACCTGCTAAAACATTGAACAGCTGAGGTAATTCATCTAATTTAGTCGTTCTTAAAACAACTCCCAATGGGGTGACTCTTGTATTACTGCCTGTATCAAAACTTCCATTCTCTGAACCTACCTTTATATGCATTGTACGGAACTTGAAAATTCGAAAAAGCTTCCTATTTTTCCCTACCCTATATTGACTAAAGAAAATCGGTCTCCCCTGACTTAATAAAATAGTGATAGTAATAATGATAAAGAGTGGCGATAGCAAACATATCATTGTAAAAGAAATAGCTACATCACAAAAATGCTTCATATTATCTAGTAAATCAACATCAATTAGTATTAAGAAGCACACCTTAAAAAAGGTGCCGATAACTTAAATTAGGAGGTCAGTATTATCTTGATAGTTTTACTTCCTTCTGTTTATTATTAGTTCTAAACATGAGCTCTCCTATACCATGTAAATACCCCCAACCATACGACACATGCATAATTGGAAATGTGATAAAGCAATAAGGAAGCAGACTTAATTTTTTATTTGGAGTATATGCCTTTATACTTCCTGCTAGTATAAATAGCAGATATAAGACTATACCATATAGATAAATCGAGAATAATGTTGGCCAGATTAGACTTATTACCACTCCGCCAATTAAGTATAATATTAAGAAGAGGGGTACTAGTTGCCGCACAGTAGCAACTCGCTTCAACTTCCAATTAACCAGAGGCTTAAACAAGCCATACTGATATAGCATATTAGCAAGCTTTAGAAGGGTGTCTCGTGCTTGGTAACGACATATTAAATCAGGAATTAAAACAATACGAAATCTATTTCTAATCATCCTGGCATTAAATTCATCATCTTGATTACGAATAAGTTCTTCATCAAACAAACCTATTCTATCAAACACTTCCCGACGGAAACATCCAAAAGGCACGGTATCAACCTCAACGGGTTCTTTAATACCAACTCTAAACTTTGAGTTTCCAACACCAAATGGAGAAGATAAGCACACAGCAATAGACAATGCAACTGGAGTTTTATTTGCCGGGATGGTTTCAATTGCACACCCTACATTATCAGCCTGATACTCATCCAATGCATGTACTAATTTTGATATATAGTTATCCGGATAAACAGAATGAGCATCTAAACGTATAATTACATCGCCAATCGAATTTTCTATGGCTAAATTTAATCCTGTTGAAACTATTCTTCCTTTATTACACAGATATTTGACATTGCTATAGACACCCTCTAAATTACTTACTATCTGATCCGTACCATCACTAGATATACCATCAGCAATAATAATTTCAATCCTATTTAAGGGATAATCCTGTTTTAATAATGATTCGATTGTGGCTTTGATTGTATTTGCCTCATTGCGAACAGGCATTACCACCGAAACAAACTTAAGTTCTTTCATTTATATTATTGAAACAAAAGGTTTGAACTTACCATTAGCTTTCCGTTTAATATGCTCGACCGGTTTAATTTTAACATCTAAACCTGTTTCTAGATATTGATTGAACAAACTTTCTAAATTATCCTGTTCCTTAGAAGACAAATGAACATCACCAACAACTTCTACTTGAAACTTTCCTCTTTCGTACTGTAAAATCCTGTATTCTTGTACACCATTAATCAAGTTTCCTATCTCATCCAATATGTAATAAATAGTTAGTCCAGTAACCGTTTTACCTGATGGTAAAGTTATTGTTTCAGTAACCCTTCCTTCGAGGCTTTTTATTCTGGTCCTTCCATTAATCCTTTCCATGATTACCAAATCTCCAACTTCGTATCTAATAAATGGTGTTGCTTTGTTATACAAACATGTACACAATAGTCGTCCAGACATACCTTCAGGTAATATATTCCCCTGATCATCAACCACCTCCAGATATAACAACTCATCAGAACACTCCCAATAGTCTTCTGTTTTATATGCGATTACACCAATCTCAGAAATACCATATTCATTTGCCACCGGTATTCCAAATTTTTTTGAAATATACTCTTGTTCTGTTAAACTACACATTTCTGAAGTCACAATGCAAGCTTTAATGCTGGGGCATACATCTTTTAATATGATATTTCTTTTATCAACATATTTTGCTAATGTATACAACGTTTGAGAATAGCCATACAAATAATTAAACTTATCACGCTTTATAATTCTTAACCAACTATCTACCAAGGAATCACTGTAAACATTAACATCAAACCTATACCTGTTAGCCAAAAAATCTTTTAACCGTTCTTTAGCATACATCTTAGATCCTATAGGTGTGCAATAAAATCTAGCTTGTCTATCATTAATCGATATGCCTGAATTCAAATAGTGATTCTCAACATTAAACCAAACCATGGCATGCTGCATGGCATCTCTTGCAAATTTAACAGGTGGGCCAGAAGATCCTGATGTTATACCAACATACATTTTTTGTTTGCGCATACAGGATGGAATCTTAGACACATAATCTCCGCTTAAATCATCTCTTGTCATAATAGGTACCTGATGCCATTCAACCTTCTTATTTCCTTTTAAGATCTCTTTGAAATAAAAATCATTGTTATCCGCATGAAAATCAAAAATCTCTTTTTTAGCAATTTCTTGTGTTAAAACACAATCAGATACATCTTTTATTGAATTATATTTTATTCTGGCTTTACGTACAGGATAACCACTCATTTTCAATATGTTAAAAAAATCAATCATCTCTATTATACTAATATTTGTTCCCAATCCTTTTTTACTCTGTTCCAATCAAAGGACTCGGCTTTTTCTCGCCCATTTAAACTTAAGTCATGAGCTTTACAATCATCAGCAAGCAATTCTAATATACGAACCGCCATTTGGTCAGCATTACCTTTTTCAACCAACAAGGCATCTCTGCCATCTTCCAATAAATAAGGCAGACCACCTGCATTTGTGCTTACAATTGGTAATCCCAATGCCATTGCTTCAATGATGCTGACCGGCATATTATCGAAATTGGTTGTATTGATAAAAATGGAATATTCTTCAGACAGTTTATGCCATTCTTGTTTCGATAACTTTCCTGTAAACCTAATCGAATCATCTACACCAAGCTTCTCAGTAAGGTCTTTACATTTCTTTAGACTACCATCTTTATCCGGACCAACCATGCATAAAGTGGTCGAAGGATATCTTTTTTTCACTAAGGCTAACACTTCAACGGCCATTGTTGGATTATAAGTTCGATCAAAACATCTAACATATAACAGTTTTGGATCACAATGCCGCCTTTCTTTAAATTGGTACTGTTCAATGCTAATGTTATTAGGGATATATGTTGAATTATATCCATGTTCTTTAAATGCGACCTGTAAGTACCTCGACGGGGAAATATTTAATAAACTGTTACTAAATACATGCCTTGACGATATTGGCTGATTCTTTAATCTTTGAGGCAACCCCCCTCCATGAAGAATGGGGATGTATGGTATTTTAAACAATCTGGAGAGCAAGCTTATTGTATAGCAATACCAAAAGGCTTTTGTGCTATAGGTATCAATCATTACTTTATCCACTACACTTCTGTTTTTTAGTAATGTTAAAACCATATCCATTAACCGTGCTAACATTGGTTTTTTAGTAGAAGAATAAATAAAGCTATAACCACAAGATTCAAGTTGGGCCCCGAGTGTTTCTATCGTCGTAACCGACAATCCATGGGCAGATAGCATGTTTCCTACGTATAATATCTTTTTTGAAGATTGCTTCATATCTATTAGAGAAGTGTTTATTTTAATTATTGCAAACAAGCTAATTTATACGACTTAGTCTGCCATTTATACGCTGTTTAGCATTAACGACTAGTTGGCCAATATTCCGTAAATTTTCTAGTATAGTAAATTTCGATTTACGTCCCCATGGAATAACAATTGTCTTTCCGCCATACTTCATCTTGTAATCACCACCTCCGCCCATATCATATTTTGAAATGCCTTTATACTTCCAATACCGGATAGCAAACCACTGGATAGCTTCATTGGGTCTTAATATTTGGTATTTGGTCCAACTAGCTCCGCCAAAGAAATACATCATATCATTATAAGCCGGAAAAATACCTGTGGCAATACACTTTCCATCTCTATCTTTTGCACGCAAAAGCAACAGCTGGCCTGTTGGAAGCAAATAATCAATTAATGCCTCAATACGTTTTATAGAGTATGTTGGTACAAGTTTTTGTTTGGCAAAAACTTGTACCAGCTGCGAATAATAATCATTTACAAACGTCTTATCTTGTGCAACTTCCACCTTAACACCATTTTTTTCAGCTTTCCTAATGCATCGCCTACATGACGACTTAAAGCTTCGAAATATCTCATCCTCTGTTTGCGTTAAGTCAATTTCGAAACCGGGCTGAATCCGATAATTGAATTTTGCTTTTGTAAAATCATCAGGCATTATATACCGATCCATTATTTCAATATGAATACACTTAAGCTTTCTAAATGCAAAAATCTCTAAGGCTAAAAGAGCTTCCGAATATACAACCGGTATGTCAAACTGAAATCCCATATAAGACGTAGTCCATCCGGGGAAAGGTGAGCCTAAAATTCGTACCCCATACCTTGTTACAATTAGCCCGTAAAAGTGGCCAACCACTGCATCGCCATCTAATACTCTTGCTACAACAGGTTCTGCATTTTGTGTATTAGAAACAAACATCATCCAATCAATTGTTTGGAAAACAGTTAAGCGCTTTTCCATCACCGAATTATTGGAAATTCGTTCTAAGGTTAATCTATTCATATATAAGAATTTATCCCGAAATTTTCTAGTTTTTCTTGCTTAAGCTATTGGATTATCTCTTGAAGCAAAGGTTAAACAAAGAGAAGCTTCACCTGCTCCATAAATGATTAATTCAACTTGTACCTCTGGTGTAAAAGACTTTATTAATTAGCCACTTACGCTCAAGTCGCTGATGTTCTTTAAGAGTGATAGAATATGTTCCTCTTTGTTTCTGAATATAATCCAGTATGGTTGATACAGGAGCAAACCATCCCCCTTTAGAACTTAATCGCTTTATCAACCTTTTGAACTCAGCATTCAATTTTCCTTGTTCATAGAAACTAGCGCTTCCAAAATGAGTATACATAATACAGCAGCCCCCTTCCTCTTCGAGACGATCCTGATTTGCCTCAGTTATTGTTTGGCAGAATGATTGGCAATTAGCTCCCTCTGATGAAGCAAACCAATTATTAACGTAAGGCTTTCTTTCATCAAAATATGGCATATATGGACAGGCTTTTAGGGTGTTTATATTCGAATAAACAAAATTACGGACATACTGAATACGCTCCTGACATATATCGCCCCAAAAGAAATCACTTGATTGAGTTGTGCCTTTAAATTGGCCATTTTTTTTATACTGGGTAATTAAATTGTAGATAAACTTATAAAATCCACTTAATCGTTCATCTCCCCAGTAAATACTATCCAGACAGTCTACATGATTAGCGTGAACATTTGGATAATAACCAAAATAGCTTTTAAACTTCTCTATACCTTCATTGATTTGTAACCTCTTTGAAGTGTGATATGCGACATTGTGCAATGCAATTTCAAATCCCTGTTGCATCAAATTCAATACCCATTGAAGGTACTCAGGATTGTCGCAAGTAGAACCCCCAATCAGTGGAACATCTTCTCCTTTTATAGGCCATACAGACTTTGTTGTTAACATGCCCAGTTCGGATAGAAAATCATATACCTTGGGAGCATTTTGCACTGTTGAATTATCTGTATCATCAAAAATGGTAAAAGCAAACTGTTTCCCATTGGGCCATTTAATGTCAGTTTTCATTATTAAATTTTTAGAGGTCAGTAGTTATTTACCTCAAGGTTTTATCGGAAAGAGAACAGCTTATAAATTGATTTAATAATTAAGCCACAAAACACTCCTGTGTCTGATAGATTTGCGAATCGATAATACCGTTTACCTTTTAAACTGCCAAACCATTCAGAAAGCGTTAATAACTTTCTTTTCAAATGAACATATGTACTTAATACCTCAGCTACCTCATCTATATAAATCACTTCAGTTTCCATATGTTCAGTCGGCTGAATATCAATTCCTGTTATATCGCAATAACCAGAAAGTGGAATGTTAAATCCAGATAGAGTAGCAACAAATTCCTGCTGATTTAATCGGCCAACAGTTGGTTCGATCAAGTAATAACGTTTATCACGCTGATCGTATTTATATTCAATTGAGCCAAAGCCGCGATAGTTTAACTGCTTAAATATCCTTATGGTTTCTGTTTTAGTGAAGTCATTGTTTACAGGAACGGTTGTTGCTGTACTACCAGTCCCAACCGGCCACTGCCTGATTTTCTTACCCGTAAAGGCCATTTGACAATCGCACGTCTCTGAGAAATACGTTAGGCAATACTCAACCTGATCATCATTGCCTTCAATATATTCCTGAACTATTAATTTGGCTTCAATACCAGAAACTTTTTGATAGAACTTCTCAAGTTTCAACTCATTAGAGATAACATATGCTTTATCGAATCCTGCATCTCCCCATTCCATTGTATGTTTGTAGGGTTTAACAATTACAGGATATCTTAACTCATTACTTAGGTTATGAATATCATCTTTATGATTTACTTCATAACTCTTAGGGATAAGGATGTTATTCTCCTTTGCATAAACAGAAAATTTATTTTTATCCATCAATAGTGTAACAATATTACTATCTGGCATATGCATTAAAAACCGCTTAGAAAGCTCTTGTCGGTTTTGTACATAAAACTCGACATGGTGATCAGTTGTTAAAATCAATACCGGCTTAAGAGGTAAGCTTTCCGAAATCTCTATTAATTTTATTAATAACTCCTCATTATTTCTAAAATAAATTTTGCGATCACAAAGTCTGGTATAACTTTCAGGTAAAATCTTAGAGCCATAAAATCCAATTAACGGAATCTGATACTTTTTAAGTGAACGTAATACACCATAACCAGAATAGCCTATATCCAAAACTACGACAGAAGGTAAAACAGTTGTTTTCATAGTAAATATTTTTCATTAGATTATTCAATAATTCTTCTCTTTAGTGCCATTAAAGCATCCTTTAAGAAGGTACTGAATAAACATCGATAAGCCTGTTATTTCGGCGACAAGCTTGTTTTCTGAAGCTGCATCTGATACACCGGTAACTCTCAGTTGATACTGATCAGACGATAAACTGGTCCAACCAACATCAGTCGTTCTGGCAATAGTAATTCCATTTTCTTTAAGAATTTCTTTCGTTTCTGCATCGTAATCACCATTAGGATATGAAAATGTTTCGATCCTTAAATTCAGTAATTCTTCGAGTTGCTGTTTTCCATTGTTAATTTCATCCTTTTTCTCGGATGTTGTACAACGTGTTAAAATAGGATGAGTCGCGGTGTGCAGTCCAAAATCGACATAATCTTTCATTTCATTTAATTCCTGAAGATTAAGTGCTTGTCTCTCTCCTGGATACTCTTTATTCGATGAGTAACTATATTTCTCTTTGAGGATTTTTTGTCTTTCGCTATTGGGCATCTTTTTAAAAGCCTTTGCTTTAGTAACATTACAAATTGTCCACCAATACCGGCGTTGAGTGTTGATAATATCAGAAGCTAAAAATATGATTGGTCGACATTTATACTCCTTTATTATTGGCAATAAGTCATAATTCTCTTTCCAACCATCATCAATCGTAATAAGTAAAGCATATTTAGGCAGTTTTTTGAAATTACCAGACTGAAACGCATTGACTAAAGCACTTATTGTGATCAGGTTATACCGACGCGACAAGTATTTGAGGTGCTTCTCAAAAGTGTCGGCCTTAGGATTATGGTACATTACAATTGTAACTCTTCTTTTAGCACAACAATACCGGATCATTTCAGCTAACCCACTATACCGGATGATGAAAAATAAAAAAGTGAGTACGATCTGTTTCATTCTATTTTGGAAAATACATATATATACTCAGACTAACATCTCTCAACCTCAGCTCCTAATAACTGTAAGTAGTTAGAAACTATATCTGATTTATCAAAATTTTGTATTGCAATCGTTCTATTCTGCTTTCCAAGCGCATCCAGTTCAGACTTATCCATGTTAATCAGGTGAATCAAAGACTCTTTTATGGAATCAGGACTCATTGGATCGCACACTAGTTTGGGAGAATGCGCTAAAAAAGACTTCATATCTGATACATTTGAACATATAACAGGTTTTGCACAAGCCATGGCTTCACATATGGCATTTGGAAATCCCTCATAGGTACTAAATAATCCTACAGCATCGGCTTCAAGCATTACAGTATTGATTTCATGTGTTGCTTCATGAAATGATAACGTACTCTCAAGATGACTTTTTTTAATTAATACAAGGGCTTCCCTTAGTAATTCATTTGTTTGTTCTTCATTACGGTATAAACCATACCAGTATATTTTAAGCTTCTGCCTTTCCTGAGGGTTCAACAACAAAAGTGCTTCAATGAGTCTTTTAATGTTTTTTTCAGTTCTAATTCTGGCTGGAACAACTAATTTAAACGTTCCATTCGAATGTGAATTTGATTGCAAATAAGGACTAAACACATCAAAATCAACCATATTATAAACAACTCGACATTTTGCTTGGGGTAAAAGTGTATTAATTCTTTTAACATATTCCATATTTGTATGTGAGTTGGCAACAACATAATCGGCCAGTAAATGAAACCAACGATAGATCATTCGTCTGAACGAATGCAATATCTCCGGATTTGCGCTTCTTTCTCCAACAACCAAACTCCATTTACGATTTGGTAGTCCTGCAAATTGACAAATAAAGTTTGATGCTTCTAAAAATGACAATACGGCATTATACCTACCTTTTCTTATTAAGCGCCTCATTCTAAATATCCGCTTGATATAGTTCGGCTCCTGGATACAAATAATATTAATTGCTTCGCGCTCTAAAACAGAATTATAAAATGCTCTGTAATAATAAGTAAGAAATTCAACCTCGCACCCTTTTTCTTTAAATCCTAATGCTAGTTCCACCATCTGGCGTTGGGCCCCTCCCGCACCTAAATTATCAATCACACAAAGAATTTTCATACACTATACTTCTGATAATTTACCTCTTTTTCATCATTGAAAATTAACAACTTTCACCCTGCCCAATTAACGTCATCGTCCGACGTCAAGCCATTCATAACTATCCTCATCATTGGTTTGTTCAATTGTATCATACGGGCCAAGTGAAATACCATCAGTTATGTTATCAGAAGTAGCATTTATTAAATGGCTGGAGGCAATATAGGCTAAAAGAGTCCAGCCAATTTTGAGTTCAAGAAAATGACTGACTAACAGTAAGCCGACAATATTAATCATAAACAAAACTGGCAATAGTGTCGCATTTTGCTTATACGTCAGATATCCCATTCGAAATGTCTGATAAAGAAAAAACAGATAGATAGATAAACCGATGATACCTGAAAAACACAGAATTTCAAGAATAACATTATGGGGACTCCAATACCTACCGAATACAGAATTACAATAGGTTGCATACCCTGTCTTTCCAACACCGAATACAGGATTCTGTTCTATGAGTGGCATAATACTTTTCCAAATTTCATCCCGACTAGACAAGTCTCCTTCCTGAAAGCTCCTTTGCAATCGTACACCTATTAAATCGTTATTCATTAACATCTGCCATATAGCAATAAAACCTACAAGACCAACTGCCAGGACAACAATTTTTATCAAGGCATTATTAACTTTAAATAGCATTACACTTGCTACAAATACGGCTAGCAATGAAATAACAGCCAATCGAGAACCAGAAGCTATTAACAACTCTAGCATAATTGGTATAAGAAGCAATAACAAAAACCTCGCACGATTCAACTGCAGCCTGTTTTGTAATACAACCATTGCAATAATTAGAATTGAAAACGACATACGTTGTCCTATTATATTTTCGTTATCTCCAAAAATCGAAACCCGATTATCAATAATTTCAATACCAATACCGTTGTAATAGAGTAACGCCAGTACCACCGAACCAAATGCAAAATATAATAAGCCTTTTTCAAGAACATAGGGATCAGACTGAGCATGATTCAGCAAAATCCAAAATAGAATAATGCTTTGCAACATGGTGAAATCAATAACGCTATTATG
>Ga0070729_10005061_pt1 | contig 13901 bp, 9 predicted proteins | sample tdDd472_FD_66725 | JGI IMG/M metagenome (GOLD analysis project Ga0070729, IMG submission 66725) | Marine sediment microbial communities from the Atlantic coast under amendment with organic carbon and nitrate - tdDd47.2 | ecosystem: Environmental > Aquatic > Marine > Coastal > Sediment | place...
TATGTGTTGCAGTTGCCAGACCAAGAAACAAGCCTGACATGGAGGTTCTGCCAATTGCGCCAGAGTCATTTTTATTCGGTATGAGCAGATAAAAAGACATCATGGTAAAGAGCATGGTCAAAGGTTCGCTGAAGAAAGTTGAGGAGTATTGCCATACTGGAGTTGCAAAGGCGAAAATAAAAACCGTCAGCAAACGAGCAGCAATATTGCTGGTAAATTTACCACACAAAAACCAGAACAAAAGCACACAAAGCGATGTAATCATAGCATTGAAATACGAGATAACCATTCGTTTTACATGTGGTTTTTTGCTTGAGGGACTCTGGTGCTGAATAAGATTAGTCAAACCGTTTTTATAATAATGGCTGATCGGTACGGCGTATTCCGGTTCCGGGTGGTGGTTTGATACAGCTTCGGCAAGGTTTACAAGAGGTGACGCAACAATAGACTGGAGCGGGCCGAAAACGGGATACGTCTTCCCGTCCTGAGCCTTTGCCAGGCCGAATTCTTCCATGAATTCAATGGGTTTTGAAACAGAGAGAGTTTTTTCCGTAGCAAAGGACTCGGCAGAGCGGAAGACTATCTCTGCATCCGGGGAGCGGATACCACCGTAATTTGTCAGTCCATAAATCAGCAGGCAAAGAAAAAATATTGCTGCGCCGTATTGATTTTCTGTGGTTTTGTTGTTGTTCTCGTTCATTGATTGTCTGTTGGTTTGGCTCACAGTTATGGTTTCAGTCTCTCGGACGCATTCGTCCGCGAGTTCTGATGGCCCTGGTTAATGCCAAAACCAATAATACGGTGGCACCCCCAAAAAGCAAGGCTCCAGATACATTGCGATAGGGATAATCGCCAACCTCAATCACCAGTCCGATAATCAAGGCGATATAAGCCATGATTCTTACAATCAATCCAAGCATTTTTACCTCTTGTTAATGATCAATTTTCATCCCGAAATCGGGTGAGTAATACTGGGTCAGACCAAGTTCGTCCCTCATATCCTGCAAGAATTGTTTTCTTACAGAGTATGGCTGGAACATGGATTTGAAGCCGTTCATGATAAGTGATTTGATCTCAAACATTGAAAAACCAAAAACCTTGTTGGCCAGTAAAAGCTCATCGGTAACGGTGGTATCGGTGATAAGTCTGTTATCGGTATTGATGGTAACTCTCAAGCCTTTACGGAAGAACATCGGTAATGGATGCGCCTCGATATTGCTTACCGCTTTGGTTTGTACATTTGAGGAAAGACAGATCTCCAGTGGAATACGATGATCGTTGACATAATTCATCATGTCGCCGTTTTCAAACAACCTGGTGCCATGTCCGATACGGTTTGCTTTGTTGTAATGTATTGCCTGATGAATCGAACCTGCTCCTGCCGCTTCTCCTGCATGAATTGTGGCGTTAATGTTGTTGTTTGTCACAAGGTAAAACGCTTTCAGATGCTCTTTGGGTGGATTGTTGAATTCACCACCGGCCAGATCAAACCCGACTACACCATCGTTTTTATAAGCCACTGCAAGTTGTGCCAGTCTGTAACTGATATCGGGGCTCATATTGCGGATACCGCAGATGATGATTCCTGATTTGACACCGAATTGTTTTTCGCCTTCCCGAAGTCCGTCCAGTGTGGCCTCTACAACGGCTTCAAGTGGCAAGCCTTCGCGGGTGTGCAGAATCGGTGAAAAACGTACTTCCATATAGCGCACATTCTCTGCTGCTGCATCTTCAACCAGTTCATAGGCCACTCGCCTGATTTTGCCATCACCCTGCATAACCTTGAGAGTGATATCAAAGGCTTCCAGATATTGTTCCAGAGAATCACATGGCTCACCTGCATGGACAGCTTTTCTAATACCTTCCTCATCGCTTGCCGGAAGGGTTATACCATCCTGTTCGGCCAGATCAATTATGGTGGAGGGTCTGAGGGAGCCGTCAAGATGTACGTGTAAGTCAATTTTGGGTAGTGCCAGAATTTCTTCGCGTTTTAGACGTTCGATTTTCATAAATTTAGCTCCTTTGCAAAAAAAAGTAAAATTTGCGGATGTTTAAACATCGGGTCAGGTTATCATAGGACAGGTCTTTTCGCAATTTATAGGATACGCTGTCAGGTTGTTTTAGTTCTAATTTTATTAATAAAATAAAGGTTTATGGTTAAAGCAAATATTGATGAACTGCAACAACCCTTACAATCAGTTGTTTATTCCCTCGTATCTGCTGATACGTGCTTACCCGGTAGCCAGCAGAACTTTTTTTGGGACATCAGGCGAATAACTGGCTATCAGGTGCCAATTTCACTGTTCGAACATTAATATCGGAGCTATTTTACAGAAATCTAGTTTCGGGGGAATATTATTGGCAGTTTTACACTTATAAACAATTGTAACTCTGTATAAGTATTAATTTACTTGACTTTTTATCGATTATGAATTATAGAAGTAATCGAAATTATTAAGGATGTAAAAGCCTTTTCGATTGTCCTGCTGCTTTTCATGTATCTCGGGCTTGATTCAAGATAAGCCAATGTAATAAAACAATAATAATATCGGTAGTATACAATAAAGATGCGGAACATGTTACCACGATGTAGCAAGGAGCTGTATAGCGGAGAGAGACAGTATGATGAAAAAGTATGCCAAAAATAATCTATATGCATAAAACAAAAAAATCATACTGATTTCAATAAGCTACTACAAACTTTATTTTCAGTGTATTTTCCAAGGGTTGAAGAATTATTGGCAATGAAAACACTTGACCTTGATGCCCATTGCTGCTATAGTGTTCAGGCTATTTTTCTCTGGAGGTCCTATAAAAATGCTTAATTTTAAAATTGGTGACAAAGCGGTTTATCCTGCTCACGGTGTTGGTCAGGTCACAGGTATTGAGGAAAAAGAAGTTGGCGGACAGACATTGATGTTTTATGTCTTGAAGATACTTGCCAACGACATGACAATTCTGGTGCCTAGTGATAGCGCTGAAAGAGTTGGCCTTCGTGAAGTGATTCCCAAAAAAGATGTAACCAATGTGATGACAATCCTCAAGGATCATGATGTTCAAATTGATCATCAGACCTGGAATCGTCGCTATCGTGAATACATGGAAAAAATAAAGACAGGTTCGGTTTACGAGATTGCAGAAGTCATTCGCGATTTGTATCTTTTGAAAGATGACAAGGAATTAAGCTTCGGCGAACGTAAAATGCTTGATATGGCCCGTGGACTGCTGGTGAAGGAACTTTCTATCGCCAAGAAAAAAGAAGAGGGTGAAATCGAGAAGGAACTGGACAAAATCTTTAATTGTTGATCTTTCGCTATATTGGGGCCGGATTTACTCCGGCCCTTTCTTTTTATGAAATTCAGCCCAATTGGCCATGGGGGGACAATAGTCTCCCCTTTAACGTTTTAAGGAGCTGGTTTTGAACAACGATCTGTATGCTTTAATAGTAGGCGGTGGATCCGGCAAGCGCATGGGTGGCCCGGTGCCGAAACAGTTTTTGTCACTTAAGGGAAGACCGCTTTTAGACTGGAGCCTGGACGCCTTTGAAAGGTGTGATGTTGTAAAAGGGATAGTTCTTGTATTGCCGGAGCCTTATGTTAAGGACGAAGAGAAAAGAATTAAAGAGCAGGGCCGTACAAGTAAACTTGTTGCTGTTGTAGCAGGTGGCAAGGAAAGACAGGAGTCTGTTCAGCTTGGTTTAAAAGCCATGCCACCTTTAGCCAACTATGTTGCTATCCACGATGCAGTCAGACCTTTTGTTACACCGCAATTAATAACCGCTACCCACACTCTGGCCACACAAATCGGAGCAGCCGTTCCCGCTGTAGCCATTCATGATACACTTTTGCAGGTGGACGAACACGGTTTATTAAGAAGGCCAATCTCGCGCGATGTAATTCGCCGATCTCAAACACCCCAGATTTTCAGCTCTGACATACTGGCCGAGTCACACGAGAAGGCCGTTGAAGACGGTTTAATGTTTACCGATGATGCCACGCTGGTTTCGCACTATGGTCACCGGGTGGCTACCTTTGTGCATTATGGAGAAAATCGTAAAATTACCACACCGCAGGACATGGAGAAAATTACCATGCAGCATTCAAGTAAATCATTTGGAGTACGTTGCGGGCAGGGCTACGATGTTCATGCCCTTGAAAAAGGTCTGCCACTTGTATTGGCCGGAGTGAAGTTTAATGCGGAAAAAGGGCTCGTTGGTCATTCTGACGCCGATGTAATGGCCCATGCCATTTGCGATGCCCTTTTAGGTGGCGCTGCTCTTGGTGATATTGGTCAGCATTTCCCTGATAGCGATCCGGCCTATAAAAACGTTTCGTCGCTGGTGCTTCTGGAAGAAGTATCCCAGATGGTACGCGATCATGGCTTTGTAATTTCCTATGTCGATGCTACACTGATGGCCGAGTTGCCAAAGATAGGTTCACGCCGCGAAGAGATGCGGGAAAACCTTGCCAAGGCCATGTCCATAGACAGCGACTGTGTTTCGGTCAAGGCTACCACTACCGAAAAGCTTGGCTTTACCGGGCGTGAAGAAGGTATGGCAGCCATGGCGATTGCTACATTACAGACTATTAGCCAGAGTGAAGAATAATGAGCGAAGAAAAAAAAGATGAAATAAAGCAAGATAGTATCGAAGACCGGCAGATCGAGGAATTTGAGGCTTCTAAAGAACAGCCAACCCAGACAGAGAATGACCTGGATGGTTTCGAGGATGACCAGCCTGTAAAGCTACAGAAGCGTCAAAGGCCAATCTGGCTCACGCTTGGTATTATCGCCGTTTGTCTCTACATGATGTTTTCCTATAGAGCCGATCTGTTTTTCTACTTTGCCAAAAGTGAACCTGCGCCACTTGGAAATGCCATAGGTTTTGAAGCAGGAGATTTACCGAACAATTCCTACGCCTCCATCATCGGCATCAGAAACCCTTCCAAGGGCGTCAAGCTAAACGTGCTGTTTTCCAACCGCAATGTTTTTCAGCTCATGGGAACTACCAAGGTTTTTGTGGAAACCATTGCCGAAAACGATAAAAAAACAAGCGAGTTGCACGAAGAAGTATATTCGGGCAGATTCATGCGCTTTAAAGATGTCAGCTATTTCAATACCGTACGGGATTTTGCAGCCTACAACTTCGGTTCGGATATCCCCGAGGATGCCATTTTAATCAAGGCCCATGAAAAACCGGGCGAAATGCAGCATGTTATCTTGATTTATCTGATCTCTCTGGCTATTCTGCTTCTGAATCTGGTACTGATTATCAAAAGAATCCGCACTAAACAGGATTAGTAATTTACAAGGAAAGACAATGGCTCTGCAAATATATAATTCATTGACACATAAAAAAGCTCCCTTTGAACCGATCAATCCACCGAAAGTCGGGATGTACGTCTGTGGTGTGACGGTCTACGATCTGAGTCATATCGGTCACGCCCGCTCCACTGTTGCCTTTGATGTAATTTATCGCTATCTCAAATATCGTGGTTACGATGTGACCTATGTCAGAAACTTTACCGACATTGATGACAAGATAATTAATCGCAGCAACGAGCTTGAAATCTCCACCGGTGAGTTGACTGAAAAATATATCAAGGCGTTTACCGAGGACATGCATGCACTGGGACTTCAGGACCCCGATCTGCAACCCTGTTGCACCCACTACGTTGAAGATATGATTAAGTATATCAGCAAGCTGATAGAGAAGGATGCAGCCTATGCGGTAGAGTCAGGCGATGTCTATTACCGGGTCAAATCCTTTGCCGATTACGGAAAATTATCCTGGAAAAATGTGGAGGATCTGGAAGCCGGTGCCAGAGTCGAGGTTAATACCCAGAAAGAATCGCCGATGGACTTTGCCCTCTGGAAATCCTCCAAACCGGGCGAACCCAAATGGGAATCTCCCTGGGGCGAGGGCAGACCAGGCTGGCATATCGAATGCTCGGTTATGAGCCAGAAAAATATTGGCGACACTTTAGACATTCATGGTGGCGGAAAAGATCTGATTTTCCCCCATCACGAAAACGAAATTGCCCAGAGCGAAGCCTATAGTGGCAAGCCTTTTGCCAACTACTGGATGCACAACGGCTTTGTCAATGTGCCCTCGGACGATGATCCGAAAGGCACCAAGATGTCCAAGTCGCTCGGTAACTTCTATACTATCAGAGACGTGCTGGCGGCCTACCATCCCCAGACCATCAAATTTTTCATGCTCAGCACCCACTATCGCAATGACGTGATGTTTACCGATGAAGGGCTGGCCAAGGCGCAGGACAGGCTGGCTTATTTCTATACCACCTTGTCCAAGGTCAATGACTATCTGGCTAACAATCAAGCAGACGGCGGAGAACTTTTACAGCCGAAGCGTGTGGAAGGTATCATCGAGCAATTCGAGCTTGGTATGGATGACGACTTCAATACCCAGCGGGTTTTCGGTCAGCTCTCAGCCATTTTCAAACTGATGAACGAGCTGATCAACAAGAGCAAGGACGCCCCCAAAGACATCGCTTTCACGCTTGGCAGACTGAAGAAAAACCTTGCAACCATCGCCGAGGTTTTGGGTGTTTTCGATCTCGATCCCGAAACCTTTGCCCACGATATGAAGATGATCCAGATGCGACACCTTGATATTACGGTAGAAGAGATTGAGGCACTGATAGTGCAGCGAAAAGAGGCACGCGACAACAAGGACTGGGGCAAATCCGATGAAATCAGAGATGAACTTTTGGCTAAAGGCATCCTGTTGCTGGACAGCAAAGAAGGCACCGGCTGGTCGGTGAAGTCATAGTTTTTGGCGACAAAAAAACAATGCAAAAGACGGGCTTTTTGTGGCCCGTCTTTTTTTAACTTTGGATAAGTTTATAGGTATGAAAATTTGTGCAGCTTCAATTCTTTGAATTATAGCTTGTATTATGGTTTATCGGACACCAGTTGTCAGCGACCCGCTCCAACATGCAGCAAACAGTTATCACACTATTAAACCGGTGCTTAAATCGTAGTGACACCATAGGTTAGCATGTAGCTTGTGATCCAGCGTAACTCTTGTGATTCCAAACACTTGCCTCCATGGTTTCAAAATATATCTTGAATTCAGCACCTATCTTTTAATTGCCATGTTAATAGCTAAAATTAAGCCAAAAAAAACCGCCGTCAAAGTAATTTGACGGCGGTTATCTTATTTCAGGAACAGGAATTATTTCTCTTCTCTTAACCAGTTTTCATATGACATGTCGGCAAGTTGCTTGTAATGGTTATATCTGTTTTTGACAAAGCGTTCGCCCTCGTCAAACAGTCTCTTGGCTCTTTCCGGTCTTTCATCAACCAGTCTGGCAAAGCGACGTTCACCCATCAGGAAATCACGCAGCTCGACTTTTGGTTCGGCTGAATCCAGTTGCAGGGGATTTTTGCCTTCCTGCAAGCGTCTGGGATCGAAGCGATAGAGCAACCAGTATCCGGTATCTACGGCCAGTTTACCAAACTTCGGCCCGGCGTTCATGCGGATACCGTGTTCGATACAGGTTGACCAGCCGATAATCAGCGAGGTGCCATCAAACTCAATGGCTTCGCGCATGGCCTTGACGGTGTGATTCATGTTGGCCGAGAAGTTAACCGAAGCTACATAGCAACTGTTATAGTTCATGGCCATCATGCCAAGATCTTTTTTATGGATGTCTTTACCGGCTGCGGCAAACTTGGCGATTCCACCCATGAAGGTAGCTTTGGAACGCTGACCACCAGTGTTGGAGTAAACTTCGGTATCCATCACCAGGATATTGACGTTTTTGCCGGAGGCAACTACGTGATCCAGACCACCATAACCGATATCATAGGCCCAGCCATCACCACCAACGATGAAGACCACGATCTCTGTCAGATATGAGGCCAGCTCTTTAAGCTGTGCGCCAAGGCTTCCGTTAGGAGCATCTTTCAGCAGAGTTTTGACTTCTTCAGAAGCGGCTTTTGAAACCTTGTAAACTTCGCCATCGGCCTGCTCTTTAATGGATGCTATTTTATTCAGGGCATCTTTTACATTCTGTGCGATATCGGCACTGTCCAAAGCGGCTTGTTTAAGCTCAAAGGCTTTTTCCTGCAAGTGTTCAATACCAAGGCGAATTCCCAAACCATGCTCTGCGTTGTCTTCAAACAATGAAGAAACCCATGCCGGTCCACGGCCCTCTGCGGTTTTGGCGAAAGGCACTGTGGGAGCTGTTCCACCATAGATGGAGGAGCAACCTGTTGCATTGGACTGAATCATATGGTCACCGACAAGCTGGGTTGCCAGTTTGATGTAAGGTGTTTCACCACAACCGGGGCAGGCACCGGAGAACTCGAACAGCGGATCCACAAGTTGTGAACCTTTGACGTTTTTCTTGTTGATAAGCTCGTCTTTGGTCGGTGGCAAGCGCAAGAACTCGTCCAGAGTTTTACGATGGCTGTCGAGGATGTCATATTTGGGAACCAGTGAAAGTGCTTTTTCGCCGGTTTCCTTGTTTTTACCCATACATACTGCAACGCAAACACCACAACCGGTACAATCATCACCAAATACCTGTACTCTGAAGGCATCGTTATCGGTGGCGTTTTTGCCCTTCATTTTCAGGGTTGGATATTCTTCAGCTGAGAGCTGGATGTCTGATTTCTCATGAATTCTGGTTCTGATGGCTGCGTGCGGGCAGACAAAGGAACAATAGCCACACTGAATACAGAGATCATCTTTCCACTCGGGAACCATTGTAGCAATGGAGCGTTTTTCATAACGGGTGGTTGCTGTGGGGAATGCACCATCAACCGGGATGGCGGAAACAGGAACATTGTCACCATCCAATTTGGCAATCGGGTCGATAACCTTGGTCAGGATATCGCTGTTGGCTTCGTCACCTTGAAGAGGCTGAATTGAGGCAGCTCTCTCGATAAATTTGCCGATGGATGCGGGAACCTGAACTTCTTCGTAAGCTTCCATACCTTTAGAGAAGGCTTCGATATTAATGTTGACGACTTTCTCGCCTTTTTTGCCGTATGATTTTTTGATGGCTTTTTCAACAGCATTTTTGACCACGTCTTCTGCCAAAATACCGGTGATTTTAAAGAAAGCAGCCTGCATGGTGGTATTGATGCGTCCGGGCATACCGAGAGCGTTAACCACTTTATGTGCGTCGATGCAGTAGAGTTTGGCTTTTTTCTCGATCATCAGTTTCTGCTCGGCTTCGGGGAAGCTGGCGAAAACTTTGTCGGTTGCCAAATCGGTGTTTAACAGAACCATTCCACCTTCCTGCAATCCGGCCAGAAGATCGTATTTGCCGAGGAATTCTTTGTTATGAATTGCGACAAAGTTGGGCTCGTTGATCAGATAATGTGAGCGGATAGGATCTTTGGAGAAGCGCAGATGTGAAACAGTGGTTCCACCGGCTTTTTTGGAATCGTATACGAAGTGACCCTGTACGAACATGTCGGAGTTGTCACCGATGATTTTGATGGAGTTTTTGTTGGCACCGACGGTTCCATCTGAACCGAGTCCCCAGAATTTGAGGCGGTAAACACCTTCACGCTCGGTGTCGATTGTTTCTTTGGCTTCCAGCGACAGGTTGGTAACATCATCTTTAATACCAACGGTAAAGCCGTGTTTCCAATCTTTGGCATCGTTGTCGGTCATATGGTCGACGATGGCTTTAACATCCGTGGGTGTGAATTCCTTGGAACTCAGACCATAGCGACCACCAATGATGTTGGGGGTTTCGCTCAGTTGACCCTGGCGACGTCCTGACTCAAATGCGGAGACGACATCCAGATATAATGGTTCGCCGTTGGCACCCGGCTCTTTAGTTCTGTCGAGAACGGCAATTTTCTTGGCGGTTTTCGGTACGGCAGCCAGAATTTCGTCATTGATGAAGGGACGATAAAGGCGAACGTTAACCAGACCGACTTTGGCGCCGTTATTGTTAAGGTAATCAACTGCTTCCATCACAACACCGGAACCGGAACCCATGCAAACCAGCACGGTATCGGCATCAGGGGCGCCATGATATTCAAACAGGTCATAGTTACGACCGGTCAATTCACCAAACTGCTTGTAAATCGCTTTCAGATGACCCGGCAGTGCAGTGTAATAATTATTACGTGTTTCAGCACCCTGGAACCAGATATCCGGGTTCATGGCTGTTCCCTTTAAAATCGGGGAATCCGGATTTAAACCGCGGGTTCTGAAGGCTGCCAGTGCTTCCTGATCCATCAGGGCCTTCATGGTTTCGTCGCTCAGTGTCTGTACCTTGGAAATTTCATGGGAGGTTCTGAAGCCATCGAAGAAATGTACAAAGGGAAGTGAGGATTTGACTGAGGCTGCCATGGCGATAGCTGCCTGATCCATCGTTTCCTGCTGATTCATTGATGCCATCATGGCAAAACCGGTTTGTCTGCAACCCATTACATCGGAGTGATCGCCGAAGATGGAAAGAGCATGCGAGGAGATTGTGCGGGCGGTTACGTTGAAAACCGTCGGCAGAAGTTCACCGGCAATCTTGTACATGCTGGGAATCATTAATAACAATCCCTGTGATGCTGTAAAAGTGGTTGTCAGGGTACCGGCAGACATTGCACCGTGAATGGCTGCAACTGCACCACCTTCACTCTGCATTTCGTACACTGTCGGGATGATTCCAAAGATGTTTTTTCTGCCACCAGCCGAAAACTCATCGGCCGCTTCCGCCATCGGAGATGAAGGTGTGATCGGATAGATCGCTACAACTTCGCTCATGGCATGGGCACTGAACGCCGCTGCTGCATTTCCGTCCATCGAAATCCATTGTGCTTTACTCATTGTCTTTCCTCACCGTTTCAATTGTTTGTATTGTGCTTACTATTTACCAACTAGTAGTTCGGAAGCGGGGGCTTAAACATTAGCTATTTTTGAACTTTACAACCAGCTTCCGTACTAAAATGCCAAAGCCCAAAAAATTCAGCGACATTATAGCCTTACCTGATTTCAAGTAAAGGAATTTTATAATTATTTATAATTAATTTTTATATATAATTCTTGTCTCATAAAAGCACGCAAAAATTAGCAGTACTGACAAATATGTCATGACACTTCCTAATTTAAAAACAACCATATCTGAACATCTACCTGATATTATTACTTTAATTGGATTAATTCCTTATTGGCACTACATTTGCTATTTAAATATTACAGTAATTCAATCGAGGTCAGGTGGAGCCATGAACAAAATATTGAGCAAAATAAACCCCGACTTACTATATTTGGCAATTATAACTTTAGCTGGCCTATGCGCCTGGAAATTCTTCGGCTAAGCTTTTATTATTACTGAAATCTATTTAATTTTTATTTTTCCGGTGTTGGTCTATGCGGTACATTGCTAAGTTTTTCGATCAACACTTTTTTGTGATCCCTTTATTCTTTATTTCCTTTCTTTCAAAGCCGACTTGCAAACAGGTCGGCTTTGTCTGTTTATGGGACATTATATATGGCGGTTCTCATAATTCTCAATGCAGATTCGGAGTAATGCATGCACAGTCAAAAACCCATCAAACATAGCTGAAAAGACAATCAAAATATCGTATTAGAATTGAATCCTGCCTGCGAGTCTTTTTATATTTTCTCCTTCAGGATTTTTCTTCCATTAATTAACTTGTTTTTCTTGTATTAATCCCGGTTTCCCTATATCTTTCAGCGTGAATATTGTCCGCTATTTTCCAAGGGACATAGTTACTTTCAACCAACTTTAGAAGATTCGTTTTAAACTATCCGGGATCAGGTATCCCACAGCAGAAAAGAGAGGATAGATGAGCGAGAAGACAATCAGGATTTTAGAAGAGGGTGCTGGTAAAATGATCCAGCCTTTTGACATGGATGACTTCAGGGAACTGAACCGCTCCAAGGAAAAAGCTCTGGTAGACAAGCGCATGAGCGAGCAACAAGCTATCTCCACTTTTGTCAAACAGGATGACTATGTAGGTATCGAGTTGTATGGCACCGTGCGTTGTCCCATGTCATTGACTCGAGAAATAATTCGTCAGGGCTACAGCTCTCTAAGAACAGCCGGACAAGGTGTCTACGAGTCCGACCTTTTAGCTGCTGCCAATACCATTAAAGAGATGGACTGGACCTATATCGGTCTGGAAGTTTACGGCGTTTCGAGCAATTTAAGACGCACGGTTGAGTCCGGCTATGTGGAAAACATTGTCGAGTGGTCAAATGCTGCACTGGCCTGGAGATTCAAGGCCGCCGCCATGGGCGTTCCCTTTATACCGGCGCGCTCCATGCTTGGTACCGATACCCTGAAATACTCGGCTGCCAAAGTGATCGAATGCCCCTTTACCGGCGATCCCGTGGCACTTATTCCCGCACTGGTTTTAGATGTGGGTATTATCCACGTTAACCGTGCCGATAAATACGGCAACTGCCAGATAGACGGTATTACAGGCTTTGCCGCAGAGATGGCCAGAGCCTCCAAACGTCTGATTATCTCGGCAGAGGAAATTGTCGACGACGATCTGATCCGCTCCCAGCCTGATCGCACCATCATCCCCTATTATCTGGTGGATGCAGTGGTTTATGCACCCTTCGGTTCCCACCCCGGCGAGATGAATGGTGTCTACGAGCGTGACGAAGAACATATCAAGGCCTACTTTAAAGATTCCAAGGATGTTGAAAAAACCAAAGCCTATCTGGATAAATGGATCTACGGGGTGAAAAACCACGAAGAGTATCTGGAACTGGTCGGCAAACAGCGTCTTCACGAACTGAAAATAGAGGAGGGCTAAAATGACAGAAGCACGTTACAACGGAACCGAGTTGATGATCTGTCTGGCGAGCCGTCTGGTGGAAGACAAAACCACCGCTTTTATCGGGACAGGCGTTCCCATGCTTTCGGCATCACTGGCGCAAAAAAGACATGCCCCAAACCTGATGGCGGTCTTCGAGTTTGGTGGCACAGGTGCAGTACTTGAAAAACTTCCCCTGGCAGTGGGAGATATGCGAACCTACAACAAGTCGCTGCATGCCTCCGGTATTTGCGATATCATGGAAACCGCCCAGCGCGGTCATATCGAATACGGCTTTTTAGGTGGCGCACAGATTGACCCCTACGGCAATCTAAACACTACCGTCATAGGCGATCATGACAAACCGAAGGTCAGATTGCCGGGTTCTGGTGGTGGTAACGATGTGGGTTCTGCCTGCTGGCGCACCATCATGATAATGCGTCAATCCAAAAGAAGTTTTATCGACAAAGTTGACTTTTTAACCACCCCCGGTTATCTCGATGGCCCGGGAGCCAGAGAAAAAGCCGGCTTGCCCAAAAACACCGGGCCATACAGGGTTGTAACAAATCTCTGTGTAATGGATTTCGAAGAGAGTAGCAAACGGATGCGACTGATTGCACTTAACCCCGGTGTAACTCTTGAAGAAGTCATTGAAAACACGGGCTTTGAACTTGTTATTCCTGATACTGTGCCACAAAACGAAGAACCTACAGATGAGGAATTACGTATCCTGCGAGAAGAAGTAGATCAGGATCGTTACTATATTTAATCAAACTGGTTGTATTGCTAACGGAGTAAGTAATGATTTTAAGAAATTTCGATGAGCTTATCGGTGTGGCCAAAGTACGCGGCAGAAGACGTGTTGCTGTTGCTTTAGCCGAAGATGAACTGGTCTTGAAGGGTATGAAACTGGCCTGGGACGAAGAACTGGTCAGTCCGGTTTTGTTTGGTAACGAACGCAGAATCTCAGCTCTTATCAAAAAACTCGGTCTTCCCGAAGAATGGGAAATAATGCATGTGGATGGCGATGATGCCACAGTGGCCATGCAGGCGGTGCAGTCCGTCAAGCGTGGAGAAACTGAACTTTTAATGAAAGGTCAGATGCACACCGCCACCTTGTT
>Ga0070729_10005063_pt1 | contig 13896 bp, 21 predicted proteins | sample tdDd472_FD_66725 | JGI IMG/M metagenome (GOLD analysis project Ga0070729, IMG submission 66725) | Marine sediment microbial communities from the Atlantic coast under amendment with organic carbon and nitrate - tdDd47.2 | ecosystem: Environmental > Aquatic > Marine > Coastal > Sediment | place...
TAACGATAGATCGCCTTGATGAAGCCCCAGCTACTTTTGCCTTCCGAGACCGGGCGCGGTTCTGTTCGCACATCGGCCTCGGGATCCTCCACATACCTCGTGGCTCCAACCACCGGATCGTCTGGATCGTCGGCGTCCAAATAGGCCATCAAACCGGGCAGAGACGGACGATAGGTTGGCGCGATGAGAAGCCGCCCAGAGGGATTGTTGCAGCCGACAGGTGAAGCAGCTACAGCAGAACCCTTTGATTTCGCGCCCCCCAAACCCGATTCGATCAAAATGTCCACCTCTGCCAATGCAAAAAACCAATCCGTTACGGGTACGGGCTCGCTATAACCCACGGCGTAACTAGTTCCGGTTCCTGCATTAATTGAAGGCACAGGGTAGCGGACTCCAAGAACCGCCACGTCACCGAACGCCTCTATCCGGCACTCGAAGCCCTTTATGTGCTGAACATCCCGCCCTTCACCCCCATCAAAGGATGGGTTATATGGCGAAAGAACGTACAAGTACAAGGTGGTCACCCCTGTGTGCCACAAGCACAACCAGGGCCCGCTGAATGGATAATCGGACAACTCAAATTGATTTGATGCGGGCAATTGACCCTGGGCTACCGCCGGAAGGATGAGGAAGGCCGCCAAGAGGATAATGGTGAACGTTTGGCGCATGGTCTCTCCCTATGAATCTAACGTTCGAGTTAAGCGGGCGACATGCCGCTGGCGCTCCGCTTGAACGAGAGGTTGGGCGTCACTGCTCACGGTGCGACAGCGGCTGCTGTAAGCCCCTCCAAGGCTTTGCGCAGTTTTTCAGCCACCGGACAATCCGAAACGCCATGACGCTCGGCCAGGTACACTGGATCGTTGTATCCAAGCCAGACCTGCGACGATGAGTCTTCCCAGACCAATGCCTTCAATGGCAGGTCGATGCCGACAGACTGCGCACACTCCATAAAGGGTGTCCCGCCCTGTGGGTTGCCGAAAATGAGCAACTCGGTGGGCCGCAGTGTCTTTCCGACCTTGGCCGCGCCAGCAGCGTGGTCAATTCGTGCGAAGACATTGAGGCCCTTGTCCTTGACGATCTTTTCGAGCTTATCCATGGTCGCCTTCGCGCCATGTGGACTCTTAATTGCGATGAGGCCGTCTGCGGCGCTGGCAAGCGAGGCGATGGAAAGAAGGACTACTACGACTGAAATCTTGAAACGGGTCATTTGGTTTCTCCCCTGGTAAATCATAACTTTGGTCCGTGCTCGCTTGGGTCGAGCTCAGTGATCAACTTTATGTCGGCCTCTCCCTTGACCCGGCTTCCATCTGCATCTATGCCAATAAAGTACCACTTTACAAGTTGCTCCGGCACACAATCTATGGCGCTCTGATTCTCCGGATTGGTGTATGATTTTCCCGGCACCATCAGTGAGGCCGGGCAGTCGAACTCACTGGCAAAGTCACCGGCGGAGAAGGATAGCGGCCGTTCGTTTTCGTAGTGCAATTCCCACTGCTCATTCCGCTCAACGAAATAGCCAAACTCAACAATGGTGACAGGTCCAGCCATTGCAGAAACTGTTGTGCTGAATTGCCACTCAACCCCACTGACATTGGAAGGATTGAGAGTGTACCGAACTAGGCTAGGAGTATGGGATACGGCAATGCCCATAGGCATTGATTCGAGCTCCGTGAGCTTTTCGCGGGCATCGGTGGGTTCTGCTATCTCCTGATCTGCCAGGGCAAGGCCCGCAGACGCAAATAGGATCAGAGCTGAAGCGAGAACAACATGTTTCATAGGATCAGCCTTGTTTTTGTCGAAGTGAAACCAAAAAGAGAGCGATCACAGATCTGCCCTCTGTCCGCCTGAGCTATAGGATATAATATTCGCGAAAGTTAGTTCCCGCTCTAAGTCGACATCATGCCTGGCGTTGGTTTCACCTGCAAGCGCGCCCCTCATTTTCATTCCATCCCAACCACATTGGAGCACTATTTATCGTTACGGACGCTGCTGTGCTTTGAAAGATTCAGCTCGCCCTCAATGCGCGCCCTCGACAGTTCCAGCACATGCAAAATATCGCTGTGCGTCGTAGAGGATTCATTGTTGTAGTCCATTAGCGTGTGGGGGAATCCGTGATTTGGGACTAGCTCATCAATGACGAATCTTACCGATTGGATCGCTGTGTTGTGGTGATTGTATTCATCGGTTATCTCCATTGAAGCGTACTTCAGGGCACAGAAGAGGCTCCATCGATCGTTCTCAATGTCAGCCTCACATTCTCTGTCATCTTCTTTATGCCAACGGCTTGAATCCGAGAGGATCTTCTCAGCATACTCTATTATATCCCGGTCTTTCTCCGTTGCTGGAGGACAATACCACCAGTAAATGGCGAGGTTCAATTTTCCGTCATGAATGAGCATATACTCCCACAGAAAGTAGCCCAAAGAGGACTTCATATAGATCTCTTCTGTCTCCCTGTGGCGTACAATTTCGTATTCAATCCTGGTGGTTCTTCCGCTAGGGTAAGTAACTGTGCCTGTTACGTTTTGACTGCGAACCAGCGAAATTATTGCGTCTATATTCAATTCGCTTTCCAGGAATCCAGATGGCACATTCATGGAAATTTTATAGCCCTTGAGAAATTCACTTCCGCCTTCAAGCTTTGTGTCAAGCTGGTGCAATGTATATGGAAGATAGTCATCAGGAAGCTCTTCATGTGATGGGACTTGTGCCTGCGTCGAGTCCGTGCCCAACAAGAGAGCGGCGAGAAGAAAGTGTACCACTGATCTCATTTATTCCTCCAAGCTTGTGCTCTCCAATACGTACTTGTTCACGTTTTGTTCAAAGTTGATCGGCCCCGGGGTCGTTCGATACTTCTTGATGAAGCGAAAATTGGAGTTTTCTAGAACCCGGCTCGGCGCAGGGTTCCCCGAAAAGGGTTCTGAGTAGAGTCTTTTGAGACGAAACACGCGCAAAAACTCCGCAACCGATGCAGCAAAAAACTTTGTGCCCAGGCCTGTTTTGCGTAAGGCTTTATCCCAAAGATGAAGATGAATGAACGCCTCTTCGCCGACTTTGATCTGATTGATGCTCGAGTGGCCAACTACGATACCCTCGTAGATCCACGCCAGATAGAATCTCTCTTTTTCCCCCATGTCACGTTCGTGGTCCAGCAAAACCGACTCCAGCCACGCCTCCCGATCCGGTAATTTCCCTGGATCCACTCCCATGCCTTTTAGAAACGAATCGCTCGCGTTCAGGAAATAGTCGATCATGCCCTCATAATCGCTGCGTTCAGCAAAGGGGCGAATCTGAACCTGTGGGTTTGCTGCACCTCTCATAGGACCGCCTGTTTGTCTACGTCAATCTCCTCGAGAACCAGCTCGTATGCGGCCAAAAGATCACTTTCGAGTTGAGTGATATTGTTGAAAACTAGATGCAGGCTTTGCAACAGCCCCCCGCGGGCATTCGGACTCAAATTGGAGGCAACGAGGAGGTTTTCTGACAAGAACGTATAGGACTCCAAATAGAGAGCCTGGAGATCATAAACCTTGGACAGTTCGGTGGCGATTCTGTATTCCATGTTTTCAAGTGTACCCAGATCAACTGCAAGGCCCCACGCATGCTTCTGCAGCCGTACAAACCCGAATCCCCCCGGGACCGCCCTTCCAATTTCCTGTAACGAGAAAGGGCTTTCCCGACTATCCATCCGGGACATCAACGAATTCAACGAGTCAAGAACCACGGCGTGGTGGCCCGCAATATCCGCCACCTGGGCCCGGTTATACTGCATTTCGGTATTGATCTGCTGAAGCGCCACCTGGGCACGATCATGATTCCTTTGCTGAAGTCGCATTTCGTTGAAAAAGAGCCCCAACAAGACTCCAAGGATAATCAGAAACACCTCAACGAGTAACTTCCAGGTGAGAACACGATTTGATTGAGCTTGCACAACATCCCTCCCGGGGAATCGCTGATCCTTCGTTTTTCTTGAAACATAACGTTTGGCCCACCAGCAGCCGGGCCTCTGCCTACCCTTTGCCCAGAAAGTGCAAATCTTCAGGCAAGCCACCGCTCTTCGTGGCCAGAAGCCCCGCTGAAAAGCCTGTGTCAAAACCTTGTGGAATTACAGCACCTTGGCTTGTATAATCAAACAACTAGTTTTAAGTATGCCTATTTCCATCCAGTAATCCCCGGAGGCCTTGTGATGGCAAGCAATCCCATGATTCGCGGGTTGGCTTCACTCCTGGTTTTTTGTGGGCTCCTGGTAGCCACATCCGCGGCGGCCGCACCAGACCCATTCGGCGTCTGGCGATGGACCGAAACCAGCATATCTGATCAGGAGTCCGAAACACCCGAAAGCGCCGGTTATACCCGCGCCCTGGTTTTCCATTCTGACATGAACCTGATCGAGTACCGTGACGGAGAAATTCTGCGCACCGGCACATTTAACTACTATGACTATACCTGGGACATGGGTATGGGTGGATTAGAGTACTTCACGATTATTCAAGCCGACTTCCCGGATTTCGAAGAATCCTACAGCTATTCAATTGAAGACGCCGAGACCACCCTTCACATGTGCTCGGGTACGCACCCCACCAGTGGGTTCCCTTGGTATCCCTGCGAGCATTTCGTTCGCGACAACTCGGTTAGCGCCTCGCCCGTTAACTGGGAGACCATGAAAGCCATATACCGATAGGGGCCCCGGGTTTATCGTAACCCGAACTGAGTGCTTCTTCTGTTGAAAGATGTCGGCAAATCCCGGTGTCTCACAAAACACACACCGGTCTGCATTATGTTATAGGCTACCTGCCGGCCCAATGCCAAAGAACCATGAAAGCGAAAAGCCGACGGCAAAGGCGAGCACAAAGACCATTGTCCACGCCAGCGCATAAGCTACAATGGCCCGCCAAATTGATATTTCTTCTGTTTCACAAATTCCGGCCACTGCGATCACCGCACTCCACAATGCCGTTACAAAATGAAAAAAGTGGAACAGCAAATAAGCCGCTTCCCACTTTCCATAAGCCGCAATTGCCTCTTGGGCTGGAAGCTCAAAGGTAAGTATCCATATCGAAGGGCCAAAAAGCACAATTCCGATTATCACTGCCAGGAGCGGTATACAGGGTACAGAACTCCAAGCCAGGGTTGCTTTTATCTTTTGCAGGCTCCCAACGCCCCCCAGCCAACTACACGCCCAACGTGTCGAGACTGCATTTACAAAGAGGATGATCGGGCCACAAAAAACCCCAAACCCAAGATAAATAATCAAAACCTTAATTGGCGTAATGCTGGAAAAATAGGGCCCGAACCATTCAAATATCTTAAATCCCCCATTGCCGGCCCATAATGCAACCGCCAAAGGGTAGACCCCATAGCCAGGATCCCTCTCTACGATCTCACTTATCGTTTCTCGAGGATGCCGCCATATTTTCGAGAGATACCTCATATGCCTCCATGTGCATATTACATCCCGGGGTTCTGCCGCGAGTCACGAAGCCAGGGGCGGCCAGCTAGCCCGCGCCCTTCGATTTTGGCGTCCCCTTGAGCCCGAGAAGCCAATATACGCGACGGGGATCGCCTCCCCGCCCTATCGGTACAGAGCCTTTATAGCCCCCAAGTCCCTGGAATTCACAGCCATGGGTGTATTCCCCCGCTTAGATAAACAAACATTCCACCGGAAATCCAATCCGACCATCTAACGTTTGGTTCATCTGTAAGCGTGGCTTGCGCGGTTCGTGCGCCAACACGAATCGTGACAGACGCGATTGTCGGGTGCAGGCGCTTGTCAGGCAACAACACTCTTGCCTTACCCTCGTATCGGGTAGTCCTTCTCAATCGACCGGCACTGAGAAACGAGATCCTTCAGATAGCTCAAGTCGATTTCAATTCGGAACGCGTGGTCTTGCTCCAGGTGGTCCGGTGTGATTTGAACCGTCATCTCGAGGTGCCCAAGGGTGTCCATTCTGGTTAAGACTACGCTCAAATTTGGCTCTAGTGGATCCAAGGATGCTGAATGGGTCGTTCCCTCAGCCAACTCCTCGCACTGACTCGCCCAGCTGACAATATCCATGACTTGAAGGATAGGTCCTGTTGCCCAGACACTTGACCAAGCACCGCCACAATGCGCCGTGACATGAAGCCAGTTGCCGTCATCGCTGTCATGCGAATCGGGAAACTCGCGCCCATGAACCCAAAGCTGAAAGCCATCGATCTTGAGGTTCGGCGGGCCATGTTGCTCTGGGCTGGGAAAATCTGCCATAAACATCTCCTGCTCGCCTAACGTTTGGTTCACCTGCCACCACAGTCGGCAAGGCGCGCAAGTTGCGTAAGCGGGCTGCATGACGGGTGAAAGCGATTGTTAGGCGTCGAGCCCCCCCGGTAGGCACGCCAACCACACATCGGCCGGCTGCTCAGACGTTTGCCGCTGGAGTTCGATTAGAACATCTTCAAACCTACGGCAAACTGGCAACTCATGGAAGTCGCTTCCGCACCACAACAGAAGCCCAATATTACTCTCGAGGAGTACTTCTATATTGCGAACAAGCCTTGTGGCCCCTGCCTTTATTTGACCGTCGCCCGACTCCCATATTTCATCAAGAAGGCTTTCACAGCGTCCCTGTGCGTCTACAACCATATGGCTGCGACTTGGATCGCGGAAATACCTCGCTGTCGCCGCCCGAAAGAGAGTCTCACCCGCTGCAGTGGGCCGCAAAAACACCCCCTCAAGGGGGATTCCGACAGGCGGCCTTTCAATCGCGATAAATTGCGTCATTGCTCAGGCCACCTTCTCCACGTACGCCTAACGTTTGGTTCACCTGCAAAATCGCCTAGCGCGTACCTGGCGCACGCCGGGTACGTGCTAGGCGGCTTTGTCAGGTGCAAACTTGTGTTTGGTCTTTCTAGCTTGAGTTCAAACACACTAAGCCAACCCAAGGACTAGGCCCAGCATCAGGAAAAGGAAAAATACGCTCTGCCCCGAATGGGCGACGATTCCAAACCACGCACATCGAAAGTACTTCGTCGGCAGGGAAAAAAACAGCATGCCGCCGAGAGACAGCATTCCCCAGGGCTGATGTAAGTGATAGAAACCGAAAAGTACCCCGTTGGCGACCCAATCCCATGAGCCAAAGGCCCTGTTCATCCTTGGCAAGAGAAGCCCACGAAAAAGCAGCTCCTCACCCAAGACCGTGTTGAATAATGCCGAAACGAAGAACAAGGCCAAGACATCCCAAGAACCTTTTAACTGGGCCTGACCTTCCGGTGTTTCCAGGAGGGCGCCAAGGCTCCACCCCGGGGGCTCGGCCAGAAACGGAAAAATGCTAGTCCACACCCTACCGACATAGCCACCTAACTTCATCTGATAGAAGGCAACAACAACGACCAGCGGAACCAGGTACCACAACAACCGTCTTGAATGAGCCCCCGTTTGGGGTGACCTGGGACTTCCAAGCCAAAGGCGGTCTTTGACGGCGGACCATTTTAAGGTACCAGTTTCCTTGCGGAGGAAATACACCACCACTACAAATTGCCAGACCAGCCCACTGGTAAGAACGGCGAGTCGCTCGAAACCAGGCTTGAGTGGATCGGCTGCCAATGCCGGCGCTACAATCCACCCCAGAAACCCCATGGGCAAAGCCGCCAAAGCCCAGACTAGCAGAATCTTTAGCCGGCCATACTGAGGGATCTCTGCTCTCTGCAACTCATTCCCCTTTCCGGACCTCTAGGCGCCCCCGAGAATGGAAAAGATCTAAACGTTTGGGTCACCTGCAATCGTGGCTGGCGCGGCGAGTGCATACGATAGCTAGGCTGCGACCACTGAAGCATCACAGGTCCTTCGTCATGCGCACGAACACCGTCGGCAGGATCCTGGGACTCGGCCACTCCGAGGACTCGATCATCCCGCGGCGCCCGTACAGCTTGCGTGCACCCTTGTTCTTGGCGGCAACATCCAAGGACAGCCTGTCCGACCCGGCGGCCTGGCCTCGCGCTTCTACATCGTCCATGAGAAACGAGCCGACCCCTGCTCCCCGAACCTCTGGCTCGACGGCGATGCCATGAAGGTAGAAGTCACCCTCTGGAACCGTGTCCAGGATGTGCCAGAGCGGCGCCAGGAGCATCCGTACGAGTTTCATCCTCAGGGCACTCCGCCCTGCGGCACGCTTCAGCGGCTCGTCCGAGAAATCGCGGTGCTGCGCACCCGTGTACGCCAAACTCATGCCGATGACCACGCCTTCTCGTTCAGCATATATCACGTTTTCATATGAGAGCGCGTGCCCTGTCTCCATGAACGCCGAAGCAGTGATGCCCTCGGAGTTCGGGCCAAGCATGAAGCCGTAAAAACCCTCTGCTGCTTCGTCGATGTAACGAGCGAACAGCATCCCTTCGCCCAACTCTGGCCTGGCTGGACGTAGCAGCATCGCCTGATCTCCCATGTCCTTTTACCTCAAATCCATCGACTGTGATTGGCCGTGCCTTACGTTTGGTCACATGCAGTTACAGCCGGCGAAGCCGGCAAGGCGCGCAGGTTGCGCAGGTTGCGCAAGCAAGCTGCGTGACTGGTGCAGGTGTCGGGTGCAAGCCTTTGTTAGACATCTCGAACTCCGGATTTATTCCGGGAGAACAAATATTGAGATATCTTCGGTCATCGGCTCGGCTCCGAATGGGCGCCCCACTATATACGACAAGGAGACAACCCCTTCTCCTGGCACCGAAAAGTTGAGACCGAGGTGGTGCTCGCCTCGTACACAATCACTCGGACAAGTGCCCACCCCAATAAAGTTCGAATCCATCAACGCCACGCTAATATGCGAAGGCGACTCCATTTTGATCTCATCTTTGCCAACTCTGTCGCAGCCACAGATTACCGTAAGAACCATTATTTCAAACGGCGTGTTCACTCTTACTGTATCGGGAGCAAATACCGCCTGCTCGTTGGGCCATATCTGGGCTACCCTAGTATTGAAGTCCGGCGAAGTCGGAGAACTACAGCCGATAAAGAGAAGCAGCCCAACGGCCCCGGAAACAATTACCCCCGACCAAACTCTGAATATCGTTTTTTGCCACCGGGTTTTCACAGCCCCCCCCTATAATTTGTATGTCTAACGTTTGGTTCACCTGCAATCGGGTCTGGCGCGGCCCCCGCGCAACCGGTTGTTATACAGCCGGTTATTCATGCCGCCTCTAATCGGTAGAAGCAGTGTAACCATGTTTCCACCAATTCCCATAGCAACACCAGCGGCAAACCCAATCCCTCGGTCCTTCCACATTTCTCCCTGCGTCCGTCTGTACTCCTCCTTAAGCACCATACATTTGTTTAGGATTCCGATATGCCTATAAAACTCACCTATCAAATCATTTACAGGCTGGTACGTTTCCTGGAACGCGGGAGTATTTGGGTCAACAACGTCTCTTTCTACTAACATGGTGAGAATTTCTTTCTTCCATGCTTTTAACCTGCCCAGTTTCCAGAACCCAATCGGCCAGATGGGCCACTTGTAGCGGACCCATTCTTCCATATCTGCTGAAAGCGAGTCACACAGTGACTTTGCTTCGGTTGCGGCAAATTCGGCAGATTTTCTACGTAGCCGTAATTCTTCGTTGCTGGGGTCCTCCCATTCGTCTTTTGAGCGATTGGCTTTGATGCTAAAAAGATACCGCTCCAGGGTCCTTATCTCCTTCAACATTCCAGCAATCGAGTTGAACTCTGTGGGGTAGTCCCTCTTCTTGCTGACCATGTCGCCTCCATTCTAGCGTACAATAGTATGTTTAACGTTTTGTTCACCTGCAACTACAGCCAGCGAAGCCGGCAAGGCGCGCAGGTTGCGTATGCAAGCTGCGTGACTGGTGCAGGTATCGGGTACAAGCTGTTGTTAGGCGACCTCTCGCCCTATTCCAACCAATTACCGTGTCCACCCTAATCACATTCGCAGTCGGTTGCGTCTCTGTCATCGGAGCGCATCATATCGTATCTGTCTGCGGCTGGCCCCGTGGCCTCAATAATGTGCGAACTAAGAGATTCGCCGTCTTCGGAAAGCACCAACTGCGAGGTCCTGACGGCCCCACTGGGGGCCGCGACAGCTAAGACAAGATTCGGAGATACTTGGCCGCACGCCCAAATATCGTAGCCGTGACCTGTTCTGGTTTCGATGCAGTATTGCCCGTCGCTCTTGAAATGCCAGTAAGTACTACCCTCTGGAAAGAGCGTCGTTGACTCCCCCCAAGTGCTGCTGGTCACCTGCCACACTCCTGCAAGCTGGTCGAATTCCTGCTGGCCACTTGGTGCCGTACTATCCTCGCTGCAGCCCACTACTGCGATGAGAGCAAGGATCGCTGATGCGAGTCTAAATCGGTCTCTCACGACTATCTCCTAATCCACCCCTGTCTTGATCACCCAACTTCCAGATCGCCTAACGTTTGGTTCACCTGCAACTACAGCCGGCGAAGCCAGCAAGGCGCGCAGGTTGTGTAAGCAAGCTGCGTGACTGGTGCAGGTGTCGGGTGCAAGCGCTTGTTAGGCCCCGCCGGCCCCTATTTGCTTGTTGTTTGCGAGACGAGCTCCAGTTCATACTCTTCCCAAGAGAACGTGCTATCTGGATAGCCAACCGGGAATGCACGGGTAGTCACTATCTGTTTCACCAAGCCCAAGCCTGGAGCACGCCACACCCGTTTTGACACCTCAATATAGGCGTCGCACTTTTTACCGCTGAGCCCTCGGACCAATAAGGGGTCGGACGATGTGCCAACAATGGCAACTTCAATACAATTCACATATGTGCCGGCCGGCACGCCCACCTCAACCCCTAGCTTCTCAACCGTTCTGATGGTCCGGAACTCAGGATCAACATAGTTGCCCGCCAAACGGATCATCCCAGGTGCTACGGATGTCCACCAGCGCCCCTCTTCAAGAGGCGCACGCAAACTAAAGTCATTGTCGGATGGCCACTCTTGAGGCTCGCCTCCTTGTGGCTGGAACGCAACTGTCCGCACCTGCAGACTGTCGACGAGTACATACTCGAACAACTCACTCTCGACGTACTCACCGTCTGGTTGCTCCACCCGCACATACTCAAGTGACTTTTCCGCAATTGACCCATTGAATTCAGCCCGACCTAGTAGATGTGAACGTACAATGACACTCTGAACAACTAGGACTCCCCCATACTTAACCTGGCCGTGATACTCCAGGATTGAGCCGCTCGATACTGGCCAGTAATCAGATGGAATCGCCACCCGAGAGCCGGAATCCGCACGGGAGACACCCACAATCGCCAAACAAAGCACGATCAAGTTCAAGGCTCGAGCCAGCAAGATCTTCAACTTTCGCCAATTTGTGTGTGGGCCTAACGTTTGGTTCACCTGCAAACGTGTTTGGGGGGCGTTTGGCGCTCGCCAAAAGCGTGCCTAACGCGTTTGTCAGGTGGAAGTTCTTGTTTGGGTGCCCTACCGCACACCTTCCACCGCTACCAACTCAAAATGCCCGCGCCCAACCCAGCTGATCTCAAACACACCTCTACCGTCTGTGACGATAAACTTTTGCGGGTTCACCCACTCAACAAATTCAAACGGTTGGACCAGGTGCCCCAACAACTCCCCAGCCCTCATGCCCGGTGTTGGTTGCAGCATAACAGTCTCACGCCGTACCTGATTTAGGAACGAACCTGTCATTTTGCTAACTGCCAATACCACCTGAGGATCTGAAGGTTCAGTTTCTTGAGGGTCGACTTGATGGCCAAAGTTTATCCGGACTTCGGGTGGCGGAAATGGCCATAGCAGCTCTTCGACCACAATGTATGCCCAAGGGTCAAACCGACCGTCCCCGGGACTGCTATATAGTGACACTCGCAAAACCAGAGAATCGGCTGGAGCACCAGTTACAACAGCTGTGAGGAATGCAGGGAGGACCGCAGTAGAGTCGGGCTCTACTGGGATTTCGGCAGCAAAAACAGTTGTGCTTAAAATCACCGCAATGACCAAAGCTAAGAATGTACGTTGGTCCAAACTCAAAATAGTCACCCTAACATTTGCTTCAGCTGCAAAGCTGCTTGGCGCGGGCCGTGCGCAAGCACGGTGCGTGACGAACGGCTTTGTCTGCTGCAAGCTGGGGCTAGGTGTCGCCCCCAGATAGCAGCGCATAGACTAGGCACTTCTGAATGGATCGCGGGCAGGCAATTGCGTACCCACATGACACAATTCGAGCTGACTTGCACCCAAAAGAGGTACGTACCCGCCGGCCCCGACAGCTGCCCATTCGGACCCCATACCTAAATGTCTTTCTTGCGCCAAATTGGAATCAGCAAGAGACCAAACAGCCCGAATACGGAACAGAGAAGGCCAAACCCCTGAGCGTTAGACAGGTTGTTCACCCACGCCCAGAAATCGCCGTTGCCTTTTGAATTCATCTCGAACCTCTCTCGCTCCGTACACCTAACGTTTGGTTCACCTGCAACTACAGCCGGCGTAGCCGGCAAGGTGCGCAGGTTGCGTCAGCAAGCTGCGTGACTGGTGCGGTTGTCGGGTGCAAGCTATTGTTATAAGCAAACGCTTTGTCCTATTTGACTTTACCAAATCAACTGCCGAATATCAATGGGGCCCTGGATTTACCCTTGCGCTTGCACCACGCTGTATGTACAATATAATTATGACTCAGCTTAAATTTGAATGGGACCCTGAAAAGGCTGAAGCCAACCGGAAGAGGCACAAAATCGCCTTTGAAGAGGCGGTCTCGGTCTTTTCTGACGAAAACGCCCTCGTAATCCCCGACCCGGATCACTCTGCGGAAGAAGCGAGATTCGTGTTGCTGGGCATGAGTTGGTCGCTTCGGATCTTAGTGGTTTGCCACTGCTTCAGGAAGAACGACCAGATCATTCGGATTTTCTCCGCTCGAAAAGCCACAAAGGCCGAGAGCAAACAGTACGGACCAAAGCCATGAGAAAGAACTACGACTTTTCCGGCGCCAAGAAGAACCCTTACGCCAACAAGCTCAAAAAGCAGGTTACGATTCGGCTGGACCAGGGAACGATAGAGTTTTTCAAAGACCTGGCTGTGGAAACCGGAATCCCTTACCAGACACTGATCAACCTGTACCTGCGGGACTGCGCTTTGGAAAACAAGCGCCTATCTCTCGAGTGGCGCCCCAGCAATTGATTCTGAGCAATAGGGTTTTTTGCATATAACATTAAGGTTCACCTGCAAGCGTGGCCGGCGCGGCTTGTGCGCCAGCACAAGGCGTGACGGACGCGATTGTCGGGTGCAAGCTTTTGTTATACCGCCCTGCCCACTCCTGCCAAACTCCTACCTGTCGCCCTGCGCAACATACGAGCTGCTACTCCGTTTGTCCGCCACTGACAACCCTCTGTCACTGAACTACTGAGCGTAACGCATAAATCACTACCAATGCGAACGCTATCAGGAACGCGCAAAGACCAAACTGGAATTTAATTTTTCCCGCAAACTCGAATTCTTCCAATTCCTCACAGTGAAGAAGAAACCGTTGAAAGTTCCGAGGCGCCTGCATCCCATTATCCCAGCCCTCAATTTTTAAACCGTGCTTTTTCAAGAACCGCGGAATTCGGAAGAAAAACAAATACTGCCAATACAACACAGCGGCAAACAAAACACCAAACGCAGTAAATACAATATATCGCATTCGTATCGCGCCTCCGGCTATTTCACAAGAAACTCTCCACCAAACGAGCAGGCCTACTCTAGGCATACCAAGGCCTTGAATCAAAACCCAACTTGCCGACAGTTTCCTATCAAGGACAGAACTACCGACAGTTCAGCCGATGACTGTATAACATTTGGTTCACCTGCAAGCGCGTCCGGCGTAGCCGGTTTGGCGCGGCGGTTGCGCAAGCAACCGGCGTGACAAAAGCGATTGTCGGGTGCAAGCTGTTGTTAGTTGGTCCTCAA
>Ga0070729_10005064_pt1 | contig 13896 bp, 13 predicted proteins | sample tdDd472_FD_66725 | JGI IMG/M metagenome (GOLD analysis project Ga0070729, IMG submission 66725) | Marine sediment microbial communities from the Atlantic coast under amendment with organic carbon and nitrate - tdDd47.2 | ecosystem: Environmental > Aquatic > Marine > Coastal > Sediment | place...
GTGCTCGATAGCCCCCGAACCCGAAGGGTTCGCAAGCGCGACTGCGCGCCGCCGGCCCTCCGGCGCCCCCTCTGGAGCGAAGCGATCGAAGATCGCGGCAGCGTGAAGAGAAATAATGGTGCCCAGGGACAGAATCGAACTGCCGACACACGGATTTTCAATCCGTTGCTCTACCAACTGAGCTACCTGGGCCCGGCGCGCCGATGAGAAGAGGCGCGACAAGAGAGCCGCGTTATAGAGAGTTCACCGGCCTCTGTCCAGCCTCTCGACCGGGCACGAATGCGGGTTTTTCGTCGCGGCGAAACCATGCCGGAACGGCGCTTTACTCCTCGCCGCTATCCTCGGCCGAGGGGAAGTCCTCCTCTTCGGCCGGAATCGCGTAGACCCCGCCGAGCCAGCGGTGCAGATCGATCTCCCGGCAGCGCTCCGAGCAGAACGGATAGGACGCCTTCACCGACAGTTTCGAACAGATCGGACAGGGCCGCTGTCGCCCGACGCCCACCGTTTCCCGATCCTTGCCGCTTCTGTCCCGCATCGCCCTCGTCCGCCGTCGCGCCCGTCCTTCCGGCGCTGGTTCCATCCGCTTCGATATAGAGCCTTTCTCCCGCCGGCGCGAGCCCGTGAAGCGAAGCGACTGCCGTCAGCAACCCTGTGCACGGCAGATTCGGCCTGCGATCCCGGCGGTTTACAATCCTTTTCCACGAGGACTTGCAGCGCGGCGAAATTGATACAAATCTAGGTGCATGGTCGAATCACCGGGCGTCAGGGTGCCGTTTCATCATGCCTCGTCTGTTCACCGGATTTGAAGTTCCCCCCGACATCGCGTTGCGTCTTTCGCTGCTGCAGGGCGGCCTGCGAGGAGCACGGTGGATCGACAGGGAGAACTACCACATCACCCTGCGCTTCATCGGAGACGTCGACGACCGCACCGCCGACGAGGTCGCCCACGCCCTGGGCCGCATCGAGCGTCCGCCGCTCGACATCATCATCCAGGGCGCCGGCGCCTTCGGCAACCGCAAGCCGCATTCGGTCTGGGCCAGGATCGCGCCGACGCCCGAGCTCGCCGAGCTGCAGGCCGAGCAGGAGCGGCTGCTGCAGCGTCTCGGGCTCGAGCCGGAGGGCCGCAAATACGTCCCCCATATCACCCTGGCCCGCCTCCGCGGCACCTCGCAGCGGGAAACCGCCGACTGGCTTTCCTTACGCGGCGATCTCGCCATCCCGCCGTTCCCGGTCGAAAGGTTCGTGCTGTTTTCCTCCCGCGCCTCGCGCGGCGGCGGCCCCTATCTGGTCGAGGAAGCCTATCCGTTGGCCGCCTGATCGCATGCCGAAACCCGCGCCATGATCTATCTTTCCGACCGCAAGGTCCTGTTTCTCAAGCCGAAAAAGGTCGCGGGAACCAGCGTCGAGATTGCGCTCAGCACCGCCTGCACGGGTGCTCCCGGCGACATCGTCACCCCGATCACGCCCATGGACGAGGTGACCCGGCTGCGCCAGGGCGGAGCGCTGCCGATGAACTGGGCCGCGAATGCCGAAGACGACCGGGAATTGCGCGACCGGCTTAACCAGATCGCGGCGGCGCTGAAGGCCGATGGCGACCGGATCGAGAAGCCGACCCGGCGTCTCATCGCCCTGACCCGGCGCTGGCTGAGGACTATCGACGCCCGCTTCCGCGCCCACGCCTCGCCGGCCCTCGCCGCCGAAGGGCTCGGCCGCGCGGTTTTCGATGCCGCGCTGAAGGTGACGATCGTCCGCGAGCCGCTCGATCAGCTCCTCTCGCGCGTCTATTTCAAACTCAAGAACGAGGAGAGTTTCGAGATCGGCGACGAAGCCTGGACGCAGCAGGTCGAGGAAAGCCTCGTCCGGTCGAACCGGGGGTTCTACCTCAGGGGTTCGAGGCGCATCTGCGACGTCTACCTGCGCTACGAGCACCTCGCCGACGATCTAGCGGACCTCGACCGCAGGCTCGGCACGGCGATCGCCGAGCGCCTGCCCTGGACCAAGCACGGCAACCGCGCCGACCGGCGACCGGCGCAAGAGCTTCTGACCCGCGACCAGATCGCCCGTTGCGTCAAGACCAACCGTGGAATCTACCGCGAGTTCGGCTATGCGCCGCCAGCCGGGTTCGACTGACGGCGACCTGGCCTTCACGCCGCGGCGCGGCCGTAATAGAGCATCACCGTGTGCCTGGCTTCCGCGAAGAACAGCCAGCGCTCGACCAGCAGGCCGACATAGTGGCTCAATGCGGCGAGCAGCGCGAAGCCGGCCGGCGCCGTGGTCATGCCGAGCCGGATCGCGAGCAGCGGCACCACCAGCCCGAAGCCGAGCGCGACCAGCTTCAGCTTCGCCGCGTGGCGGCGACCGACGGCGTAGCCCATTTCCCGCATCAGGTAATTGGCCTCCGAATGCGGCGGATCGAGCAGCCGCGTCGGGCCGAAATCTCCCAGCCCCGTCGCCGATTCCGGCGTCGAGGCCGACGATTCGCGCGCAGTCCGCCACCACCACAGGCCCTTGGCGGCCCAGGCGAAGGCCAGGACAATCATCACCAGGTTCGGCATCCACACCGGCAGCCCGCCGAGGAAGGCGCCGAGCGTCAGGAACACCAGGCCGCCGCCCGATGCCGCGAAGCCCACATAGGTAAGCGAGGTCAGCGGCGTGTACCAGGCATGGACCGATTTCAGCGACGCATAGATCATCGAGGTGGCGAACACGGTCGCCAATGCGAGGAACACGGTCAGGCCGGCCGGGACGGTCCAGAGCGCATCGAAGAAGGTGAAGCCGAGCCCCGCGAGGCCGAAGGGCACGAAGAAGACGATCGCCAGCACCCCTTCCCTCGACAGCCAGCTCGATCGCCACTGCGAGAACGCCCGCCACGCCCGTTCGGGATGGCGCAGGTGGAAGGTCGAGGAGATCAGGCCCCCTGCGATCATCACGCCGGCGAGCGCGAAGCCGATCAGCCCGCCGGCGAGCGACGGCGGCAGCATGCCGAGGCAGAGAAACGCGGCGAGCCCGTATCCGGTGCCCGACAGGGTGGTGAAGACGATGACGGAATAAGCCGGATGCATAATTCTAGCCCAGTTTCTCGAGCGCCGAATTGATCCACGAGAACAGGGTCTCGGTGCGCGACCCGTCCGCCTTGGGCACGGTCTCGCCGCCGTCGAGCGGCGCGAATTTGCGCGGCGGCAGGTATTTGTTGGTCGGCCGCGTGTCCTGTTCCGGCATCAGGTCGTAGCCTCCGCGTTCGCGGGTCATCCGGCTGACATTGGAGTCCGGATCGGCGAAATCGCCGAAATGCCGGGCATTGGCCGGACAGGTGCGCACGCAGGCCGGCACCCGGTCCTCCTCGGGCAGGGTCTCGTTATAGATGCGGTCGACGCACAGGGTGCACTTCTTCATCACGCCTGCGGCCGGATCCATCTCGCGGGCGCCGTAGGGACAGGCCCAGGCGCACAGGCCGCAGCCGATACACTTGTCCTCCTCGACCAGCACGATGCCGTCTTCCGACCGCTTGTAGGACGCGCCGGTCGGGCAGACGGTGACGCAGGGCGCGTCCTGGCAGTGCAGGCAGGATTTGGGAAAATGCACCGTCTTGCTCGACGGATAGGTGCCCGCCTCGAAGCTGTGCACCCGGTTGAGCCAGCTTCCCGAGACATCCTTGCCGTAGGCGTGCTCGTCGGACAACGGCGCGCCTTCGCCTCCGGTGTTCCATTCCTTGCAATTGGTCACGCAGGCGTGGCAGCCGACGCAGACGTCGAGATCGATGACGAGGCCGAGGCGGCGCTCGGTGGCGGCGGGAAGCAGGGTCATGACCGTCCGCTCCCGTTCTTCCAGAACTCGCCATAGGCGACCGTCTCCGGCGCCTTCTCGACACCCGGCGGCCGTTTCAGCGGCGGCGGCGCCGGCGCCGTGACATGGTCCTCGTCGGCGCCCGCCTTCTCGATCCTCACCCGTAGATCGAACCAGGCGGCCTGGCCGGTCACCGGATCGGAATTGGCCCAGCGGCGGCCGTCGCCGCGCGGCGGCAGCAATTCGTGGATCAGGTGGTTGAGCAGGAAGCCCTTGCGCGCTTCCGGCGCGTCCTCCTCGAGCGCCCAGGCCCCGGCGCGCTTGCCAATGGCATTCCAGGTCCAGGCGGTCTTCGCGTTGACCCCCTCCATACGCCGGGCGATCACACGGATGCGCCCATGCGGCGAGGTCACCCAGACCCAGTCGCCGGTCTCGATGCCGAGTTCGTCGCAGACCGGCGCCGGCACGTAGAGCGGATTGTGGCCGTGGATCTGCCTCAGCCAGGCGTTCTGCGAGCCCCAGGAATGATACATCGCCATCGGCCGCTGGGTCAGGGCGTGGAGCGGGAACTCGTCCGCGTCGACCAGGGATTCCTCGAACGGCTGGTACCAGGACGGCAGCGGATCGAAGGCGGTGCGGACCCGGTCGGCGAGATGCTCCGGCGGTCGCGGCTCGGTCTTGCCGTCGGCGGCGTTGCGGAACTTCTGCAGCACCTCCGAATAGAGCTGGAACACGCTCGGCTGCGGCGCGTCGAAGAAACCCATCTTGACGGCGAATTCCTGATAGGCGGCGTTGGCGTGCTTGAAGAACTGCGCCTCCTCCGGGATCTCGCGATGCCAGAAGCCGCCATTGGCGATGTAGCGGTCGAGCTGGTCCGGATTGGGCGCGCCGCGTCCGCTGCTGTCGCCGTCCTCACCACGCCAGCCGGCCAGCGGGCCGATCCCGGGCTTGCGTTCGTGGTTGACCATGTAATCGGCATAGTCGGCATATTTGGCCGAACCGTCCTCGTTGACGAAGCCGGGCAGGCCGAGCCGGGCGCCGAGATCGATCAGCACCGTCTGGAAGGGCCGCACGTCGCGATCCGGCTCGGTCACCGGATGGCGGATGGCGTCGGCCACCGCGTCCGCCTCGCAGATCGGCCGGTCGAGCAGCGAGATGCAGTCGTGGCGCTCCAGATACGTCGTGTCGGGCAGGACGAGATCGGCATAGGACACCATCTCCGAGGCATAGGCGTCGGAATAGATGATCCGCGGGATCTTGTACTCACCGGTCTCCGGATCTTTGTCCTCGAGCATGCCGATGACGCCCATCGTGTTCATCGACGAGTTCCAGGCCATGTTGGCCATGTACATGAACAGGGTATCGATTTTGTACGGGTCGCCGGCATGGGCGTTGGAGATGACCATGTGCATCAGCCCGTGGGCCGAAAGCGGCGCCTCCCAGGAATAGGCCTTGTCGATGCGGACGGGATTGCCCTCGCCGTCGATCAGCAGGTCTTCCGGCCCCTGCGGATAGCCGAGCGGCGCGCCGCCGAGCGGCGTTTCGGGTTTCACGGTTCCGGGCTTGCCGGCGGGCTTGGGGTGGGCGGTCGCCGGCTTCGGATAGGGCGGCTTGAAGCGGAAGCCGCCGGGGCATTCGATCGAACCGAGCAGGATCTGCAGCAGATGCAGCGCCCGACAGGTCTGGAAACCGTTTGAATGGGCCGAGATGCCGCGCATGGCGTGCATCGACACCGGCCGGCCGATGAAGCGCTCGTGACGCTCGCCCTTCCAGTCGGTCCAGGGCTGTTCGATTGCGATCTCTTCCTCGAAGGCGACGCGGGCGAGTTCGGCGGCGAGCCCGCGGATCGTCTCCGCCGACACCCCGGTCTGTTCCGCCACCGCCTCGGGCGCGTGCTCGTCGGTGAGATATTTCCGCGCCAGCAGGTCGAGCACCGGCGTCGCGGTGCGGCCGTTTTCGAGCGTCACCGACCCGGTTAGCTGCGGCCGCTTGCAGATCGCGGTCTGCGGTACCAGCTTGCCGGCGTCCATGTCGAAGAGCTGCGCCTCGCCCGCCTCGTCGCGCACGAACAGCCCGTCGAGCCCGTCGCCGGCCTCGTCATGGACCAGCCAGCCGGCATTCGTGTAGCGCACCAGGTAGTCGAGATCGATCTTCCGCGTCCTCAGCAGCTCATGGATCACCGCAAGGATCAGCAATCCGTCGGTGCCCGGCCGGATGCCGATCCAGTCGTCGGCGATGGCCGAATAGCCGGTCCTGACCGGGTTGACCGAGATCACCCGGCCGCCGTTCTTCTTCAGGACCGACATGCCCATCTTGATCGGATTGGAATCGTGGTCCTCGGCGACGCCGAAAATCACGAACAGCTTCGAGCGCTCCCAGTCGGGCTGGCCGAACTCCCAGAACGAGCCGCCCATGGTGTAGATGCCGCCGGCCGCCATGTTGACCGAGCAGAAGCCGCCATGGGCGGCGAAGTTCGGCGTGCCGAACATCTGTGCCCAGTAGCCGGTCAGCGCCTGCGACTGGTCGCGGCCGGTGAAGAAGGCGAGCTTCTTCGGATCGCTCTTGCGCAGCGGCGCCATCCAGTCGACCGCCGTCTGCAGCGCCTCCTCCCAGCTGATTTCCTTGAACTCGCCCTTGCCGCGCGGGCCGACGCGCAGAAGCGGCTTTGTCAGCCGGGCGGGCGAATAATGCTGCATGATCCCGGCCGAGCCCTTGGCGCAAAGCACGCCCTTGTTGACCGGGTGATCGCGATTGCCTTCGATATAGCGGACCTTGCCGCCCTTCAGGTGGACGTTGATGCCGCACCGGCAGGCGCACATGTAGCAGGTGGTCTGCTTGATTTCGTCGCCAACCGGCTGGTTAAGCGCGATCTGCGGGTCGGGCATCGGCGGTTGCTCGCTCTTTCTTGCTTCCGCCGGGCTTCGGCGGGACTTCGGCAGCCGCGACCATGTCAGCCGCGACCGGGGGGATACAGTGCCAATCGGACCGGTTGCATGCGACCAGCCGGCAGGGCGGGAAAACGAATTAGATAGCAAGATTAGAATATTCTAATTTGCGCGTCCAGCGCGCACGATGAATCGCGGGCGCATCGCCGTCGATCGCCCGCTCAGGGCTATTTCTTCTGGCCCGTTTTCTCCGCCATTCGCGCCTTCAGCTCCGCGCAATGGTCGCTTGTATCGAAGGCCGGCGTGAAGACGAGAAAATCGAAGACCCCGTCCCGCGCCAGATATTCGCCGGGTCGGGTCGCTTCGGGATCGACCTCGACGATCCCGACGGCGAGGCGGCTTGCATCGGGTTGCCGGATGGCGAGAAAGGCGGCAACCCCGAAATCCGTTCGCACGTGGCCATCGCCGGCGATGAGCACCGCCGGTCCGCCGCCGGCGATCATCGCGTCCGCCATGGATGCGTCGCGCGCCCGCTGCGCCTTGATCATCGGCCCGGCCATCGCCTTGGGCAGCAAGCCGCAATGGGAGGCGTCGAGGATCTTCGCCAGGCGCAACGCCGCCGTCCCGGTAAGTGGCTGATCGAGCTTCCATCGCGTTTCCTGCGCAGTGCCGAGCGCCGCATAGCCTTGGCGGACGACCGCGCGGACGGTGGTGTTTGCGAGGCCGCCGGGCCGGATCGGCAGGCGATGACGGAAAGCGGTCTCGGCGATCGGTCGGTAGATCGACCAGTCGGGCCAGCCGCTCTTCTTCCAGCCGACAGCCGCGCCTATACCGGCGGGCGCCGCATCGGGACGCGCAAGGTAGGCGGCCAGAGTGTCGCCGAGCGCCCGTGGGATCATCTCGAACACCACCGTCGGATGATCGCCCACTCCGGCGCGCACGCCGAGAAATTCGGCCTGCAGGAGATGATGATCGGGATTGTCGTGCTTCTCTCCCAGGAGCAGGTAGCGGCTTGCAACGATCGCCCGGTCGAGCGTGTCGCGGGGGACGAAGGCCCGTTGGCTCGTGGACCAGATTCGGCCGACGAGCGGATGGTCGCGATGGGCTTTCGATATCCAGTCGCGATCGATGGCCGGCTGCGCGCGGCCTGGCATCGCCGGCAAAACCGCTGCCGCGAACAGGACGGCAAGGGCGATCATGCCGTATTTCAGGTTGGAGGGGAAAGGCTTCATGGTGCTCCTCGACTCGAGGCAGGACATTGGCAGACCGCCCACCCCGCGACAAGCGGCGTGAGGCGATCCGCCGCTGGCCCCGGCTGCGCGCGTTGGCTAGATTTGGACCCAAGCCCGAAGCCGGAAGTCGACAGACCGTGAAGCAGACCCCGCCCGATCCGATCCGCCCTGTGCATGCCCCCTATAGCGGCGACAGCGTTCCGTTTTCCATCGGCCTCAAGCCGCTGGACCCTGCCGACTGGATCGAGCCCGACGCCGCGCTCCCACGTTACCTGACCGAAAAGCGGCGGCTGTTTCAGGCTCATCCCGATCTTGTCTTCCGCCAGGCCGACGACACCGCGGCGGCGCAAGCCGAGGTGCTGGCCCTGCTCGCCGACCACCTGCCCGCCCGCTTCCCCGATCTTTATGCCCGCGAGGGCGAGGCGATCCGCATCCTGCCGACCGGCGACATCGTATCGCTCGGCGCCGACAACGAACCGGCACTATGGCGCGCGGCGCAACTGGTGCAGGAGGATCTGGTACTGATGCGCCGGCACGAGGACGGCTGGCGTCTGGCGGCTGCCTCGCTTTCCTTCCCCAGTTCGTGGAGGCTTTCGGAGAAGTTCGGCCGGACGCTCGGCGACATCCACGCCCCGGTCCCCGATTTCGGCCCGTCGAGCCGCGCCATCGCCCTGATGGCCCGCATCTTCGACAATCTCAAGCCGGAGCTGCCGGTGGTCCGCTACAACTGGACCTTCAACCGCACCCACACGCTCTATCTGCCGGAATCGGAACTGGCGAACCGAGAATTCACCGAGGCCAGCGCGATCGAAGCCTTCGTTCGCGTCGAGCGCCAGACCCTGCGCCGACTGCCCGAGAGCGGCGACATCCTGTTCACGATCCGCATCCATATCGACCCGCTCGCGGCCCTGCGCGCCCATCCCGACGGCGCGGCGCTGGCCCGCGGCTTCGCCGACCAGCTCGCTGCCCTCACCCCCGACCAGCTCGCCTACAAGCACATGGCCGAGGCAAAGCCGGCCATGATCGCGACCCTGCGGCGGCTGGCGGAGGAGAAAGAGACTATGGCGGGCTGATCTCGGGATCGCGGAAAGGCAATGCGTCGACCTAAAGGAGCTCGCGGTATTTCCCGAGCAACTTTGCGGTTTCCGCCAAGCCCCGGATTTCCATCAACTGGATCAATTCATCGGCGTCGATCTCCGGTCGTTCGAATCGTTCCCGCATTCTGCGCAGCGCGGCGATCGCGCCGGGTCCGGCAAGGTCGACGATGTTTGCGACAAAGTCGTCGGTACGCACCGTTTGCAATTCGTAAGTGGACAGAACATCGGCCGGAAAATCCTTCTCGTTTTCCGTCACGATTCTGGCGGCCCCTGTCCGGATCGCACAGGCGAGGACATGCCGATCGTCCGCATCCGGCAGATCGAGGCGGTCGATCAACGGGTCCAGTCCCTCCACGATTGCTTCCGGGAAGGCCGTTTCGATGTTGTTGCGTTGCCGTTTCGCCGTCGATTCATCCAGACGCCGAAGCATGTAGCGCTCCACTTCGTCGAGGATCGGGATCGAAAATCGCGGTCTATAATATCCCGCTTCCGCCAGGGACAGCAGGATGTTGCGCGTGAGCGCACCGGCCAGCACGTTCGCATCGAGAACGGCTGTGAACCCGGCGGCGCGTTCGGTCAAAGCAGATCGTGCTCGGCATCGATACGCGCCATGTCCGCAAGGGCGTCGGCACGCGCCGCATCGCGTCGCGCCTTGTAGGCGAACAGGTCGTCGACGCGGATACGGCGATGTCGGCCCGTCTTCACATGGGGGATATCGCCGGCTTCCAGCAGCTTGATGAGAAAGGGTCGAGATACGTTCAAAAGATCCGCCGCCTGCTGGGTCGTCAGTTCGGCTTCGACGGGCAACAGACGAAAGCCCTTGCCACTGGACACCAAACGCAGAACCTGCAGGAAGGTTTTTGCGATTGCCGGCGTCAACGTGACGCTGGCGAACTCGCCTTTCTCAAGCGCAAGTTTGACGATGGCCGGCTGGTCGTCGTCCCCGATCAATGACGTCATGACCTTGTGCAATTGGTCGGCATTTTCGATCTCGCTGGTCGTTGGTGTTCGATCTGCGAAAGCATCTTCTATTGGCGCTGGCATCGATGGTCTCCTGGCATGCCGTTACCTCATCATATGGGCATGACCACACCATTCGCAATATTCGAAATAGTCGATTTTTTCGAAACAGCGACAATTTCACATCCGGCGGGCTGATCCTTCCGCCCTGGCCCGTTTGCGGTTTGCTAACCATCGCGCGCGTTTTCGCCCGCTTTCTACGTCCGCGTTAGCGCCGATTTACCCTGTTCCGCCTAGGCTGTCCCTTCCGGTTCGGGAAGCGGGAACTGTCATGGCGCGTTATCTTTTCATTCTGGCCTTCGCCTGCGTGCTCGGCGTGTTTTCGCCGAAACTCATCGAGCGGGTGTTCGCCACCGCAGCAGAAGAGCCCGGCACCATCGGCGCGCCGGCGGTCAAGCAGGTACTGCGGTCGACGGAGAGCTATGGCGGCGGCCGCGAGGTTCGTCTCGCCGCCGGACCCGGCGGCCATTTCGTCACCGACGCCGAGATCAACAACCGCTCCATGCGGGTGATGGTCGACACCGGTGCCACCGTCGTCGCGCTCACCGCCGACGACGCCCGCCACGCCGGGGTCAATCCGCTGCCGAGCGAATTCAACGTGCCGGTCCGCACCGCCAACGGCGTCGCCTATACCGCCCGCGCCACCTTGCGCGAAATCCGCATCTCCGGTGTCCGGGTGCGCGACGTCGAGGCGCTGGTCTCCCAGCCGGGCGATCTCAACATCACCCTGCTCGGCATGGCCTTCCTCAGCCGGCTGAAGCAGGTGACCATGCGGAACGGCGAATTGCTGCTGGTCGAGTAATCCGGCCTTCGTATTCCCGAAAAGCGCGCCCCCGCCCGGCACCATCCTTGCCGGGCGTTTCAAAATCGCCGCATCTCACTCTACAATACCTGCAATCCCCCAAGGCCGCCCGGCCTCCCCGGGCGATTCGCTCGCCAACGGAGTTCAGCATGTTTCCCAAGCCAGTGCCGAAACTGGAACCCAACACCTACGACTACGAGTCCCGGCCGATGGTCAAGGCCACCGGCTTTCGCGAATACGACGCCCGCTGGCTGTTCGGCGAAGAGATCAACCTGATGGGCGTCGAGGCGCTCGGCATGGGGCTCGGGACACTGCTGGGCGAGCTCGGCAAGCCGCGCGAGATCGTCGTCGCCCACGATTTCCGCAGCTATTCCGCCTCGATCAAGATGGCGCTGGTCACCGGCCTGATGGCGGCCGGGGCCAAGGTCCACGACATCGGCCTGGCGGTGACGCCGATGGCCTATTTCGCCCAGTTCGACCTCGACGTACCCGCCGTCGCCATGGTCACCGCGTCCCACAACGACAATGGCTGGACCGGCGTCAAGATGGGCGCCGACCGGCCGCTGACCTTCGGCCCCGACGAGATGGGCCGGCTCCGCGACATCGTGCTCGAGGGCGCCTTCGAGCTTCGGGACGGCGGCGGCTACCGCTTCGTCGATGGTATGGCCGAGCGCTACATGGACGACCTCTGCGACCGGCCGAAGCTGACCCGCCGGCTCAAGGTGGTGGCGGCCTGCGGCAACGGCACCGCCGGCGCTTTTTCGCCCCAGGTGCTCGAACGGATCGGCTGCGAGGTGGTGCCGCTCGACTGCACCCTCGATCACACCTTCCCGCGCTACAATCCCAATCCCGAAGACATGAAGATGCTGCACGCCATCCGCGACGCGGTGCTCGAGTCGGGCGCCGATGTCGGGCTCGGCTTCGACGGCGACGGCGACCGTTGCGGCGTTGTCGACAACGAGGGCGAGGAGATCTTCGCCGACAAGGTCGGGGTGATGCTGGCCCGCGATCTCTCGGCGCTCTACGAAGACGCCGTCTTCGTCGCCGACGTCAAGTCCACCGGCCTGTTCGCCACCGACCCGATTCTCATCGCCAACGGCGCGACCACCGACTACTTCAAGACCGGCCACAGCTACATCAAGCGCCGGGTCACCGATCTCGGCGCGCTCGCCGGTTTCGAGAAGTCCGGACACTATTTCTTCAACAAGCCTATCGGCCGCGGCTACGACGACGGTCTGGTCTCGGCAATCGCCATTCTGGAGATGCTCGACCGCACGCCCGATATGTCGATGGCCGACCTTCGCCGCGCCCTGCCGCGCACCTGGGGCTCGCCGACCATGTCGCCCCATTGCCACGACGAGATCAAATACGACGTGGTCGAGCGGGTGGTGGCCCGGGCGAAGGACATGCAGGCCAACGGCGAACCGGTCGCCGGCCACGGAATCGTCGACCTGGTGACCGTCAACGGGGTGCGGATCGTCGCCGACGACGGCACCTGGGGGCTGGTGCGGGCGTCGTCGAACAAGCCGGAACTGGTTGTCGTGGTCGAAAGCCCGGTCTCCGAGGCGCGGATGCGCGAGATGTTCGCCGCCGTCGATGCGATCCTGCGCGAAAATCCCGAGGTCGGCGCCTATAATCAGACCCTGTAGCGACGCGCGAATCACGGGGAGAGGGGACCTTGGCGGGATTGGGGAGACTCCGGAATCGATTTCCGGCCGCGGCGTGTGCGGTTTCGGCCGTGCTGCTCGCCTTGGTTCTGTCGGCCGCGGCACGCGCCGACGAGGCCTGGCGCAAGGACTGGCGGGTGTTCCGGGTCGGCTTGCTCCCCTCCGGCGACGCGGAGGCCTTCGCCGCGAGGATCGAGCCGTTCCGAAAGGCGATGGAGACGGCCTTGCGCATTCCGGTGCGCATCGTTCCGATGGCCACCTTCGACGAACTGATCCGCGCCCAGGCCCGGCTTCGCGTCCATTACGCGATCTATTCGACCAGCGCCTACGCCACCGCCTCGGTCGGCTGCCGATGCGTTCGCGCGCTCGCCGCGCCGATCACTCCGGACGGGGTCGTCGGCTTCCACGCCCTGATCCTGGCGGGGGCGAAGAGCCGTATGAAGGGCATCGGCGATCTGAAGGAACTGCGCCTGGCGCTGGGCCGGCGCGGCTCGCTCGCCGGAGACCTGGCGCCGCTCACGGCGCTTCGCGGGGCCGGTCTGAACCCCGGATCGGACGTCGAACTGGTCTATTCCGGCAGCCCGCTCAAGGCGGTGGCCGCCTTGAAGGCGGGCAAGGCGGATGCGGCGGTCGCCTGGAGTTCGCTGTTCGGCTCGAAGGAACGCGGCTACAGCCGCGGCACGTTGCGCGCGCTGGTCGGATCCGGCGGCAAGGTCGACGATTATACGATCGTGTGGAAATCGCCGACGATCCCTCACGGTCCGCATGCGGTGCAGACGGTGGTGCCGCCGGAGCTGCGCGAACTTCTGACGAATTTCCTGACCGGCCTGAGGACAACGTCCCCGGTCGCCTACGAGGCCGTCGATCCGGTCCATGGCGGCGGCTTCGCGCGCATCGGCCACGCCGCCTACCAGCCCGTCATCGACATGCTGACCCGCAAGGCGGGGCGATAGCTCCGTTGCCACGGCGGGGGCGACGAAAGATCTTGGGACCCTGTCGCGCTTGATTTGTCTCTCCGGCTCTGAACAAACGGAGAAGCGTGGATGCCCATTTTCATGGGCATGACGGAGAATGTTTTGAGTTTGCCGGAAATATTCTGGCGCGGCATTTGTCGCGGAAGACGGAGTGTATGGGGATTTCAGAGAAAAAAACCGGCGTCCGAAAGGGACTTCCGGCAAGTCCACGCGCCCCTTAAGGGGCGGTGGACGCAGGCCGCAAGTGCGGCCCGGCGCCCCTGCGCCGCGCCCGCGCAGGCCAGCCCGCCCCCAAGGGAAACAACTCCGCGCGATGCGGCCGTGAGACTTCCTGTGTCAACCCGTATTGCTGATTGCCCTTGCGGCGGGATGGATTTGAGGGTCGTACATTCGATTGTCCTGCCATGCCCGCCAGAGGATTCTGATCCATGCTCGT
>Ga0070729_10005065_pt1 | contig 13895 bp, 12 predicted proteins | sample tdDd472_FD_66725 | JGI IMG/M metagenome (GOLD analysis project Ga0070729, IMG submission 66725) | Marine sediment microbial communities from the Atlantic coast under amendment with organic carbon and nitrate - tdDd47.2 | ecosystem: Environmental > Aquatic > Marine > Coastal > Sediment | place...
ATGCCTTCAACGTAGCTGATTTTGGGGCGCGGACCGCCACCGTTGAACCCGGGGATGGCGTACTCAACAAAACCACCACCGTTTTGTGCCGTAACAATCAGTTCCTGAACGATTTTAACACCGTTGACATCTGTCACGTCGAACATGTTGCGCCCTTTTGCAGGGCCCGCTAAGGACACGCCATCCCACTTTCCGACAAACAGATAATTTCCAACCCCGGCAGTGGAGGTCTCTATACGTTTCAACAGCCGTTTCTGTGTCGTCTGCGTGAAACCTTCGATGCTTTCCCCCACTCCAATAAGCCAGCCCAGGGGCTCAAACGCCGCAACATAGACGTACCAGGGTTCCAGTTCCCCGCCCTTGTCCGAATTGGGCCACAGGATTTCAACCAGCCCCCCGCTTTGGGTTTGTCCCTGTTTCAAAACACGGCGCGCCGCCGTTTGCATCACAACATTGTCACTGTCGAGAACCTTCTGCCCTTCCAAGCTCGGCTCCCCTGCACTCATAAGTAATACGCCCTCATGGGTGGCGGCAAAAAAATGCGGCGATGGGGCGTTTAATTTCAAAGGCCGTAAAGCTTCAAGCACCACTTTTTCAACGACGCGAGGGTCTTCGGTTTTGCTCAAACGCACGACAAGGTTTTCGGCAATGGACAGGGCTTCTTTCGTCATACCGGCAAGCTCTTGGGCCGCACGGTCTTTCATTAAATCACGTTCCGCACGCACCAACATGGCCATATCGGCCACCACCGATTTCAAAAAAGCCTTTTGATCTTGAATGTAATTTTCACGAAACATCTCAACTTCGCGCTGCAAGCTACGATAGTCTTGATAGGTCCACGCCGTCCCAATGGCGAGAACGCCGAGCAAAGCCCATAAGGCCATCCGCGTCGGTACCGATGTTGCGATGTGCGGTTTATTGGTCACGGTAACTTGTCACCCTAAAAAGATAGTCGCGTACTGTTCCTTATTCTGATGTCGCACGCCCCGTTTGATGTGCCCCGCGTCATTGATTAACACCCCCAATGACATTGCCATACGATGACACTCTTCCATACAACCCCGAATATTCTATTCAGTGCAACCCCTTGTTTAAGAACCGTAAATTTAAAACACTCCGTTGCAAGCTAGAGGCATAAAAACAAACAAAAAATTTAACTGCATAAAAATTCATCGATTGCATATTTTTTATGCAAAAAATACTATTTAAAGATCAATAAGCACCGTTCAAGAAACAACCTCAATGCACTGATAAGAAAAGAATATTTTTTCTCAAGGCCAATTGGCACGAGGTGTGCTAAATAGGCCTGAACTCAAAGTATCAGAACCCTTGGGCCTGAGACAGTGACCGTTCCGCCCTTCATCCACCGGAGCGGACAAGCGGAGAACAAAGCGCGATGAAAAAAATCGAAGCCATCATCAAGCCTTTCAAGTTGGACGAGGTCAAAGACGCCCTTCACGAAGTGGGCCTACAAGGCATCACCGTCGTTGAGGCCAAAGGATTCGGTCGCCAAAAAGGCCATACGGAGCTGTATCGCGGCGCCGAATACGTCGTCGATTTCCTGCCCAAAGTGAAACTTGAGGTGGTATTGGACGACAACCTGGTCGAACGCGCCGTCGAAGCCATTCAGCAGGCCGCCCATACCGGCCGCATCGGTGACGGTAAAATTTTCATTCTGCCGGTCGAGGAAGCAATCCGGGTTCGCACAGGCGAAACCGGTACGGAAGCCATCTGACCGAACCTTACTCAAATTCCGGTTGTAGAAACGCAAAATCTTCAAACCGGTTTGTTCATAAACCATTATCCATCGAGGAAGAAAATTATGTCTTTGGATTGCAAAACCGCCGATGACGTCATCGCATACCTGAAAGATGAAAACATCGATTACGTTGACATGCGCTTCACCGACCCTAAGGGGAAGTGGCAACACCTGACCATGTGCACGGACTTTGTTGACGCCGATGCGTTCGAAGACGGCATCATGTTCGATGGTTCCTCCATCGAAGGGTGGAAAGCCATCAACGAATCCGACATGGCGCTGATTCCAGATGCCACCACCGCCGTGATGGATCCATTTTCCGCTCAACCGCAAATGATCCTGTTTTGCGATGTGCGCGAACCATCCACCGGCCAAGGTTACAACCGTGACCCGCGTTCCGTCGCCAAACGCGCCGAAGAATATTTGAAATCCACCGGCATCGGCGACACCGCCTATTTCGGCCCGGAACCCGAATTCTTCGTCTTCGACGATGTCCGCTACGATGTGTCCATGAACCGTTGTTTCTACGAATTCGACAGTGACGAAGGCCCCTATGTCACGGGCAAGATCATGGAAGAAAGCAATATGGGTCACCGCCCAAGCGTCAAGGGCGGCTACTTCCCGGTTCCCCCCGTTGACAGTGCCCATGACCTGCGCGCCGAAATGGTCACCGTGATGAAGGAAATGGGTTTGGTGATGGACAAGCACCACCACGAAGTGGCGCCATCCCAACACGAACTGGGCATGACGTTCGCCACCTTGGTGCGCACCGCCGACAACGTGCAAATCAACAAATATTGCACCCACATGACGGCCCATACCTATGGCAAAACGGCGACCTTTATGCCCAAACCCGTCGCGGGCGACAATGGGTCGGGCATGCACTGCCACATGTCGATCTGGAAAGACGGCAACCCGACGTTTGCGGGTAATGGCTATGCCGATCTGTCTGAAACGGCGCTGTACTACATTGGCGGCATCATCAAACACGCCAAGGCATTGAACGCGTTCACCAACCCGTCCACCAATTCCTACAAGCGTTTGATCCCTGGGTTTGAAGCACCGGTTCTGTTGGCCTATTCTGCGCGCAACCGTTCTGCATCCTGCCGCATCCCGTATTCGACCAATCCAAAAGGCAAACGCGTTGAGGTCCGTTTCCCGGACCCGACCGCCAACCCGTATCTTGCTTTTGCCGCAATGATGATGGCGGGCCTTGATGGCATCGAAAACAAAATCCACCCAGGCGACGCCATGGATAAAAACCTCTACGACTTGCCTGCCGAAGAATTGGCCGAGGTTCCGACCGTGGCCGGTTCCTTGCGCGAAGCGTTGGATGCCTTGGATGCAGACCGCGACTTCCTCAAAAAAGGCGGCGTGTTCGACGACGATATGATCAACGGCTACCTCGATCTGAAATGGGAAGATGTGTACAACTTCGAACACACCCCACACCCAGTCGAATGGGAAATGTATTACAGCTGCTGATCGATTGCATTGTTCGATCAAACAAAAGGCCCCGCAGAATTTGCGGGGCCTTTTTCATGGATTGGACTGGGCAGAGGGACAGATTTGAGATCAAGACCGTCGCGTCACACACCGTCATTGAGGACGTTCAAGGTAAAGAAAACCGTTGTCCCGACCCCTTCTTCGGTTTCCAAACCGATATCTCCGCCATGTTCGTTGATGATTGCCTTGGAAATGTGCAATCCCAACCCCGACCCCGCCGTTTGTCGACTGTCCGTGGCATCTGCCTGGGAAAATTGGTCAAACGCGTGCTTCTCAAAACCTTTCGGCATGCCGGCCCCATGGTCCGACACCGAAACTTTTGCCAGCACATCATCATGCGTCAGCGCGATTTCAACGGTGCTTCCTTTTGGTGAGAACTTGGCTGCGTTGGAAAGTAAATTGGCCATCACTTGAAACAGTCTGTGCCGGTCGCCTTGCACCATCACCGCGGATATTTCACCGGGCAAAACAAACGTCACTTCATGCTCGATCGCAACCCCTTCATTTTCAGCGACGGCTTCTATAACCAGTGCACGCAAATCAAGCTGTTCAAAATGGAATTCCATTTTGCCAGCCAAAAGTTTTTCCACATCCAAGATATCGTTCACAAGGGAAACCAAGCGATCGGTATTCTTATTGGCAAGGTTCAACATATCCGATGCTTGGTCAGGCAACGCCCCGACGGCCCCACCCGAAAGCAATCCCAAAGCCCCCTTGATCGATGTCAAAGGCGTTCGAAGTTCGTGACTGACGGTCGACAAAAATTCAGATTTCGCCTTATTGGCGCTTTGCGCTTCTTCATTGGCTTTTTTCAATTGGACAAGTGACTCGTTCAACGCTTTGTCGGCCACCGCACGTTCCCCTGCACGCCGATGCCCACGCCAAAACATAAACCCAATGGTCAACATGCCAATCGACCACACGACGACATGAGTGAACAGCAATGATATTTTACTTTTTTCCACCGCCTGAAAATAGGGCGTCAGGGGAATGGAAATGCTCACCCCGCCACGAATATCACCAACCTTAAAGCCAAGGTGACCGTGACACAAAACACAGCCTTCGGTCATCACCATGGGACGGATGAGACGGATGTAAGGCCGTCCATCAATATCGGCCTGTTCTGAGACTTCGGTTACGCCCTGATCGAATTTTTTAAGGCCTTCAAGTTCCCAAGGATCCGCCTCATTCAATGGGTTTAGAAGAACTTGGCCGGTGATTTTGCCTTTGATGCCGTACATGGATTCGAATTCTTTGGTCATCTGGCTCATCATGTACGCCGGGTTCATCAACGTCAGCTTCACCCCGTCGGTGGTTTCCACATCGCGATTGGGCACATGATCCAAATAAGGATTGGGCGGGGTGCGGTCGTCGGGTTTGACGTAAAGCCCCCCATGTCGCGTTGCCCAACGGCGAAAGGCTTGGTCCTTGTTCCAGTTGGAACGGGCTTCTTCCGTGGCGATATGGATGGCCTGTTTTTCAAGGTTGCCGATGTTCCAAACAGAAGACGTCACCACAAGCACCGTCAACGCAAAGGCCGTAAACACTGCATACTGCCAGATTGAAGTTGTGTCCGGTCTTTCCAGTTCTTTCATGATGGCCCACTGCTGCTGATTGGAAACAGTTCCATTTTTTCAAAATTCTAGGCAACTGTATCCACATTTGGCGCGCTTTGAAATGTTCATCACATCACACCGCCTTTGAATAACCAGCACTGCAAATCATAAAAAAAGGCCCCGCCAAATGGCGGAGCCTTTTCCTTCCCTCGCATTGAAAACATCTACGCGACACGCACCAGAGTTTGGTTGAGGGTGAAGTGGTTTTCCACGTGGTCCAACACCCGGTGCACCGAAGGCTCAATGCTCAATGTGCCGGTGTCCACAATCAATTCTGGATTCAGTGGTGCTTCATACGGTGCACTGATACCGGTAAATTCGGGAATTTCACCGGCGCGGGCACGTTTGTAGAGCCCTTTAGGGTCGCGACCTTCACAAACACTCAAATCGGCATCGATGAACACCTCATGGAACCCTTCACCGATGATGTCACGGGCGATATCACGGTCTTCTTGATAAGGCGAAATAAACGCCGTCACCACCAATGTGCCCGATTGCGCAAATAAGGCGGCGACTTCGGCAATGCGACGGATGTTTTCGCTGCGGTCTTCAGGTGAAAACCCCAAATCTTTGTTCAGTCCGGCACGCACATTGTCGCCGTCCAGCACATACGCCTGATAGCCCAATTGATGCAGGGCTTGTTCCACCCCCAGGGCCAGAGTGCTTTTGCCCGATCCGGACAATCCGGTCAGCCACAACACACCGCCTTTGTGACCGGTGCGGTTCCAATGGTCTTGGACGTCCACACGATGGTCGACGATGTAAATGTTGCGGGCTTCGGCCTCCCGTGCGCGTGCGCTTTGCGACAAGGCACGATCAGATTTGCTGTTGATATTGATGTTGTCCTGGCTCATGTCCCAGTCTCCAAAGCTTCGTGGTGAAAAAAATCATCGGCGTTCAAATGAAGGCCGCATTCGGTTTTGTCTTGTCCGGCCCAACGCCCGGCACGCACCCCTTCGTTCGCATTGGTTTTGTGTGTACAGGTGGCGCATCCGATGGACCGGTAGCCCTGCTCCACCAACGGGTGGGGCGGCAAATTGCGATTTTGAAATGCCATTTCAATGTCCGCCTGGGACCAAGATGCCAAGGGGTTGACCTTGATGTGTGCCCCTTCGACATGAACGGCGGGCAATTCACTGCGTCCACCGCCATGAAAACGTTTGCGCCCGGTGATCAACACATCAAAGTCTGCCACGGCTTGAGCATGCGGCATGACTTTGCGCACATGGCAACACAGGTCCGGGTCCCGTTGATGCAACAATCCATCCGGATCGGTGTCTTCGACAAGGACCTCAGGCGCCTTCAACACCCGCACATCGCTGAGCCCAAAGTGATCCACCAAACGTTCGCGGTAAGCCACCGTTTCACCAAACAGTTTGCCGGTGTCCACCGTAACAACCGGCGTCGCGGTATCGACCTGAGCGATCAAATCCAACAGCACGGCCGATTCCGCCCCAAACGACGAAGACGCAGCAACCGTTACGCCCGTATTCGGGGCCAAAACAGCTTTCAGCAGTTTTAAGCCCTCTAATCCTCGCCATGCCGAAAGCAAGGTGTTTTTCAAACTCACACTCATTCTGCTGCTCCTGCCAAAAAACCGGGGATGGAGACCAATATCCGTTCCACTTCCGCATCCACGGCCACCTGCCACGCCTGCAATTCAGACAAAGCAACAGACGGCGCACCACCGGCCTGAACCGCAGCTTCGGCCGCAACGGCGTTCGCCAAAGCGTTCAGCAGGGATTCATTGTGTGGCCATTGTTGACGAACGGCGTTGAACAAATCTTCGGCCGGTTGTGCTCCGTCGCCCCCCGAAAGCACCAGCAAACGCTGAGCCGGCAGAACCAAAGCTTCGTGCACATGGGCCAGCGCTTGTTCACGATGGCCGACCTGTTCGGCACGCACCACATCTTGGCGCGCAACACGGGCCAAATCGGACAAGTGTTCCGCCACCACGGCCCCTGCGGCACATTCACCCGTAGACGTCGCGGGCGGCACAAAGACGTTGTCGTCTGCAATGTCGAACCGCAGCGTTTCCGCCTTGGTCGCGGTGTCGTTCAGAACCGGGGCCAGGATCGCTTCAATACCGTTCTTGCCCAGACGTTCGGCCCACTGGCGCACCGTTTCATGTTCGGCTTTGTCGACCTTGATCGCTTCCAACAGCAAGCGCACCGCTTTTTTGGCGCGCTTGGCGGGAATGAACGGTCCGGTGATGCCGTGGCTTTCGGGGCTTCCCCCCAGGTGAAGCTGATAATGCGGTGCGGGCTTACCGCCAATCTTTTTGGCAATGCCGTGCAGACCGATATCGGCGATATGGTGATGACCGCACGAATTGTGGCAGCCGGACACACGCAGGCGCAACGAAGGCAAACCATCAAATTCCGACCCGGCATCCAACAAACTTTCCGCCAACGCGTGACTGTCCGTGATGCCGATGGCACACGTGTAGGTGCCGGGGCACGACACCAGATTGTCCAGTGCATGTTCGCGCCCGCTGGCGTCGAGTCCTATGTTGCGCGCACCATCGACAAACCCCGGCACACTGTCTGGGGTTACGCCCACCGCAACGATATTTTGGTCGCGGGTCAGGCGCAATTCCGATGCACCGGCAGCCTCAGCCAAATCAGCCAATGTTTCCAATTGCCCGGACGTCAACCACCCCAGTGGAACTTCAACCCCCACCGCGACATGTTGCGACGGTTGTGCAACGGGACCACGCAGACGCAATTCACCCGCATCATCGTTTGAATTGGACCAATCCAGTTCGGCCCAACGACGACGTTCAAAGTCACGAATCACATTGAATTGTTCCTGCACCAGGCGCACGAATTCTTCTTCGCCAAAACGTTTGAGCAAAAACTTGATGCGCGACCGGTTTTTGTTTTCACGGCTGGAATGGGCAACGTGCACACGCGCCACGGCTTCTTCCACAGCCGGCAATGCATCTTCGGTCACAAAATCAAAGACCTGAACCGCGATGGATGGGTGTGTGCCCAAACCGCCGCCCACAACCACGCGAAAGCCCTTTTCTCCATCGCGTTCTGTTGCAATGAAACCCAGGTCGTCAATGGTGCTGAGGCCGCAATCTTGCGCACACCCTGAAACCGATGTCTTGAATTTGCGCGGCATGTGCTGAGTCAACGGGTGGCGTAACCACGCACGGGCCAATTGATCCGCCGTTTGGGCCGCATCCGTCAATTCCGCACCACAAAACCCGGCTTTGGGGCATGCGGTGATGGCGCGAAATGTATTGCCGGACGCTTCGCGGGTGCTGACGCCACCGCGGTTCAGGCTTTCCACGAACGGCGCCAGATTTTTAAGGGGAATGAAATACAGTTGCACCCCCTGACGGGTGGTGATGTGGATGTCGCCCCCACCGTGCGCCGCATTGGCGCGCGCAATGGTGCGGGCTTGTTCCAGGCCCATACGCCCGCCCGGCAATTTAACGCGCATCATGTGTTCGCCGACTTGGCGCTGTTCATAAATGCCAAAGCGCAACCGAAACGTTTTCCAGCGATCCCCGTGCCAATCACCGTTTATGTAATGGGCAATGCCCGCGTGAAATTCAGCAATGTCACCATCAGATGCCAGAGTTTGTGTTTCAAAATCGGTCAAATCGTTGGTGTGTTGATTGGAAAGTCGTTCGAAGGTCATGTTTTCACCCTTACGTCAGCGGGACACACGTGCCCCGTTGGCAAGCCGCAAAACGGCCCGAGAAATTAATTACGATGCAGAGAAATACGGGGCCTAAGCGCCACCGTTCACATACACAGCATTTTTGAACACAGCTGGCTGTGGAATGACGTTGGCATGCGAAGGTTGGAAAACTGGATCGTGTTCATCTGACTACCCGCCTGTGGTCTAACCGGACCCGCGGAAACACATCCGCGGCGCTTTAGCTTCGATTTTTTAACGCGGTCGCAAGCTGCCCCCTCAAATCACCGCGGTTCTGTTACAGGATGTCTCCCCAGGCTGAACGGGCCTGTCACTGACTATAAAACACACCCTTAATGTGTTTGTCAATTATTGAATCATATTTTTTTGTTAATTAAATTTAATATACACAAAATTAAGTGTTTTAATTACAAATCTGTGTTGTTTTTCAAGTCCTCAGCAATTGGTCCCATGGCGCGAAAGCGCAAAAAAGCGCCCCCCAGAATAAACAACACACCCGCCAGCGCCCACATGATGGGCGGGACAATGACCTCCATACTGGATAGGAAATAGCCGCGGGACGGCTCCAAAAGGAGCCCCAAAACCAAATACACGGCGGTGAACAAGACAATCAAGATCCCAAACCGCAACATCAGCATGGTCAACCGATACGACATCGGCTGCGTGACCTTCATGCGGTGTTCAACTCTGTCCCAAAATTCGTCGGTTGTCGGTGATAAGGCCATATCCGTCCCCTTCCCGTTTGACGCACCGCTATCGTGACCATCAAAGGTGAAGATTTGGCAAATACACCAAACCGACTATGCCGAGTCGCCCCTTGATTTGCTTCATTCCAGGGCCAATTCGTTAAGTGCCTGGAAAGGATTTACATGCTATAGTGTGAGTCACGGTCAAGAATGATCGGAAGACCAAGGAGAAACCTGATGATATATTATCAGAAAATGCGCGATGAAACGGCAAGCGCTTTGTCTTCTCTCGCAGATACGTTGGTTCGTCATTTGGGTGTGGAAGATGCCCTTCGCGTCTGTCGTGAAAATTCCTGGGACGGCGTCATACAGGAAATTCAGGGCCGCCTGAACAACGGCGTACAACACTAAACAAACGCTCACGCGCATAAACTTTGGGCCACAGAATAAGGCCCCAACATCGGAAAGATGTTCAGTGCATCCCTCTTAACAAGGTGCGCATAGTTACTGTTTGATCTTCAAAAAATCCACAATGAAATCCGCCACGGCATCGACATTGTTGAGGTCGAGCACCGGTACACCGATATCTTCCACATCTTCGTCGGTTGCCAGTGCCACCACGCCATCATCCGTTTGACACAGCAATTTTTTGCCCCGTGACGGGCGGTTGATTTCAATCTTGGGATAGCGGTGCGCCTTGAACCCTTCAATCAACAACACATCGACCGGCGCCATTTTGGCAATCAGCTCATCCATTTCATATTCCGGTGCATCCCGCAGTTCATGCAACAGCGCCCAACGTTTTTTGGACGTCAGCAACACTTCCTGCGCCCCTGCTTCACGGTGGCGATAGCTGTCCTTACCCGACTGATCGATATCAAAATCATGATGGGTGTGTTTCATGGTCGACACCGTTAAGCCCTTGGCAATCAAGGTCGGAATCAAGGTGCTCATCAATGTGGTCTTGCCGCTGCCGCTCCACCCTATAATGCCAATGATGTGTTTCGGTCCTTGGGAACCTGAGGTTGTCACAGTCATAAAAACGTCGTCGGCCTCGTCTCAGGTTTCGGCACAGTGGCCGAACGGTTTATGGGATTTCAGGGAAAACAATACACCCGAACAGGGTCTTCACGCACTATGGCCGTCCCATCGCCCCGAAACAAGGCCAATAGACAAACCAAGCACCTTCCACACCGGGCGTGTGGATCAACATATGTGTTTGATCGCCCCGCCGCTTAACAGCTCAAAGAAGCCGCTTGGCTCAAATCATCGTTGGTGTTGATGTTGAAAAACGGATCAATTGGGTCCGTTTCAAACTCCACGGTGGCGACTTTGTAGCGCGCCGTCCAAGCATCAACCTTGCGCAATCCTTCTTCTTCCATGGCTTTGCGCAACTCAAACCGCAACCCCACCGACCACAAACCAAACACCGGGTGTGCCCGTCCGTTGGACGACACGGTGCCCAATTGTGCACCTTCACGTGTGATGGCAGCCAGCACGCGGCTTACCCAATTCACCGGAATGAACGGTGCGTCGGTGGCGAACGTCGCAATCCAGCGTGCCTGGGGCACATGCTGGGATACGCATTCCATGGCGCTGAGCACCCCAGCCAAAGGCCCGGCGTGCCCTTCGATGCTGTCGGGTAAAATCGGCAGCCCCAGGTCGGGGAAACGATCCGGATCACCATTGATGTTGAGAATCAAAGCCCCCACCTGGGGGGCCGCATTCAACGCAGCGCGTTCCAGCAACGTTTTACCGTCCAGAACTTGGAGACATTTATCGCCACCGCCGAAACGGCGCGATTGCCCACCTGCCAGCAATACGCCGGCCACTTCGCGTGAGCCCGAGGGAATGAAAGCTTGGGTGTTCATGGGGAGGTCCACCTTCATCTTAAATCGAAACAATCGCACACTGACGACACACAATGATCATCAGTGTATGTCATATGAAGATATGGGGATTCGTATGGTTTCCCACAACAAAAACACGCTCCTCACATTGCGCCTTGAATGCACAGGCCCCATACTCTAACTGGGTGCTGTGCAAGGGTTTTAACGGGAGGAGTCCCCAATGATCAAAAAAATTTCAATCGGCCTCGGCGTCGTGATCGTCGTGATTGCCATCGGTGTTTACTGGTTTTCGCAAAACGCCGGCAAAATGGTCGAAGCCGTAATCGAAGATCAAGGTTCCCGCGCGACACAAGTCGCGGTGGAATTGGACGCGGTGGACATCAGCCTCACCGACCTCAAGGCAGGCTTGCGCGGCCTCACCGTCGCCAACCCCAAAGGCTTTGAGACGGACCACGCCATCAGCCTTGGTGAAATCAGTGTCAAAATTGCCAAGGATTGGTCCCCGGATTTGATTGTTATTGATGAAGTCATGGTCAACGCCCCTGAAATCACTTACGAAATCGGTGCCGAGGGGTCCAACATCGCAGCCATCCAACGCAACGTCGAAAACTTCATGAAAGTGATGAGCGGCCCTGAAAAATCAGGCTCCGGGTCTACTTCCCCCACATCCGACACCGACGGTCAAGATGGTCCGAAGGTCGTCATCAACGATTTTTACATCAAGAACGGCCAAGTCAATGTTTCCGCCAGTTTGTTGCAAGGCAAATCGCTGCCCGCCCCCCTGCCCGACATTCACCTGGAAGATATCGGCAAGGACGGGGACAAAAGCGGCGGTGCAACCCCAGCCGAAGTGGTCGAATTGTTGATCACCGCCATCACCGACAAAGCCGGTGGAGCAGCCAGCGCATTGGATTTGTCACAATTGGGGCTTTCCGATATTTCCGGCACTGCGGCTGAAATCGGCGGCGCGGCAGCCGATGCCGCCAAAGGTGCATTGGAAGGCGCTGGCGACAAACTTGGCGGCGCTGGCGATGCCGTCGGTGAAAAGTTGGACGGTGCAAAAGATGACATCGGCAGCGCAGTCAAAGGCCTGTTCGGCAACTGATCGACACATCACCACACAAATCAAAGGCCCGGTCATTTTACCGGGCCTTTTGCGTTTGAGGTCACAAGTCTTCCCCGCTTTAACGGCTTGTAGATGCCAATCCAACGCCGAAACACATAAACGTCGCCCCACCCAGACGATTGACAACGCGCCCGCCTTTGCCCGACGACAACCACGCACGTACCGACTTTGCCAAAAGGGCATACAGCAGGTGTATCACCACAACAAGACCACTGTAGGTCATAACAAGCAGTACAAATTGAGATGCGTGATCAGATTGGTAATCCACGAATTGTGGAAAAATGGACATGAAAAAGAACACAGCCTTCGGATTGGTAAGCTGAAGCCCCAACCCTTCGGCAAATTGTACTTTTTTCGCCCGCCCGACCCCGCTTAAGGCCCTCATTTTTGTGGCAGGCGATCGCCATAGCTTAATGCCAAGATAAATCAGATATGCGGCTCCCACATATTTCATCACCGTGAACGCAACCGCCGACGTCGCTAAGATCACGCCCAAACTGGTCGCAGACACCCCAGCAACGACGAATGTTCCCACAGCGATGCCCAAAATGCCCTGGATCGCACTCCACGTACCATATCGAACAGAATTTGTGAGCGTCAAAAAAACTCCCGGTCCCGGACTCGCAACCGTGGCGATGGCCAAAATCAGGAAAAGTGAATAACTGTACATTTGGTCCATCTCAAAACAGCCTGCCCACGGCACAATAAGGCCCTGTTCAGGCCTATTTCAAGTCGCACAGACGCTGCAACCGATTGCGGTCTGAACACACTTGATCCTGTAACGACTTGATCATGCAGCGGCTTGCGCCACCACCCGTTTGGAACGCGCATACCAGAGCGTCGCCAAGAATGTAATGATCAAAAACGGTGCCATGCCGTAGTTCACTGCATTCCACCCCGACACATTGAGCAAGCCGCCTGATGAAAATGATCCGGTGGCCGCAGCCGCAAACACAATGAATTCATTGACCCCTTGGGTTTTGGCCTTTTCAGATGGCTGATACGCCTCAGTCAACAACGTGGTGCCGCCGACAAACAGGAAGTTCCACGCCACCCCCAACAAAATCAACGCCGCACCAAAATTAAGCATCTCAATACCCGACGTGGCAAACACCGCACTCAACACAAACAGCGCCATGCCAGTGAACAAGATCGTCAACACGCCAAAACGCTGAATCAACGACCCGGTGAAAAACGACGGCACGAACATCGCCAACACATGCCACTGAATAACCGATCCCGTGGCATGCATTTCGAACCCACACGCGGTCATCGCCAAGGGCGTCGCCGTCATCACCAACACCATCAAACCATAGCTGGTCGCGGCATTGGTGACCGCAGCAACAAATGCAGGTTGACGCATGATAACACTGAGCGGTCGCGCACCTTCATGGTTGCCGTCCTCCATGGGGCGCGGGATACGAACCAACGACAAGGGGATCATTGCTGCGACACTGACCAACGCCGCCATGGCAAAACCACCCGCAAACGGCACCGGCGCCAAAAGGTCACGGCTGAACACCGCCAGGCTGGGCCCGATCAACGCCGAAATCACACCACCCAGCAAAACGTAAGACACCGCCCGGCTGAGATAATCCTTGGGCGCGCTTTCGATGGCGGCAAAGCGGTAATATTGAGTACAGGCCTGGTAGATGCCCATAATCAAAGCCGCCACAC
>Ga0070729_10005070_pt1 | contig 13886 bp, 7 predicted proteins | sample tdDd472_FD_66725 | JGI IMG/M metagenome (GOLD analysis project Ga0070729, IMG submission 66725) | Marine sediment microbial communities from the Atlantic coast under amendment with organic carbon and nitrate - tdDd47.2 | ecosystem: Environmental > Aquatic > Marine > Coastal > Sediment | place...
ATAGTGTTATCAAGCCACTTAGGGACTGTTGGATAAATTAATCTTTAAAACAAGGATGCGTAAGGTTACAGAAATGAGTCGCTTCTGTCAAATTTTGTCTGTAGGTTTTTGGGGAATGGCTTGTATATGAGTCGTATTTTTAATAAAACATCGAAGATCAGCAACTGTTACACTAAAGAAGTAAGGTTTTCACAAAATTTGAGGGTTAAATTCTCTGGAATTGAACCTTGAAGTATTTTTATTGAGTCTCCAGGTTCGATTGGTTAAGTATATAAGTAGCATAAATTACTAGTGTTATTTAACGGGTTAGAGACCCTTGAAGTATAAAGGCAGGTTCAGATCAGGAGATCTGAACCTGCCTTGTGTAATTTATTGAAATGTCGCTTAATTCAAGATCTTACTGCAATTTGCCGTGTCGGTGGAGAGGCTGCCGTTGTCAGTTTCGGCTTTGGCTTCGAGGTTGATCGTACCGTTGGTGACACTGCCTTCGATGGACAGTTTGTAGTCTGCTTCGCCGGTGAATTGAACTTCCATCTCAAACGGTAAAGTAATAGTAGTTTCGGTATGTTCGCCTTCTTCGTCTGTCCAGAGGATGCTGTCTAGCTGGTATTCTCCGGTGGCTGTCACACGGTATGTTACCTTGGCTCCGGTCAAGGTGAATTCCGGGGTCAATTCGGTATCGCAGGAGATTGGGTCGTAGTATCCTTCCGGCAGACTGTCGTCGGCGCAGCCTGAAACTATGGAGAAGAGAAAGAGAATGGCGATTAAAAATAGCGAAAGGTGCTTGAAATGTTTCATGGTTTCATCCGTAGGTTAAAATAATAAAGCCTGACTCTCTTATCGGCAGAATTTTGTTGCAGCATTAGAGAAAAAATGTCATTTAAAACATATATAAGAGTAAATATAAGAGAGTACAAGGTCGGTTTTGCTAGTCTTTGGCAGGTTCAATTCTTCGAAAGAGCTTTTGATACAATTTTGCTTCACGATATCACTAAAGCTGAGCGGTTAGCATTGTCTCGCAATTAATCCCTGGATCAAGAACAAACCATGTAGTAGACACCATTTGAGCAGTTTTTTGCAACACTTTTAAAGATACATCGGCGTACATCAGCATACAGCAAGCTGCTTTCTGCATACATCGAGTAACATCAGAGTAAACCAGCCTACATGAGGCATCAGCAGACAACATCAGGCTACATCAGCGTACATCAAGCTACATTTTACGACTTTTCAAACTGCTGCGATGTTTGTAAGTCTTTGATATTGCTTGTAGAAAAGCCCGCCGGGTAATGGCGTTAAAAATAAAAGTGCTGTAAAATCAATAGCTTGGCAGGTAGGTGGAAATGTCTGGGGCTGCATCATCCGGCTCTATTAGAAGTAACAGAAGTTTTACGCGCCCGAATTTGGCGATATGGCAATTATTGAAAATCAAACCTAATGATATCAGTTGCTTACAGACAAATTTCAGGGCGTGAATCCGGCTGTTTCTGCAAAAGATGGCACTCGGTGTAATGTTATGACTAAAAAACACAACTTAAACGAAGCCAAATTTTGCTTCTTTGGTACAGGTTCTGAAATATAATTTTAGACTAAAATGTGCAAACTCCCTCGCAGGTGCAAACATCATCACAGAACCAGCTCACTTCTCCGGTGTCGAGAAAATGTTTTACCTGACTTACCACATCTGGAAGAGTGGGCAGTCTGTCATGGGTGCGGTTGTCTTGTGGTGCCGGAATATTTTCCTTTGGCGGAACATAACCCGCGATCTGATTTGCAAGATAGTACTGCACCATAACCGGCTCGCTACTTGGGGCATCTGTGGTGGTGAAACCGTAGGGCGTTGATTGTGTGGGCAACATCTGTTTGACACCAATGGCACGACCCAGCATTTCGGTGGTCATGTTCGGTACCAGACAATCTTCCATCGACTCTTGAATCATAATTGATCTGTTGGCAGGCGCATCATCAAGCGGAGTTTCGTACATCAGCTTGGTCAGGTTGATTGGGTCGGAGTGGTCGAAGCGGGCCTGCATGAAAGCAACGCCGATTTGCTGGATCAGCGGGTCGGGATAAAAGAGGTCGAAAAAATCTTTTATCTGAATCCATACATTGGATCTGGGCAGCATGTTGGACCAGACAGAGCCCGGAACAGCAAAGACCGCGCGGGTGATACGATTGGAGAGAGAGACAAAAGATGAGCCTTGAATTCCACCAAGACTGACGCCGTAGTAATAAATCTGGTTTGTATCAATTAACGCGTTTGTGGCTACTTGTAAATCTTCATCCTGGCCCAGTTTTCCCATGCCGAGTTCGGTTAGGATTAGATTGTTTACAAAAGATTGTTGCAGTCTGTCGGTGATGATGTTGATTCTGTTGATGTTGGGCAAAATCTCGTCGATAATCAGGTCCTGATCCGCCGAGGAAAGGCCGATCCAGTCTGTTGCCAGAATTATTATCTTGTTTTCGTTGGCCAGCCTTCTGATGGAACTCCAGCTCAGATATTGTCTGCCGCTACCGAAGATTCCATGGCCGAACATCAGTAGGGGCAAGGGTTCTGCCGAGTCTACTGCAACTTTGGGAATCAGCATGGTAAAGGGATAGCTGGCGTTTACGGCTTGTCTTACTGGGTGGTGGTTTTCGTCGTATTCGAAGGTATGTGAGTCTTCGTTGTCGTCGGTGTCCGGGATGAGGAAGTTCGGAACCTCGAAGGTGCCCTCGACCTGCATGTGGGTATTGCTGTCCGGATTGTTTTTAATATTGGTGATCGTATAGCTGAATTCTTCTGTTTTAATCGCGTTTAAAGTTTCGTTTCTGATCGAAATGGCTGAGCCTAAAAGCCAGTCATCACTGGCCACCATGAAATCCCAGCAAAGCATAATGTTTTCTCTGGAGTAGCCTTTGTCATCCAGAAAAGTAAAGATCTCTTCGAAGCGGACTCTTTTGTTTTCAATTGCTTCATTGGTGGTGTAGATGCCGTCGCGCAGAACTTCAAAGGCTTCCGGTGATTCAAACTCCTGGCCCTCGTCGTCGGTGATGCCCTGATTAAGAACTACCACATGACGATCTCCCATTTCCATCGGTTCCATGGGACGGATGATCATTGCAAAACGATCCTGATAATAATCTTCGTTGCCACGGTTCATATCCATTTCGCTCATGAACATAACTCGTTTTCCGGTCTCCAGGTTGAACAATGCCACCGGGCTGGTGATGGAAAGTGAGTCTTCCAGGTTTTCAATCGGGATCAGAAAATCGGGATCGACATCGGCTGCAAAGTGCAGCAGAATGGGGGTGGCCGGGGATGCGCCGTCGGCAAGGTTGGCAATGGAGATATCGAAATGAGTGCTGCCGCTTGGGTTGGGCAATAAATCTTCCGGGTAGTTTCCTCTTACGCCGGTGGGGCTTTGCGGATCTTCTTTTTCAAAAAAACTGGACGGATAGGGCAAAGCACAGGCATCGCTGGTGGCAAAAGGATTGCATCCTTCAATCAATTCCAGAGTTACTCTTTCTATTTCTTCTTCGTATTCTTCTTCAAGTTCATCCTCAAATTCTTGCTCGATTTCATCTTCAAGTATCTCGTTATCATTATCACCGTCAATGGCGCTTTCGCTATCTGATTCTTCTGTTTCGTGATCAGCCTCAAGGCTGTCAATGTCTCCATCTGAAACTTCCAGATCGTCTTCAATGGCATCGCCTTCAACGGTATCCGCAAGCTCTGCATCACCATCTATCAGGCCATAATCGTTTTCACCGCAGGATGTTGAACAAAGTGCGATCAGTGTTAGAATTACCAGCAACAGAGGTGATAACTTGTGATTTGAATACCGCATTTGAATACTCCAGAAAATTTTGGATGTTAGAATATATCCGTGGCGGAAAACAATATAGCAGTTGTGCGGAAATGTTCAAGTAAAATTGATATTTGGTTTTATGGGGGGCGTGAATTGTTTCATTGGGCAATATTATCGTACGCTCATCCTGATTGAAATTTCAGGTGATTTATCATATACAAATTTGTATCGAAGGATATATGGTTCGATACAATCGACTAAGAGTCGACCACTCACCATGAGCGGTTTTAGGTGGGTACGGAATATCTTGTGATGCACCCTTTAGGTGGGTACGGAACAATATGTTTTTTACTGTGTGCACTTGCCGTATTGATTGTCCCGATAGTAGAAGTACAGCGAGTGTTCAGGTGCTGGACATGTGGGCGATGATGAGAGCTTGTTAACTGTCCAATGTTGATCAGGGTTTACATAGCCTGCAATTTGCTTGATCTGTAAACTTGTGTCACCCCATCCCATGCGCCAGGGGAAGCCGTGATAGCCTATGGTGTTGATTTCTTTTTGTTGTTCCAGCAAAATATTTTGCTGAATGTATCTGCTTAATTCGCCTTCCATTTCCCATGCTTTAACAAGCGGAGATTCAAAGCGGCTGAACAGGCCAAACAAAATTACGGCAGCCAGCAATAACGAGTAGAGTCGGTAAACCAAAGGTGAGCTGCTTTGCAGTTTTGACAAGGGGTAGCATACTATTAAGGAAAGTGGAATTATCATGGTGATGCTGTATCTTGAAATTACTCCCCAGCGGAAAAACAGATAAGGAGCTGGTGCGACTACAAGCCAGAGCAACAAAAATTTCCAGTGTTTGGGCTTAAAGTAGCAGGTGGCAATAATTATTGCTAAACCAAGTATAATTCCCACAAATTCGGGAAGACTCCAGCCTACAAGATAAGGCACCAGACCCGCTTGGGTAATGGGGCAGCTTGCCGCTGCAAGATAGGAAAACCAGAGGGCTATGCTGTTGCTGATATCAAAGTGCATTTCGCCTGTTTTAAACAAGCTGGAACCAAGAGCCCGATTGATGCCTGAAATGCCGTATAGCAAAGCTGGAAGTAGAACTATGCTAATGTATATCAAAGCTCGCTTTGGGGCCTGACTGGAACTGATTCTGATTAGCATGGCAGCCGGTATCAGCATTGTGTAGATCAGCATTGATTCTTTGGTGAGTAATCCAAGAAAAACCAGAACGCAAGCCAAAATCCAGTTGCGCATTCTGTTTGCCGAATCTTTTGAAAAAATCAAACCGAGTGCCAAAATACCCAGAGCTTCTGTCAAAGGGCCGCTCATGGCGCAAATCCAGACGGTAGTTTCATAGCTTAGTGGATTTGTAGCTACAAGCAGCGAGGCCATGAATGCCGAAAATTTTGTAAAACCGATTTTTTGAGCAAAGAAGAAAACCGCCAAAACCAGTGCTATGTAAATTAAGGTTGATATTAAACGCGCTGTAAGTGGCAGACCATCGGCAGGTTGAGCCGCTGCCCAGAACAGTATGTCGAATATGGGGCGAATGAATTCAAAGCCTGTGCCCGGTGTGAAACTTGGGTCTAAAACTCTTGTCAAATGAGCATAATCATCCCTGATCCACCAGAATCCAAGGGAGGCGATAGAAACGGTGACGGACACCACAATCAAAATAAACGGTAGTGTGTGACTGGATTTGCTTGTTGTTTCTCTAGCGTTTGAGTTTGTCATTTTTCCATGTGTAACGAGTTTAAAAAAGTAGCTCAGGCTATCATAGCCCTGCAAGTTTTCCCAGATGTTTTTTGTGTCTTCAACATCAGGATATTTGCAGCTTTTTTACAAACGTGATAGATTTGTTCTATTCGCAGATTTGGCGGGTGGAAAAACTTAATCGTATAGGATGTAAGTATGCGACATTTTGTTTTTACAAAAATGATTTTGCTTTGTGCAATGATGGCGGGTTTGTGTACGCTTGCATGCAGGCAGGAACAAGGTTCGCTGTTTCAGTCTTGTCTTGATGACACTGATTGCACAAGTGTGGAAAGCTGCGTTAATGAAATCTGTCGGCAAATGTGTGTCATCAGTATCGACTGTGGCATGGATCAGTATTGCTATGAAGGTTCCTGCTATTATAATGATTCAGAAAAACCATACGACTCACTTCAATGCATTGACTATCTTGATTGTCGGTCGTCTCAGGTATGTATAGACAGTGTTTGCCATGATGGCTGTCTTGACAACAAGCACTGCGAAAAAGGGATGTATTGCACGGAAGATCCAGACCATGAACTGGGACAATGTTCCGAGTGTATCTCTGATGATCACTGCATGATTCATCATCTTTGCCGGGATAATTCATGTTTGCAAAAATGCTGGGTAGATGCTCATTGTGGGAACAGTGCCTACGGGCCAAACTGCGACTACGATACTGGATATTGTCAAGAGTGTGTGAACGGTGCAGACTGTAAAACGGATGAAAAGTGCGAGGAAAATGTTTGTGTCCAAATAGACCATAGATGCAAAAGCAGTGATGACTGTTCTGTGGAGATGCCGTTTTGTCAGCTTAATCTGGGAAAATGTGTGCAATGTCTGGAAAAATCGGACTGTAATGCCGGCTTTTACTGCATTGATAATGTTTGCGAGCATAAATGCAAAACTGACGATGATTGTTTTGGAGAAAGGTTTTGCCTGAGCAACGGCATTGGTTTTGGCGAATGTGTAGATTGCATTAAGGATGAACATTGCGCAGACAACTTTCATTGTTTCAATGGTGCCTGTTATCGAACCGAATGCGAATCGGATTTGAACTGTAGCTATTACGGATTTTGTCATCCCTTTGAGAAAATGTGCTACAGCTTTGAAAGTGGTGCCTGCAAAGATAATTGGGATTGTCCAAATGCAAGGATTGTCTGTGATCCTTATACCCACCAAAGATGCATGAGATCATGCACTCGTGGATGTTTGTACTCTGAAGAGCCCTACTGCGATGATACGATTCCCTTTCCTGCCTGCTACGAATGTCTGGAGGATAGTCACTGTGATACCAGGTGTGACAGGATGAATAATACCTGCGTAAAATGCAGCAATGAAGAACCCTGCGCTAAAGCAGGGCTGCATTGTAATGTAGATAATGGGGAGTGTCTGGCTTGTCTGGATGATAGCTATTGCAAAAATGGTTATCGTTGTAGCGAAACTGATATGGGTGTGCAATGTGTTGCCTGTATAGAGCACTCTGACTGTACAACCACAGAGCTACCAGCCTGTAATATTTACGATAATACCTGTGTGGAATGTACCAATGATTCGCACTGCAAGGAGGCAGGATTACTTGCTTGCAATACTTATAATAACACCTGCGTGGAATGCACTAATGATGATCACTGCACTGATGACTTAAAACCCAATTGTGGAGAAGAGCAACATTGTATCGACAAGTGTGAAGATCAATGTGTTCTCGATGAAATAAAGTGTATTCCGTCAATGCCCGGAGAGAGTTACTACTTTTACATTTGTGGTGACTATGATAATGATCGCTGCACCGAATGGTCTACTGGACAGTATAGATGTCCTTATGGGCAAAATTGTTTTTCGGGTGAGTGTAAGTGTCTCAACGAATGTGAACCGGATGTGGTTAAATGTGATCCGGCAGATAATACCAGCCTTTTGACCTGTATTCGATATGATGGTTGCTATAAGACCAGCAGATATCAATGTCTAGACGGTGAACTCTGTATTGATGACGAGTGCCAGATTCCAACCGATGGAGATGCAGAATCAGCGGAAAATATGGAATAATCAGGGAAATTTGCGTCTGATTAAAAAGAAAAAAATCAAAAAATATGATTTTCAGTATTGTACTGCCAATATAACTGCCATTAAGTGATTGTTCGGATACGAACAATCTGAAACCTTCTAAGTCCCGAGAAATAAAAGAATTATTATGGAATAAATAAATAATGGCTCGAGTTAAAGGAATTCAATGAATGCCTGTTTCATTGTAATTCTGTGAAAATATTATGAAATGCTTTTGAATTCCAGCTTGACAGCTTCTGAGAATTCAGTATTATGATATTCCTTGAATGAACGGTCATTCATCGTAGATTATTAGCTCAGGAAAAGATTCCTGAGATTTTGCTTTAGTCTCTTTTTGGAGAGATTTAAGTCCGGTTATCCATACAACGGAGGTTTCAATGGCAAGAGAAATCAAAAAAGTAGCAGTTGTTGGCGCCGGAATAATGGGCAGTGGGATTGCCGCTCACTTGGCTAACGCCGGTGTACCAAGCGTCCTGTTGGACATTGTTCCCCCCAACCTGAGTGATGATGAGAAAAAGATCAAAGCCAAACGCAATGCGTTTGCTGCTGGTGCCGTCATGAAGATGGTCAAGCAGAAAGGCCAGATCCAGCCCTTGATGAACAAGCGCGCTGCCTCATTGATCACTGTTGGTAACATCGAAGACGATCTCGGTCTCGTCGCTGATTGCGACTGGGTAGTCGAAGTTGTCCTCGAACAGTTAGATATCAAACGCACCTTGTTTGACAATCTGCAGAAAGTTATGAAACCTGGTACCATCGTTTCTTCCAATACCTCCGGTATTGCAATTAAAGACATGGTCGAAGGCTACCCGGAAGATTTCCAGAAAAACTTCCTCGTAACTCACTTCTTCAATCCCGTACGTTATATGCGTTTGCTCGAACTCGTAGCAGGCGAAAAAACCGATCCCGCAGTTGTCGAAATGATCGCCAACTTCGGTGAGACATATCTTGGAAAAGGTATTGTTTACGGTTATGACACCCCGAACTTTGTCGGAAACCGCATTGGTGTAGCCGCCATGATGAGCACCCTTTCTGCAATGGTCGAAGATGGTATGACCATCGAAGAAGTCGACGCAGTAACCGGTTCCGCAATGGCTCACAAAATGCCGACATTCAAAACCGCCGATCTGGTTGGTCTTGACACAATCGGTCATATCATCACCAACACCGCCGCTGCACTGCCGAACGACGAGTTGGCTGATGCCATGGTAATTCCTGAATACCTCAAAGCTCTTATTGATCAGGGCGCTCTTGGTAACAAAACCAGAGGCGGCTTCTACAAAAAGGGTATGATTGATGGCAAAAAAGCCAAAATGGTATTCGATTGGGAGAAAAAAGAATATCGTAAAGCCGAGAAAGTCCGTGCCGACAGCCTTAAAGCTGCCAAAAACACAGATGACTCCGGTGATCGCTACAAAGCTCTGGTAAATGCCGATGATAAATATGGTAAATTTGCCTGGAAACTGTTCTCACGCGGAAGCCTCTATGCAGCAAATCGCCTGTATGACATCTGCGATGACGTAGTTAACATTGATAACTCCATGAAATGGGGATATGCATGGGAACTCGGTCCCTTTGAAACATGGGATGCAGTTGGTGTAGTAGAATCCGTAGAACGCATGAAAGCCGACGGACTCGAAATTCCTGCCACCGTGCAGACAATGGTCGAAAAAAGCGAAGGCTCCTGGTACAAAGTCGCTGAAGGCGTAAAATACTTCTGGGACGTAAAAGACAACGCTTACAAACCCGTAGCTACCAAAGACAAATGGATCAACCTGCAACTGAAGAAAAACTTCAAACAGCCTTTGAAGAAAAACTCCAACGCCAGCTTAATTGATCTTGGTGACGGTGTTGCATGTGTCGAATTCCATTGCAAAATGAACGCCATTGACAGTGATCTTATCAACATGATCAATGATGGTATTGATTTGGTGGAAAGCTCTGACGATTGGGCCGGTCTGGTAATTACCAATGAAGGCGATAACTTCTCCGTTGGTGCCAACCTTGCCATGATCATGATGGGCGCCATGGGCAAACAGTTTGACATGATCGAAGAAGCCGTTGACGGTTTGCATAAAGCTGCCATGCGCATGCGTTATAGCAACAAACCTGTCGTAACAGCTCCTTTCGGAATGGCTCTTGGTGGTGGTTGCGAAGTTATTCTCGCTGCTGACGCTGTTGTTGCTCACTCCGAACTTTATGCCGGTCTCGTAGAACTCGGCGCTGGCCTCATTCCTGGTGGTGCCGGTAACAAAAACATGCTGATCCACTCTCTGGAAAACATTCCTGCTTCCAGCAAGATTGATCGTTTCCCAATCGTCCAGCAGGTTTTCGAACAGATCGCCATGGCAAAAGTAGGTCTCTCTGCTGCCGAAGCCAAGGACATGAAAGTCCTGCGCTACAGTGATCGCATTGTTCCTAACCGTGACGAAGTTACCTACGAAGCCAAACGTATGGTCAAAGGTATGTACGAAGGTGGATACACCCCACCAGCCAGACCTGACTTCCTGATCCTTCCCGGACAGCCTGGTATCGCTACATTCGAAACCGGTCTGTACAACATGGTACAGGGTGGCTACGTAACCGAATTCGAAGTCAAAATTGCAACTAAACTTGCAACAGTTCTCTGCGGTGGCGACATTGAGCCTAACACAGCCGTAACAGAAGAACGTTTGCTCGAACTCGAAAAAGAAGCATTCATGAGCTTGGTCGGTGAGCCAAAAGCCATCGAGAGAATGCAGTCCTTGTTAACAACCGGACGCCCACTGCGCAACTAAGTTGGTCGTTGACGACATATTTTGGTTATACCTTTTTGAAAAGGAGAAAATATTATGAACAGCATGAGAGAAGCTGTCATTGTTGCCGCCAAACGAACTCCGGTTGGTAGAGCAAACCGTGGTGTGCTGAAAAACACACGCGTAGAAAAACTCGGAAGCCTGGTTATTAATCAGATCCTTGAAGACACTGGTGTAAAAGGCGAAGACATTGACGATTTAGTCGTTGGTTGTGCTATGCCTGAAGCCGAACAGGGAATGAACATTGGCCGTATCGTCGGCTTGGCTGCTGGTCTTCCTGACAGCGTGCCTGCAGTTACAGTTAACCGTTTCTGTTCCTCCGGTATCGAAACAATCGCTATGGCATGTGCTCGTGTTATGGCTGGTTTCCAGGACATCGTTCTGGCTGGTGGTGTTGAAACCATGTCCATGATTCCCATGGGCGGAAATAAAATTGTTGGTAACCCCGAAACAGTACACGAACATGCTGTTGGCGCATATTGCTCCATGGGTAATACCGCTGAGAACGTAGTTGAGCGTTATGGTGAAGAATACAATCTGACCCGTGAAGAACTCGACAAATTTGCTCTGCGCTCACAGGAAAATGCTGCTCGCGCAATCAAAGAAGGCGTTTTCAAAGATCAGATCGTTCCTGTTCCTTACACCATGTGGAAAAATGGTAAAAAGGTTGAAGGCGTTCTGGAAAACGACGAAGGTCCTCGCCCCACAACCATGGAGAGCCTTGGTAAACTGCGCCCTGTGTTCCGTGCCAAAAATGGTATTGTCACAGCCGGTAACTCCTCCCAGATGGATGACGCTGCATCCTTCGTGCTGATCATGTCACGCGAAGAAGCCGAAAAACGCGGTCTGAAAATTATGGGTATCTTCCGTAATTACCAGGTCATTGGCGTTGATCCTGAAGTCATGGGTGTCGGTCCTGCCGAAGCTATTCCACTGCTGAAAGAAAAAGCCGGTTTTGAATATGACGACATCGACATTTTCGAAATCAACGAAGCTTTCGCCAGCCAGGCTGTTTACTCCGTTCGCAAGATCGGTATCGAACACCTGATGGATCGCATCAACCCCAACGGTGGCGCCATTGCTATTGGCCATCCGCTAGGTTGCACTGGTGCTAAACTTACCACACAGGTTCTTCATGAACTCGAACGCACTGGCGGCCGTTTCGGTATCGTCTCCATGTGTATCGGTGGTGGTATGGGTGCTGCTGGCCTGTTCGAACGCCCGCAGGACTAAGTTTCACTTTTTAGTGATACAAAGAAATATCAAACCCCCGAAGGTGAAAACCTTCGGGGGTTTTTTGTGGTTTATGGGGGCTTTTAGTGTTGTGAAAATTTATTAGGTTGACTTTATATTTTCGGGTACCTACCCTTGTTTCCAGGAAACAGTAATAAAAACTAGATGGGGAGTTTTGAAGTGTAAAATTTCAAAAGGAGGGAGTGTCATGTTTAAAGACATCTTGCTTTATACCAATTATCTGGATGATGCTGTTAGGGAAGTGAGATCTATCGGTGGGTATGTTACTCAGAAGTTAACACAAACGATATTTGTTACCCTTTTACCTGATTATTATGATCCAGAAGCACTTGGGAGATCAACACCGGATCGTCCCGAGAAGTTGGATCCGATTTCAAATCTGGTGGCAGACGGCTGGGAAAAGGTGTTTTTGCAAAAAGCAATGGAAGAGGAAGAGGAGGAGCCAATAAAATGGAGTGATCCCGGATATCAAGCTCCAGGAAAAGATGATTCAGAAGATAAGCAGTTCGGGTATGATTATAGTGCGTATCTGAAAGGAAGCGTTGCGATGGGGCTAGTTGTTGTTTCAGGCCCTGATAGTGATCTGCAATTCAGTGATGGAAACAAAGTCAGAGTTTTGGGAGAAGTTATGGAAGGGTTACAGTTTCTGGCAAGGGAAGCACCATTATTTGATGTCGTTTTTGATTTCGATATAAATTTTATAAATATAAATGCTGCAAAGGATAGTACATGCAATTCTGGAACGAAATATGAACCCTGTGAAAAGATATGGAGAGATCCTGCATTGAATAAAATGGGCTATACATCTACCACAGATTATATATCTACACTTAAGAATTTAAAAAGCACAAAATTTGCATACGCCGCCTATTTTACAAAATATCCACAAGAAACTTTTGCATATGCGAATGATAACAGATTATGCATGCAATATGATAATGATGGCTGGGGACCTGCAAAAATCAACAGAGTATTTGCCCATGAAACAGGCCATGTTTTTGGGGCTGCTGATGAATATAATGGCACTATAAAATGTAAATGTGATGCTAAAGGTTATTATGAAGTCCAAAATTATAATTGTGTAAATTGTACTCCAAAGCAGGTTGATTGTCTTATGGACGAAAATTCGTTATCGCTTTGTTTTTGGAGTCGTGGTCAGCTTGGCTGGATACCGAAAATAGAAAATGGTTTGGGTAGCATCACTATTGATAAGGAATTTTCATACACTTTTATTGCAGATACTGAAAAGAAATTGTGGAATCTTAGCTGGGATGGAAAAAAATGGTTTTGGGAAAAGCTACAGACTCCTGGCAATGTTGGTGTAGATATGGCATTAGGCAGTATTGTTACTAAGACTGGCAAGCCATATGTGTTTTTTAAGGGCAGCGATGGAAATGTGTGGAATCTTCACAAGTTTGATGGACGTTGGTCATGGGAAAATCTGAAAACTCCCACGGGAGTTTCAATTGAAGAGGCAATGGGAAGTCTTGCCTACCTTGATGAACGGCCCTATGTTTTCGTCAAAGGTAGCGATGGTAATCTGTGGAACTTGTGGGATTATCACGGCAAGTGGAATTGGACCAATATGAAAACTCCTTCCGGGGTTTCAATCGAAAAACAAATGGGATGTGTGGTTGATAATGCTGGTCAGGTTTTTATCTTTATCCTTGGGAGTGACAATAATCTATGGGTGAGATTTTGGGATCTTGACAAATGGAGCTGGAATGGTATGGAACTGCCACCTAATATTTCAGTGAAAGAATCCATTGGCAGTGTTGTTATTTATGGTAACAGACCATACAATTTTTTTATAGGTAGCGATGGAAATATATGGAACCACTATTTTAAAGATGGAAAATATTTATGGGCCAACCAAAAAACACCTAGTGGTGTTGCAGTTGATAAGTCAATGGGGATTACTGTAGCTGACAGTGTTCCCAATGTTTTCATAAAAGGTAATGATTTAAATCTATGGCGTCTCTATTACCATGATGCCAAGTGGATATGGCAAAATATGGAAAGTCCATCTTCTGGTGTATTGGAAGAATCAATGGGTGCCATTACCATTAATGACAATAATCCATATGTCTTTGTTTCAAGTTATGACGCTAAATTGAAAAACAGGTTGTGGTGCGGGATATATGACATTGGCTTGATTTGGATTGATCTTTTCTAAGCTTGGCGTGAACACAAATTTAACAAGCAATATCAAACCCCC
>Ga0070729_10005072_pt1 | contig 13885 bp, 14 predicted proteins | sample tdDd472_FD_66725 | JGI IMG/M metagenome (GOLD analysis project Ga0070729, IMG submission 66725) | Marine sediment microbial communities from the Atlantic coast under amendment with organic carbon and nitrate - tdDd47.2 | ecosystem: Environmental > Aquatic > Marine > Coastal > Sediment | place...
ATAGGCGACGGGCAGCGTCGCCGCGGCCGACCAGCTCAGTTCCTCGGGCTTGCGCACGAAACACCTGTCCGGCATGGCGACGAATTCGGCGAAGGTGCCGTGCCTTGTCTCGCCGGCAATGTCGAACCTCACGCAATTGGGCTGGTCGCCGCGACCGCAGGCCGGGCAAAGGCCGCAATAGGCCATCGGATAGAGGATCACTTCGTCGCCGGGCTTCAGGGGCGAGCCTGCGGGCGCCTCGACGATCTCGCCGGCGCCGTCGACCCCGAGCACAAGCGGCAGTTCGTGGGTTATGCCCTTGCCGATGTCGCGCATATAGAGGTCGACCCGGTTGATGCCGCCCGCCTTGACCCGCATCACCGCTTCGCCCGGCTTCGGCGCCGGATCGTCGAACCCGCCGATCCGAAGGCCGTCCTTGCCCCGCGTTTCCAGTACCGCCGCCTTCATCGCTTCCTCCGCGTCAGTCCTTTACGACCGCTGTCGCCTCGAGTTCGATCATACCGGGGCTGTCGAGGAGGTCACTGACGAAGATCATGCTCATTGCCGGGAAATGGCGGCCCATGAGGTCGCGCCAGATCCTGCCGATCTCCCGCCGCGCGGCGAGATAGGCTGGCTTGTCGATGCAGAAACAGGTCATGCGGCAGATATCGGCGGGACCGCCTCCCGCCTCCGCCAGCACCGCGAGCACGTTCTCGAGCGCCTGGCGGAACTGAGGCGCCAGCTCCTCGCTTTCGAACACCTGGTCGGCGTTCCAGCCGACCTGGCCGGCGATGAAGACGATCCGGCCGGCCGGCGTCGCGATGCCGTTCGAATAGCCGATCGGCGGTTTCCAGCCCTCGGGCAAGAGGATATCCATCTGGGTCGTTTCCTTTCGCTTGGTCATTCCTGGAGTATCGGCGGATCGTCGTCCGCGTCCCAGCCCTTGGCCGGAGGTTCGTGGCGTGAAAGCAGGCGTTCGACGAGTTCGACATGCTCCGCCTCTTCGGCGCGGAACTCCTCGGCCCATTTGCGCACGTCCGGGTCGTCGACGCTTACGACGATGTGATCGAAGAAGCCGTGCGCCCGCTTCTCCGCAGCGAGCGCCATCTGCAACGCGTGCCACGGGGTCATGCGGTAATGGGCGGCGTCGAGATCGGCCGCCTCCGGGCTTTCCGCGGTACCCCATTCGAATTCGTGCTCGGGGATATCGGCAATTCCCTCCTCGCCCGCCTGACGCAGGATCTCCTGGGCGTGCTTCTCCTCGTGGCCGGCGAGGTCGCGGAACAGCGAGGCGAGTTCGGGATTGTTGTGCACCTCCATCTGGTCGGCGAGCATGCGATAGCGCTCGAGCGCGTCGATCTCGATCCGGTAGGCATAGGCGAGCAGGTCTGCGACGCTGCCGATCGGCAGGGCGGTGGTTTTGTCGTCGGTCATATCTCGAACATCCTGTCGAATTCGCCGACCTCGCCCGCCTCGGCGCGGGAGAGGTCGTAGGCCGAGCGCGTGCCGCGATAGAGCACGCCGATATTGAAGCCGTCGTCGGACATGATGCGGCGGGCGGCGCGGGCCGGATCGTCGGTGGCCTCCACCGGCGCCGGGTGCACGGCGTTCTTCCAGCCCCGCTGGTCGGGCCGGAACGTGACGCAGGGGCTGAGCACCTCGACGAACGAGAAACCCGGATGCTCGATGGCTTCGATGAGCATGCCGGTGGTTCCCTTGATGTCGCCGGAAAAGGCGCGGGCGACGAAATTGGCGCCCGAGGCGAGCGCGATCACCAGCGGATGGAACGGGCTGAGCCCGGTGCCGCCCGGCGACAGGGCGCTGTCCCAGTCCGGCTCCGTGGTCGGCGACGGCTGGCCCTTGGTCATTCCGTAGACCCGGTTGTTCATCACGACGTAGGTGAGGTCGATATTGCGGCGGCAGGCATGCAGGAAATGATTGCCGCCGATCGAGAAGCCGTCGCCGTCGCCGCCGGCGACCAGCACCGTGAGATCGGGACGCGCGACCTTGAGACCGGTCCCCAGCGGCAGCGCCCGGCCGTGCACGCCATGGAAGCCGTAGCAGTCGAGATAGGCCGGAAGCCGCGACGAACAGCCGATGCCGGAAATGACCGCGACATCCTCGGAAGGCAATTGCAGAGCGGCAAACGCCTTGGTGATCGACAGGAGGACATGATAGTCGCCGCAGCCCGGACACCAGACCGGCTTGACCTCGGACTTGTAGTCGCTCGACTTGACGGGGGCGGTCTGGCTCATAGCCGGTGCTCCTTGAGGATTTCGCGTTCGATCTCCGCAGGCGTCAGCGTCAGCGGCCCCGGGTGATGCATCGCCAGGGTGTCGCGCGGCAGGTGACAGCGGCTCCTGAGGTAGTGGTAGAACTGGGCGCCGTCGGTCTGCTCGACGACGAGGACGCGCGTCGCGTCTTCGAGTTCCGCCATCAGGGCGTCCGCGTTCAGGGGCGCCAGCAGCCGGATGGCGACGGTCTTCACGCGGATCCCGTGCTCGCGCACCCGCGAAGCGGCCTCGCGCACCGCCGCCGAGGTCGAACCCCAGGTGACGACGACGAAATCGCCGCCGCCCTCGATCTCCGCCCAGTGGCCGCCATAGTCGAAATCCTCGATCTTGTCGCGGCGCTTGGCGAGCTGGCTCAGATGGTCCTCGGCGCGGGACGACGGCGTGCCGGAAGGCGAATGTTCAAGACCGTCGGCGGTATACTGGCCGCCCGGCGTTCCCGGGATCGGCATCGGCGAGATCCCGTCGGCGGTGAGCGCGTAGCGGCGGGTTTCGGCGTCGCAGGTTTCCGCCCGCCGCCGCTGGGCGAAGAAGGCGATATCCGCCGGCCGGTCGACGATCATCCGCGCCTGGCCGATGAACTGGTCGGACAGGACGATGGTCGGCACCTGCATCGCTTCGGCCAGATGCACCGCCCATTGGGTGGTGAACAGGCAATCGGCCAGCGAGATGGGCGCGGCGACGATATGCGGCGCGTCGCCGTGCAGGCCGTAGATCGCGATATTGAGATCCGACTGTTCCGACTTGGTGGGAATGCCGGTCGACGGTCCTCCGCGCATGACGTCGATCACCACCACCGGCACTTCCGAGGCGGTGGCGAGGCCGATCGATTCGGTCATCAGCGCCAGGCCGGGCCCGGAGGTCGCGGTCAGCGATGGCACGCCGCCGAACGAGGCGCCGATCACCATATTGATCGAGGCGAGCTCGTCCTCGGCCTGCAACAGCTTGCCGCCGACCTTGCTCAGGGCCGGCGCCAGCCATTCGAGGATCTCGGTCGCCGGAGTGATCGGATAAGCGGCTGCGAACCGGACGCCGCCGCGAACCGCCCCCAGCGCCGCCGCCTCGTTGCCGGTCAGAAGCCAGCGGTCGCCCGGGGCGTATTCGGTCCCTCGGACTTTCGGAATGTCCGGGAGATCGGATCCGTGTCCGTAACCGGCTTCGACGCAGGCGAGGCTCGCCGCGATCGCCGCCTCTCCCTTACCCGCTAGCTTGCCGCCGATCAGCGCGCCGACGACATCGTACGGGAGGCCGATAGCGGCGGCGGCGATGCCGAGTGCGACCATATTGGCGCGGCCGCCGGAAATTTCATCCGCGATCTCCTGGACCGGAATCTCGACCACGGTCCCCGGCGCCTCGCGGACCATGTCCGGGAAGTCGCCGGCCTTCGGATCGGCGACGACGACACTGCCCGCGCCGAGCGCGATCTCGGCCGAGAAGCTCTTGAAGTTGTTCCAGTCGAGCGCCAGCAGCAGATCGAAGCAATCGCTGCGGGTTTCGACCGGCCTGTCGGAAAAACTCAACAGCGCCGCCGATTCGCCGCCCCGGATCTGCGGACCCACGGACCGGGTCTGCAATCCATAGCAGCCGAACTTCGCGGCGGCGTCGAAAAGCAGGCCGCCGGCGGTCATCACCCCGGCGCCGCCGCTGCCGGTCAGCGCGACCGATACCGCATTTTCCCTTGTGATTTCTGGTGCCATGGCGCTTGTCCCGTTACGTGCCAAAAAGTCGCAGTCGACGTCTGTTGCGGATAAAGTAGTAAAGCCGTACGATTTTACGATAATAAGCGCGATCAACAGCGTCAAGCCGGTCCGGACTGCGTGACAACGCCGCACCTGGGCCGCACCGGGAAAGACAAAAGGGGAGGCTCGACGAATGCCCCGAACGAAAAAGGGAGGCTTGCGACCATGACCCAGGCTGAGGCCATCATCGAACGGTGCCAGGCCCTATACGAGGACCTGAACTTCACCGCCGCGCGCGAGTGGAAGGCGGCTGAGCCGGGCCGCAAGGTCGTCGGCTACATGCCGATCTACGTACCGCGCGAGATCCTCCACGCCGGCGGGATCCTGCCGCTCGGCGTCGTCGGCGGCGGCGACCAGCTCGAGGTCATCCACGGCGATGCCTATTACCAGAGCTATATCTGCCGCATCCCCCGCTCGACCATCGAGCTCGGCGTCAGCGGCCGGCTGGATTTCGTCGACGGCATGCTGTTCCCCTCGATCTGCGACGTCATCCGCAACCTGTCGGGCATGTGGAAGCTGATGTTTCCCGACGTCTATTCCCGCTATTTCGATGTGCCGCAGAACTATGTCGACGACATTGGCGGCAACTACTACGTCAACGAGCTGCAGGAACTCCGCGACGGGCTGGAGGAGCATTGCGGCATCGAGATCACCGACGAGGCGCTGCGCCGCTCGATCGCGGTCTACAACGAGAACCGGCGGCTGGTGCGCGAGGTCTACGAGTTCCGTGCCGGCCAGCCGTGGAAGGCGCCGGCTTCCGACGTCTATCTGCTGATCCGTGCCGGCCTCGTACTGCCGGTCGAGGAGCACAGCCAGCTCATGCAGGACTGGCTCGCGGCGGCCGAGAAGGACGAAAGGCCGATGCGCGACAATTGCCGCGTCGTGGTCACCGGCGTGTTCTGCGAGCAGCCGCCACTCAACCTGATCAAGTCGATCGAACTTTCCGGCTGCTACGTCGTCGACGACGATCTGTTGCTGGTCACCCGCTGGCTGAAGGACGACGTGCCGGTCGAGGGCGATCCGATGACCAACCTGGCCCACGCCTTCCTGCATCAGTCGGAAAGCACGGCGGCCAAATACGAGCCCGATCTCGCCGAGAAGGGCCAGCACCTGGTGCGCTCGGTGAGGAAGAACGGCGCCGAGGGCGTGATCTTCGCCTCGCCCAGCTTCTGCGATCCGGCGCTGCTCGACCGGCCGATGCTGCAGCACACGCTTGCGGCGGAGAACATCCCCTACATCGCATTCAAATACGCGGAAAATTCCGGCCAGATGCAGCCGATCCGCGAACAGGCCGGCACCTTCGCCGACTCGATCAAACTGTGGAGCGAAGCATGACCCAAGAAACCCAGGCCCAGGGTCGCAGTGCGGCGCAGGACGTCGCCAAGGACGATTCCATGCTCAAGCAGAAGGCGATGATGGCCCGTCATTTCGACCGGCTGACCAGCGCCACCGAACGCGGCGAGAAGGTGTGTTCGACCTTCGTGCCGGGCAATCTCAACGAACTGATCATGTGCTTCGACCTGTGCAACAACCTGCCCGAGGTCAACGCCATCCAGAGCGGCCTGCGCAAGAAGAGCGGCGGCTATGTGATGGAGGCGGAGAAGATGGGTCACTCCGAGGACGTCTGCACCTACGTCAAGTCCGATATCGGCATGATGGCCAAGGGCAACATCGCCCCCAACGGCAAGCCGTTCCCCAAACCCGACGTGCTGATGCTGTCCTATACCGGCTGCTTCACCTTCATGAAGTGGTTCGAGCTGCTGCGCGAACAGTTCGGCTGCGAAACGATCATGCTGCACACGCCCTACGAGGGCGACGGCAAGATCACCGACAACATGCGCTCCTACATGGTCAAGCAGCTGAAGGAGGAGGTGATCCCGAAGCTCGAACGGGTGAGCGGCGTCAAGTTCGACATCGACCGCCTGCGCGAGAACCTCAAACGCTCGGCGCAAGCCGAGGACGATCTGGTCAAGGTGCTGCAGTCCGGCAAGAACAGACGATCGCCGATCGACGCCTATTTCGGCGGCATCTACTATATCGGCCCGATCTTCGGCGCCTTCCGCGGCACCGACGACGCCATCGACTATTACGCCACCCTGCGCAAGGAGGTGGAGGCGCGGCTCGCCGCCGGGCGCGGTCCGGTGACGCCGGAAGGCGACATGGGCGAGGAGAAATACCGCCTCGTCGTCGAAGGCCCGCCCAACTACACGAGCTTCCGCCACTTCTGGAAGATGTTCTACGACGAGGGCGCGGTGGTCGTCGCCTCGAGCTACACAAAGGTCGGCGGCGTCTACGATTTCGGCTTCCGCCACGATCCCCAAAATCCGCTCGAGACGCTCGCCGACTACTGCCTCGGCGTCTACACCAATCGCAGCCTGCCGCAACGCGTCGACATGCTGACCGACTACGTCAACGAATACCAGGCGGACGGGCTGCTCATCAACTCGATCAAGAGCTGCAACAGCTTCTCCGCCGGTCAGCTCCTGATGATGCGCGAGGTCGAGAAGCGCACCGGCAAGCCGGCCGCCTTCGTCGAAAGCGACCTCGTCGACCCGCGCTATTTCTCCGCCGCCAATATCAAGAACCGGATGGAGAGCTATTTCCAGATGATCGACCAGAAGCGTCCCGGACGCGGATTCGAGGGAGAAGCGGCATGAAGACCTTCGTCGGAATCGATCTCGGTTCGACCACCACCAAGGCGGTGGTGCTCGACGAGAACGCGCAAATCCTCGGCCGCGGCATCACCAATTCCCGCTCCAACTACGACACCGCGACGCGGGTGGCGAAGCTGGAAGCCTTGGTCGACGGCCGGCTGACCCTGTGCCGCCGCCAGCTCGGCGAGAGGGTACCGGAACTGAAAGGCCGGCTCGACGACTTCCTGCAAAGGCTCGAACTCGGCTTCCGGCTCGAACAGTTCCTCGAACAGCTCGACGACCTCGAACGGACCTGCGTCGACCATGTCGACGGCGAGCGTTTTGCCGGCAAGGAAAATGCGGTCCGGGAAGCTCTGGCGCAGGTGTTCGATACCCTCAGGGGCGAGGCGCCGGCCATGTACGAGCCGGGCGCGCAGCGCAAGTCCGACTTCTTCCGCGACATTGCCGGTTCGCGCTATCTGGCGATCGCCGAGGAGACCGCGCGCGCGGCGGATCTGTCGTACGAATTGCTGCTCAACGTCTACGACAAATCGATCATCACGGTCGAGAACCGGCCTCCCTCGGAGGACATGAGCGGCAAGTTCCTTCGTTCGCTCGCCAAACTCGTCAAGGACGCTCCGGAATTCGGTGTCGACAGCAGGACCGTGGAGAGCGCGGTCAAGGCGGCTCTCGATCTGGAGATCGAGGAGACCTATCTGGTCGGTACCGGCTACGGCCGCGTGACGCTGCCGTTCTCCAAGGAGCATATCCGCTCGGAGATCCTGTGCCACGGGCTCGGCGCCCACATGATGTATCCCGCCACCCGCACCGTGCTCGACATCGGCGGCCAGGACACCAAGGGCATCCAGGTCGATCCCGACGGCATCGTCGAGAACTTCCAGATGAACGACCGTTGCGCCGCCGGCTGCGGCCGCTATCTCGGCTATATCGCCGACGAGATGAACATGGGACTGCACGAGCTCGGGCCCCTGGCGATGAAGGCGACCCGCTCGGTGCGCATCAACTCGACCTGCACCGTGTTCGCCGGCGCCGAGCTGCGCGACCGGCTGGCGCTGGGCGAGAAGCGCGAGGACATCCTCGCCGGACTGCACCGGGCGATCATCCTGCGCGCCATGTCGATCATCTCGCGCTCGGGCGGCATCCGCGACGAGTTCACCTTTACCGGCGGCGTTGCCAAGAACGAGGCGGCGGTGCGCGAGCTGCGCAAGCTGGTCACCGAGAACTACGGCGAGCTGACCATCAATATCGACCCGGGCTCGATCTATACCGGCGCGCTGGGCGCGGCGACCTTCGCCCGCCGGGCGGTGCATTAGAGCGCTAAGGAGGACATGTCATGACGATCACGGCCGGAATCGATGTCGGTACCGGCGCCGTCAAGGCGGTGCTGTTCGACGTCAACGACGACAAGCAGGACTGGCTCGCCAGCACCACGCTGAAGATCCGCCAGCGCGATCCGCTGGAACTCGCCGGCGTTGCCTACGAGCAATGCCTCGAGGATGCCGGAGTCGACCGCGACGATGTCGCCTATGTGGCGACCACCGGCGAGGGCGAGACGGTGCCGTTCCACACTGGGCACTTCTATTCGATGACCACCCATGCCCGCGGCGCCATCTATCTCGATCCCGAAGCGCGCTCGGTGCTCGACATCGGCGCGCTGCACGGCCGCGCCATCCTGATCGACGAGCGCGGCAAGGTGCTGACCTACAAGATGACCAGCCAGTGCGCGTCGGGCTCCGGCCAGTTCCTGGAGAACATCGCCCGCTATCTCGGCATCGCCCAGGACGAGATCGGGTCCCTGTCGCGCCGGGCGGACGATCCGGAAAAGGTCAGCAGTATCTGCGCGGTGCTGGCGGAGACCGACGTCATCAACATGGTCTCGCGGGGCATTTCGACCTCGAACATCCTCAAGGGCATCCATCTGTCCATGGCCGGGCGTCTGGCGCGGCTGCTGAAGGCGATCAAGGCCAGCGACGGCGTCGTGATGGCGACCGGCGGACTGGCGCTCGACGACGGCCTGGTAGCGGCGCTCGGCGAGGAACTCGAAGGCCAGAAGAGCACCGTCGAGGTTCGCCGCCATCCGCAATCGATCTATGCGGGCGCCATCGGCGCCGCCCTGTGGGGGGCGTTCCGCTACGAAAAACTCAAGCAGCTCGACGCGCTGCCCATCGCGTCCTGAGAAGGGAGGATCACGCTCATGGCTCTCAAGATCATGGAAAACTGTACCGCCTGCGACGCCTGCGAGCCGGTCTGCCCCAACGAGGCGATCAGCGCCGGCGAGCCGATCTATCGCATCGACGCCCTGCGCTGCACCGAATGCGTCGGCGCCGACGACGAGCCGCAATGCGTGCTGGTCTGTCCGGAGATGAACTGCATCATGCCGGATCCTGACTGGCCGGAGACGAAAGAGGAACTCGCCGAGAAGTACGAGCAATTGCACAGCTGACCGGTGGTACGCCGGGGGAGGACAAGATGGATTTCGCGCGATCGACGGCGCGCGCCATGCATGACGACCACATGGCGACGCTTCAACTTCTCGCGCGTCTCGAGGCGCGCATTGCGCTTTGTGTCGACGGGAATATCCCCGATACGGGCGAGCCGGAATGGCGGCGTCTGCTGAGCGAGTTCTCAGCGGCGGTCCGCGACGAGGTCTCCGGCCATTTCGGTTTCGAGGAAGCCTCCCTGTTCCCGATCCTGCGCCAGGCGGGCGAGGAGGAGATGTGCCGGTTGCTGGAGGAACAGCACGCCGAACTCCTGCCGCTCGGCATGCGCCTTGCCGACCTCGCCGGCGACGCCGCCCTCGAAGGCTTCACACAGGAGGGCTGGGCCGAGTTTCGCACGGGGAGCGCGACCTTCATCGACGGCCTGCGCGCCCATGTGGACATCGAGGAGGCAAGCATGGTGCCGGCGCTGGAGGACGCCCTCGAGGCGGACCAGGATTTCGAGCTGATCCAGGCCTATCGTCCCTGATATATGTGGGTTTGGCTGGGCCCTTTGCCGGGTTTTCAAGGCGCGGAGTTTTTTCTTACAACCACCTTGCCGGGTTGTCAGGCACGGATCCCCGCCTGCGCGGGGATGACGGAGAAGGTGTTGAGATTCAGAGAGTTACAGAATTCATGGGTACTTAATTAGCCGGCTCGTCAAGACTCCAATTTAACATGTGACACTCACAAAACCCCGTCATCCCCGCGCAGGCGGGGATCCATGCCTGACAACCCGGCAACGCGCCAGCCGCATCCCCGCAACCGGCCCGAACCGGCAATCCCCAACCCCTTCGAAACTACGGAACCGCACGCCGGAAGGCAATGCGCTGCGCCGGCTCGAAGCCGCAGCGGGCGAGGAACCCCAGAAGCCCGAAAGCGTTCCAGTCGACCTCGGTGCGCACCGTCTCCACCTGCAGCGAGCGCAGGTTGGCGAGCAGTTGCGACAGCATTGCCATGCCGATTTCCTTGTGGGCGAAATCCGGATTGACACCGAGCGTATCGATGACGGCTTCCGGTTCGGCGCGGCCGAACTCGCCGAAATCCACCCGCGCCATGATGAAGCCGACGGGCAGGCCGTCGAGTTCGGCGACGAGCGAGACGCGAAGCCCGGATTCCTCCAGCGTCTCGACGAGCTTGCGTTCGTAATAGGCGGCGCGGTCGCGGCCGGTGATGCGCCGGTCGATGGCAATCAGGGTTTTCAGGTCGTCGGCCGTCATCGAGCGGACCGGCACGCGGTCGCGGGACAGCGAGTCGAAATCCACGCCGGCGGGATCGCTGTAGTCGATTTCGAGCGGTTCGTCGGCGCGATGCGGGATGGTCTGTGTCATGTCGGTTCGCCTTTTCATCTACCAGTCGAGGTCGCGGTCGACGGCGCGTTTGAGAACCAGGCGCGGAGCCCGTTCGAACCCCGCATGGGCCAGGAACCCGAGAAATTCCCCGTTGGTCCATTCGGCTTGCGTCTGAAGTTCGGAGACCTGCTTGTGACGCAGCACCTCGTCGATCGCCGCCATCATCGCGGTGGCGAGGCCGGCCCCCTTGACCGCCGGATCGACCCCGAGCGCGTCGAGCATGCCGGCGCCGTCGCGGCCGAACTCGCCGCCAAGGAGCCGCACCAGCGCGAAGCCCCGCAGCGTGTCGCCGAGCCAGGCGCCGACATAGACGAAGCCCTTGGGCGCCTTCAGAGCCGCGGCGAGACGACGCTCGAAGAACCCGCGCCGCGAGCGGCCGGTAATCGCCGTGTCGATGGCGACCACCGCCTCGAGATCGTCGGCGGTCAGCGGCCGGACGACCGGCGCCGTCCCACCTGCCGCCTTTGCTTCTTCTGCCATGCCACATGTCCTCCTGTCTGATTATCTGGACCATCCCGGATGCGAAGCGATACCGCTTGACGGCGCGCCACGCGCCGGCACGTGCTCGATCGCGAAACCCTGGTGGAAAGAAAGTTTTCGAAGGATCGCGTATTTCAGGGTCCACCCGGCCGCGGCAGCGAGAAGCCCGGCGGCGGCAAATGCCACTGCACCGCCGTATGGCGAGATCGCCAGTGCGACCGCCGGCAACAGGCCGCCGAGAACCAGCACGACGGCAAGCGCTTCGATCAGGCTGCGTCTGACGGCCAACGGCGCCCGGCGATCGAGCAGGCGTTTGGTGTAGACGACCATCGCGACGGCCCGTAGGGCGACCAGCGCCAAAAGTCCGGCCGGCAACCACGCCGGGGCGGTGCCGACCAACGCCGTTCCGGCAAGCAGCAATCCGGCGCCTTCGCTGAGCCCGGTTGCGAAGACCAGCGGTTGGATCGACGGATCGCGCCATGCGGGGATGCCACGCGAGGCGTGCAGCATTCGTGCCTGGCAGAACAGAAAGACGAGCCCGAACAGGGCGGCCAATGTTGTCAGCGCCGGCGATACGAGCAGGAAGGCCAGGCCGCCGCAGGCGAACAGCGCGAGCGCGGTCCAGGCCTCGCGGCTCATCCACGAGGTGGCCGGGTTGCGGAACACGTTGGCGAACCGCCAGGTCTTGCCGATCTCCAGCCAGACGAGAAACAGGCCCAGACCGACCAGCGCCAGCGAAGCGGCGACGGCCGGCTGAATCAGCTCCGGACGCTCCCACGCGGCGATTGCCGTTACCGCCAGAAGGCCGGTCCCGCTGCCGCCGCAGACGAAATTGCCGGCGGCGCGCCAGTCCCAATTGCTCTGAATGGATGGAGAGATCGAGATCATGCCGTGTCCCACAGGTAATAGAAGGCCGGTCCGGTGCCGAGTTCTTCGTGCATGCGGAAATGCCGGTTTTCGGCGAGCAGGGTAGAGACATTGCTGTCGGGATCGTCGATGTCGCCGAAATGCAACGCGCCGGCGATGCAGGAATTGACGCAGGCCGGCGTCGCCTCCGCGTCCTTGCCCGGGGTCAGCCCCTTGGCGGTGCCGGCATCGATGCGGTCGACGCAGAAGGTGCATTTGGTCGACACCCCCAGCCGCCGCGTGTCGCGCTGCCGGGTCTCGTTCTCCATCGGCTTCGAGCCATAGGCGAAGCGTTCGCGGTCGACCTTGTAGCGGGCCTGATACGGGCAGGCGACGGCGCAATAGGCGCAGCCGATGCAGACGTCGTAGTCGATGGTGACGATGCCGTCCTCGCGCTTGCGCGTCGCGGTGGACGGACACACCGCCATGCAGGGCGGGTCGTCGCAATGCATGCAGCCGACGGGAACGAAGGCGCGGGTGACGTCCGGATAGTCTCCGACCTCCATGTCGAGCACCCGCCGCCACTGCACGCCGGGCGGCGTGCCGTTGGCGAGCCGGCAGGCGGCGGTGCAGGTCTGGCAGCCGACGCAGCGGCGGAGATCGGCGACCATGACGTAGCGGGTCATCGCGCGCCCTCCAGCCGGGTGACGCCGACCCGCACCAGATCGGCGCCCGAGCCGGTGGCGTCGGTGAGCTTCAGCGACATCGGCGTCACCGTGTTCATGCTCGGCATCTTCAGATCCTTGGCGAAAGGCGTCTTCCAGTGATCGAACTGGCCGATCATCATCAGCGTGTCGGGACGGATGCCTTCCCTCAAGACGGCGCGACCGCGCGTCGCCCGCAACCGCGAACGCACCTCGATGAGATCGCCGTCGGCGATCCCGAGTGCCCGCGCCTTGCCGCGATTGATGATCACGCCGCTATGGCCGGCGATGTTGCCGGCCGCCTCGCTGACGAGCTGGATCCCGGCATTGCCGCCCCAGGCATATTGCATGCTGCGCGAGGTCAGGAGCCAGAAGCTGTGCGCCTCGTCCGCGTCGAAGCCGGCATTGTCCTCCTCCCACAGCCCCGGAAAGTCCTTCCAGGCGGGCAGCGCCTGATATTCCTTGAGCTGCTCGTCCCACCATTCGATGCCGGCCTCGTGCAGCCGGTTGGCGAGTTCGCCGCCGATGCGCTTCAGCCGCTCCTGATAGGGCATCTCGTAGCGCAGACCGAGCTCTTCCATCCGCGGGGTCAGATACCATTTGCTCTGCGGGAACGGTTCGACCTTGAAGCCGTTCCTGCCGAACCAGTCGAGCCCGTCGGTATTCTCCCCGCCCGTGAGTTCGGCGCTCGCCGCCCTGCAGACCGCGTCCCAGATCTCCTCGTTCGGATGCGGCCGGTCGGTCTGAAGCGTGAAATCGTAGCCGTCGCCCGAGAGCCGGACGCCGGCGGCGCCGCTATTGATCTTGGCGTTGTAGCTCTCCAGCAGCCCCATGCGTTCGGCGAGCCCGGTGGCGATGTCGGTGAAGTCCCGCGCCTCGCCGCGCGCCGCCACCGCCGGCTGCCTGAGCGCGAAGCCCTGATAGCGCCAGAACTGCTCGACATATTTGGTGCCGCCGATCCTGAGGAGCTGGGTGCTTTCCAGATCCGTGCATTCGGGCAGCAGGATGTCCGCCATATGGTTGGATTCGTCGAAGGTGTAGGCGAAGGCGACCATGTACGGGAACGCCGCCATCTTGTCGGCGACCCCCGGCGCATCCCAGCTCGAGATCGCGGGATTGGAGCGGTAGAGGAACCAGACGTCGGGCAGGGTGACCCGCGGCAGGTTTTCCTGCGGTTCGGTCTGGAACATCCAGGCGAGATGGGTCGGGCCGAGCGCCTGGCTCCAGGCGGTATCGGCGGCGAGCGGCACCAGCGTATCGTAGGCATTGCGGATGCGTGGCTTCGCGCGCCAGTTCTCCGCATCGGTCGGATTGAACGGATAGGCCATGAAGCCGTCCGGCCCCGGCGTGACGCTGGCGGTCC
>Ga0070729_10005074_pt1 | contig 13881 bp, 7 predicted proteins | sample tdDd472_FD_66725 | JGI IMG/M metagenome (GOLD analysis project Ga0070729, IMG submission 66725) | Marine sediment microbial communities from the Atlantic coast under amendment with organic carbon and nitrate - tdDd47.2 | ecosystem: Environmental > Aquatic > Marine > Coastal > Sediment | place...
ACAAAATCCACATCCAACCATTGACCAAAAGCTGGAATAATTGTGTCGCATGGAATTTGGAATTCTGCACCTGGAATGATGATTGGTTTTGGTCTGGCATATTCTTTTTTGTATTCCAATTCCATTTTGTGACATTCAAGTGCTGTGATTTTACCATTTTTGCTAATCATTTTGGCAGGTGAAGCCAATTCAAATAACTCAATATTTTCTTCTAATGCAGCTTCGATTTCTGCTTGATCAGCTGGCATTTCTTTTCGTGTCCGACGATAGACAATCGTGACCTTGTCTTCTTTTGCAACCAGTCTTCGAGTCGTTCGTGCAACATCCAATGCAGTATTTCCACCACCCAGAATAATTACATTTTTACCAAGTTCAGTTTGTTTATTATTTTTTACATCTGATAGATATTTCAATGGATCAAGGAATCCCGTGACATTTTCCTGTCCTGGAATATTGGCATCAATTGCATTCTGAGCACCAACAGCTACATAGATAAAATCCGATTCCTGTTGCAAATTTTGAAATTTATCTTTATCAATTTTAGAATTTAGATGGATTTTTGCTCCGGCATTTTCAATTCGGGAAATGTCAAAGTTGATTGCTTCTTCAGTCAATCTAAAAACCGGAATTGCATCAGAAATCATTCCACCTGGAAAGGCTTTGGTTTCGTAAACATCAACCTTGCATCCTAAAAGTGCAAGATAATATGCACAGCTCAATCCTGATGGACCAGCTCCAACAATAGATACTTTTTTGTCCTTCAATTGTTCTGAAATTTTATCCTGAATTTCTTCTGAATTTTCAGCAATATAGCGTTTGATATCACGAATTCTGATAGCATTGTCGTAATTGATACGAGTACATTTAGTTTCACAAGAGTGATCGCACACCATTCCGGTTGATGCAGGGAAAGGATTGGTTTCTAAAATTATTGCTAATGCTTTTTCTAGTTTACCATTTTTTGCAAAGTCCAGATAAGCAGGAATATTCTGGTTTGTTGGACATTTATCAATACAAGGAGCAGAAATACAATCGAATTCTTCTAGTTTTCTATCGCATTTAATGTTTGTTTCTTTGTGTAAATAATGTTTGTTTGTTTTTACAAATTCTGCGTAAGATTTTAGAAATTTTCCATGATTGATCAGTTTGTAATCACAGTCGATATTTTCCAAGTATTGTAACAATCTCGTATAACCACCAGGTTTCAAAATATCAGAACAAACAGTTATAGGATTTAAACCACATTTTAATACATTAGATATATTTTGGGCTATTACACCTCCACAAAAGGAAAGAAGTAGTTCTGGGAAATCCTGACGCAATTTATTAGCGACATTGATACTGATTGGGTGCAATGCTTTACCACTCATGTACATGGATTCATCTGAGAAAACATCTTTGTTATTGATAGTTTCCAAAGTATTTGTCAGTTTTATGCCGAAGATCAGGTGTTCTTCATTTGCAGTTTTTTGTAATGAATTTATCAATCCACATGCTGCAGAATATTTAATATCATGTTCAAATGCTACATCAGGAACAATTGTATCAAAGTTCATTTTCCGTAAAATGTCTTTGATTTCCTGCTGTCCCAAAAGTGTTGGATTCAGTTTGATGAACGTGTTGAGATTTTTCTCGGTCAGTAAATAATATCCGATTTTCTCGATTTCATCCGATGGACAACCGTGCATGGTAGATAAAGTAATATTATCAGAGATTTTGTCAGGAATACCAATATCATCGATGTTTGGATAAAACTTTCTGATTTCTGCAATCATTTCTGATTTTTCTTCAGAACAATCAGCCATTTTATCAAAAAACCATTGAATATTATCTTGTAAAATTCCTTTCATGTCATATCCAACACTCATGTTGAATATTGTACCCAGTTCAGGGAATTTCAATTCATGTTGCAAGATGTGGATAATAATCCACGCTTTGAGATATTCTTCGAAAGATTCATGGATTTTCATTTCCTGTGACCATTCACAATTGTAGCCTTCATCGGATATATCAATACAAGGTTTTGATACTTCGATTTCATCAAGAGTTTGCACAGTTTTCAATTCGATATATCTTGCACCGCAAAGCCAGCCAGCAATAATATTCTGGGCCATTTGTGTATGAGGTCCAGCAGCAAGTCCAATGGGTGTATCCAGATTCTGATTGAAAAATGTTGTTTTGAAGCAATCATTTTCCGATGGTTTGAAAAATAAACTGGAATAAATTCCAAATATTGAACCTTTGTCCAGATTATTTAATATTGGTTTTAGAAGTTGGTCAATTGGTACTGAAAATAATTTGTCACTCATAATATCTTTCATGTAATTTTCGAACTGCACGCATTATATTTTTGTTCATCTTTATTTCATCAAATGAATGAATTTTATTATCTGAAAAAATAATTTTACCATTAGAAATTGTCATGAACATCTCTTTGCCTTGAACACCAAAAATTAGATGGTAAAAAAGATTTTCCATGTTAATTGGTGCTACTGGTGCATAATTAGTAATAGCAAAATCGGCAATATTTCCTTCTTTAATTGTACCTGTATTTGGAAAATACTGGTTCATCAATTTGGCTGGATTTCCAAACAATATATTCATTGCATCAGGAATGTTTCCATTTCTCTGTAAAAAATGGGAACGTATAGTTCCTAGAGTATTTCCCGTCATTCCATCGGTTCCAAGCAGGTAGTTTGGAATCTTTTCCATGTTCATGATGCCGACATTATTATTTGCATTGGATTCGGGATTGGAAATGATCACAGGTTCAAATTTTTGCAGTAATTGGTAATCGGTTTCTGATAGATGGATACAATGTGCCAGCAATGAATCTTTGGATAATAATCCATGTTTAAAAAGACGATGAACCGGTCCTTTGTAGCCTTGATCTATACAAAATTGATAATCAGCAATATCTTCACCACAATGGATATGAATTGGCAAGTCTAATGGTTTTTGATCTGCAATAATTTTCATGGATTCTTCACTCAAAGTGAAATTTGCATGCAATCCCAATAATCCTTTGAGTTGTGAACTTTCCTTATGATTTCCCCAAAACTTGATATTTTCATTGATCTGCGATTGTAAGTAATTTTCTCCCATTCTATCTGATATTTCATAACAAAGAACGCCTTTAACACCAACATCTCTGAAAGCATTTTCAATGAGACTCAAACTTCCAGACACGCTACTCATTGATGCATGATGATCAAATACAGTTGTGACACCATAGCGAACAGATTGCATCAGACCATTGATAGCAGAATAATAAATTGATTCTTCATCCAGAGTTTTATCCAGATGCCACCAAAGATTTTCAAGAATTTGTGTAAAATTGTTTGTCAGTCCAATTGGAGCCAGTCCCGTTGCCAATGCAGAATATAGATGATGATGTGGATTCAATAATCCAGGTAATACTAATTTGCCACCTAAATCTATTTTTTCTAATTCTGATTCTGTAAAGTCGGATGACTCTCCGATTTTTAATATTTTTCCGTCACAGACTTCTATCGTACAATTTTCATTTATGAACGTAAATCCGTCGGTAACTATTCCATTTGTTAATAAATAATGATCTAACATAATACGCCTAACTATTTGTTGGTTTTATAAGTTTTCCGAAACCTGCTTTTGCAGTAATTCCTTGTTTTGCATCGAAAACAACTTTTCCCCGAACCATTGTTTTCTCAATTTTTCCTTTTAATATCATTGATTCAAAAGGAGTCAATTTTCCTTTTGATAAAAATTCTTCCCCTCTTACTTGGTAATTTTTCTTTGGATTGACGAAAACCAAATCAGCATCTTTTCCAATTTCAATAGAACCTTTTCTATCGAAAAAGCCATAGCGTTTTGCAGCATTTTCTGATATGATTTGTAGAAATCTATCTAATGGAATTTGTCGTTTAATAAATCCTTCAGAATACAAGTAAGGGAAAAGTGTCCCGGTTCCTGGTATTCCTGAGTAATCTGTCCACGCTGATCCAGTGTTTTTCTGTGAGGGTGGAGCCGGTGCATGATCTGATGCCACAAATTCCAAAGTTCCATCTGCTAAATATTGCCACAATTTTTCCGAATCTTTTGTTGTTTTCACTACTGGAGCGGTTTTCAGTGAACCGCCAACTCTCTCAAAATCTTTGTAATTGAATTCCAAATAATGAGGACATGTCTCTCCAGTTACATTTGTGATGTCTTTTAGTAAAATTGCTGCATCACTAGTCCCAATATGAACAATGTGCAGCTGACAACCAGTTTCTTTAGCCGCTTCAATAGCATTTTGTACTGCAACAATCTCTGCTTTTTCCGGACGAGATTTATAGTAATTTTCATAACTATTGCCTGCTTGTTGTTGAATTTTTGTGGCCTCAATAATTGTGTTCAAATCTTCGGCATGAAGCAGAACTGGTCGATTGTGCTTATAAACTTCAATCATAATATCAGCCAATTCATCATAGGTCAAACTACAAAACGTGTCCATTCCGGAAATGAGATAAGACTTGAATCCCATGATATGCTCAGACAATTCTGCGATGACTTCTTTGTAATTATCAACATAAACCTGGTTGGATATACCTCCATAAAACCCAAAATCAATGACAGATTTTTTGCAGACAATATCAAGTTTTTTTTTGAAATTTTTGAGTGATGTGACTGGTGGGATTGAGGTACAGGGCATATCAATGACTGTAGTGATGCCACCAGAAGCAGCTGCACAACTACCATGATAGAAATCTTCGCGATCTGTGAATCCGGGATCATCAAAATGTACATGTGGATCAATTGCTCCGGGAAAAATCTGTAACCCTGTTGCATTGAGAATATTTGTACCCTGGAGGTCTTTTCCGATGGATGTAATCTCCCCGTGATTTATCTCTAAATCAAAGGAAGCAAATTCCGTAGTATTAGGAAGTGCGATATTTCCATGTTTAATTATCATTCATCATTTGCGGATTTCATCGCTCGGTAAATTTTTTCTGGTGTAAATGGAGCGTCAAATATACGTACTCCCACTGCATCAAAAATTGCGTTTGCTATTGTTGGCATTGGTCCATTAATACCAATTTCTCCTACAGATTTTGCACCAAAAGGACCTGATTTTTCATGAGATTCTACTACTTTGGTTTTCATTTCCGGCATATCTGCGGCAACCGGTATTTTGTAATTTTTAAAGTTTTTGTTTATGAGATTTCCCTTGTCAGAGAAAATATATTGTTCAGTTAAAGCATAGGCAATTCCATTAGCCACTGCACCTTCGATTTGTCCTTCAGCAAGTTGAGGATTAATGGCTTGACCACAATCTACTGCAGAACAGTATTTCAATAGTTTTATATCACCAGTTTTGGTATCAATTTCTACTTCTGCAGTGCTGGCGAAAAATGGAGGGGGAGATTGTTTCACGATTTCTGATGCATCTGCCTGAATCTGAAATTGATTATGGGTATAAAGTGAATAATAGCAAACTTCAGAAAAAGTCACTGATTTATTCTGTTTTTCATCAATCACTTTGGCTGAATCCACAATCAATTCATTGTCGCCAGAATCCATTATATCACGAGCAACTTGTATTATTTGTTCTTTAATTTTAGCAGCACATTTTTTCACTGCTCGACCCGTAATATAAGTTGTAGAAGATGCATAAGCACCAACATCAAATGGAGTTCTGTCTGTATCAGATGACAATACAATCATTTTATCCAAAGTTGTTGATAATTCTTCAGCGGCAATTTGGGCAAGAATTGTATCGGAGCCAGTTCCAATATCTGTTGCTCCCATATTAAGGTTGAAAGAGCCATCTTCATTCATTTTCATATGAGCACTTGCCATATCAATCAATGGAATTCCAGATCCTTGCATAGAGACGCAAAGTCCTACACCACGAACTTTATCACCATTGATGATTTTTTTATCACGTTTATTGTACCAGTCAATTTCTTTGATACAATAATCAATACATTGGTCTAAACCACAGGAATTTACATATTGTGTTACACCTTCAGTTCCTTCACCAATGGCTTTGAAAACTTCTGATGTTTCACCAACTTTTATATGATTTTCTTTGATATATTCTGGCATGTCAAGGTTGAGTTTTCTACAAATCATATCAATATGCTGATTCAATGCCAAATAGCCTTGAGTTGCTCCGTAACCACGATAAGCACCACCAACCGGCAAGTTTGTATATACTGATCGTCCAATGAAATGCAGATTTTTGATTTTGTTGAATAATGGTAAAACTTTGGCACCACAATTTGAAAGTACTGTCAATGCATGTGAACCATAAGCACCAGAATTGAGCAGAGAATCCATTTCCAGAAATGTCATTTCCCCAGTTTTCTTTACACCCATTTTAAGTTTTACACGAATAGGATGACGAGTCCGACTGGATTGAAATACTTCTGACCTGGACAATACTATTCTGCAAGGACGTTTGTGTTTGATTGTCACAGTTGCAGCCATTTGATCGAGAAACACTTCCTGCTTTCCGCCAAATCCACCACCAACACGAGGTTTGATAATACGAATTTTTGCAATTGGGAATTCACAGACTTTGGAGACAATTCTGCGGACATGAAAAGGAACCTGAGTAGCACTAATAATTACCAATCTGCCCATTTCATCAAAATATGTTTTCACTGAATGAGGTTCAATTGCACAGTGCGATCCATAATGTGCATTATAAGTATGATCGAAAATATAATCCGATTCTGCTTCACCCTGTTTTAGATCGCCAAAAGCGATTTCTACTTCTGCTGCCAGATTTCGTTCCGGTTCATATTTTACTGGAATTGGTGCAAAACGTTCTTCACCGTGAAGTCTTGGTGCACCTTCATCCATTGCTCTTTCAGCATCAAATAATGGTGTGAGAACTTTGTAATCGACTTTTAATTTCTTTGTTGCTGTTGCTGCAATTTTTGGTGTTTCCGCTACGACCATTGCGACATTATCACCTACAAAGCGTACGATATTTTCAAACATGATACAATCATAAGGTGATGGTTCAGGAAAACCTTGGCCAGCAGTTGTATGAAGAATCTGTTTTGTATTTTTGAAACTCAATACATCAACAACACCTTCGATTGCTCTCACTTCAGAATCATCAATATCAATGATTTCTGCAAAAGCATGTGGAGAGTAAACCAGTATGCAATGAAGCGATTTTTTCATCTCAAAATCATCAACAAATTTGCTTTCCCCGGTTGCAAGCGAAAGGGAATCTATCTTTTTTTCTGATTTTCCAACAACTGTATAATTTTTCATAATGTTCTCTTTTATTTTTCCGCAAAGACGCAAAGAACACTACGAATTATTTATAGTGAACATTGCGTACTTAGCGGTTTAAGTATTTTGTAATTTTTGAGCAGCCAATTGTACCGCTTCAATAATTTTCACGTAGCCTGTGCAACGACAGAGATTTCCACTCAATGCTCTCTTAATATCATCTTCAGTTGGATTTGGATTGTCTCTCAATAATGCATAACTAGCCAAAACCATTCCTGGTGTACAGAATCCACATTGTACAGCTCCAGCCTCTACATAGGCTTCCTGAATAATGCTTGGCTCGTGTAATGTTCCAATACCTTTTACAGTTGTAATTTCACTATCATGTACAGTCGCTGTAAAAACTTGACAGGAGTTAACTGGTTTACCATCAAGCAATACCATACATGCTCCACATTCACCTTCTTCACACCCATTCTTCACTTCACTAATTCCATGATTACGGAGAGTATGCAGCAAATGTTCATCGGAATCAAATTTTACGTCAATATTTTTGCCATTTATTTTCAATACCGTATTCATTATGTTCGCTCCATTGCTCTGAAAATTGATCGCCAGGTTTCGATTTTTGTTTTATGAGCAAGATAATCATTATCTGTTGATCTGTTTCCTACAAATTCCACATTGACTAAATCTATTACAGTTTGCTCGTCAAGTTGTTGGATAGTTTTTCCAGTTAAATATTTTTCCAGTTCAACAATTTTGGAAACCCGATCTTTTGTCCCAACAATTATAATATGAGTATTTGCAATAACATCATTATCCATATCAAAAAGTGTTGAAATTGTGAATAATGGCATATCATTTTTAGTTTTTACATCACGATAATGATAGGATTTATGTGGGTAATCTTTGAACTTTACAGCTGTAATCAATGAGCCCTCTCGCAATTCATCATCATTCCAAAATCTTGAAATATCATATTCACCTTCATGTTTTCCCGCGAGAATTACCTTTGCATCAAGAGCCAATAATGCCCCGATTAAATCTGACCATTGCGGAATATGTCCAAGGCTTCCACCGATAGTAATTCTATTACGCAAAGGAGTATTTGCAGAATTTTGTAAGGTTTGCAAAAGCATGCAATTAGGAGAGATTGCCTGCAATTTTTCAATTACATCTGCATAAGTTGCCATGCTACCAATTTCAATAATATCACCGTCTTGTTTAATATAGTTTAATTCAAGTCCGGATAAATCTAATAATCCATTAACATGTGATAAGTCAATGTTGTTCAAATGCGTTCCGCCACCGTGTGGAAGAATGTTCTTTTCCCTTAGCAATGAAGATGCTTCAGCCAGGGAATCCGTATAATACCATTTAATTTTACTCATGGCGTTCAATTTCTACTGTTCCGAGGAAAATGTCAAGGGAAAAATATATACGATGATTTTACTGTGAATTTATGAAGAGAAAACAATTATAATATTTTATAAAAAATTCATTTAAATTTTAAATTTTGAACAAAAGTTCAGGATATTTGCACAAATTATCGGAATAGTACTAAGGTAGGGTACAAACAAAGTTACTAAAATAATTAAGAATTTTACGATTGTAAATTGAATTGTATTCAGGATAATTTTTTGATACAATGTTACAATAATACCATGGATTGTTACAATAATTTTATTGGTTAAAGTGTAAATTTATTCAAAATAAAGATTTGGGTGAAATTTCGATCAAAACTCTGATCATTTATATTTACATAATATTAAACCATCGGCATCAATTAAAATTGCATGATTATTTAAATTGATACTATAATCCTGTATTTTGTTACTATGTTTCAATGTGATTTAGTTTGTTTGTGTTAGATTAATTCAAATTTGGCAGGAATTGAGTTTGACAAAAATGAAGATTGAAAGTGTTGCAAATAAAATTTTTGATTTTTTTGAAGTAAGATCTGAAAAGCATATGTTCATGTCTTCAATTTTCATCAATAGCAATAATAAACTTCAGATAAATCCTACATCAATCAAAAATAAATCAAATCCACAATATTCAATTAATAAAACAGAAAATCTGTTTACACATACTAAAATAAAAATACAATAAATATATAGTATTAATATTAACAACACACGGGAGGTTTTATGAATTTAAAAAAAGACAAGTTTAGTCAAAAAAAATTCAGAGTACATATTTGGGGGATATTTGCTCTAGTTATTCTTTTTTCTGTAAATCTAGCATTTGCAGATATGAATAAGGTGAAGGTTATCAATGATGAATCAGGATCAAGAATCCAGGTAAATGGAAAAGATTTCATGATAAATGGGATGAATTGGGATTATTTCCCAATTGGTACAAACTTTTCCTATAGTTTATGGAATCAGCCGGATGATATTATTAAATCAGCTCTGGATGCTGAAATGTCCCTGTTGAAAAATATGGGGGTTAATGTTATCCGTCAATATACAGGTGTTCAACCTAAATGGATAGAATATATTTATGAAAAATATGGAATTTATACATTGTTGAACCATTCTTTTGGTCGTTATGGTCTTACGCTTAATGGTGAATGGGTTGCTGTTACTAATTACTCAAATCCTGCTACTCAAGAGTTTTTACTGTCAGAAGTAGACAAATTAGTAAAAGAATACAAAAACACACCTGGATTATTGATGTACCTGCTGGGTAATGAGAACAATTATGGTCTTTTCTGGGCTGGTGCAGAAACAGAGGACTTTCCTGATGATGAAGAAGAAAAGAAATTTGTCGGGGAAAAGCGTGGTAGACCCATGTATAAGCTTATGAATGATGCGGCAAAAAAGATGAAAGCAATTGATTCATCTCATCCTGTAGCTATCTGTAATGGTGATGTGCTGTTCATTGATATTGTTGCTGAAGAATGTACTGATGTGGATGTTTATGGAACCAATACATACCGCGGAGTTTCATTTGGTGATATGTTTCAGGTGGTTAAAGAAAAACTCAATAAACCATTAATGTTTACAGAGTTTGGTGCCGATGCATTCAACGCCATTGAGAATGCTGAAGACCAGAAGTCTCAGGCTTATTATATGGTTGGCAACTGGAAGGAAATCTATGAAAATGCTTCAGGCATTGGCAAAGCCGATAATTCTATTGGAGGGTTTACATTTCAATTTAGTGATGGATGGTGGAAATATGGACAGACAAAAAACCTGACTATTCATGATAACAATGCTTCCTGGGCAAATGGTGGTTATCCAATCGATCTGGCACCTGGTGAAAACAACATGAATGAAGAGTGGTTTGGAATATGTGCCAAAGGCCCAACCAATCAAAGAGGGTTATATCAATTGTATCCACGTGCAGCATACTACGCATTGAAAGAAGCACATGGAATAAATCCATACGCTGATGGAATTACTCTTGAATTATTAAATAATCATTTTTCAAATATTGAATTGATGAATGCAGTTATTACAGCAAGAGGTGATAAAGCTTCTTTGTTGGGTGAAGGCACAAAATTAGTCAGATTCAGTGGATTAAGACTAAACATGGAAACTATTAGTACAGGTGGAAACCATATTACAACACCAGAAACTGCTGTTAAAGGAAAACAGAGTTATCCGGCATTTCAAGGATATGATCATATGAAATCCTTTTATGGTAAAATTGATTTTAATCCTGCTCCAAATGTAACCGGTTACGCTTCTTTCAATATATTAGGACATGTTCCAGTAAATACAATTGATGAGATCTTTTATGAAAATCGTGGACGATCAAAAAGAGTTCAGGGTGAAGATGAAATGATAACATTGAAAGGAATTGAAAGAGTTGCACTCTACAAAGCCGATTTTATCTGGGATGCAAGATGGTTCAACCTTCATGCTTTCTATCGTAGTGGGCACTACCATTGGGGTTATGAAGGTGATTTCTTTGGACTCTATCCGGAGGCAAATTATGGTCCTAATATAGATATTTACAATGGTATAGCACCTATGGGTTATGAAGTAGATGGTAAGAAATCTCTTGATGGTATAACTGTTGCGTACGGACCTCAATTATGGTGGGGAGCCAATCCGGCAGTTATGATGAAATATTCAAAAACAATTGGACATATGGAAGCAACTGTGGTTTATCAAAAGGATCTTGATGAACAGGAATCTGCTGTTTCCTCCTTTGCTATTCCGCTTCCGCCAACACAAAAGGCAACAATTCATTTGGCTATGGAAAAAGGTGCTTTTGGACTTGAAATCGGTGGTATTTGGTCTGGTGATAACAAAGTGGGTGAAGAATTTCAAATTGCAGATGAAAAAAATGGCAAGACTGTAATGCTTCTGGATGAAATCAAACCAGAAGACACTTATGGTGGAAAAGTAAAATTTACTTTTCAAAAAGGTCGTTTAAACTATTATGCCCAGGGTGCTGCAATGGGATTGGTGGCCGACGGACGTACAAATTCAGCGATTACTTTTACAGGTTGGAGATTAAAAGACAGTGGCAGTGGAAACCAGGTCAATTTTCTTAGTGGATTGACTTTTATTTTAGGCAATTGGCAATTTGCGCCAAATTTCCTCTGGCAAAAACCAATCGTTGGACCAATACCAACAGATGTACCTGCACCCGGAAGACCCCGAAATATTCTTTCGGATCCCTTTGCTGTGCGTGGTAATAGAGAATGTACAGCTGGTGAATTGCTAGTAAACTATGATCCTACACCTGGCACCTGGTTGTTTGCATGGGATAATGATATCATGGAAGATGCAAAATTTGCAGCAACCTTCGGTTATATTTATCGTCATCATCCAACCACACAGGATGCTGCTATTGGTATTATGAAAGATGGTAGAACAATCTTTGCATTTCCTGGCGCACCAGAAGCCAGAGACTTATGGGAATCCTATGCACGTATTGTATCTAAAATAACACCAAAATTTGGTCTTATTGCTAATCTTTTTGGTGGCATTTCTGAATCAAATGGTAGTGATAACAGATTGGTAAAACGATATGGTGGTGACCTTCGAGTTATTGTGGGTAATACGAAATTGGTTTCTGCTTTAAAATTCAATGATTGGGGACCTTACGATTATCATCGTGATTTCAATCTGACCTTTCCTGTTCAGATTTCTGCTGATCTTTCAAAAGTAGTTGGTACACCCGGCTGGTTAGATAATACAAAACCAAGATTTGGTGTCAAAGTAATCTATCGTACTCTTGATGAAAATTCTCCTCGCTATGAACCTGGCAATGGAGCTGATCCTGAAAACGGAACGGAATGGGAAATTAAAACCTATATTGATATGAATATCGGAATATAGGAAAGGGAATAATGATGAAAACTATAAATAAAAATATAATGAGTAAAATCCTAAATAAAATGTCTCACTCAAATTTATTTTTCAGGAGATTGACAATGAAAAAGATCATTTTACAATCAACAATTGTTTTGATTGTTTCTATCATGTTACTAATGATTTCATCCTGTGAAAGGGATTTGGCTGGACTTGAACCTGCAACATATCCAACAGATGCAGGAATATATATAGATGGATTTGAACCCGGTGTCGAGTACCAGGCTTTTGGTGGATCCCTTTTGACATCACTTGGCATTGACAATAATGAGGGATATGAAAGTAATAGTTCGCTAACTTTTACTGTTCCTGATGTTGGTGATCCAAGTGGAATGTTTGCCGGTGGTGTTTTTATATCTCCGGGTGGACGTGATCTTACAGGATATGATGCCCTTACCTTTTATGCCAAAGCTTCTATTAACGCTGAAATTGGTAATATTGGATTTGGAAATGACAATGCCAATGACACTAGATTTGTAGCAGAACGATTTAACGTTCCTGTTTCTACAGTATGGAAAAAATATATTATTCCAATTCCTGATCCAGCAAAACTTGATATCCAACGCGGTTTGTTTCATACAGCAATTGGTGCAAAAGATGGTTCTGGATTTATGATCTGGTATGATGAAGTCAAATTTGAAAAACTAGGTACTATTGCTCATAAAAAACCAATGATATTTGATGGTGAAGATAAGATTGAAAATGCAGTTAATGGTTCCAATATTCAAATTGATGGACTAAGTGTATCTTTTAATATGCCAGATGGAAAAGATCAAATTGTTAGTGCAGCACCAGGTTATTTTAATTTTAATTCTTCAAATTCAAATGTTGCAACAGTTGACTCTTTAGGTAAAGTCACTGTTCTTACCGCTGGAACTGCTGTTATAACTGCAGACATAAGTGGTGTTGATGCTGAAGGTTCCCTAACTGTTGAATCTTCAGGTGATTTTGAACATGCACCTATTCCAGCTGTTGATTCTGCTGATGTTATTTCTATTTTTAGTGATGCTTATACAAATGTACCTGTTGATTTCTATAATGGTTACTGGGAGCCTTACCAAACTACATTATCAGCAGATTTCGAAGTTGATGGAGATAATGTATTGAGTTATACAAACTTTAATTTTGTTGGTATTGAGTTTTCATCTCCAACAATAGATGCAACGAATATGACACACTTGCATATGGATGTATATGTTCCTAATGCTATTGGTCAAGATGATAAATTACTAGTTAAATTAGTTGATATGGGCGCAGGTGGAATATCAGATGAACCAAATAATGAAATTGCATATACAATTGAAAGCTCTACACTAGAATCTCA
>Ga0070729_10005081_pt1 | contig 13874 bp, 11 predicted proteins | sample tdDd472_FD_66725 | JGI IMG/M metagenome (GOLD analysis project Ga0070729, IMG submission 66725) | Marine sediment microbial communities from the Atlantic coast under amendment with organic carbon and nitrate - tdDd47.2 | ecosystem: Environmental > Aquatic > Marine > Coastal > Sediment | place...
TGCACGAAAACGCGGGTGCCGTTGGAACAGATCTGCCCCGAGGAATAGAAATTGCCGAGGATCGCGCCGGAAATGGCGTTTTCCAGATCGGCGTCGTCAAAGACGATCAGCGGGGATTTGCCGCCCAGTTCGATCGTCACGTGCTTCAGCCCTTCGGCGGCCGCGGCATAGACGCGGCGCCCGGTGGGCACCGACCCGGTGAGCGAAACCTTGGCAACGCGCGGATCGGTGGTCAGCGCCGCGCCGGTCGCGCCCATCCCCTGCACCACGTTGAACAGGCCCGCCGGCGCGCCCGCCTCGGTCAGGATCTCGGCCAGTTTCAGCGCCGAGAGCGGCGTCGTCTCCGACGGTTTGAACACCATCGCGTTGCCGCAGGCCAGCGCCGGGGCGGCCTTCCAGCAAGCGATCTGGATCGGATAGTTCCAGGCGCCGATGCCGACACAGACGCCCAGCGGTTCGCGCACGGTATAGGCGAAATCGCCGCCCAGCGGGATATGCTCGCCGGTGATCCCCGCCGCGATACCGCCGAAATACTCCAGCGCGTCGGCGCCGCTGGCCGCATCGGCCACCAGCGTTTCCTGCAGCGGCTTGCCGGTGTCGCGGGTTTCCAGTTCGGACAGGGTGCGGTTGCGCGCGCGCATGATCTCTGCGGCACGGCGCAGCACCCGGCCCCGTTCGGCCCCGCTCATCGCAGCCCATTCCGCCTGGGCCCGCGTTGCCGCATCGAGCGCGCGGTCGAGAATCGCGGGCGTCGCCGCGTGCAGCCGCGCGATCACCTCTCCGCTGGCGGGAAAGAGCGAAGCGAAAGCCTCTCCCGCGGGATCCTCGACATAGGCGCCGTCGATGAAATGGCTGGCGGCAGGTTGGCAAAGCGCGGTCATGGGGCACTCCGGATCATTGGGCGGGGACAGGGGGCCTGGAATTTCGATCTTTGAGTCCCTCTAGACCGCACATTGATTGACCAGTCAATCAGCACAGTTGCGGGAATCTCGAAAATGTGGTTCTTGGGGGCAATCAAACTTGAAACGGGGAGTTTCTCAGATGTTCAGACTGTCGATTTCCGCGCTGGCCCTGGCGGCCATGACGAGCGCGGCCGCCGCCGCGGATTGCGATTCGGTCACCTTCTCGGACGTGGGTTGGACCGACATCACTGCCACCACCGCCGCCGCCACCACGGTTCTCGGGGCGCTGGGCTATGACACCGACGTCAAGGTTCTGTCGGTGCCGGTGACCTATACCTCACTCGCCAAGGGTGACATCGACGTGTTTCTCGGCAACTGGATGCCGACGATGGAGGGCGATATCGCCCCCTACCGCGAGGCCGGAACCGTGGACACCGTGCGCGCAAACCTTGAGGGCGCAAAATACACCCTTGCCACCAACAAGGCGGGCGCGGATCTGGGCATCACCTCCTTCGGGGCCATCGCCGGTCAGGCCGAGGCGCTGGACAGCACCATCTACGGGATCGAGCCCGGCAACGACGGAAACCGCCTGATCATGGACATGATCGCGGATGACGCCTTTGGCCTGAAAGGGTTCGAGGTCAAGGAAAGCTCCGAGCAGGGGATGCTGGCGCAGGTCGCCCGCTCCGACCGCAAGGGCGATCCGATCATCTTTCTCGGCTGGGAGCCGCACCCGATGAACGCCAATTTCGAGATGACCTATCTCACCGGCGGCGATGACTGGTTCGGCCCCAACCTCGGCGGTGCGACGGTCTATACCAATACCTCCGCCGGCTATGTCGAGGCCTGCCCAAACGTGGGCAAGCTGTTGCAGAACCTCGAGTTTTCGCTGGCGATGGAGAACGAGATCATGGGCGCGATCCTGAACGACGGCGACAAGCCGGAGATCGCCGCGGCGACCTGGCTGGCGGCGCATCCGGATGTTCTGGCACCCTGGCTGGACGGCGTGACCACCAAGGACGGCGGCGACGCAATGGCGGCGGTAAAGGCGATGCTGGGGCTCTGACAGCCCGGACCCGAACAGGCGACGCGGCCCCAGCCGGCCGCGCCGCACCCGGGCCGAAAGGCCCGCAAGACGACCGGCGGAACAGCCGGCGCAGGAAACAAGACGCAACAGGGCGAACGGAATGGACTGGTTGACCGACCGCAAGATTCCCGTCGGCGACGCCGCCGAGGGGTTCTTCCTCTGGCTGCAGGATCACGGCGCCTGGTTCTTTGACGGGATGGCCGTGGCGATGGAGGGGCTGATCGACGGCATCCTCTGGGTGCTGCAAACGCCGCATCCGCTGATGGTGATCGCGGTCTTCGTGGCGATCACATGGGGGCTGCAGCGCAACTGGAAGACCTGCCTCTTCGTCGCCCTCGGGTTCCTCTTCATCCTCAATCAGGACTACTGGGAGGAGACCACCGAAAGCCTGACTCTGGTGCTGTCTGCCTGCGTGTTCTGCATGGCGGTGGGGGTGCCGCTGGGGATTGCCGCGGCGCATCGGCCAAAGCTCTATCGCGGCATGCGTCCGGTGCTCGACCTGATGCAGACGCTGCCCACCTTCGTCTACCTGATCCCGGCAATCGTGTTCTTCGGCATCGGCATGGTGCCGGGGCTGATCGCCACGGTGATCTTCGTGGTCCCGGCGCCGATCCGGCTGACGCACCTCGGTGTGTCCTCCACCCCGCAGCCGCTCTTGGAGGCGGCGCAGGCCTTTGGCGCGACGCCGCGCCAGACGCTTTTCAAGGTCGAGCTGCCCTATGCCCTGCCGCAGATCATGGCCGGGCTGAACCAGACCATCATGCTGTCGCTGTCGATGGTGGTGATCGCGGCGCTGGTGGGCGCCGACGGGCTGGGCGTGCCGGTGCTGCGGGCGATCAACACGGTGAACATTGCGCTGGGCTTCGAGGGCGGGTTCATCATCGTGGTGCTGGCGATCATGCTGGACCGTATGCTGCGGATGGAGCGCTAGGCCATGACCACCGCAGTGAAATTCGACCACGTTTCCATCGTCTTCGGCCCCGATCCCGCCGCCGCGCTACCCTTGATGGACGCGATGAAGGACCGGGCCGAGATCCAGTCCGCAACCGGCCAGGTGCTGGGGGTCCACGACTGCTCGCTCGAGGTCGAGGAGGGCGAGATCCTGGTGCTGATGGGCCTGTCGGGCTCGGGCAAGTCCACGCTGCTGCGCGCGGTGAATGCGCTCAATCCGGTGGCGCGCGGCGAGGTGCTGGTCAACGACGGGCAGGCGATGGTCAATGTGACCCATGCCGACGCCGCCACCCTGCGCCGGATGCGGCAGAACCAGATCGCCATGGTGTTCCAGCAATTCGGTCTGCTGCCCTGGCGCACGGTCAGTGAAAACGTCGGCCTGGGGCTGGAATTGTCCGGCGTGGCCAAACCCGAGCGCGCCGAACGGGTCGACCGGCAGCTGGCGCTGGTGGGTCTCTCGGACTGGGGCGATCGCAAGGTCGGCGAACTGTCCGGCGGCATGCAGCAGCGCGTCGGCCTCGCCCGCGCCTTTGCCACCGAGGCGCCGATCCTGCTGATGGACGAGCCGTTCTCGGCGCTCGATCCGCTGATCCGCACCCGATTGCAGGATGAGCTTCTGGACCTGCAGAAACAGCTCAGGCGCACCATCATCTTTGTCAGCCACGATCTGGATGAGGCGTTCAAGATCGGCAACCGCATCGCCATCATGGAGGGCGGGCGGATCGTGCAATGCGGCACCCCGCAACAGATCTTCTCGAACCCGGCGAACGATTACGTCGCCGATTTCGTGGCCCATATGAACCCGCTGGGGGTGCTTTGTGCCCGCGACGTGATGCAGCCGCTGAGCGGCACGCCCGAACTGACCGTTCCGCCGGACACCAATATCCAGGACGTGATGAACCAGGTGATCGAAACCGGCCGGCCCGTCGGGGTGGTCGAGGATGGCGTCCTACTGGGCGAGATTTCAAAGGACGGCGTGCTGGCAAAACTTCTAGACCCGCGTGGTTGAAGTGCTACGTTGAAACGAACGCGCGAAACGCGCGATGTGTGTCATGCCTGTATTTTGTGCGCAAAGATTGATTTTTACGCAGCCGGAACGGCCGGCAGTCGGGAGAGGGAGAGACAGTGCGCGGCGCCCCTTGTCATTGTTTTTTGAAGATCGGCTGATCATCCCATGGAGCAAGACGTTAACCAGTTCGACGAGATGTTCAGCGGGCCAGAGGCGCCTCGCACCCCTTACGACGGCTATTTCGATTGGTTCCGCGGCGAAGACCTCAAGGGGCTGCGCCGGAAATCGACCGAGGCTGAGTCGTTCTTTCGCCGCATCGGGATCACCTTCAATGTCTACGGCCAGGGCGAGGCCGACGAACGGCTGATCCCCTTCGACCTCGTGCCGCGGATCATCTCGGCGCGGGAATGGTCGCGGCTGGAGCGCGGCATCGAACAGCGGGTGCGCGCGATCAACGCCTTTCTGCATGACATCTATCATCGCCAGGAAATCCTGCGCGCGGGCCGCATCCCGCGCGAGATCATCGCCGGAAACGAGGCGTTTCTGCCGCAGATGGTCGGGGTGAACCCGCCTGGCGGGGTCTATACCCATATCGTCGGGACCGATCTGGTGCGCACCGGCGAGGACGAGTTCTTCGTGCTCGAGGACAACGCGCGCACGCCCTCCGGCGTCTCCTACATGCTGGAGAACCGCGAGACGATGCTGCAGATGTTCCCCGAGCTCTTTACCCGTCTCAACGTCCGCCCGGTCAGCTCCTACCCCAAGCTCCTGCGCCGGTCCCTGTCCGATTGTGCGCCGACCGGATCGCCCAACGACCGCCCGGTGGTCGCGGTGCTGACGCCGGGCATTCACAACTCGGCCTATTTCGAGCACGCCTTCCTCGCCGACCGGATGGGCGCCGAACTGGTCGAAAGCACCGATCTGCGTATCGACAAGGGCCGCGTCGCCATGCGCACCACCCAAGGGTATCAGCCGATCGACGTGCTCTATCGCCGGGTCGATGACGAGTATCTCGATCCGCTGAACTTCAACCCCGACAGCCTGCTGGGCGTGCCCGGCATCATGGATGTCTACCGCGCCGGCAACATCACCCTGGCCAACGCGCCGGGCACCGGGATCGCCGACGACAAGGCGCTCTATTCCTACATGCCCGACATCATCGAGTTCTATACCGGCGAGCCTGCGATCCTGCCCAATGTGCCGACCTGGCGCTGTTCCGAGCCTGACTCGCTGGCCTATGTGCTGGAGCATCTGTCCGAACTGGTGGTCAAGGAGGTGCACGGATCGGGCGGCTACGGCATGCTGGTCGGCCCTGTGGCCAGCAAGAAGGAGATCGCCGCCTTCGAGCGCAAACTGCGAGCGCGGCCCGCGAATTATATCGCGCAGCCGACGCTGGCACTCTCGACCGTGCCGATCCTGACCAAGGCGGGGCTGGCGCCGCGCCATGTCGATCTGCGCCCCTTCGTGCTGGTCTCGCCGAACCGGATCGACATGACACCGGGCGGGCTGACCCGGGTGGCGCTGAAAAAAGGCTCGCTGGTGGTCAACTCCTCGCAAGGCGGCGGCACCAAGGACACCTGGGTATTGGGGGACTGAGCAGATGATGCTGGGCAAAAACGCCGGCGGGCTGTTCTGGATGTTCCGCTATATCGAGCGGGCAGAGAATATCACGCGGCTGCTGGAGGCCGGCTGGCGGATCGCGCTGACCCGCTCCGGCGGTGGCATCAGCGAATGGCAGTCGATCCTGACCACGGCGGGAATTAACGCCGCCTACCGCGAGAAACACGACGACTACGGCGCCGCCGACGTCATCAACTACCTGCTGCGCGACAGAACCAATTCCTCCAGCGTGATGAACGCGATCGAGGCCGCCCGCACCAACGGCCGGATGGTGCGCACCGCGCTCTCGGGCGAGGTCTGGGAGGCGGTCAACGATTGCTGGATGACGGTCAAGGACGGGCTTGCCCGCCCGGTGACAGAACGCAGCCTGCACGACACGCTGGGCACCATCCGTCACGGCACCTCGGTGGTGCGCGGGGCGTTGCACGGCACCATGCTGCGCAACGACATCTACGCGTTTTCGCGGCTCGGAACCTTCATCGAGCGGGCCGACAACACCGCGCGCATCCTCGACGTGAAATACTACGTCCTGCTGCCCTCGGCGGCCTTCGTCGGCAGCACCATCGACAATGCGCAATGGGAGGTGATCCTGCGTTCGGTCTCGGCCGAGCGGTCCTATCAATGGCTGCACGGCGGCGACATCTCGCCCAAGGGCATCGCTGAGTTCCTGATCCTCGACAAGCGCATGCCGCGGTCGCTGGCGTTCTGTTACTCCAAGATCGGGCAATACCTGGAACAGCTCGAACAGGACTACGGTGTCCGGCAGGACAGCCAGGTGCGGGCGGAAAAGATCTGCAAGCGGCTGGGTACCGCCACGGTTCAGGACATTTTCGAGGACGGGCTGCACGAATTCCTGACCGGGGTCATTACCGACACCTCGAACCTGGCCGGGCATATCGAAACCGATTTCCGGTTCTACAGGTAACCCCATGCGCCTCAAGATTACCCATGTCACCACCTACACCTACGACACCCCGGTCGAATACGCGTTGCAGCAGTTGCGCCTGATCCCGAAATCGGGGCATGGGCAGGGGGTGATCTCGTGGTCCTCGTCGATCACCGGCGGAACCAAGCAGGTCAGTTTCGACGACCTGTTTTCCAACCACACCGAGCTGGTCGTCGTCGACCCGGGCGCAACCCGGATCGAGATCGTCAGCGAGGGCGACGTGGAGATCGAGGATCGCGGCGGCGTTCTGGGCCGGCACGGCGGCCCGGCGCCGCTCTGGCTGTTCCGCGAGGCCACTCCGCTGACCGCGCCGGGCACCGGGTTGCGTCGGCTGGCCTCCGGGCTGCGGGCGGCGTTCGACGATTTCACCGGCATCGAGCCGCTGCACGCGCTCTCCTCCGAGGTCGCGGCCGCCGTGGCCTATGAAACCGGGCGCACAGACAGCGGCACCGGCGCCGAAGAGGCGCTCGCCGCCGGTCACGGGGTCTGCCAGGATCACGCCCATATCATGATCGCTGTGGCCCGGCTGCTGGGCTACCCGGCGCGCTACGTCAGCGGCTACCTGATGATGGACGGGCAGATAGAGCAGGATGCCAGCCATGCCTGGGCCGAGGTCTGGTCCGAGGCGCTGGGCTGGGTCGGCTTCGACGTCTCCAACGGCATCAGCCCGGACTCCCGCTATGTGCGCGTCGCCACCGGGCGCGACTACCGCGATGCCGCGCCGATCCACGGGCTTCGCCTGGGCGCCGGGGGCGAGGACCTGCATGTCTCCTTGCAAGTTCAGCAATAGGCTGTTTGATAGACGCAAAAAGGGTTCCGAAAGATGACCTATTGCGTCGGCCTCATGCTCAAATGCGGGCTGGTCTTCATGTCCGACACCCGCACCAATTCGGGGGTCGACAACATCTCGACCTTCCGCAAGATGTTCATCTGGGAACAGAAGGGTGAGCGGAACATCACCCTGATGACCGCCGGCAACCTGGCGACGACGCAATCGGTGATCAGCCTGCTGGACGAACGCAGCAAGGAACCGGCCGAACGCAGCCCCGGCATTCTCGAGGCCAAGTCGATGTTCCAGGTCGCCACGCTGGTCGGCAACACCCTGAAAGAGGTGATCGCCACCCACGCCGAGACCGGGCAAAAGGCCGATTCCGCCTTCAACGCGACGATGATCCTGGGCGGCCAGGTCGCCGGCGGCCAACCGCGGCTGTTCCTGATCTACCCCGAGGGAAATTTCGTCGAGGCCAGCTTCGATACCCCCTATTTCCAGATCGGCGAGACCAAGTACGGCCGCCCGATCCTGGTGCGCGCCTACGATCCCGAATTGACATTTGAACAGGCGATCAAGCTGCTGCTGGTGTCCTTCGATTCCACCATAAAGGCGAACCTCTCGGTCAGCCTGCCGCTGGATGTTCATGTCTACGAGGCCGACAGTTTCGAGCCGGGTCAGCAATTCCGCATCCAGCCCGACGATCCCTATTTCGAGCGGATCTCGAGCGGCTGGGGCATCGCCCTGCGCGAGGCCTTCGGGCAGTTGCCCGATTTCACCTTTCCGGAGGACGCCGGCTGACAGCGCCGATCCCGAGACCGAAAAAAACCGCGCCCGCCCGGGGGGCAGACGCGGGTCCGGCGTCTTCCGTGAGTGAAGCGTCGCCTATCCGTAGACCAGCCTTGGCAGCCAGGTGATGATCTCGGGGAAGAACATGCACAGCAGCAGCCCGACCACCTGCAGCGCAAGGAACGGCAGCGCCGACTTGAAGATGTCCGACATCGGGATCTCTGCCGGGGCGACGCCGCGCAGGTAGAACAGCGCATAGCCGAAGGGCGGCGACAGGAAGCTCATCTGCATGTTGACCAGGTAGAGCACGCCGAACCACAGCACCAGATCGTCGGGGCTGTCGAGGCCGAAGGACTGCGCCCCCAGCGCCTTGACGATCGGCACGAAGATCGGAACGCAGAGCAGCAGGATGCCGACCCAGTCGAGGAACATGCCGAGGATGATCAGCACGATCTGCATGATGATCAGGATGCCCCAGGGGCCGAACCCGGTGGCCTGCAGGGCGTTCTGCACGAACTGCTGGCCGCCCTCGAGCACGTAGAGCCCGACGAAGATGGTCGCGCCGAACATGATCCAGATCACCATGGCGCTGGCCTTCAGCGTGCCGATCGATGCCTCGCGGATCGTCTGCCAGTCCAGCTTGCGGTGGATGGCGGCAACGATGAAGGCGCCGAAGGTGCCGATGCCGGCGGCCTCGACCGGGGTGGCGACGCCGGTAAAGATCACCCCCAGCACCACGACGATCAGGGCGATCGGCGCCGACATCTTGCTGACCAGGCGGATCTTGTCGGCGGTCGAGATGCGCTCTTCCACCGGGATCGGCGGGCCGAGCTGCGGGTTGATGTAGCTGCGCAGGATCACATAGGCGACGTACATTCCCGACAGCAGCAGGCCCGGAATGACCGCGCCGATGAACAGCTCGCCCACCGACTGCTCGGCCACCACCGCGTAGATGATCGCCAGGATCGACGGCGGGATCAGGATGCCCAGCGTGCCGCCGGCCATGATCGAGCCCATGGCGATCTTGGGGTCATAGTTCCGCTTGAGCATCGCCGGCAGGGCGATGATGCCCATGGTGACAACCGCCGCGCCGATCACGCCGACCATCGCGGCCAGCACGGTCGAGGCGATGATGGTCGCCGCCGCCAGCCCGCCCTTGACCCCGCCGAGGACCTTGTAGATCACATCGAACATGTCGTTGATGATCCCGGCCCTCTCCAGCATCGAGGCCATGAAGATGAACAGCGGGATCGCCGACAGCTGATAGTTTGTCATCAGCGGAAAGATCCGGCTGGGCACGATGTTCAGCGCCCGTTCATCGCCCAGGACGAACAGGAACACGCAGGCCAGACCGCCGGTGACAAAGGCCAGCGGCAGCCCTGCCATCAGCAGCACCAGCAGCGAGCCGAACATGATGAGTGTGAGCCACTCGATTCCGATATCAAGACCCATCGGTTACGCCCCCTTCACGACGGCGCGCAGATCCTGCGCCAGTTTCGAAATGCCTTGCAGCACCAGCAGCAGCCCGCCGATGACCATGACCCATTTCATCGGCCAAAGAGGAACCTCCCATTCATTGAAGCTGATCTCGCCCCAGCGGATATTCGGATCTGTCCACTGCGACAGGTCGAAGCTGGCCAGCATCTCGCCGAAACCGATCTCGCCCCGCGCCCAGTCGGACAGGATCGAGTTGCCCGAGGGCACCGCAATCGCGTCGAAGGCGAAGATATAGGATGTCGCCAGCAGCGTGCCGGCAAAGATGAAGAAGAACACCGAGGTCAGCAGATCGACCCAGGCCTTGTTGCGGCGCGTCAACGGCGCGTAAAAGATGTCGACCCGCACATGGCTTTCGGTCAGCATCGCGTAGGAGCCTGCGATCAGGTACTGCATGCCAAACATCAGATACATGGATTCATGCGCCCAGTTGGTCGGGCTGTTGAACACGTAGCGACCGATCACCTCGAAGTAATAGACAAAGACCGCGATCACCGCCCAATAGCTGACGAACTCGCCGCAGAACAGCGACAGCCGGTCGATATACCCGGTCCAGCCGGCCGAGACATGGCGCGAATCCTCCTGCATCTCCTCTTCTTCCAGCGCCTTCAGCTTGCGCTCGGTCTCGGACATCTCGACCTTGGCGGGCAGGTTCGCGTTGGCCTTGCGGACCATGCCGGGCAACAGCACCGCGTCGATCAGCATCACGGCCAGCAGCAGGTAGAAGGCATAGGTCGAGATCATGCGCCAGAATGCCAGGCGGTCCTGCGCCACCACCTCGATCGGCTCGGCCGCGGCAAGGTCGCCGCGCGCCTGTTCGATCGCTTCGCGGCTCTTTTCGATGCGGCCCTCGGCGCGCTTGATCTTCTTCTCGGCGCCGCGCTTGGCAAAGGAGCCCTCCTCGGCGGCGTCGAAATCAGCGCGCAGTTCCGGCAGGCTGGCCTCGGCCGAGGTCGCGCGATCACTCTCGCGCTTGATCGTGCCCTCGGCCATGCGCACGGTATTGGCCGCGTTCGACAGCTCGGACCGCGCGGTCGCGCCCTGGCTGTTGGCGATCAGGATGGCCAGGAACACGGGAATGAAGACCAGTCCGAACAGGTTCTTGAGATAGAACCGGTGCAGGCCGAGCATGCCGCCCGTGACCAGGATCATGTATCCCAGCGCGGTGTTATAGGTCGGATTCTCAGGTTTCGGTCGCTTGGCCAGCGCCATGGCGATCAACGGGAACAGGATCAACCCGGCCCAATATGCCCAATGGGGCAGTGTGAAATCGAGACTTGGCATGCGTCCCCTCTTAGTCTCAATGCGAAAAAGCAGACATGGCCTGCGCCGCGACGGGGCACAGGCCATGTCCTCGGTCGGTCAGATCACAGATCCAGCTGCAACCCTTCGATCTGCTCCGGGGTCACGTACCCGAGCGAGCCGGACATCATGTAATCGAGCTGGATCTTGAAGACCCGCGCGCTGTCCTTGTCCCGGTTGGCGTATTTGAACCAGATCGGCACCGCGACCTCGGTCATCAGCTCCACGTCGTCCTGGCTCAGGCGCGTGACCTCGGTGCCGTCGGCCTCGAACTTGGCCCAGGCCTCCTGGTCGGCCTTCTGGATCGCCGCGTGGTGCATGTCGGAATAGACGTGGGTCTCCATCTCGACGAACTGCCGCATCTGCGGGCTCAGCTTGTTCCAGGCATCCATGCCCACGGTGATGTCCATCAGGTCGACCGGCTGGTACAGCGACATGAAGCCCGGAGGCCCCATCGAGATGTACTTGGTCACCTGGCTGAACCCGAGCGAATAGTTCACCGCCGGCCCGACATAGTCGGCCACGTCGATGGTGCCCTTCTCCAGCGCCGGGAAGATCTCCGAGCCGGGCAGAACCGTCGTCTCGGCGCCGATCTCGGTGAACACCTCGGCCACCATGCCGCCGGGCATGCGCATCTTACGGCCGCGGAAATCGTCGATCGAGCGGATCGGCACCTTGGAGTGGATGATGTTGGGGCCGTGATGGACCGGACCGACGAAATGCATCCCCTGCTTGGCATACATCTCGCGCGCGATCTCAAGCCCGCCCAGCCCGTAATAGAACACGTCCCACTCATGCGGGTTGCGCATGCCCAGCGGGTAGCTGGTCAGGAAGGTGGCGGCAGGGATGATGCCCTGCGCATAGATGGTGAACGGGTTCACCGCGTCCAGCACGCCGTTTTTCACCGCGTCGAACAGCTGGAAATCGCCAACCACGTCATTGGCGCCGAACGGGTTTAAGGCCAGCTCGCCACCGGTCTTCTCGACGATGGTCGCGCACCAGTCCTTGAAGATCTGCAGGCCGGCGCCGCCGGGCCAGGATGTCTGGATCTTCCAGGTGGTGGTTTCGCCGGCGGCACTGGCGATCGACGGCGCCGCCAGCCCGGCCGCACCGGCCAAAGCCACCTTTTGCAAGGCAGCCCGGCGAGAGATGTATGTCTTCGTCATGGTATCCTCCCTGTTTTGCCCGGCGGTCTCCCGTCCGCCGGGCCACGTGCTTTGAATTCACACGTCTGAATTGGTAACTTTGTTTATCCAATTTGCATAGATGCATTTTTGAATCATCTTTCTATGGCGAGAAATGCGCGCGCCCTACCGCGTTCGGACCGGGGGCAATCGCGCGGCCTCGAAAATTTGGTCAGTAATCTTGACCCGGCGAACCGGCGCTCTGACGGTGCCGCTGTCCGGTCCGACAACAAAAAAACCGGCAGCCGCTGGGGCTGCCGGATGACGAGGGGATGGACCCTGTGGCGGCGACGACGTCGGCCGCGACTGTCAGGCGATGCCTTCGGCCGCCACCCAATCGGCGGTCAGGTCCAGCACCCGGCCCAGCCGCGCGACGATCTCCTGAACCTGCGCCTCGGTGACGATCAGCGGCGGGCAAAGCGCCAGCGTGTCGCCCACGTTGCGCAGGATCAGCCCCTCGTCATGGCCGAAGTTGAAGGCCGCTGTCCCGACCTTGCCGATCGGATCGAAGGGGCGCTTGCTGTCCTTGTCCGCGACCAGTTCCAGCCCGGCGATCAGGCCTGCTCCGCGCACCTCGCCGACCAGCGGATGATCCGCATATGGCGCCAGCGCCGCCTGCATCGCCGCCCCCACCCGGGCGGCGTTTCCGGTCAGGTCCAGCTCCTCGATGATCGTCAGGTTCTCCAGCCCCACGGCGGTGGCCACCGGATGACCCGAGGCGGTGAACCCGTGGCCAAAGGTGCCGATCTTGTGGCTGTTGTCGGCGATGGCGTCATAGATCTCTTCCGAAAAGATGATCGCGGCCAGCGGCATGTAGGAGGAGGTCAGCTGTTTCGACGTCACCATGATGTCCGGGGTGAACCCGTAATGCACCGCGCCGAAGGAACTGCCGAGGCGGCCGAATCCGTTGATCACCTCGTCGGCGATCAGCTTGATGTCGTACTTGCGGCACAGTGCCTCGACCCCCGGCCAGTAGCCTTCGGGCGGCGGCATCACCCCGCCGGCGGCCATCAGCGGCTCGCCGATGAACCCGGCGATGGAGTCGGCGCCCTCCTCCAGGATCACCTCCTCGATCTCCTTCAGCAGGCGGGCGGTGAAATCCGCCTCGCTCTCGCCGGCCTCGCCAAAGCGGTAGAAATGCGGGCAGGTCACATGCCGCACCGGGATCGCCGGCAGGTCGAAATCGCGGTGGTTCGCCGGCAGGCCGGTCAGGCTGCCCGAGGCAACGGTGATGCCGTGATAGCCCTTGTTGCGGGCGATGAACTTCTTCTTCTCTGGCCGCCCCAGCGCGTTGTTCATGTACCACAGCATCTTGACCACGGTGTCGTTCGCCTCCGACCCCGATGAGGTGAAGAACACCCGGGTCAGGTTGTCCGGTGTCATCTCCACCAGCTTCTCGGCCAGCCGGATCGACGGTTCATGCGCCTTGTGGGCAAAGCTGTGGTAATAGGGCAGGCGCTCCATCTGCGCCATGGCCGCATCGCGCAGCCGCTTTTCGTTGAAGCCGACGGCGACCGACCACAGCCCGGCCAGCGCTTCGATATACTGCTTGCCAGACTGGTCATAGACATAGATCCCCTCGCCTCGGTCGATCACCAGCGGGCCTTTTTCCTCATGAGCGCGGGCGTCGGTATAAGGGTGCAGCGCGGTGGTGACATCCACATGCTGCGCCGAATTGGACATGGGTTTCATCGTCGTATCCTTTGCTTTGCGTCGGTCCTGCACGGCTTTTGCACCAAGGCGGTTCCGGGGGGCAGTCTGCGCAGGTTGCGGCGCCGGTCAAGGGGCGATCGGCACGGTGTCCCCGATCGCCTCGCCCGC
>Ga0070729_10005084_pt1 | contig 13860 bp, 13 predicted proteins | sample tdDd472_FD_66725 | JGI IMG/M metagenome (GOLD analysis project Ga0070729, IMG submission 66725) | Marine sediment microbial communities from the Atlantic coast under amendment with organic carbon and nitrate - tdDd47.2 | ecosystem: Environmental > Aquatic > Marine > Coastal > Sediment | place...
AAAATAATGGAGAAAATATTTAACCAAAAATGGTCGGTCATAGACTACGCCAAATTTGTCACCCCCTCTGTCCTAGCTGTCGTTTCGGTTTCCCTTTACATGGTAGTTGATGCCTATTTTATAGCCCGATACGTGGGGCCGCTGGCTATGGCGTCGGTAAACATTATCTTGCCGTACTTCAATTTTGCGTTTGGTATTGGCATAATGGTTGCCTCGGGTGCCAGCGCTATCATTGGCATTGAGCTTGGAAAGAAGGACATTGATCAAGCACTCAAGCACTTCTCACTTACTTGTGCTTTTATTGTCATTCTGGCGGTAATTCTGGCTATTGGTAGCAAACTCATAGGCGTGGAAAAGATTGCAGCCCTACTAGGCGCTTCTGAGGTGCTGTTACCCTACTGCACAGTTTATTTAAATATCTTCGTCTTTGCCATAGGTGGCATAATGCTACAGATAGTCGGAGAATTTTTTATACGTCTAGATGGCAAACCAATATGGGCCTTTTATTCAACCGTAGCCGCAGGACTGACTAACATAGCGCTTGATTACGTTCTGATCGTACAGATGGATATGGGAATTCTCGGGGCTGGCATTGCCTCGGTCATAGGCGTTTGTGTGGCTTTGTGTATTAGTATCTACTATTTTTTGTATAAATCTAGAATTCTAAAATTCTCCCGCCCTGTTAAAGATTGGCTTTTTCTAAAAAGCACTCTCATAAACGGATCTTCGGAAATGATATCGGAGTTATCAGCCGGAGTAAAAATGCTTGTATTCAACTATGTAGTACTTAGTTATGCCGGTGAATATGGTGTCGCTGCCATGTCTATAATCATGTACCTGTATTACATGATGATGTCCCTGAATATGGGCATCAGTATGGGAATATCACCGATTTTTAGTTTCAATTACGGTAAACAAGATTTTACTGAAATCCAAGCAATGTTAAAAATGTCGGTTATAGCGATTGCCTTAGCGTCTATCATTTCATTTGCCGTAAGTATGCTTTGGGGCGAGGCAATTATCCGGTTGTTCGCAGAAGGCCATCAATCAGTCATTACCATAGCAAAAAATGGCCTGTTCATAATTGCCTTCAGCTTCCTGCTCGAAGGAATGAGCATCTTTGCTTCCGGCTTCTTCACATCTGTAAACAACGGTAAAATATCAGCCCTGATATCATTTTTGAAAACTTTTGTGTTTACTCTTGGGTTTGTTTTGATCCTGCCCGGTATTTTCGGTTTAAATGGTGTTTGGCTGTCTGTCCCCTTATCGGAACTTGCCGCAGTTTTACTCTCGTTCTTCTTTATGATGCGATTCAGGCATAGATACATCTGTCCAAAAGTCTTGCCGGTGTCACAAGAACAGCCCCCACACTAGGTAAATATAAAAGGAAAAATGGCGATCCCGACAGGATTCGAACCTGTGACCTACTGCTTAGAAGGCAGTTGCTCTATCCAGCTGAGCTACGGGACCGCACCAAAAGATGCGAACATAAATTGCACAAGGGAAGGCTTAAAAGCAAGCTTTTTTGTCCATTTTGCCCACTATTATAAATGAATAGTCCCCTATTGCCCTACTGATCTGAACCACACTTGAAGTTATCGACATAACTAAAAGGCTTTACGCTGCGGATATTCTCCGGGTAAACCACATAATCCCATCCATGCTGTTTAGCAAAGGTAATAGCGCGCTCTACCGTAGGGAAGTTTAAACTCACATGAGAGAGCGGCTGCGTGCCCTGCCCCCAACCCATTAGAAAATCTGGATCACATGCCGAGGTGTCTTCAAATTCCAGAACCCATGATTTTCGTAGCGCCAGCCCTGATTGCGTCGCGGTTTTTGCAGGGCGATAAATCTTTACAGCCATCTTATCTTAAATCCATATATGATATATAATACCATTACAAATGATACAAGATTCACGCCGCACTTACCAGCGGTAAAGCTTTTGCCCCAACGCCGCTATAATGCCGCCCATCAAGATGTAAGGTAATATATGATGTATAACGATATGCGAGGTATTATCGCAGCCACAGGTCAAACGCAGCCCCATATAACCGATACCACATGCGGCAATAATGTTCATGAAAACCATGAGCGCCGGACGCGTAGTTTTACCTCTCATTGATAAAAATACTATGGAAGCTGCCGGTATCAATCCAAAAAGAGTGCCATCAATCATACAATGCGAAAAGTGCATCTGCTCAAGAAAATTAAATTCAACGGAGAACTGTAAAAATAGCCACCCGAATAAAACAGTGAACAAGGTTGTCGATACGACAGGCATCCAGTTTTGTCCGCGCATATCTGGAACACATAGCCAATGCGAAGAAATAGCTCCACTCATCGACATCGAAAAAGCCAGAAATAGTTCAAAAATATACGACGGTTCGCTACTAATCTTTATTATGAAGTCAGGTCGTAAACCCAGATAGAAAATGATTAGAAAAACATAAATACCAGTAAATAAAGTCCAACATAAAACCCTCTTGAGTGGGTGCTTTAAACATTTTATCGGCTTAAGATCTTCGGTCAAAGCCTCAATGAGTTGCTTCGTTTCGTTTTTTGTTTCTCTCATTTTTACTTTTACCTGGAAGCCTATTCCGCAAGAATGCTTTTTAGTTTATTCGAGGCTCGATGTGCAGAGACTTTGACTGCTGTAACGCTCATACCCATCTTAACAGCAACTTCCGCTGCACTATAGCCCTCGATTTTCATCATTTGAAAAAGCTTTTGTTGCTTCTTTGGCAATGTTGCCATCGCTTTTTCTATATCCTGTAGTTCGCCAGCTAAAGGGTAAGTCGTTACATTATTCCCGAATATTTCCGCATTATCTTGTGAAAAACGATTAGTATCACGGTTTTTATAGTGTTTTCGTAAAAAATCAGCTTTTCGATAATGAATGATTGCGTTTAACCAGGGCTTAAATGGCCGATCAGGACTATAAGAGGATAAAGATCTATGCACTGATATTAAAACATCCTGAATTACTTCTTCAACCCAATCAGAATTAGCAAGACCTGAAACCAAACGGACCTTAATATAAGGCGTAATTTCCGATAATAAATGCGAATACAATCGCTTATTACCTTCTTGTGATAGTTTTGCCAGCTCTTCCCATTGCCCATTAAGCTCACCAGCTTTACCGGCAGAGTACATTTTATCCTGCTTATTTAGATGCTCCACAATCATTATTATTCATAAATACCATAAACTGATATAACAAAACAATACCAATTCGTTCCTATTTATGAAGCGCAAAAGCATAGTATCATCATTCAAAAACTGATTTGAATAACTTTAAAAGCAAAAAAGATAGGGGGGGGAATTATAGAAATCTTTGGTCGGAGCGAGAGGATTCGAACCTCCGACCCTCTGTTCCCAAAACAGATGCGCTACCAGGCTGCGCTACGCTCCGGCCAATTAAGATAAGGGTTTTTACACGATGAAGAGAAAAACAGCAAGAGAATAGTTCAAAAAAACTTGATTAATTATACGTACCAGTAATTCAAAGTAGTATTCAATTATTTTGCATCAGCACAACCCATTCAATGTACATTTTTCAGATACATCCTTAATGCACAAGTCCTAAAATAAAATGCATACATAAGTAAGCTTTTAAAGCTTAAGAATCGGTAAGAACATTTTCCAATAATTTTAAGCTGTAACATCAATCGATCGTAGTGCGAATAAAAACATAGCAAAGTTATAAACATGCTTATTAATGATAGAGGATAATGAAATGACAAAAACAACATCAAACACAGAGAATAATAAGTGCTGTGGGATCACTTCATGCCAGCTACCGTCTTGCATAGGTAAAATGAGTCATTGGTTCCTAAGAATAGCCATAGCGAGCGTATTTATTTTTCACGGAGTAGATAAATTCCCTAAAATTGATATGGTTGCACAAATGCTTGATTTGCCACCATTATTAGTCACGATAATTGCTATTTTGGAAGTCGCTGGCGGTTTGTTCATTTTATTGGCTCCATTGGTGCCAAAAGACAGCATCAAAGGAATGCTCACAAGATTGGGTGCACTAATGCTTATACCAATTATTATCGCAGCGATTGGTATGGTTCACTGGGGGCAATGGACTTTTATGGCTACTGAAACACATAAAATGGGCGGCATGGAATTCCAGTTTACATTGCTAATGATACTTTTGTTTTTGTTTGCCAGAGGCAAAAACGTATAATAGCAAGATCAAAAGGTTACGAGGCGTAGAGGCGGCAAGAAATTGTTAATCAAAGATTATTCGATCACCAACCGTAATACCTTGCCGTTTTGCTTCACCCCCACCAATTTCAAGGACATGCTGCACTTCGCCTTCGGAATTTATGCGCTCTAAGGAATACGGTATAGCGTTATAATGAATATTGTGTATAACACCATCATCACGAATAAAAATGATATCCAAAGGCGCCCACGTATTTTTCATCCAAAACATTCGCTCTTGCACACCATCGAATAAGAACAACATCCCGGTTCCAGGCAAAATAGTATTACGAAACATTAAGCCCATACGTTTTTGATCGTCTGTTCGCGCAAGTTCCACTCTGAAAACCAAAGCTTTATCTTCAGAAGTTAAAATCTTTATATCGGAGGTTTGTAGTTTCTGAGGGCGTAATTTCTGTAAACTCTCTTCCGAAAGTTTTATCGGTGGTGGAATTTTTATAACATCAATTTTATCGGTATCAGTATTATTCTGCGCCAAAGCATCATAAGAAAGAATGTCAAAATAAGAACCGCCGCAGTAACTTACAAAGCCTAGAAAGATAATAAATAACACACTGGTAAGAACCTTTTTTTTCTTAAGTGTGCCCATTTTTCTCTCCTTTGATTTTAAACTTTCAATGAGTTATTAAGCTCATTTATCAACGATTCATAAGTAACAAGTCCCATAAACTTGCCATTTTCATCAATAACACAAAGTGGTTCGCAATGCGCTACCAAACGACCTACAGCTTCCCATATGGGTTCATCTGGTAAAACTTTAACAGGATTGCGCTCTATAACTTCGGAGACATTAATTGACAAAATTCTATCAAGACGCTTAGCCACTCCGGGTGCTGCGGGTATCTTCATATCAATCTGAACGCCATTGCTCGTGGTTATAGGCGCGGGTATTAAGTTCTTTAGCAAAATACCCATAGAAAAAATACCGAGGAAAGTACCTTCATCATCAATTACCGACGCAGTAGCAGCCTTGCTTTTCTTAAGAACGTTAAGAGCTTCCTCAACGGTTTTCCCGGGCGATAAAGTTACGCCTTTTTTTTCGATTGCCGAATAACAAGCCATCAAGCCTCACTAATAATATAAGTTAAGTGCAAATAACATAACACAAAATAGTTGATAGAAGTAAATCATCATTAAATATTCTTTGTGAGATAGAATTCGCACGGTTAAGTGTTTTTTATTCCGGCCTGATACATCTGCGCATAAAGCCCCCCAAGTGTAAGTAATGATTGGTGAGTGCCCTGCTCAACAATTTTTCCACTATCCAGCACAAGGATCTGATCAGCTTCTTGAACAGTACTAAGACGATGAGCGATTATAAATGTCGTACGCCCTTTTTGCAGAGCTTTAAGAGCCTCTTGCACAAGAAGCTCTGACTCATTATCCAGCGCAGAAGTTGCCTCATCCAAAAGCAATATAGGCGCATCACATAATATAGCGCGAGCTATAGAAACCCGCTGCTTCTGTCCCCCGGAAAGCTTCGCTCCATTCTCACCAACAATAGTGTCGTATCCCTCTTCCAACCCTAAGATAAAGTCGTGCGCCGCAGCTGCGCGTGCCGCCTCATAGACAGCCTGCGTACTGGCATTAGGGTTACCGTAACGGATGTTTTCGAAAACAGAATCGTTGAATATAGTTATATCTTGAGAAACCAAAGCTATATGTCTGCGCAGTGATCCCAAAGTAAGATCACGTATATCCTGCCCATTAATGCTAATAGCTCCATCCGCAACATCATAAAATCGCGGTATTAGGTTAATAAGCGTACTTTTACCACCACCGGAAGGCCCCACTAACGCAGTAACTTTGTCAGGAACGGATTCAAAGCTAACATTAGCCAAAGCCTGCGTCTCAAGACTATCATAAGAAAATGTTACATTGTCGAAAACAATCGACGCTTGCCGTGTATCGAGATGCTCGGCTCCGGGCTTATCATGAATCTCACATTGTGAATCAATCATAGAAAACACACGCTCCGAAGCTCCAAGCCCCATTTGCAATGAATTATTAAGCTTAGCCAGATTCTTCATCGGCTCATAAGCCATAGTAAAAGCGGCAATAAATGAAGCTAGTTCACCGGGCGTTGTATTACCTGTCCCCACTTGATAGCCCCCATAAATAATAATTGCCGCAAAGATAATACCGACAATAACTTCATTAACAGGTGTAGAAAGCGAAGAGATTTTTACTGACTTTACGTTTAGGTCACGAACCTTGTTAATCGCAATTGCGCCTTTTTCTTGTTCATATGTTTCCATACGGTAAGCCTTAACCAACCGAATACCACGAAATGTCTGCGCCAAAAGACCGGAAAGCCCCCCTAACTCACTTTGAATATTCTTAGAGACCTTACGCAGCCTTTTTCCCAAATAAATAACAAATACTGTCAGCATCGGAAAAACTACAAAAGCAGCTAGCGTTAGTACCCAATCACGGAAAAACATCAACCCGATAAGAAAAATCAACGTAAGAAAGTTTTTCCCAAACCCTGTCAGCGTATTGGTTACGGCATTACGCAAAACCGAAACATCGTTAATAACGCGAGAAATAAGCTCACCACTGGTATGAGCATAAAAGAAAGATAAATCCAGCGTTAAGAAATGCGAGAACAAATGGTTTTGAATATCTGCAACAATAGAGTGCCCGATGCGATTCATCATAACTGTATGTATATAAGTCGATATTCCGCGCATCGCAAAAGCCCCGGCAAAACCTAAAGCTACAGGAATAATAAACGCTTCTTTCCCACTATATAATACATCATCCAAAACCGGTTGCATCAGCGCCGCAGTCAACGCTGTCATAGCGGCAGAAATCGCCATAAAGAATACAGCGCCAGCGACTTTTAATCTGTAAGGAAGTAAGTAATTACCCATCAGACGCTTCATTAAAGTCAACGTCTTGGTCTTCGTATTGTCGCTGTTGTTTGTCTTATCGCTTTGACTCATGTCTATGTCTACGCCTGATTTTATATTCAAAAGCGCTATTTGCGCCCCAGTGTTATACTGGAAAAACGCAAAAGATTAAATACAAAGCTATGTGTTAAATATAAAACTCGGTTCAGGAACTAACTGCTACGCGTTTTTTCGGGCCGCGCTTCTTGTGCTTACGATCAGGTAACGCTTTACCCCATTCAAAATCTTCTACCAGATAATTCGGCCGCACATTATTATACTGACGCACAAGAATATTTAGCGCACGATCTACCTCAGCCGGATTTTCACAAGTTTTGAAAACAGAAGAGTGAATGCCGTGCTTAACCAAGCATGTATCAATATTAACCAGCACACCGCCTAAAATATCATGGGCCATCGCATCACCAATAACTACGGTTTGACCAGGATATACGTCACGTGCTTGTAGCAGTTTGATACAATGTTGAAATATCATACTGTGCGGCTTGCCGATATACTCAACAATACCACCGAAATCTTTGTAACGCATAGCAAGTGTACCCGGACCAAAGATATTGATGGCGCCTAACATTCCAAGGCTATCCGGATTAGCACATATAGCCTTAAGGTTATACCGTGCACATTGTTTTAAAAGCGGTTCGTAATCCTCAATGGTTTTAAGCGGAGCATCCACCCCGGCAATCAGCAAAAAACTTGCTGCTTTAGGGTCGTCCACAACTTCGATCTCAAGATCTTCAACAATAGAGAGATCATCTCCCTTATTAATCAAAATACATTTTTTGCCAATACCCTTAAAATAACCATCATTTTGATTGTTTAAACCCTCCCAGGTAATCTCACCCGAGGTAATAATATCATTATATAGATCATCAGGAATTCCTAAATCTCTAAGCCGCTCAGCGTTTTTATCTGCTCGCTTACCGGAATTGCTAAGAATTATCACTTGTTTCTGACGGTCTCTGAGCTCTGTTAAGCATTCAATAACTCCATCGAAAAACTTCTCACCATTATGCAGGACCCCCCACTCATCAATTATAAAGCCGGAGTAACCATCTGATATGTCTGAAATTCCCGCACAAAATTTAGTCTTATTTATGGCGTTATCTGTAAGCACCTAATTAACCCTCTTAGTTTAATGTCATGCAAGCGCGTGCCTTATATAGGCACAAAAGATTATGATGTCATATGTCAGTCTAATCAATAGAGTTTTATAAAAGGTAAATGATTTTTACTTTATTTGCGTATAACTACGTCAGATATTACTTTTATTTACACATCGGGTGAGAAACCGGATGCTCTGGAAACGGCGTAGCTGCCCATTTACGTAAAGCTTCATCATCCATCTTGCCAACTTTCTCAATGCGTTTAGCATAAGTTTTACAAAAAATGTCAGGGCGCATAGTGGCTACATCATTAGAAATCTTATTAGCAAATTTTGTACGCATGCTATGCATAGCTCGCTCAGGGTCTTTCTGTCCATTGCGCTGCAAATATTCCATCATAATTGTTTCATAATTAGCAATTAAGTCTTTGTGCTTTGCTGTAAACTTTTTGTGCTCTGTATAAAGATTTTTGCCCTTTGCATCCGACATGTGTACACAATTCAAACCTATAACCATAAGCTCACTATGAATACGAATGCCCTGTTCGGCTTCAGCCTCAACATTCGTATAACAAGCATCACTCGCGAAAGCAGAAAAGGCAGTGAAAACAGTGAAAATAGAAAACAAACAACCCACAACAAAAGTAAGACGAAGGACTCTCATATATTTTATGACCCCATATAAAAATTTTAACAAATTTGGATAACCGCCCACCTAACTGGCAATACGAACTGGAGTTAACAATTCCTGTCCGGCAAAATGAGCATGTAAATTATCAAGAACAAGTTGCCCCATTTTAGAGCGCGTTTCAAGCGTAGCAGATCCAGTATGCGGAGATAATACGACGTTATCCATCTTGAACATCTCTTCTGGTACATAAGGTTCATTAGCAAAGACATCCAATCCCGCTCCGGCAATTGTTTGATTTCTTAAGGCAATCAGCAAATCTTCCTCGTTTACAATAGATCCGCGCGCAATATTTATTAAGTAACCTTTAGCCCCCAGAGCCTCTAAAATTTTATATGTGATTAAGTTTTCAGTACTCTTTCCTCCCGCACACGCTAGTACTAGAAAATCCGAATCACAGGCCATATCTTCAAGAGACTCGTAATATTGATAAGAAATCCCATCCTTTTTGCTCCGGGAATGATAAACTACATTCATATTAAAAGCCTCAGCACGCTTGGCAATAGCAGACCCAATACGCCCCATCCCTACAATCCCAACCGTTTTACCACTCAACGATGTTGATAACGGCATAGCGCCTGAGCGCCAACGCCCCACCCTTACAAACATATCCGCTTCTACCACTCTGCGCGCCACATTAAGAATCAAGTAAAGCGCTACGTCAGCCGTATCATCGGTTAAAATATCCGGTGTGTTTGTTAAGGTAACGCCCCGCATCTGCGCAGCCCTAACATCTATATTGTCATAGCCAACACCAAACTGCGCAATAATCTCAAGGTTTGGCAAAGCTTCCATCAATCTTTCGCTTACACCGCCACCATTATATGTCGAGAGAATAGCCTGAACATCACGCGCACGTGTTTTCAAAATGTTTTCAGGATCATGCGCTTCCCATAACCTGATAACGTCATATTCCTCTTCCAATTGTTTCATTTCACACGGCAATAAAGCCTGTAAAGCAAGAATTGTTCTTTTCATATACGGCCCTTTTTCTTCAAAAAGCTTGATTCTTTCACGTTTTTCTAGTCTATAGCTGTTTTAATAACGCTAGGATTTACAAAAATAAGTTTAGTTAAAATGACACAAACGCACAAATACAAAAAGCTATATATAAAGACATGGGGCTGTCAGATGAATGTCTACGACAGCAAACGCATGGTCGATATCCTCTCCGCCCTTGGCTATAAACAAGTCGATAGCCCTGATGACGTGGATATGATAATCCTCAACACATGTCACATACGCGAAAAAGCTACGGAGAAAGTGTTCTCTGCACTAGGTCGCTTGCGCCCATTTAAAGAAGCCAAGGAAGCAAAAGGCGAGAAAATGCTGGTCGCAGTAGCTGGCTGCGTAGCTCAAGCCGAAGGCGACATCATCATGGATCGCGCCCCATACGTAGACATGGTTTTCGGCCCGCAAGTATATCACGAACTGCCAGAGATGGTCTTAAAAGCCAGCGGAGACGAGCGCGTCGTTAATACTCAGTTCCCTACCATCTCAAAATTCGACAGCCTCCCCGAAGAGCACACAATAGAAGGCGCTAGCGCTTATCTCTCAATTCAAGAAGGCTGTGATAATTTCTGCGCATTTTGTGTAGTTCCCTATACTCGCGGCGAAGAATACTCCCGCTCTGCCAATGAAATTATAGAAGAAGCAAAACGCCTAGTCGATCAAGGAGCTCTCGAAATCATCCTGCTCGGCCAGAATGTAAATGCTTATCACGGCAAAGGCCCGGATGGAAAAATATGGAGCCTTGCTGACATTATTCGCACCATTTCTGAAATCGATGGCCTACAGCGTATCCGCTACTCTACCTCTCACCCTCGTGATATGGACGATGACCTAATCGCCATTCATGGTGAAATAGAAATGCTTCAGCCCTTCTTACACCTGCCAGTACAAAGTGGCTCGGATAAGATCTTAAAAGCTATGAACCGTAAGCACACCGCCGATCACTATCGTGAAACCATAGAACGCTTACGCAAAGTCCGCCCAGATATCGCCTTTTCTTCTGACTTTATCATAGGTTTCCCCGGCGAAACCGACGAAGATTTCGAAGCCAGCATGCAGCTCGCCCGCGATGTGAATTACGCATCTTGCTATTCCTTTAAATATAGCGCTCGCCCGGGGACTCCAGCAGCTAACTTGAAAGAAGCCATGGTGCCAGATAATGTTGCCGCCGAGCGCTTAACGCGTTTTCAAACCCTTATCAATGAACAACAAGCTGCCTTCAATCAAACATGCTTAGAGCGTACGCTCCCTATTCTTTTTGATCGTAAAGGCAAGAAATCTGGCCAACTAAGTGGCCGTAGCCCCTATTTCCAATCGGTCTACGTGCAAGGTAATGAACGGCTGATAGGTAATATTTTACCCGTTAAAATTACACAAGCTTTTGATAACTCCTTGACAGGAGAGATTAAAATTCACGATGATGAACCAGCTTGATATTTTATAACAATCATAGGATTTACCGCCCGTGAGCAAAGAAATTATCTTAGAATTCTCGGATAACACTATTATCCCGATTTTGTTTGGTGAATATAACCGCCATCTTTCCTATCTTGAGAAAAGGCTGGATATAGAAATCAGTGATCGAGGCAATATTTTGCGCATATCAGGCAAAATTGAAGACGTCACCAAAGCACAAATGGTGCTCCAGGCGCTTCACACTCACCTATTAAAAGATGGTATGCAAAACGTTACACGCGCCGATATAGATGCAGAGCTACGGTTTTTATCCAGTGATGATGACGATAGTAACCAAGACGCCAGCACGCAGAAGAAAAATATCAAACACAAGCGCCGCCCCGATAGCGATAATGGTAATGAACCCCATGGCGTTATCAAAACTAAAAATAAAACCATAGTGCCGCTCTCTCCCAATCAACAGCAATACATAGAGCTGATCCGTAATAATGACATGGTTTTTGGACTGGGCCCCGCCGGAACCGGAAAAACCTATCTATCCGTAGCCATTGGCGTCGACATGTACCTTAAAGGAGATGTTGAGCGACTCGTCTTTTGTCGACCAGCCGTAGAAGCCGGTGAAAATCTAGGTTTCCTCCCCGGCGATATGAAAGAAAAAATAGACCCCTATTTGCGCCCTATTTATGACGCGTTACAAGACATGCTCCCTTGGGATTTTCTTATGAAGAAAATGGAATGCGGAGAGATCGAGATCGCTCCCCTAGCCTTTATGCGCGGACGCACCTTGGCGCATTCTTTTGTTATTCTTGATGAAGCGCAAAACGCCACTCCTATGCAAATGAAGATGTTTTTAACGCGTATGGGTGAGGCCTCCCACATGGTTATCACTGGTGACGCTAGCCAAAGTGATTTGCCTCACAATATGACATCAGGACTAAACGAAGCACTAAAAATTCTTAAAGGCGTTGAAGGAATAGGATTTATCAAATTTACTGACAAAGACGTGATTCGTCATTCACTTGTACGCAAAATCATCCTTGCCTACGACAAATTTAATAACTCAAAAAATAAATCAAATAAATGACCCAACCTAATATCGAAATAGATATTACTATTCAGGAAGAGTGTTGGAATGACGCTATAAACGATATTGATAATCTTATTCGTGAGGCTATATCAACAGCTCTTCATAATCACATCAACGCCTTAGAATCAGTCGAGATTAGCATTGTTCTAGCCGATGACCACATCATTCAAGAGCTCAATAAAGCTTACCGCGAAAAGGATATGCCAACCAATGTGCTATCATTTCCTATGAGCGAACCCAAAGATCTTAAAAAACCGTTGATACCGTTTTGCTCGCTTGGGGATATCATACTGGCATACGAGACTATTACCCGCGAAGCTAAAGAGCAGAACAAGCGTTTATCCGATCATTTTACCCATATGCTGGTTCACGGGTGCTTACACCTTTTGCACTACGACCACATCGACAATGATGAAGCTGAAGTAATGGAAAAGCAGGAAATTACTCTTCTCGCACAGCTTGGCATCAAAAACCCTTATGAATCATAATAAAACTATGGCACAATGAATTTTTGTTGAGCACCTTATAATTAGGACAATGACACAAGAACTTAATACATCCCCTGAGTCTGAAGAAGAGCCTTCAAGCACTAACGTTGCTTCAATGTCTGCACGACATAGTGACGGCGATCCATATGAAGTATACGAATACGAAAATACTCTTGGGGAAGACGGAGAAGACTCAGAGGGCCTTATATCTGTAACAAAACCTCTTCGCGATCTGGATCTGCCTACATCATCATCCGAGGATAAAGATCAAGCATCTTTGCACAGCTCTAATGAAACTAGTTTCTTTGGTAAAATAAAATCATACTTCAGGCCCAAGAACGACACGACCCTGCGCGAGACTATTGAAGAATACATTGAAAGCGAAGATACCGCGCAAGAAGATGCGCTGCTATCAATCCATGAGAAAACGCTGCTATCCAACGTGCTTGAACTTCATCACATGTGCGCTAACGATGTCATGGTTCCGCGCGCTGATATTATTGGTATTCCTAATGATATTACTCAAAAAGAACTCTTCGCTCTTCTAGCTGAAAAACAATATAGCCGCTTCCCTGTATATAAGGATACGCTGGATAATATTGTAGGCTTAATCCACATCAAAGATGTTCTAACAGATATAGCTCTTGGCAAAGAGTTTGATATGGGTAAACTCATCCGTGATATCCCTATCATCTCCCCTTCTATGCACATACTTGATCTTCTCACCCAAATGCGCCTAACACGCAAGCACTTGGTCTTAGTCGTTGATGAGTTTGGAGGAATTGACGGCCTGATTACTATTGGCGACATGATCGAAGCCATAGTCGGCGAAATAGATGATGAACATAACCTCGAAGTCCAACCCGAAATAAGCTTGCAAACCGACGGCTCTTTGATGGCAGATGCTCGGTACG
>Ga0070729_10005086_pt1 | contig 13857 bp, 13 predicted proteins | sample tdDd472_FD_66725 | JGI IMG/M metagenome (GOLD analysis project Ga0070729, IMG submission 66725) | Marine sediment microbial communities from the Atlantic coast under amendment with organic carbon and nitrate - tdDd47.2 | ecosystem: Environmental > Aquatic > Marine > Coastal > Sediment | place...
CCTGGGGGCGCTGAAGGCCAAGCTCCGCCAGCTACTGAAGCACCACCCGGTGCGCGTGGTCTACCCGGTGACCGCCGCCAAGTGGATCGTGCGCGAGGACGACGACGGCACCGTGCTCAGTCGGCGCAAGTCTCCCAAGCGGGGCGGCCTGGTGGACGCCTTCTGGGAGCTCGTGAGCCTCCCGCGCCTGTTTCGCCACGAGCGCTTCACCTGCGAGCTGGTCCTGGTGAAGGAGGAGGAGGTGCGCCGGCACCGCCCGCGGCGCAAGCGAAGGCGCAAGGGCTGGGTGACCACCGAGCGCCGCTTGCTGGAGGTCGTCGACAGCCGCCTGCTCTGCGACGACGACGACCTGCGCAACCTGCTGCCCCCTGGCCTGCCGGTTCCGTTCACCACCGCCGACCTCGCCGCGGGCCTCGGCTGTCCGCGGAACCTGGCCCAGAAAATGGCCTACGTCTTGCGCGAGGCCGAGGCGATCCGCGTCACCGGCAAGCGCGGCAACGCGATCCTCTATCTGGCCGAGGCGGCGTAGCGGGCGAGGGGCGCGCGTCGGCGACTGGCGCTAGGCTGTCGTCCGGGGTCGTCCCCCGGGAGGACCGCGTGCAGTCACGGACGTCGAGCGTAGCCCTGGGCCTCTTGCTCCTCTGCGGGTGCTCCTCGCAGCCGGCGGAACCCGACGCCCGCGGCCCGCAGGACGCTTCGCAGCCGGACCCCGACGCGACTGACGCGGACCCCCCGCAGCCGGCCGAACCCGAGGCGGACGACGCGCCTCCCCAGGCGAGCCTCGACGAGGTGGAGTTCGCCGTCTCGCTGACGGTGAAGGACGTCGCGCAGCTCCTCCAGCGCAGCCGAGACGAACGGCCCCAGAGCGAGTCCGGCGCGACCTGGGTGCGGGTGGGCGAGGTAGAGGACCTCTCGAGCCGGTCCCTGACGGGGCTGGACGACCTCTTCCAACGGCTGCTCGGCGAGTCCGCCGCCTTCGAGCTCGCGCCCTCGGCGGAGCAGCCCGCGCTGGTGGCGAGCCTCGACGTCGGCGGACGCAACGGGGAGCGCAGCGCATGCCTGCGGCTGACCGACCCCACGACGGGCCGGGTGGTGGCGGTCGCGCTGCAACGGAACGCGGCCGGGCGGGGCGACGAGGGGGACGTGGCCGACGCCTTCCAAGACCTCTCGCGCAAGCTGGGGCGGAAGGCGGCGCGAGGCTGGCCGCGTTTGGTGCCCTTGGTGGGGCAGGGCTACCCACGTCCAGCCCTCCGCCTGCGGATCGACGACCCCAGCCGACGAGACCTCGCCCTGGAGGTCTTCTCCCGCGCGGAGCTGGTCCACCTCCTGGGTGGGCCCCGGGAGCTGGGGGGGGCTGAGCCCAGCGAACCCCTGGAGGCGGGCCTCGCGCTCACGCTCAGCGTCGAAGAGGAAGGGGGAGCGCGCACGATCACGGCCGCTGTCCTCGACCTCGGCGCCCAGAAGCCCTTCGTCCAGAGCCAGCTGCGGATCAGCCGCCGTTGAACGGAGGCGCGACAGCGCCGCCAGGCTCGTCCGTCCTCCCCTCACCCACCCAGGAGGGCAGCATGACCGAGCCGAGGATCCAGGCCGCCCTCGCGCGGATCGAACGCGAGCACGACGTGCGGGTGCTCTACGCCTGCGAGTCCGGCTCGCGGGCCTGGGGCTTCCCCTCGGCGACCAGCGACTACGACGCGCGCTTCGTCTACCTGCAGCGCCCCGAGCACTACCTGCGCCTCGACCTCGAGGAGCAGCGGGACGTAATCGAGCTGCCGATCGTCGACGACCTCGACGTCAACGGCTGGGACCTGCGCAAGGCGCTGAACCTGCTGCGCAAGTCGAACCCGCCGCTGTTGGAGTGGCTCGACTCGCCGATCGTCTACCAGGAGGTGGGCCCGGTGGCGCAGGCCATGCGCGAGCTGGCGCGGCAGGCGTCGCCGCTGGCGGTGGGCTACCACTACCTGCGCATGGCGCAGCGCAACGACCGCGGCTACCTCCACGGCGAGACCGTGAGGGTGAAGAAGTACTTCTACGTGCTGCGTCCACTGCTGGCGGTGCGTTGGCTCGAGCAGGGGCGGGGCCCGGTGCCCTGCGCCTTCGACGCGCTGCTGGTCACGATCGCCGACCGTCCCCGGCTGGTGGCGTTGATCCGCGAGCTGGTCGAGCGCAAGCGCGCGGGCGACGAGCTCGACGCGGGGCCGCGAATCCCCGAGCTGAGCGCGTTCCTCGACGCCGAGCTGGAGCGGCTGGGGGCCAGCCCGCTGGCCCTCGAGCCCCAGCGCATGCCGCTGGAGCCGCTCAACGCGCTGTTCCGCCAGGCGCTGGCCGAGACCTGGAGCTGAATGAAGGACGCCCCGTTCATGCGAACGGGGCGTCCGACTCCTGGTCGTCCTCTTGCTCTGCCTCGACCTGGCGCTGCCGGCTGGTGACCGCCACCAACGCCGCCACGCACACCAGCCCGCCGCCGACGAGGCCGGCGGGGGTCGGGCTCTGCTGGAAGACCACCAGCGACGCCAGCAGCGCGAACGCGATCTCGGACAGGCTGGCCACCGAGACCGAGGCCGCCGTGCCGTGGCGATAGGCGCCGGTCAGCGAGAACTGACCCAGGGTCCCGGCCGTGCCCGCGAGCCCGATCATGCCCCAGGTGTGGGCGTCGTAGCCGCCGGCCTCGAGGTAGTTCTTCACGGCGAACGGTGCGGCGCCGAGGAGCACGGTCAGCGAGAACGCGGCGACCACCGCCACGGGGTTGTCCGTGAACGCCAGCCCGCGCAGCGCGAGGTAGGCGATCGCGGCGAGGAACCCGGTCAGCAGACAGAGCGCGATCCCCACCCGGTCGCCCTCGGGGACGAAGCCGTAGCTCGCGCCGACGCCGATCAGCCCCACCACCAGCGCCAGCCACACCCGCGAGGTCGTGCGCTCGCCGAAGACCCAAGGGGCGAACAGGGCGACCCACACCGGCGAGGTCTTCTTGAGCATGGCCGCGGTGCCGAGCTCGGTCTGCCAGAGCCCGACGGCGGCGTAGTAGCAGCCCATGGCCGCGCCGCCGATCAGGCAGCGCACGGCGAGGCGCCCGCGTCCCTGGGGGCGCAGCGAGAGCTGCAGCACCCGCGCGGCGAGCACGCAGAGCACCAGCCCCACCACGCCACGGGAGACGACCAGCGCCGCGATCCCCACCGTGGGCGCGGCGGCCTTGATCAGGGCCGCCATGACCGTGAACCAGAACCCGGCTAGCACGATCAAGGCCAGCGCGCGTCGGGGACGGTCGGGTCGGCTCACGCAACCCAGGGTCGCCCGGCTGGCGTCGAGAGTCGAGCCCCGTAGAATTCGCCTCGGCGTTGCGCCCACAGGCAAGGAACTTCATGACCCAGTCCGACCCCACCCACTCGTCCTTCCCCGCCTCGAAGAAGGTGCTGGTCGGCGACCTGCAGGTCCCCTTCCGTGAGATCGAGGTCAGCGGGGGCGAGCCGCCGCTGCGGGTCTACGACACCGAGGGGCCCCAGGGCTGCGACCCCCGGGACGGGCTGCCCAAGCGACGCCAGGCCTGGATCGAGGCCCGCGTCGCGCGCGGCGACACGAACCACTCGCAAATGCACTACGCGCGCCGGGGCGTGATCACCGAAGAAATGCGCTTCTGCGCGCTGCGCGAGAACGTGACCCCCGAGTTCGTGCGCGACGAGGTCGCCGCGGGGCGGGCGATCATTCCCTCGAACCGGAAGCACCCCGAGCTCGAGCCCATGATCATTGGGCGCAACTTCCTCGTGAAGGTCAACGCGAACATTGGCAACAGCGCGGTCAGCTCGTCGATCGAGGACGAGGTCGAGAAGCTGCGCTGGGCCGTGCGCTGGGGCGCCGACACGATCATGGACCTCTCCACCGGCGAGCAGATCCACGAGACCCGCGAGTGGATCTTGCGCAACGCGCCGGTTCCCGTGGGCACGGTGCCGATCTACCAGGCGCTGGAGAAGGTCGGCGGCGTCCCCGAGGAGCTCTCCCTGGAGCTGTTCCTCGACACCCTCCGCGAGCAAGCCGAGCAGGGCGTCGACTACTTCACGATTCACTCGGGGGTGCTCCTGCGCTACGTGCCGCTGACCGCTGAGCGGTTGACCGGGATCGTGTCGCGCGGGGGGTCGATCATGGCCAAGTGGTGCCTCGCGCACCACGAGGAGAACTTCCTCTACACCGGCTTCGACCAGATCTGCGCGGTCATGCAGGACTACGGCGTGTCGTTCTCGCTGGGTGACGGCCTGCGCCCGGGGTCGATCCAGGACGCCAACGACGCGGCCCAGTTCGCCGAGCTGGAGACCCTCGGGGAGCTGACGCAGCTCGCCTGGGAGCACGACGTGCAGGTCATGATCGAGGGCCCCGGGCACGTGCCGCTGCACAAGATCAAGGAGAACGTCGACAAGGAGCGCGAGCTCTGCCACGACGCGCCCTTCTACACCCTCGGGCCGCTGGTCACCGACATTGCCCCGGGCTACGACCACATTACGTCGGCGATCGGGGCGACCCTGATCGCCGCTCACGGCACGGCCATGCTCTGCTACGTCACGCCCAAGGAGCACCTGGGGCTGCCGAACAAGCAGGACGTGAAGGACGGCGTGATCGCCTACAAGATCGCGGCCCACGCGGCGGACCTCGCCAAGGGGCACCCTGGCGCGCAAGCGCGCGACGACGCCCTCAGCAAGGCCCGCTTCGAGTTCCGCTGGGCGGACCAGTTCAACCTGTCCCTCGACCCGGAGACCGCGCGGGAGTTCCACGACGAGACCCTCCCCGCCGACGGCGCCAAGGTCGCGCACTTCTGCAGCATGTGCGGGCCCAAGTTCTGCAGCATGAAGATCACCCAGGACGTGCGTGCCTACGCCGCCGAGCAGGGGGTGGCCGAGGAGCAGGCGTTGAGCGAGGGCATGAGCGCCAAGGCCGGCGAGTTCCGCGAGCAAGGCGGCGAGCTCTACGTCGAGCGCGAGCTCAGCACGCCGACGCGGCCGTAGTGACTCGCGCCCTGGGGCTGGGGCTGTGCGTGGTGCTCGGGCTGGCGGCCTGCCAGGGCCCAGCGCCCGAGCCAGAGCGGGCGCCGAGCGCGACCGCGGTCGTGGTCTCGGCGTTGCCGACCCACGTCGTGGCCTTTCAGACCCTGCGGGCCCAGCTCTCCAGCACTCCCGAGGGCGGCGCTGCTGCGCTGGTGGTGGCGCTGACCCTCTACGCCGAGAACCAGGAGCTGGGGCTGAGCTGCCTCACGATCGCGGTCGACCCGGGCCGGCTGCAGGACGGCACGGCCTGGGAGGGTAAGGAGCCCCAGGACGCCGCGCAGAGCTCCCTCGCGGCGCGGCTGGCCAGCCGGCCCCACGTCCCGCGGTCGTGCTTCGTCAGCGCGACCCCCGACAACGGCTACGCCCTCGGTGAGCCGCCGTACACCGTCGAGGTGACCGAGGTGAGGACGACCGGGGACACGGCCGAGGTCTTCGTGCGCTGTTCGGGTGCACACGCGCCCCGGCCGGTTACGCTCAAGAGGAACGCTCACGGGACGTGGGCGGCATACGAATGGAGCGCCCTCGAAGTCGGGGTCCGCCCACCCAGCCCAAAACCCCAGGACGACGACCTGTAGGCCGCCATGCCCGATATCGAGATCACCTGCGTCGCCTGCAACCAGCCGTTTCCCTTCTCGGAGTCGGAGCAGGCCTTCTACGAGGAGCGCGGCTTCCAGCAGCCCAAGCGCTGCCGGCAGTGCCGGCAGTCCGGCCGGCGCGCTCAGCGTGGCCCCCGCCCCGCGGGTGCCGGCGGTGGCGCTGGCGGTGGCGCTGGCGGTGGCGCTGGCGGCCGCAGCGGAGGTCCGCGTCGCGGCGGGCCGGGGCGCGGCGGTCCGCGCCGGGGAGGCGCCCGCGGCGGCCCCCGCCGGGGAGGCGCCCGCGGCGGCGGGCGCCGCGCGCTGAACCACGTCGGTGGGCGCCTGGTCTACACCACCCATTGCGCGGGCTGCGGCGCCGAGACCGAGGTCCCGACTCCGGTGGGCGAGGCCGGGCGCTCAGCGTTCTGCCCGCCCTGCTTCGCGGTGCGCGGCAAGGCCTGGCTCGCCGACGACGAGTAGCCCGTGCCCACTGAGAACCCCTACGAGCCCCCGACGGCCAGGGGCGGCGAGCGGCTCGAGCCCTCGGCTTGGACCGGGCGCTACGCCCCGTGCTACGCCTGCGGTCAGTCCAACGCCCAGCCGGTGAGCTTCACCTGGTGGGGCGGCCTCTTGGGGCCCAGGCTGCTCACCCACGTCAAGTGCCAGGCCTGCGGCGTTGCCTACAACGGCAAGACCGGGAACTCGAACAGCACCGGGATCGCGATCTACATGGCGTTCGGGTTCGGGATCTGCCTGGTGGGCCTGGCCCTCCTCGGCGGGTTCGCGTTCCTCTCGGCCGTGGGTTGAAGGAGGCGGCGTCGTGAACACGATCACGGCCAACGGGCTCACCGTGCGAATCACCGGGGGCGCAGACGGCGAGGGCGGCGGTGACGGCCCGCTGGTCGTGCTGCTCCACGGCTACGGCGCGCCGGGGGACGACCTCGTGCCCTTGGGGCGCTACCTCGCCTCGCGGGTGGGGCCGACCGTGCGCTGTGCGTTCCCGGCGGCTCCGCGTGAGCTGGCGGGCGGGTTCATGCCCATGCGCATGTGGTGGCCGATCGACGGCGCGGCCCTCGAGGCAGCGATCGCGGCGGGGACGCACCGCGATCGCTCCCGGCACGTGCCCCCCGAGCTGCACGGGGTGCGCGAGCAGTTTCGCGGGGCCCTCGAGGAGCTGCAGGCGACCCTCGGCGCGAGCCCGGAGCAGACGGTGCTCGGCGGCTTCTCCCAGGGCTCCATGGTCAGCTGCGACGCCGTCGCCACCGGCGCCCCGGTCGCCGGGCTGGCCGTGCTCTCGGGGACCGTGCTCGCGCTCCAGGAGTGGCTGCCGGGGTTCGCGCAGCGCGACGAACTCCCGGTGTTCCAGAGCCACGGCCGCCAGGACCCGCTGCTCAGCTTCCAGCAGGCCGAGCAGCTGCGCGACCACCTGCGCGAGGCTGGCCACAGGGTGAGCTGGGTGCCCTTCGACGGGCAGCACGAGATCCCGCCGGTGGCGCTCGCGGGGCTGGGCGAGTTCGTGAGCGGGGTCTGCGGCTAGGCCGGGCCCTCGTCCTCGGGCTCGGGGGCCGGCTCGAACACGGCGTCCTGCTCGGCGCGCTTGAGCGCCTTGGCCTGCACGCCCTCGATCAGCTGCTTGTGGAGGTCGAAGGTCTCGAGGTACTTCCCCAGCCCGCGCAGCAGGCGGTTGGTGGGGACCGGGACGTAGCCGCCTTCTGCGACCTCGCGCGCCCAGTCGACGAGGGTCTCGGCCAGGCCCTCGTCGAGCTGCCACACCAGCTCGAAGTCAGGCTCGACCTGAGACTCGAGCGGGCCGATCAGGGCGCAGAAGGCCTTGACCGCGTCGTCGAAGCGGCCCTCCTGCCGGTGCACGTGGGCCAGGAGCATGACCGCGTCGTGGTCGTCTGGGTTGGCGTCGCGCGCGGCCTCGAAGCACGCGAGCGCGCGCTTGAAGTCGCCCTTGCGGATCGCCGAGAGCCCCTTGCCGACCTCGCTCGAGGGCTCCCATTCGTCGTCGTCGCTCACCAGGCCTCGCCGTCCTCCCCGCGCTGTCGCGCCGGGGCCTGGAGTATAGGCTGTGGGTCGACATGCCTGCACCTGCTGCTCCAGCTCGTCCCCGCCGCCGCCGGCTTCGCCGCGCGTTGCTCGTCGTGGCCCTGGCCGCGGGCTGGCTGTGCCTGACCAACTGCAGCGGGGGCGGCGAGCTGCGCCGCGACCCCCTGCGCACCGTCACCGCGCCGGTGCAGTCCGACCGGCACCTCGAGCTCGCCCGACGCTACGCCCCCTGGATCTATCACGAGGTCCACCCCGAGCGCGGGCGCCAGGACTTGCCCACGAGGGTCGACTTCGACGGCGACCTGCGTGGCGCCGGCAACTGGGAGCACATGGCCGACTACGAGCTCCCGCCGACGGTCTACTACGCCGTGCTCGAGACCGAGACCCACTGGTTCCTCAGCTACCACCTGTTTCACCCCCGCGACTGGTCCTACCTCCGCGTGGGCTTCAACGAGACCCACGAGAACGACGGCGAGAACTTGCAGGTGGTCGTCTCCAAGGCCGCGCAACGGCCCGTGCTGCTCTTCACCCAGGCGCACTTCTTCGGCGAGGTGCACGCCAACCCCGACGCGGGGTTCGCGGCCGGGGAGGAGGGCCTGACCGCGCCGATCCTGACCCTCGACAGCCGCGGGGTGCCCGACGCCGCCGGCCCCCACGTCGGTGTGTTCGTCGAGGGCTACGGCCACGGGATCTACGGCGCCCTCGACCCCTCCCTCGAGCTGGAGGTCGGCGCCGACGGCGCGACGCGCTTCGCCGGGAGCGGGATCGTGTTTCGTCCCGCGCGCGACGGCGAGGCGACGCCCGAGCCCGACCCGACCACGCCAGGGCAGGTCGTGGCCTACCGCCTGGCCTCCACCGAGCGCACCCTCTGGCCGGGCCTGCGCGACGGCTCGCTGATCGGCGAGGGTGGGTTGCTCGACGGCCCCTCGCGGCTCGAGCGCGAAGTGATCCAGCTCGAGGTGCCGCGCTTCTACGAGGCCGATCGCTTCAGCGGGATCTTCGGGCCCGATCGGGGGATCTCGCCCTTCGCGGTGTGCTTCAGCTTCTGGAGCGACCAGATCGGCGCGCTCTACTTCGACCCCGCCAACCGCTACCCCGAGGTGCTCCAGGTCCCCGAGCCCTGGTCGCGGACCTACGTCGACTACCCGTACGTCCCCCTGGACTAACGCAGGTCGGGGAGCGGGAAGCTCCCGGCGGCGTGGCGACGGCGAAGCTCGCCGCCGAAGCGCACGTGGACGCGGCCGCTGCGGGGGTCCAGGCGCAGGTCCACGTTGGGGAGCTCCCCGTAGGCGGTGGTCGCCGCGCGGGGCGGGTGGCCGTTGCCGCGCGGCGGAGCGAGCTCCAGCTCCCAGGGGGCGACGTCTGCGGCGACGGAGGCGCCCGCGGTGAGCTCGACGCAGCCGCCGACCACGGGTTGAATCGCGGCCCCGCTGGGGAAGCAGAGCTCGCCAGCGTCGTAGAGGTCGCCGCTGGCCTCGTGGAGGAACACGACCCCATACCAGGTCCCGCTCTGCTTGGTGCGGCGGAACTCGAGCCGCGCGGTCCAGGCTCCGGCCTTCCAGGGGAAGCTCGTGCCCACCTGAGCCTCGCCGTCGTCGACCTGAGCCCAGCCGCTGGCCGACTTGCGCGTGCGCTCGACGTCGTCGGCCGGCCGCGAGAAGAGCCCGCCGCGCCCGCGCCCGGGGAGCTGGCTGTGGAGGCCCAGGCGAAAGGCGACCTCGGCGCCACCTGGGGCGCGCAGCTTGCCCTGGGCCACGGCGAGGTAGACCCCGTCCTCCGCCGTGTAGTTCGCCGGGAGGGTGAACGGCACCTCCAGCACCCGCAGCGGCTCGTCGGCGGGGAGGCTCCACCACACGTAGGCCAGGGGCTGAGGGTGGGTGAAGGTCGCCACCGGGGCGACGGCTTCCTCGGCGCGCGGATCCCCGGCCTGCTCGGGCCCAGAGCAGCCCCACGTCACGGCCAGCGCGAGCACGATCCACACCCTCACCCTTTACCTCCCAGATGCTGCTCTGCAGATATCGGAAAACGGTGCCTTGGTGTCAGCATAAACCCTAGGACTTACGTTTGTTTTCACGGCGCACTCTTTGCAGAACCGTTTCGCGGTAAGAGAAGCAAAGAAGAGAGCTACCCCGGCATGTATCGAACGTTCCTTCGCCTGGCCTGCGCGGCCGGGTGCGCGCTAGCGGTCTGCACGGCCGCCGCGGCAAACGACCTCAGCCCCTACGGGCTCTGTGTGCACCTCCCCACCGACGCCCAGCTCGACAAGGTCAAGCAAGCAGGCGTCGACTGGATCCGCGTCGACTTCAACTGGGTCAACATGGAGCCCCAGGCCAAGGGCGTCTTCCGCTGGCAGGAGACCGATCGAGTGGTCCAGAGCGCAGCCGACCGGGGTCTGAAGGTGTTCGCGACCCTGGCCTACAGCCCGCGCTGGGCCAACGGAAACCAGCACCACAGCGCTCCCCCGCAGCGCGTCCAGGACTGGGTCGACTACGTGGCGGCCGTGGTGACTCGCTACAAGGATCGGGTCGGGCACTGGGGCATGTGGAACGAGCCCAACCTCGGCCACTTCTTCAGCGGCTCCAAGGACGACTACGTGAACACGATCCTGATCCCGGGTGCGCAGGCGGCGAAGGCCGTCGACCCGGGCTGCTTCGTGCTGGGGCCGGACCTCTCGCACCACGACGGCTGGCAGGACTGGATGAAGCACGTGCTGCGCAACGCCGGGCAGCACCTGGACGTGGTGACCCACCACATCTACAAGTCTCCGGCCAAGAAGAGCTGGCGGCTGCTCGATCGCTGGACCTACCCCTGGGAGGGGCGGCCCTACTTCCGCGCGACCCTGCGCCACGTGCTGCGTGACAACGGCGCCGCGGGAAAGCCGGTGTGGCTGACCGAGACCGGCCAGCGGTCGGTGGGCGGGGAGCGCGAGCAGGCCGAGTTCTACCGTGACTTCCTCCAGGGTATGCAGCGGCGGGACTGGCTGAAGAAGGTCTTCTTCTACGAGCTCACCGATCACCCCCACGATCAGGAGACCTGGGGCCTCTTGCGCCGCGACCAGAGCGAGAAGCCAGCCTACGGGACCTACCGCGACTTCATCCTCGCGCACCCGGCGCCGGTCTCGCCGCCGAGCACGCCCTGGAACGGGCTGGTGTTCGAGGCCGAGCGCGACCTGGCTCACGGCCTGGGCCGGGCCGAGGCCGACGGCTGGTCGGCGAGCACCGCGACGGACGCGCGGGGACACCTCAGCTACGGGCCCTACACCAACCTCGTCCCGGCCGGCGCCCGTCAGGCGACCTTCCGCCTCCTGCTCGACGACGTGACGGCCAACGACGACGTCGTCCTGACCCTCGACGTTTTCGACGCGACCCGCGGCCAGGTGCTCACCCGCCGCGAGCTGCGCCGTCGTGAGTTCCAGGCGGCCTTCGCCTACCAGGACTTCACCCTCAGCTTCACCGCCGCCAGCGGGCACCTGCTCGAGTTCCGCACCTACTGGCACGACACGTCCTATGCGCGGCAAGACCGGGTCAGCGTGCGCTAGGGCGGAGGACCGGATCAGCGGGGGCCGAGCTTGGTGCGCGCCTTGTCGCGGAGCGTCCGCGCGCGGCGCTCGGCCTCGGGGTCCGGGAGCCCCAACTCGAGGGCCGCTTCGGCGTCTGCGATCGCGTCTGCGTAGCGCTGCAGGGTGTAGTGGACCTGACAGCGCATCAGATAGGTGGTGGGGTTTCGCGGGTCGAAGTCCAGCGCACGCTCGAGGTCGTCGAGGGCCTCCTCGCCGCGCCCCACACGGGCGAGCAAGAGCGCGCGCTGCACGTAGAGCGGCGCGTGGTCGGGGTCGAGCGCGATCGCTCTGGTCCATGCCGCCAGCGCCTCGGAGGGCTGCTCCAGCTCGCCCAGCACTTGGCCGCGCTTGGCGTGGACGACCGGGTCGTCGGGGTCGAGCTCGCTCGCGCGCTCGAGCGCCTCAAGTGACTGCTCCAGGCGCCCGAGGGCGGCCAGGAGCTCGCCGCGTGCGACGTGGAGTCCGGGGTCCCGGGGAGCGCTCTCCAGGCTGGCTTCGGTCTCCGCGAGTTGGCGCCGTAGCCCGCTGGCCTGGGATCGGCCCAGGCTCCGGTCTTCGTAGGCATGGAGCTGGGTGCGCAGGGTGGACTCCACGTCATGGGGCAGCCCCGCGCGCAACGCGCGACGGATGTCTCGCAGGGAGCCCTCCACGTCTCCCAACTCGTGCTGGATCTTGCTGCGGAGCAGATAGGCACGCCCCGAGCGGGTGTCGAGCTCGACGGCGCGGTCGCAGATCGAGAGCGCCCGCTCCAACCTCGCCTGCCGCCAGAGCAGCTCGGCGAGGAGGAGGTGCGGCTCCAGGACGTCGGGGTTCGTGGTTACCGCGAGCTCGAACTGCTGGAGCGCCAGCTCGCTCTCGCCCAACCTCAGGAGGGAGACGCCCAGCCCGCTCTGCAGGGTGACGTCCTCGGGCCAGCGCTCCAGGGCGCGCTCGGCTACGCGGCGCGCCTCCTCGAAGCGCTCGGCGTCGACAAGGGTCTGCATCAGCAGCCGCTGCGGTTCCGCTGCGTCGGGGTCGCTCGAGACGTGCCGCTCGAGGGCCTCGATCGCGCCCTGGACGTCCTCGGCGGCCAGGAGGGCCTCGACCTCGGAGCGCCAGGCCCCCGGCGAGGTCGGCGGGTTTGGGGCGACGGAGACGTCCGGGCCCGCCTTTCCCGCGGGCGACTCGGGTTCAGCCGGGAGCACCGACACCAGGACTCCTGCCGCGAGGCCGAGTCCCATCAGCCCGGCGAACAGGATCCAGGCTCGACGGGGTCGCGCGGGCGACTCCTCGATCAAGGCCGCGCGAAACGCCAGCGCGCTGGGGTAGCGGTCGCGAGGGTGCTTCTCGAGGCCGCGGCGACACACGGCGTCGAGCCAGAGCGGGACACCAGGTGCAAGCCGTCGTGGCGGCGTGGGCGCGTCTTGCACCACCGCAGTCAACAGCGCCACCGCCGACGCTGCAGCGAAGGGGGGGCGGCCGGTGAGCCCGAAGTAGAGGGTCGCCGAGAGGCCGTAGACGTCGGTAGGGGGCCCGAGATACTCCTGTTGGGACCCAACTTGCTCCGGAGCGAGGAATTCGGGGGTCCCCAGGGTTGCGCCGGTGGCGGTGAGGGTCTGACGATCGAGATCCTTGACCAGGCCGAAGTCCGCGAGCTTGGCGCCCTCAGGAGCGAGGAGCACGTTGTCGGGCTTCACGTCGCGGTGCAGGAGGCCGCGCTCGTGGGCAGCCGCCACGCCTTCGGCGACTTCGCCCAAGATCTGCACCGCAGCCTCCCACGGCAGCGGTCCGTCGCGCTCGACCCGTTCCCGGAGGGTGCCGCCGGGGACGTATTCGAAGGCCACCCAGGGGTGCGGCGGGCGGAAGTCCGCCGCCAGCGCGCGGACCAGGTGAGGGTGCTCGACCTCCCGTGACGCCTCGGCCTCGCGACGGAAGCGCTCGACGGACTCGGGGTCGGTCTCCAGCAAGACCTTGAGCGCGACGTGTTCGCCGTCGCGCTGGCCCTGGGCGAGGTAGACCGCGCCCATGCCGCCGCGGCCGAGCTCGTCGAGGACGGTGTAGGGGCCCAACTGCTTCACCCCGTCAGGCTAGCCGTGGTCGAGGGTTTCCGCCCAGGAGCCGGGCGGGCTCACCTTCAGGGCACCAGGATTCGCAGCGCAGCCGAGCGGACGGCGAAGTGCAGCGAGCGGAACTCGCCGCGCGGCTCACCGTCGAGGTCGACGGGGACCGGCGCCAGCGCCCGAATGTGTACCTCGCGCGCGCTGAACGGGTGAACGGAGTCGCTAGCGGCCGCGTCGCCGAGCGCGACGTGGGCAGCTACGCCCACGCGCTCCAACCAACTCCCGTCCCGGACCGCGTAGACCTGAAGCAGGCCGTCGTCGAGCCGGGCGTCCGGGGCGATGCGGTAGCCGCCGCCGGCGTAGATCCCGTTTGCTACGACCACGTTCAAGAATGCGCCGCGCACGCTGCGGGCGTTGTCGCAAGCGACCTCGAGCTCGTAGGGGCTCGCCTGGGGAGCCTTCGACAGGGCTGCCCATACGTAGGCGAGCGGGCCCCAGCGGCGTTTGGCCTCCGCCTCGAGTTCAGCGGCCAGCTCCCCCGCGACCCCGACGGAGCCGACGTTGAGGTAGGCGCACGCCTCGCCGTCGAAGGAGGCGTCGACGGCGTC
>Ga0070729_10005088_pt1 | contig 13856 bp, 15 predicted proteins | sample tdDd472_FD_66725 | JGI IMG/M metagenome (GOLD analysis project Ga0070729, IMG submission 66725) | Marine sediment microbial communities from the Atlantic coast under amendment with organic carbon and nitrate - tdDd47.2 | ecosystem: Environmental > Aquatic > Marine > Coastal > Sediment | place...
GAAGAAAGCGTTTGGTCACGTTGGCATGGTCCTAAATCACTGGGTCTTAATTTTTGCCCGATCGGCAGAGTTATCCCGCGTTTGGTCGTCCCTAACTAACAATATATTTTTAGAAATAAAAAGGTGGTTGTTGTTGTTGTAGCGTGGATAACGGGGATTTCTTTTGCTCCCGCAGTTATCCTGCTTTTCATACACATCTGTGCAGGGGGCTCCCTGAGGTCCTGTGTACAAGACAGGAATAAACCGTGCGGAACGCCAAACTATCACGATTTTTGAGAAAGTCCGAAAAATGTGGATAGCGGGGATGAACCCGGGGGCAAGTTTATCTCAGCCGACTTGTACATTTCACGTGGAGAGAGTTGTACACTGGGGGCGGGAACGCTAAAAAGAAACCTGTTATCCCGGGACAACGGATGATGGTTTATTTCATCCCGTTTTGTTCACATCTTATCCCGGTCGCGTTTGGGCGTGACCGACACTGAAAAAGTGGGCACGTATGACGTCTTTGGTCCTGCACAAAATATCCGACAGCACCGGCGAAACTCTGGATGTGGTGGCGCGCGCCTGCCTGGTGCAGTTTCCCGATGTCAAAGTGGTCGAACAGCGTTGGACCATGGTGCGCAATGCCGATCAAATCGATAAGATTTTGGCCGATATCGCAGAAAACCCCGGATTTGTCATTTTTACCTTGGTCGATGACGACATCACCGAACGCTTGATGCACGGTTGTAAGAAGATCAAGGTGCCGTGCATCGACTTGCTCAATCCCGTGTTGGGCCAGCTCGGAAATTACTTGGGCGTCGAGCGTGAACACCGCCCCGGTTCACAGCACGTCATGGACGCCGATTACTTTTCGAAAATCGCAGCGTTGCATTTCGTCCTGGCGCACGATGATGGTCAATCGCTGCACGACATCGACGATGCGGACGTGGTGTTGATGGGCGTGTCGCGCACCACCAAAACGCCGACGTGCATCTACTTGGCCAACCGCGGCATCAAGGCCGCGAACTTTCCCATCATGCCGGGCATGCCGATCCCCGATGAAATCGCCAAAGCCGGCCGCCCATTGATCATCGGCCTGACCAAGGACCCGCGCCGCTTGGTGCAGATCCGTCGTCAGCGGTTGAAGATGCAGGGCCATACCCAGGAAACCGATTACGTCGATCCCGATGCGGTGGCCCAGGAAATCCGCGAAGCCCGGCGCATGTACGAACAACACAAATGGCCGACCATCGACGTGACACGCAAATCCGTCGAAGAAACCGCGGCCACCATCATGCAGCTTTATAATTCGCGCATCGATGCCGCATCGTGAGGTGATCTGACATGACGTGCGCCCTGGTTCTCGCATCCGCCAGTTCCGCGCGCACGTGTATGCTGAACAACGCCGGGATCGATCACATCGTCGATCCCGCAGATATCGACGAAACGCCCCTGCAAGCCGATGCCCGTCTTGCGCCACGCGACATTGCGGTGCGCCTCGCTTGTGAAAAAGCTGCGCACGTCAGTTTGCGCCATCGTGACGCCTACGTGATCGGCGCCGATCAGGTCCTGGCGTTTGGCGATCGATTGCTGACCAAACCAGGGAACCCGGATGGTGTCCGCACACAGCTGAAAACCTTGCGCGGGAAAAGCCACACCCTGATCTCGGCCGTTGCCGTTGCCCGCAACGGCGAAGTCTTGTGGACGCACAGCGATGCCGCCACGTTGCAGATGCGCGATTTCAGCGATGAATTTTTGGGCGACTACGTCGCCCAAGTGGGGGATGTCGTTGCTGGCAGTGTCGGCGGATACCATCTGGAAGGTTTGGGTGCGCAATTGTTCGCGCGCGTGAATGGCGACCATTTTACCGTGCTTGGCTTGCCCTTGATTGCACTGTTGAATTTTTTACGATCTGAAGACGTGATTCCCGCTTAAAGCTTCTTATAATGTACCTATGACCGATACATCCTCTTTTATCCGCGCCGGCGTTATGGGTTGGCCTGTCGATCACTCGCTGTCACCGCGGGTCCATGGTTTTTGGTTAAAGCAATACGCCATCGCCGGGGAATACGTGCGCATTCCCGTCGCACCGCAAGACTTTTGCGCAACGCTGAAAAACCTTCAAGCCGATGGATTTGCCGGGGCCAATGTCACGGTGCCCCACAAGGAAGCCGCGCTGGCCAATGTCGATGAGGTTGATCCCTTGGCCCGGCGTATCGGCGCGGTCAACACCGTGGTGGTGCGCGATGACGGATCGCTTTACGGCTTCAACACCGACGGTTTCGGCTTTTTGGAAAACCTGAAGGCGGGCTGTTCGCGTTTCGATGCGAAAACCGGCCCGGCGGTGGTTTTGGGCGCGGGCGGCGCGGCGCGCGCGGTGGTGGCGATTTTACTCGACGCCGGTGCACCGGAAGTTCGGTTGCTCAACCGCACCCGGGAACGCGCCGAACAGGTGGCCGAAGATTTGGCGGGCATCGGATCGGGGTCCATCGTTGTCGGCGATTGGGATCGGCGTGCCGCGCATCTCGACGGTGCGGCGCTTCTCGCCAACACCACGACGCTGGGCATGAAGGGCCAGCGTGCGTTGGACCTGGATCTGTCCGCGTTGCCCACGGCGGCTGTCGTCAACGATATCGTGTATGCGCCCTTGGAAACGGATTTGTTGGTCCGCGCGCGTGCGCGCGGCAACGACACGGTCGATGGCTTGGGCATGTTGTTGCACCAGGCGCGCCCCGGGTTCGAGGCCTGGTTCGGCTGCCTGCCCGATGTTACCGAAGACCTGCGCGCCCATGTGCTGATGGGAGACTGAGCATGTACATTTTGGGGCTGACCGGATCCATCGGCATGGGCAAGTCCTGGGCCGGTCGGTGTTTTCGCACGGCCCGCGTGCCGGTACACGATGCGGATGTCGCCGTGCATGCATTGTTGAGTCCCGGCGGCGCGGCGGTGCGTCTTATCGATGATGCGTTTCCCGGCGTCCTGGACGATGCGGGCGGCGTGGACCGCCTAAAGCTCGGCGCCAAGGTTTTGGGCGATGACGCGAAACTGACAAAGCTGGAAGGATTGCTCCATCCCCTGGTACGCGCCGACCAGCGAAAATTTTTAAAAAGGTGTCGCGCACGGGGGGTTCGCCTGGTGGTGCTGGATATTCCGCTGTTGTTCGAAACCCAGGGTCGCAGTCGGGTCGACGCCGTGGTGGTGATGTCGGCCCCGCGTTTTGTTCAAGAACACCGCGTGCTCAAACGCGCGGGCATGACGCGGGCGAAATTCGATGCCATATTGGCCCGGCAGATGGACGACGCCGTGAAGCGCCGGTTGGCTGATTTCATCGTCGCCACCGGGGCCACCCGCGGCGACAGCTTTCGCCAGATCGCCGCCGTGGCGAAAACCTGTAAACACCGCGCCGGGCGCGTCTGGTCTCCGACCTGGGGGCATTAAGGGGTCATTAGATAGCATGGGATGTTTTAATGCGTGAGATCGCACTCGATACCGAAACCACGGGCCTCAATCCCAAAGCGGGACATCGCGTCGTGGAAATCGGCTGCGTCGAAATGGTCAACCACATTTCCACCGGCAACACGTTTCACGTCTACATCAATCCCGAACGCGATATGCCCGAAGAAGCCTTCAAGGTGCACGGACTGTCCGAAGAATTTCTCAAGGGCCATCCCGTGTTCGCCAAGGTCACCGACGATTTTCTGGACTTCATCGGTGACTCGCCCCTGGTGATCCATAATGCGGCATTCGACATGGGGTTCTTGAACTGGGAGCTGGAAAACCTTGGCAAGCCTGCGCTGGATATGGCGCGCGCCATCGATACGGTGAAAATGGCGCGCAAAAAATTCCCCGGGGCGCAAGCCAACCTGGATGCCTTATGCAAGCGGTTCGGCATCGACAATTCCAATCGCGAATTGCATGGCGCGCTGCTCGATGCGGAATTGCTGGCCGATGTGTATCTGGAGCTGATGGGCGGACGCCAAACCGGCTTGGGGCTCGGCGTCGATGACAACGACGACGCGCCGCGGGAAGCCGACGGTTCTATCCAGGTGGAAAAGCGACAAAAACGCGCCGCCCGCCAGTTTGCACCGAGCGCGCAAGAGCTGGCGGCACACGCCGAATTCCTGGAACAACTGACCGACCCGATCTGGAAAGCGTCATAAAAAAAGCGCCCCCGCAATCGCGAGGGCGCTTTTGCATCATAGAAGCGACAGGGCTTAAGCGTCTTCGCCGTGTTCCTTGATGGTGTTTTGAATTTCGGCATCCAGGTTTTGCGCCTGTTGCGCCAAATTGGCCTGATACATGGCGACGAAATCGATCGGCTGCAGCTGCAGCGGCACGAAGCCGCCGTCGCGCGTCGTGTCACTGAGAATGTTGCGCGCATACGGGAACAACAAACGCGGGCATTCGATCAGCAACATCGCACCCAGATGCTCTTGGGGCACGTTGATGGTGAAAATACCGGCATACTTCAACTCGACGACGAAGCCGATCTTTTCGCCCAGTTTGAGCTGTGAATTGATGTCGAGAACGACCTCGTAAAGATTTTCGTTGCCGGTGCCTTCGACCTTGGTGGCCTGGACATCGACGTTGACGTTGATATCCGGCTGCGTATTTTGCAGTTCGGTCAGGACGCCCGGTGCGTTGGGCGATTCAAAAGACAGGTCTTTGACGTATTGGCCGTTGATCGCCAGCGGCGGTTGTTGCGGTGCGTCAGCGCCGTCAGCGCCGTTTGCGGGTTTGTCGTTCATCAGGTGGTCCCCTATCGGATCGGACGGGTCTTCGCGGTGGCGAAACCCCTGGAAAATCTGGTGCCCTTCGCTAACACGGATTACCGGACAGAACAAGTGGGCAGCCGTGTTTAGCGCCCGGACCGGGGATCGGGCGGCAAGGCCGTGCGGTCTTCTTCTTCTTCTTCGGTGACATCGGTGAATTCGCCGTCAATGATGTCATGGTCCGGTCCCGGCCGTCCTGGATCGTGCGGTCCCTGCCAATGAAACGAAGTGCCCTCCGCTGTTGCACCATGGGCGCGCACCTGCATGTTCTGCACGACGGCGCGAATCAGCACTTTGCGGACGGCCGGTACAAACAGCAAAAAGCCGACCGTATCGGTGAAAAAACCGGGGGTCAGCAACAACAGACCGGCGACCAGCAAGCTAAATCCGTCAAACACCGGATCGATCGGCGCTTCGCCCTTATCCAGGCTCTCTTGCAGGCGCGCCAACGCGCCCAGGCCCTGGTGGCGCAACAGCGCGGTTCCCGTCACGGCGGTGGCGATCACCACGAACAATGTCGGCCACAAGCCGATCGCATCACCGACCTGAATAAACAAACCGATTTCAATGAGCGGCACGCCGATGAACGCGGCCAGCAAAATAAGTCCCATTTTTGCCCTTACGGCTTGCCCTTGTATGGGCATCGGCCTATCTAACGGTTAGCGGAAGGCGGTGAATATGCGTATAGTTGAACTCGCTTTGCACAAACAGTAGCCTTCTATAGGATTTTAACGTCCAGGGCAAAGGTGGGGTTGTGTCTTGGATGACGCAAGTCAGCCCCCTGTCCCCGCGCCCGTCAGGGATGGACCGCATAGTTTTAAACAACGGATACCGGCATGCATTTTCTCGATATCGTTCTTTTTGCCTTGATCGCGATCTTTCTGGTCCTCAGGTTGCGCAGCGTTTTGGGCAATCGCGACGGCCATGAAGGCGGATACGGCGATACATTCAACCGCGAACGCGAAGATCGCCGCGATGAAGACGGCAACGTGATCGAATTGCCCGGTGCGCGTGCGCCGGTCGATATCGAAGACCTGGTCGACATCAAGCCCCATCCAAAAGCCCCGGAGGAAGACCTGCCCGAAGGTCCCCTGGGCGAAGGCGTGCGCGCCATCCGTGAATACGACCCCGGGTTTACCTTGAAGGAATTTATCGAAGGCGCGCGCATGGCGTTTGAGATGATCCTCAACGCCTACGCGCAAGGCGACACCAAAAGCTTGAAAAATCTGCTTAGCCCAGACGTTTATGCCGGGTTTGAACAGGCCATCAAGGAACGCGAAGCCGAAGGCCAGGTCTTGCAGGAAACACTGGTCGGTATTTCCAAGGCCGAAGTTGTCGAAGCTTACATGGATGGACGCGACGCCCATGTGACGGTGAAATTCGTCTCCGATCAAATCAGCGCGCTGCTGGACGGCGACGGCACGGTGATCGACGGCGATCCGTCCAAGGTCGTGGAGGCAACCGACTTTTGGACCTTCTCGCGCACGACCAAATCGCGCAACCCCAACTGGACGCTGGTGGGTACCGGCACGCTGGACTGAGGCTGTTTCCATGAGGATGCGGACCGGATGGGCAATCGCGAGCATGGCAATGCTGGCCGCCGCCTGCGCGCCCGTGCCCAAAGCCCCCCCCGAACCGCCAACAATGCCCGAACCGCAAGAAAAAACGTCTCGGGTTCAGTTGCGCGTGACGTCCTTCGCCGCCCTGCCCGGTTGGGAAGAGGACCGCCAAGGCGCAGCCCTCACGGCGTTCCAAAAATCGTGTGTGAAGATTCTCACCCTGCCTGCAAACCGGAAACTGGGCGCCAACGACGGCGTGCCGGGCGGCACGGCCGCCAATTGGCGTCAACCCTGCCAGATTGTGCAAAACCTTGACCCCCAAGATCACACCCAGGCCCGGCGCTTTTTTCAAACCTGGTTCATACCCTACGAGGTCAGCGATGCGGGCGATGCTTCTGGTGACGGGAGCGCCGGCGAGGGTCTGTTCACCGGCTATTACGAACCCGAACTTAATGGCGCGTGGCAGCGCGGCGGTGCGTTTCAAACGCCGCTGTATGCCCGCCCCGCCGACCTGGTCAGCGTCAGTTTGGGGGCGTTCGACGATGAGCTGGGCGGCAACACCCTCTGGGGCCGGGTCGAGGACGGAAAATTGCGCCCCTATCCGTCCCGAGAGCACATCGAAAACGGCCTAGTAGATGGCCTTAAGCCCTTGTTATGGGTAGATGATCCGGTCGATGTGTTCTTTTTGCAGGTGCAGGGCTCCGGTCGGGTGAAAATGCCCGACGGCACCATCGCGCGGGTCGGATTTGCCGGGAAAAATGGCCTCAAATACCGCTCCATCGGGCGCATTTTGATCGACAGCGGCGAAATTCCCGCCAACCGCCTGACCATGGATGCGATCCGCGATTGGGTCCACGCGCGCCCCGCCGAAGGGCCGGGGTTGCTGCGCCAAAATCCCAGTTACATTTTTTTCCGCCTGCTGGACGGCGACGGCCCGTTGGGTGCCCAGGGCGTGGCGCTGACGCCGGGTCGCTCGCTGGCGATAGATCGGCGTTATATGCCGTTGGGTGCCCCGCTGTGGCTGATGACCCATGCGCCCCTGGATGCGTCCGCGCCGTTCAACCGGCTGATGGTCGCCCAAGATACCGGCGGCGCAATCAAAGGCGTGGTGCGCGGCGACATCTTTTTCGGTCCCGGCGCCCCGGCGGCGCGTCAAGCGGGCAATATGAAGCGTCCCGGGCGTTATGTGATCTTGTTGCCGTTATCGGTGGTGCCGGCGCAGGCCGGACATTAGGTCCTGAGCCGAACCCTTCTTTTGTTCCGTATAACGGCAAATAACTGATACGGCTTGAAATTTGCGAGCGTAAGGCACACTCTCAAAGTCATGACTGATGCTGCCTCCCCATCTGCAAAACCGCGTGTCGGACTGTTTGTCACCTGCTTGGTCGATTTGATGCGCCCCAGCGTCGGCTTTGCCGCCTTGCGCCTGTTGGCGCGCGCCGGGGCCGAGGTCGTGGTGCCCGACCAACAAACGTGTTGCGGCCAACCCGCGTACAATTCTGGGGACAGCGAAACCGCGCGCGCCATCGCCAAGACCGTTATTTCAGCATTTGAAGATTTTGACCAAGTGGTCGCACCGTCGGGATCGTGCGCGGGGATGATCACGGAACATTACCCCAAACTGTTTGCAGATGATGAAATGTGGCACGCCCGGTCCCAGGATTTAGCGGCGCGCACGTTCGAGCTGACCACATATTTGCACGATCACCTGGATCTCAACGATACCGGCGCGGTGTTTGCGGGCAGCGCCACGTATCACGACAGCTGTGCGGGTCTACGCGAATTGGGTATCAAACACCAACCACGCACATTGCTCGCCACCGTCGACGGCCTGACGCTCAACGAAATGGACGACACCGAAAGCTGCTGCGGCTTCGGCGGGCTGTTTTCCATCAAATTTCCCGATGTTTCGGGCGCGATCGTCGATAAAAAAGCCGCCAACGTGGAAGCCGCCGAAAGCGATTTGCTGCTCGGCGGCGATCTGGGCTGCCTGATGAACGTCGCCGGTAAACTGAAGCGGCGCGGCTCCGGCGTGCGGGTCTTTCACATTGCCGAAGTGCTGGCGAATATGACCGACGCCCCCGCCATTGGGGAGGATGCGACATGACCCTCCCCTCCCAGGGACACGCCCCCCAATGTCACGACTTTCAAAAGGGCGCCAAAAAAGCCCTCGACGACGCGCAATTGCAAGGCTTGCTGAACCGCACGCTGAAAGACGGCTTCCAGCAAAAACGCCTGGCGAGCATGGCGCGCCTGCCCGAGTACGACGATCTGCGCGACCGGGCGCGCGATCTCAAAAACCATGTGCTCGATCATTTGGACGTCTATCTGGAGCGCTTCGAGGCGGAGGTCAAAAAGGCCGGCGGCCACGTACACTGGGCCAAGGACGCGGAGACGGCGCGCGCCATGATCCTCGACATTTGTCTGGCTGCCGACGCCAAGATCGTGTCCAAGGGCAAGTCGATGATTGCCGAAGAAATCGCGCTCAACGACCATCTGGAAGCCAACGGCCTGACGCCGGTGGAAACGGATCTCGGCGAATACATCATCCAGCTGCGCCACGAACTGCCCAGCCATATCATCGCGCCCGCGTTTCACCTGTCGAAAAATCAGGTGGCCGAAACGTTCAAGGACCATCATACGCACTTGGACAAAGACCGCGATTTGAGCGAAGCCACGGTGCTGCTCAGCGAGGCGCGGTCCGAACTGCGCGAAAAGTTTCTCACCGCCGATGTCGGCATCACCGGAGCGAACTTCCTGATTGCCGAAACCGGCACCGCGATGATCGTCACCAACGAAGGCAACGGCGATCTCACCCAGTCCTTGCCGCGCGTGCACATCGCGTTGACCTCCATCGAAAAGGTGGTGCCGACGCTGGACGATGCGACGTTGCTGTTGCGTTTGTTGGCGCGCACCGCCACGGGTCAGGAACAAAGCGTCTACAATACGTTTTTCACCGGACCCAAGCGCGATGGCGATTTGGACGGCCCGGAAGAATTTCATGTGGTGCTGTTGGACAACGGCCGCACGGACCTTCTGGCCAGCGAGTTTCGCGACATCCTACGCTGTATCCGCTGCGGCGCGTGCATCAACCATTGCCCGGTCTACGGCGTGACCAGCGGCCACGCGTACGGTTGGGTCTATCCCGGGCCCATGGGCTCGGTCCTCACGCCGCACTTCGTCGGTATCGAGGAAGCGCATTTGTTGCCCAGCGCCTCGACCTTTTGCGGGCGCTGCGAAGAGGTCTGCCCGGTACGTATTCCCCTGCCCGATCTGTTGCGCCGCTGGCGCATGCGCGGCTTCCAGCGCGGCCATCCCGGCGGCTTGCAGCGGTTCGGCCTGAAGGCCTGGGCGCTGTTGGCGAAGCACCCGGCGCTTTACGCGCCGATCATGCGTCTGGCGGTGGGGGGGCTCAAGGGCTTGGCTGGAAAGCGCGGCGCGTTCAAACGCCTGATCGGTGCGGGCGGCTGGACCAAGGCGCGCGATCTGCCCGCGCCGCAAGGCGGCACGTTCCAGGCGCGCTACCGCAAAGGGGAGCGTTGAGCGATGACCGACCGCCCCGAAATCATGAGCCGCCTGAAGGCGACGCTGGACAAAATCCACAATCCCACGGTGCGGTTTTCGCGTGCCGATCAACGTATTCACGACGCCCGCCCGGCGCTGCTGCCCGAACGCGGACGCTCCGAAGGTCCGGGGCGCACGGTGCTTTTCGTGACCGAAGCCAAAGCTGCCCAGGCCGAGGTCCATCAACTGGCGGCGCTAGACGATGTGGTGCAGGCGGTGGCGGGGCTTTTGCAAGAGGCCGGAATCGACCGTCTGAAAATTGCCCCGGATGAAACCCTGCAGACACTGGATTGGTCGGGCCTGGATGTGGCCTTTGGACGGGGTGAAGGCGATGACCGTGCGGGTCTTTCACTGGCCTATGCGGGTGTGGCGGAAACCGGCACGCTGGTCATGCGCTCATGCCCCGCTTCACCGACAACCTTGAATTTTTTGCCCGATCTGCACATGGTGGTGCTGCGTGAAGAAGACCTAACCGCCAATTACGAAGACGTCTGGGCCAAATTGCGGGCCGCGGCCGAACCGGATCAACCGGTGTTGCCGCGAACCATCAACTGGATCACCGGACCGTCGCGCACGGCGGACATTGAACAGACATTGCTGCTCGGCGCGCACGGGCCGCGCAGATTGGTGATCCTGTTGATCGATGCCCCAGAAACCTAAATCGCCACCGAAAAAAAAGACCGACCTGCCGGACGACGATCTGGCGTTGTGGCAAAAGGTCGCCGAAACGGTGGAACCCTTGGGCCCCGTCGATATCTTGCCGGACATTATGGATGAACCGTTCAGGCCCGCCACCCCCGATGCGCCTGCCGCCCCCGGTTCACCTGTATCCAAAACCAAGCGCCCCGACGCTTGGATATCGTCGTTCAAACGCCCGCCCCCGCCCCCGCCCCCGGTCAATCCGCTTCCCGATTTGCATCACGGCGCGCAACCCGGTCTGGACAAAGCCACGGCGCGACGGCTGAAGCGCGGCCAGGTCCAAATCGAAGGCCGCATCGACCTGCACGGCCTCACCCAGGCGGAAGCGCACCGCGCGCTCAATGCATTCTTGGAAGCGTCCACGGCCGCGGGCAAGCGCGAGGTCTTGGTTATCACCGGCAAGGGCACGCGGCGCGACGGGTCTATCGGCGTCTTGCGCCAAGCGGTGCCGCGCTGGCTCAACGACTATCCGAACCGCGCCCTGGTGGTGGCGTTTTCCCATGCCGCGCCCAAGGACGGTGGCGAAGGCGCGCTGTATGTGCGCCTCAAGAAACGCGGCTGAGGCGCATTGAAGTCCCGTTAACTCTTTGTGGTTAAAATTGGTCTCAGGATCAGGGATCATGACACCATTTGGACAAAAAATGCGCGAATTGCGCAGTGCGAAAGACGTCACGCAAAAACAAATGGCGGAAGCGCTCGGCGTGTCCGGGGCGTACCTGTCGGCCTTGGAGCACGGCAATCGCGGACGACCCGGATCGGGTATGATCATGCAAATATGCGACTATTTCGGCCTGATTTGGGACGACAGCGAAGAGCTGAAACGCTTGGCGCGCGTGTCGCATCCGCGCGTCACCGTGGATACGTCCGGGCTGAGTCCGCGGGCCACGGAACTGGCCAATGAATTGGCCAATTCCATCGGTGATTTGGACGAACAGACCTTGCAGTGGATCCTCGATGAAATCCGTACCCATAAAAACCCGCGGCGGCGTGGTCCGGCGTATTGAGAAAAACAATACACTTTGTTTAGGTTTTCGAGGTATTTTTGCTAAGATTTGCACGGGTGGAGCGTAAAACCTCCATACGTGGGGGCCGAACGGAGTGAGCGGAGACCCATGACAGCAGTGGCCAAGGGCAAGTCCAAAGGTCTGATCGGCAAATTGACCGGGTCGCTTCGCAAGAAAAAAGCGAAGGCCACGGACACAAGCGCCGTTTCGAAAGCCTCACCCTTTGAAAGACAATCTCAATCCACAGAACCGCAAAACTGGTCCACGGGCCGCTTGAACGTGGTGGAAAAATTGTGGGGCATGGGCTTCGTCACCGCGGGCGGTATGGAGCGCATCAAACAACTCGCCCCGTTGCTGCACCTGAACGAGAAAAAGAGCCTGTTGCTGCTGGGTGCAGGTCTGGGCGGCATCTCGGAAACCTTGATCGAGGAAACCGGGGTGTGGATCACCGGCTATGAGCCCGATCCCGAGCTGGCCAAGATGGGCCGCGAAAGCATGCTGCGCGCCGGGCTCAAGCGCAAAGCCCCGATCAACCACCACTCCCTCAAAGAGCTAAAGCTTAAACCCAAATCCTTCGATGCGATGCTGTCGCTGGATACCGTACACTTCGTTGAAAACAAACAGGCCCTATTCACCGCCGTGACCCAAAGCCTGCGCGTCGGTGCGGAAATGATCTTCGTCTGTTTGGTGTTGCCGGACACCAATCCGCCGGGCCCGTTGGTGCAGGCGTGGGCCGGTCAGCAACCGCAGACGCCACACGTCTGGCCCGGCGAAGCGATGCTGGCGATGCTCAATACCCTGGATCTGGATGTTCGTCCGCCCAACGATGTCACGCGCGATTATCGCAATTGCGTGCTCAAGGCCTGGATTAATTTCCTCTCGACCATGAACCGCGCGGAGCTTCAGGACAAAGCCCAAGACGTGGTTGCGGAATGCGCGCGCTGGGCGGCCTTGATCACGGCGCTGGACCGCGGTGCGTTGAAAGTCCTGCGCTTTAGCTGCACGCGTATCGCCGAGCGCCGCAAATCGGTCGAAGAGCTTTTGGAAGAAGCCAAGGCGGCTGAGTCTAAAGGATAAACTTCCGCAAATCCGAATCCTGGGCGAGGACCGAGACGGTTTCGCGCACGGTGGCGTCATCGATGACGATGGTTTCCCCACCGCGGTCGGATGCTTCGAAGCTGATGGTTTCCAGCAGTTTTTCCATCACCGTGTACAAGCGCCGCGCACCGATGTTTTCGACGCTGGAATTGATATTCTCGGCCAGGGTGGCGAGTTCCTCGATGGCGTTGTCGGTGATTTCCAGCGTCACGTCTTCCACCGCCATCAAGGCCGTGTACTGACGGATCAGGCTGCTTTCGGTTTCCTTCAGAATGCGCACCAGATCGTCGCGGGTGAGCGCGTTCAATTCGACGCGGATCGGCAGACGCCCTTGCAGTTCCGGCAACAGGTCCGACGGCTTCGACACATGGAATGCACCGCTGGCTATGAATAAGATGTGGTCCGTTTTCACCGGACCGCGCTTGGTCGACACCGTGGTGCCTTCGATCAACGGCAGCAGGTCGCGCTGCACGCCTTCGCGCGATACGTCGCCGCCCGCGCGTTCCTGGCGAACGGCGATCTTGTCGATTTCGTCCAGGAACACGATGCCGCCGGTTTCGACTTTTTCGATCGCCTCCTTGACCAGGGCTTCTTCATCGACCAGCTTGTCGGCTTCTTCCGCGACCAAGATCACGTAGCTGTCGGCGACGGAAAGCTTTTTGGGTTTTGTCGGCGTGCCGAACGCACCACCGAACATTTCCGACAGGTTGATCATCGACATCTGTCCGCCCGGCATGCCGGGAATGTCGAACGACGGTACGCCGCCGGCTCCCGCATCGCGCACGTCAATCTCGATTTCCTTGTCGTCGAGCTGTCCTTCGCGCAGCATTTTGCGGAACTTCTGGCGCGTGGCGTCGGAGGCGTTGGCGCCGCACAATGCATCGAGCACGCGCTCTTCTGCGGCCAATTCGGCCTTGGCGTGGACCTTTTGCTTGTGCTTTTCGCGCACCATGTAGATGGCGCTTTCCACCAGATCGCGCACGATCTGTTCCACGTCGCGCCCGACGTAACCGACCTCCGTGAACTTGGTGGCTTCGACCTTGATGAACGGTGCGTCGGCCAGTTTGGCGAGGCGACGCGCGATCTCGGTCTTGCCCACACCGGTCGGGCCGATCATCAAAATGTTTTTCGGCACGATTTCCTCGCGCAGATCTTCGGGCACCTGCTGGCGACGCCAG
>Ga0070729_10005093_pt1 | contig 13848 bp, 10 predicted proteins | sample tdDd472_FD_66725 | JGI IMG/M metagenome (GOLD analysis project Ga0070729, IMG submission 66725) | Marine sediment microbial communities from the Atlantic coast under amendment with organic carbon and nitrate - tdDd47.2 | ecosystem: Environmental > Aquatic > Marine > Coastal > Sediment | place...
CGAAGACCGAGCGGGTGCCGGTGCCGGTCCGGTCTCCCCGGTCGGTGCCGTTTTTCAGGATGTGGTCGACGAGGTCGAGATAGGGCCGCATGTCGGGGGTCCGGTCGTGTGATTCTCGGGACCGGATAATAGACCGGGATAGCTGTTATCGGGAGAGCGCCCGCCGGTATTTTTCTCGGGGAACGGCCGGCGGGCCCGATTCGGCGGGCGTCAGTTCAGCACGCCCGGCCAGTTCTTGTCGGCATCCTTGATGTATTTGGCCTTGCCGGCGCTCCACAACTGGCGCACCTGCTTGTTGTAGTTGAGGAACAGGCGGTCGCCCTCGATGGTCCAGGCGGTCGGGTCGCTCTTGGCGGTATAGCCCTGCGACACCGCATAGGCGCAGTAGCCGCCATATTGCGGCGCGTATTTTTCCGGATTGGCCGCGAACAGCTTGCGGTTTTCCTCGCTCGAGAACCGCCACTTGACCCCGGCATAGTCCTCGGTCAGCGAGCTCTTGCCGCGCACCGGCTTCTTCAGCGCGAAATAGGCCACCGGATCGTAGCCGCCGATCGCCACGCCGGACGTCCGGCCGGTAAAGACCTTGGCCTTGCCGGCCTCGGCCGGATCGGGAGCCGAAAGCCCCACGCCGGCGACCACTCCCATCATCAGTCCGACGAATACCCGCCGGTATCTGCGCATGCTCAACCACGACATCGGCTTCGAGCCTCCCGAAGGTTCGCTTTCCCTACATCCCGGAGACATCGTTATCCGGCGGCCGGATCACAACGACCTTCTTCTTCTTTTTTTTCTTCTTGGCATAGGTGACGGCGCTGTCGGCCACGGAAACCGGCGCCGCCTGCGCCTTTCCGACCGAGAACGGGGTCGCGGCGGAACCGGCGACGATCAGCGCGAACGCGGCCATGGAGCCCACGATTTTCATGGTCATATCGACCTCCTGTGTTGCATCCAGCCCGCTCCTGAATGGACCATCGGGGAGCCGGCGCAAACGCAAATCCCCCTCAATTTCCCGTGACAACTCCCGATGGAGCCGACCCCTGATGCGGCGCAAGTGACTTGTGGTGCGCCTCCCGACCGCCTATATATGGAAGTGCCGGCTTGACCGGCTATGGTGATAAATGGCCTGCGTAATAAACCTATCGGACCCGGGGGCGGTACCCGGCGCCTCCACCACAGCACGGACGGACGCGAATGCGGTTCGGATCCGTGTTGCGGCGGGGGCGAAATAGGATCGACGAGGGCGTAAAGGTTGAGCTTTTGCCCGGTATGGTTCCACCGTTATCGGACCACAACGATAGTTGCGAATGACAACTATGCAGAGGCGCGCCTCGCTGCGTAAGCAGTGCGGTAGCTTCAATCAAGCCCTAGCCGGTATGCTCGGTTAGGCGGGGTTCCGGGAGCACCTGGCAACAGAAGCTCCCACTTATCATTTGCCACACTCATCGCGTCCGTTATTCTCAGCCGAACCGAATCCGTTACGTGAACCCGGGAAAGTCATGGCCGAGGACCTGATCAGATACGACGTGCTCGTGCAGGAAGCCCTGCGCGGGGTGGTCCGCAAAGTGGTCATGGAAGCGGCGAAGGTCGGCCTTCCCGGCGAGCACCATTTCTTCATCGCCTTCGACACCAAGGCGCCCGGGGTGCGGATCTCGCAGCGGTTGAAGGAAAAATATCCCGAGGAGATGACGATCGTCCTGCAGCATCAGTTCTGGGAACTGGTGGTGCACGAGAACACGTTCGAGGTCGGCCTCTCCTTCGACGGGATTCCCGAAAAGCTGTTCGTCCCCTTCACCGCGGTGAAGGGCTTTTTCGATCCCGCGGTGCAGTTCGGCCTGCAATTCGAGCCGGAGGAGCCCGACGAGCGCGGCTCGGGCGTGCCGGTCTTGCCGCTCGATGGAACCTCCGCCAACAACGAGGCCGAAATCCTCGACGCCGGCATCGAACCGGCCGCTGCCGAACCCGGCGGCGACGCGGGCGACGCGACCCATCCCGCCAGCGCGGACGCCGAAGCCGAGACGGAAGAGGCCGAGCCGGGCGCCGACGTGGTCAGTCTCGACTCCTTCCGCAAGAAGACCTGAGCCCTCGACGGAAGGCGCTCCATATGGCCGGCAATGTCGTCAATCTCCGCCAGGCGCGCAAGCGCAAGCGGCGCGCAGACAAGGACGCCAAGGCCGACGAGGCCCGCCGCCTGCACGGCCTGAGCAAAGCCGAAAAGACCGCCTTGCGCTCCGAAAAGGACAAGTCCGTCCGGCATCTCGACGGCCACCGCCTGGGCGGTCCGACCGAAGGGCCGGAGGACGGCACCGCGGCCGAGTGACGGCGATCAGGCTGGAAATTGCTCCGAATGGAAAAACGGTCCTTCAGCCTCTCGGGCCACCGCACGTCCGTCGCGCTCGAACCGGAATTCTGGCTGGCCCTCGAAGAGATCGCCAGCACCCGCGGCCGGACCCTGAGCGGTCTCGTCACCGAGATCGACAGTACCCGCGAGACCGGCAATCTCGCCTCGGCGATCCGCCTGGCGATCCTCGCCCACTACCGCGCGAAATCTTCGGATTCTATCGATCCAGCGTGATCCGGGATTTCGGTCGGCCGACCGGATCGCGGACGACCGGCGCGGTCGTCCGGCTCGGCGTGGTGACGGCGCCACCGCGATTGCCGGAGCCGACCAGATCGAGCGGCGCTCCCTTGCGTCGGCCGCCGGTCCTGGTTTCTCCGGGCTTGCTGTCGCCCGTCTTGCTGTCATCGGTCGACGGCGCCGTGCCGCCGTCGTCCGTCGCTGTCCCGCCAGCGCTTCCGGTTCCTGTCCCGCCATCGCCGGTTTCGCCGGTGTCTGTTCCGCCCGAATCCGTCTCGCCAGCCTTTCCGTCATCCGTGCGGCCGGATTCGAGGCCCGACTTGATTTCCCGGGCCAGCGCCGAACGCCGCTTGCCGGTTTCTCCGTCGCTCGCGCCGGTGGCCCCGGATGCGCTTGAGGTCGTGTCTGATTTCTCGCCGGACGCCGTGCCGGATGACTCGCCAGTAGCAGTGCCGGACGCCGTCTCCGACGTCCCGCCCGACGATGTCCCGCCCGACGATGTCCCGCCCGACGATGTCCCGGTTGACGATGTTTCAGCCGACGACGGTCCACCCACCCCGGTGCTCGCCGTTCCGGTATCGCCGGACGTCTTCCCTCCGGTCCCGTCCGCGCCCGTGGCCGAGGTCTCGACGCCGCCGTCCGCCGGCGCGGCTTTCGTCGTCTCCGTTCCGGTGCCGCTCTCCGCCTCGCCGATCGCCGTTTTCTTCGTCTCACCTCCGGAGGCCGCGCCCGCGTCCCCGCCGCCCGCCGCGTCGCCGCCAGCCGTATCGCCGCCGCCGGCCTTGCCGTCCGTCGCCGAACCGCCATCGGTCCTGTCGTCGCTCTTGCCGCTCCCCGCATCCTTTTCCGGCGCCGTTCGAACCGGGATTTCGCTACGCCGGCCCGGCCGTGTCGGACGGGTTTCCTCCTCGAGCCGGGAGCGGATCTCGCGCGACTTGGCGATGGCGTCGGCGCCGCGCCGCGCCAGCCGGATATTGCGCACGAAGCGCTCGCGCTCGAGGATGTCGGCCTGCATGATCTCGATCTCGCGGACCTTCAGTTCGAAGGCGCGCAGGGTCAGGTAGGCGGTCAGCGGCGCGATGTCGATGCGTCGGTGCGGATCGCCGATCGGACCCTCGAACACCAGCCCGACCTGCGGTTCCGCGCCGGTCACCCGGTTCTCGCCGGGATCGATCTTCATGGTCCAGTCGCTCTTCAGCCGATTGCGTTCGAGGTCGAACGCCGCCGCGACGAACATCGTGGCGCTGTCGCCCTCGAACGACACGTTGCGGGTTCTCACCGTGCCGCCGGCAAGCGCCAGAACGCCCGATCCCTGGCTGAAATTCATCACGCCGCTGTCGAGATGGCCCTCGAAGGCGGTGCGGATCTTGTCGGGCTTGAGTTCGAGCCCGGCGTCCATCGCCCGGATCACCGAATTGAAGGCCTGCGGATTGACGTAGCGGATCTGGCCGTTGCGGACGTCGAACGCGCCGGACCCGGACAGCCCGCCGACGATCGCCGAGATCGACCGTCCGGTGCCTTCGAAATTGAGCGTCAGGTCGATCGCGCCCGTCGCCACCGGCCGCCCTTCCCGGGTCCAGGCGAGGTCCTCGATCGACGCGCCGACCAGCTTGATGTCGCCATTGGCGACCGCCGAGCCGCCGCTGCGCCTGAGCCGCACATGACCTTCCACCGAGCCGCCGACGGCCTCGGCCTTGAGATTGTCGATGGATAGCTCGTTCGGCCGCAGCCGGAAATCGAAAACCGCACGGCGGACGCCCGCGCCGAGCGGCAGGTTGACCGTATCGGCGGCGATTTTCACATCGGCGGAAATCCCCCCGACCAAGGGCGGTCCGAAGCTGGCGGTCGGCCACATGCCCCCGGTTCCCGAGGCGCCTTCGGACCAGGCGCCGGAACCGAGAATGAGTTCGCTGAGCAGGCCGATGTCGATCGTCTTCGTCGTCAGTTCGCCCGCGACGTTCGGCACGTCGCGATCGAGGTCCAGCGTCAGGTCGCCGACGACGTCCTCGCCGACCAGTTTTCCGGTAATGGTCGTGAAGTCGAAGCGCTTGCCCTCGGCCGAGACCTTCGAGGTGAATTTTACCGGCACCTTGCCTGTCAGGATCGGAAGCACCTCGCCGGCCAGGAGCGCCACACGGGAGACGTCATCCGTTTCGAGATCCACCCGGCCGTCGAACCGCGCCGGCCGGGTGACCGGCAGCGAGACGTCGCCCGCGGCCTTGACGACCAGGCCCTCGATATCGGCGCTCGCGGTCACCTTGAGGACATCGGCGACCCGGCCGTCGAAGGCGAGCGCGACCGAGCCGGCGCGCGCATCCCCGAGCGGCACCGCCGGAATCCCCAATTGCCGGATCAGCGTGACGCCGTTGGCGTTGTCGAGCCGGGTGCGGAAGGCGAGCGAGCCCTCCCGCCAGGTCTCGGGCGATCCGCCGAAGGCCGCGGCGAGGTCGATCGCGGTTCCGCCGGCGTCGCCCTTGACCCGGAAGCCCGCATCGGTCTCGCCGTCGAGCCCGCGCGCCTCGAACGTCGCCGTCAGCCTGACCGGGCCCAGCGAGGCCTCGGCCCTGGCGAAACGGGCGATGATGGGGGAGTTGGGCCAGACGGCGGACAACAGCCGGATCAGTTCGTCCGGATCGTCCGCCTCGAGCGAACCGGTGAGCTTGCCGTCCGGCGCCTCGAGCACGTTGCTGACCTTGCCGCTGGCCGCGATTCTGACGCCGGCCAGCCGGGAGACGTTGAGCTTTCCGATAGTGAGATTGCCATCCCGGTAGACCGTCTCCACGTCCACCTGGCTGGCCGAGAGCCCCTTGTAGCGGACCGCGTCGGCCTTCAGCGTCACGCCGATCACCGGCGGCCCGCGCCCGATATGGGTCTCGTCGACGACCTCGCGCCCGGCGATCATTTCCTCGGTGCCCATGATCCAGGCCATGGCGAGCATCTGGTCGAGATCCAGCGTGTCGGCCCTCAGCGCGGCGGTGAAGCGGGTACTCTCGCGTCCCGTGGGCGGTCGCCAGTCGACCTCGCCGGCGATCCGCGCGCCGGCGCTGTCGATAGTGGTCTCGGTGAGCTTGAAGCCGCTGCGGTCGGCGACGAGGTTGGTGTCGACCTTGAATGGATTGACCCGGAGCGGCGGCAGGTCGTCGCCCCTCCGCCACCAGCCGGCGAAATCGGCCGGCAGGCGCGAATCGAGCACCACGTGCCCGTCGAAGCGTAAATCCTCGCCGGCGGTGAAGGTTCCGCTCGCCGACAGCCGCGTGTCGCCCGGCAGCAGGGCATCGAGCGAGCGCAACTCCCAGGCTCCCTTTTCGGGATAGGCCGAGAGCTTCATGTCGCGGATCAGCCCGTCGCCGACCAGGATGACGGGAAAGTCGAGCTCGACGTTGCCGCGGATCGCCGGCACCGGAACGATGGTCAGCCAGTCGACCATCTCGAGGAAGGCGCGGCGGATATCGGCCGGGTTCTCCGGTCCCTTGCCGATGATCCGGTCGAGATTGATCTGCTTGGTTCTGAACAATGCCTCGAACCGCGGATCGTCGCCGAACCACAGCGTCGCATAGCCGGAAAAGCTGTAGGGCTTGTCTTCCGGTCCGTGGGTGATGTTGAGACCGCTCAGCTTGAGTCCGTCAGCGGTGGCGTTGAAGTCGCCCTCCGCCTTCCATGGCAGGTTGCCCTCTTCCTCGGGCAGTTCCGTGTCGGACGGAAGCTCTTCGCCGAACAGCCGCGTCAGCGAGAACTTGCCGGAATAGTCCGGCACTCCGTTCTTGTTGGCCATGTGGCCGTCGAAGGCGATCGCGACCGGGAAGTTCGCCGGCAGCACCTGCGCCTTGATCCGCAACGTGTTGTTCGCCAGCCATCGTCCGGTGGCTAGCTTTACGCTGTAGGGCGAGCCTTCGACGAGCATCCCGCCTTCGAGCTTGAACGGCCCGAGCAGCGAGCTGGCGTCGACCAGCAGGTTCACCGACTTGCCCACATAGGAGCGGCCGGTGCGGCCGTCGGCGATGGTGACCGTGCCATCGGTGATCTCTACGTCGTTGAGCTCGATGGCATCCGGCTTGACCGCCAGCGCCGCCTGCGACGGTCCGGTGCCCTGCATCCAGTCGAGCTTGCCCGCGTTGTCGAGCGACAGCCGCACATTCGGCTTCTCCAGCTTCATGTCGATGACCTGGATCTCGCCCTTGAGCAGCGGCGTCAATTCGATATGGACGGAGAATTTCTCCACCGTCATCAGCGGATTGTCTTCGGGGCCGACGCGCACGTCGGTGAAGGTCAGCATCGGCGTGGGCAGGATGCTGGCGTCCGCTTTGCCCAGCACCCTCACCTTGTGGCCGAGCATCCGCTCCGCATATTGCTCGAAATTCGCCCGATACGCCGTCCAGTCGATCAGGTACGGGCCGACAAGCGCGGCCACCAGGGCCACGATGATCGCCCCCCCGATCGTGATGTAGAGCGCATTCAGGTTCATTCTTCGCACCCGATTCCGGACTGTCGTCCGGTATTAAGGAGTCATGATGGCAGGAAGATCTTGCCCGGATTCATGATGTTGTCGGGATCGATCGCCCGCTTGATCGCCTGCATGACGGCGATGCCCGGGCCGTGTTCCTGGTTCATATACATCATCTTGCCCTGGCCGACGCCGTGCTCGCCGGTGCAGGTTCCCTCCATGTCGATGGCCCGCCGGTTCAGCCGCTCCATGAACACCTCGATCCGCTGCAATTCCTCCGCGTCGTCCATGTCGGCCATGATCGAGACGTGGAAATTGCCGTCGCCCACATGGCCGACGATAGGCGCGACGAGGCGGAATTCCTCGATGTCCTTCTTGGTTTCGAGCACGCATTCGGCGAGCCGCGAGATCGGCACGCAGACATCGGTCGCCACCCCGCGCGCACCGGGCCTCAGCCCCATCACCGCGAAATAGGCGTCGTGCCGCGCCTGCCACAGCTTCGTCCGGGCCTCCGGCTTGGTCTCCCAGCGGAAGGTGCCGGAATTGTTGTTCGAGGCGATCTCGGCGAACAGTTCCGACTGCTCCTTGACGCCGGCTTCCGAGCCGTGGAACTCGAGGAACAGGTTCGGCATCTCCTCGAGGCCGAGATCCGAATAATCGTTGCAGGCCTTGACCTGCAATTCGTCGAGCAACTCGATCCGTGCCACCGGAATGCCGCACTGGATGGTCTCGATCACCGCATTGCAGGCGTCGGCGAGCGTCGGGAACGGGCAGACGCCGCCGGCGATCGCCTCGGGAATGCCCTGCAGTCTGAGCGTGATCTCGGTGATCACCCCGAGCGTGCCCTCCGAGCCGACCATCAGCCGGGTGAGATCGTAGCCGGCGCTCGACTTCTTCGCCCTTGACGCGGTGCGGACCACGTCGCCGTTCGGCATCACCACCGTCAGCGACAGGACGTTGTCCTTCATTGTGCCGTAGCGCACCGCGTTGGTGCCCGAGGCCCTTGTCGCGGCCATGCCGCCGATCGAGGCGTCGGCGCCCGGATCGATGGGGAAGAACAGGCCGGTGTCGCGCAGATATTCGTTGAGCGCCTTGCGGGTGACGCCGGGCTGCACCACGCAGTCGAGGTCCTCGGCATGCACGGCCAGCACCTGGTTCATCTGGCTGACGTCGATGGAGACGCCGCCCACCGGCGCGTTGAGATGGCCTTCCAGCGAGGTGCCGGTGCCGAACGGGATGATCGGCACCTTGTGCTCGGAGCAGATCTTGACGATCTCCACCACCTCGTCGGTCGATTGCGCGAACACCACCGCGTCGGGCGGCTGGTTGGGCAGCCAGGTGGTGGTGTGGCCGTGCTGCTCCCTGACCGCCTGCGAGCGCACCAGCCGCTCGCCGAACCGCTGGTGCAGGATGTCGACCGCGGTGGCGATGCCCGCCTCGTTGTGCTCGAGGTTCAGGACGGGAATCTTCAGGCCCATGGAAAGTCTCCGGTTTCGGCGCGAGGTGGCCGCTTGTCTTGGGGAAAAATTGCAATGTCATTCAAAAGGTATCAAAACTGTCTTCAAACGCCAAAGCATTCCGGTCCGAATCCCCGGGAGACCCTTATGAACCGCCCTGAGGCCCCCGAGACTGCGCTGCTCAGATCGCGCGAACTGAGGGTTCTGCCCGAATGGATCGATTATAACGGCCATCTCAACATGGCCTTCTACAACGTCCTGTTCGACCGCGGCGTCGACGACGCCTTCGTCCATTTCGGGCTCGGCCCGAACTATCTTCAAGCCAACCAGGCCTCGTTCTTCACCGCCGAAGTGCATGTCTGCTACCTGCGCGAACTGGCCGAGGGCGACGCGGTCTTCTCCACCTTCCACCTGCTCGATTTCGACGACAAGCGGGCGCATTTCTTCCAGAGCCTCTACCACGCCGGCGAAGGCTGGCTCTCCGCCACCTCCGAGCAGATGTCGCTGCATGTGGACATGGCGGCCAAGAAGGTGGCGCCATGGCACCCGGACGTGCGCGAGAAGCTCGCCGCCGTCCACGCCGCCCAATCCTCCCTCCCCTGGCCCGAACGCGCCGGTCGTTCCATCGGCATCCGGCGGAAATAGAGGGCGGAGCGGTCGCGGCCGATGCTGGATTTCGCCAGAAACCTGCCCGCCGCGTTTCGAAGCTGGGTCGCGCCCAATCTGAGCTGGTTCCGGGCGAACCGGCAGCCGACCCTGTGGCTGCTCGCGATCGCGATCGGCGTCGGCGTCTCCGCCGCCGCGATCCTGTTCCGCCTCGGCATCGGCCTGGTCCAGCTTCCCTGGCTCCACACCATGTCCGAGCGGGTCGCCTCCGCCGCCGCCGCCCAGCCCTGGTGGGTGATCCTGCTGGCGCCGGCCGCCGGCGGCCTTCTGGTCGGCTGGTTCCTGCATAGGGTCCAGCCCGGCCGTCGCACCCAGGCGGTCGCCGACGTGATCGAGGCTCGCGCAATGGCCGGCCGCGGCCTCGATTTCTGGCCCGGCATCGGCAGCGCGTTCGCCACCGCCGTGTCGCTGGGGTCCGGCGCCAGCGCCGGCCGCGAGGGGCCGGTGGTGCATCTGGGCGCCACCATCGCCACCTCGCTCTGCCGCCTGTTCCGCCTGCCCGTCGCCGCCCGCAAGGTGATGCTCGCCTGCGGCGTCGCCGCCGCCGTTTCCGCCTCGTTCAACGCCCCCATCGCCGGCGTGCTGTTCGCCCACGAGGTGATCCTCGGCCACTATGCGATGTCGGCCTTCGTGCCGATCGTCATCTCATCGGCCGTCGGCACGGCGCTGTTCCGCCAGGTGATCGGCGACGTCGCCGCCTTCACCGTGCCCCTCTACCAGATGACCTCCTATTGGGAGATCCCCGCCTTCGCCTTGCTCGGCCTCGCCTGTGCCGCGGTGGCGATCCTGTTCCAGTTCGCCCTGATCGGCACCGACTACGTCGCCCGCGGCATCCGCATGCCGCTATGGCTGCGGCCGGTCGTCGGCGGCCTGATGGTCGGCGGCATCGGCATCGCCTTCCCCGAGGTGCTCGGCGTCGGCTATGAGGCCACCGACCGGGCGCTGAAGCACGATCTCGCCCTGTGGCTGATGTTCGCGCTGCTGTTCGCCAAGACCGCCGCGACGGCGATCACGCTCGCCTCCCGCTTCGGCGGCGGCATCTTCTCGCCATCGCTCTATCTCGGCGCCATGGCCGGCGGCGCCTACGGCATTATCGCCGCCTCGGTGTTCCCCGAGCTCGCCTCCTCGAACGGCCTCTACGCCATCCTCGGCATGGGCGCGGTCGCCGCCGCCGTGCTCGGCGCGCCGATCTCCACCACCATGATCGTGTTCGAGCTGACCGGCGGCTACGCGCTGTCGATCGCGCTGCTGCTCGCCGTCTCCATCGCCACCGGCCTGACCCAGGCGGTGCACGGCCGCTCCTTCTTCCAGTGGCAGCTCGAGATGCGCGGCACCTTCCTGCACGAGGGCCCGCACAATTACCTGGTCAAGAGCGTACTGGTCGAAAAATTCATGACGCTCTTGTCCGAGGACGAGGAGGTCGCGCCGCTCGATGCGGAAACCGACACGGTTCTGCGTCCCGGCCAGACGCTGGAACAGGCGCTCAAGGCGTTCGACGACACCGGCCGTTCGCGCCTGCCGGTGGTCGAGGGCGAGACCGAGCTGATCCAGATCGGCTGGGCCGACCACGTCCGCGCGCTGCGCTACTTCAATTCGGCGCTGATCGACGCCAGCGTCGAGGAGCACAAGTAGGGCCGAAACCGGGCGAATTCCCCACGAGCAATCCGCGGATTTGTTGCTATATTGTTCTTCAGACGCGCGAATCAGTAAGGAACACGAGTTGATGGCGGATCCCGCACCCAAGCAGGTACCGCCCGGTCCGGATGTCCGGTCGGGAGGCATCGCCGCGCGGGCCATGGCGGCGCGCGCCAATGCGGGATATCTCGAAGGGCTCAACCCGGAACAGCGGCAGGCGGTCGAGGCGCTCGACGGGCCGGTGCTGGTGCTGGCGGGCGCGGGAACCGGCAAGACAAGGGTGCTGACCACGCGCATCGCCCATATCCTCGCCTCCGGCCGGGCGCGGCCGGGGCAGATCCTCGCCGTCACCTTCACCAACAAGGCCGCCCGCGAGATGAAGGAGCGGATCGGCACCCTGATCGGCGGCACCGTCGAGGGCATGGCCTGGCTCGGCACCTTCCATTCCATCGGCGTCAGGATCCTGCGCCGCCACGCCGAACTGGTCGGGCTGAAGAGCAATTTCACCATTCTCGACACCGACGACCAGATCCGCCTGATCAAGCAGATCATCCAGGCCGAGAATATCGACGAGAAGCGCTGGCCGGCCCGTCAGTTCGCCGGCGCCATCGATGGCTGGAAGAATCGCGGCCTGACACCGGGCGACGTCCCCGAGGGGGAGGGCCGCGCCTTTGCCAACGGCAAGGGAAAAGAACTCTACAAGACCTATCAGGCGCGTCTAAAGACCCTGAACGCGGTCGATTTCGGCGACCTTCTGATCGAATGCATCCGCCTGTTCCGCGAGAACCACGACGTGCTCGCCGATTTCCAGTCGCGCTTCCGCTACATGCTGGTCGACGAGTATCAGGACACCAACGTCGCGCAGTATCTGTGGCTCCGGCTTCTGGCCCAGGGCAACGCCAATGTCTGCTGCGTCGGCGACGACGACCAGTCGATCTACGGCTGGCGCGGCGCCGATGTCGACAACATCCTGCGCTTCGAGCACGACTTTCCCGGCGCCACCGTCATCCGGCTGGAACGCAACTACCGTTCCACCGAGCACATTCTCGGCGCCGCCTCCAACCTGATCGCCTTCAACGAGGGCCGGCTCGGCAAGACCCTGTTCACCGACTATGACGGCGACCCGGACGCCGAGCTGGTCACCGTCGCCTCGGCCTGGGATTCCGAGGAAGAAGCCCGCGCCATCGGCGACGAGATCGAGGCGCTCCAGGCCAAGGGCGAAAATCTCGACCAGATCGCCATTCTGGTGCGCGCCTCGTTCCAGATGCGCGAGTTCGAGGATCGCTTCGTCACCCTCGGCCTGCACTACCGGGTAATCGGCGGCCCGCGCTTTTACGAACGCATGGAGATCCGCGACGCGCTGGCCTATTTCCGCGCCGTGATGCAGCCGGCCGACGACCTCGCCTTCGACCGCATCGTCAACACGCCGAAGCGGGGCCTGGGCAACGCCACCCTGCAACTGGTCCATGCCCATGCCCGCGACAAGCAGATCCCGCTGATGGCGGCGGCGGCCGAACTGGTCGGAACGGAAGAGATCCGCCCCAAGGCGCGCACGGCGCTGAAGAACCTGCTCGACCTGATGGAGCGCTGGCGCGAGGAGGAACGGACCCTGTCGCACACCGAGCTCGCCGAGATCATCCTCGACGAGTCCGGCTATACCGAGATGTGGCAGAACGACCGCTCCCCGGACGCGCCGGGCCGGCTCGAGAACCTCAAGGAACTGGTCCGCTCGATGGAGGAATTCGAGTCGATGCAGGGCTTCCTCGAGCATATCTCGCTGGTGATGGACGCGGATTCGGGCAACGACCAGCCGGCGGTCAGCCTGATGACGCTGCATTCCTCGAAAGGGCTCGAATTCGACACCGTGTTCCTGCCCGGCTGGGAGGAAGGGTTGTTCCCGCACCAGCGGGCGCTCGACGAGGGCGGCCGCTCGGGCCTCGAGGAAGAACGGCGGCTCGCCTATGTGGGCATCACAAGGGCGCGCAAGCGGGCGAAGATCTGGTTCACCTCGAACCGCCGCATTCACGGCATGTGGCAATCTTCGATGCCCTCGCGCTTCCTCGACGAGCTGCCGGAGGCGCATGTCGAGGTGATCGAGGCCGGATCGAGCTATGGCGGCTATTCGGCGGCCGGGTTCGGCGATTACGGCGCCAGCCGCTTCGACCGCGCCCAGCCCTTCGACCGCACCAGTTACGAAACGCCGGGCTGGCAGCGGGCGCAGCGCAATCGCGGACGCGGCGCGGGCGGCGCCGGCGGCCGCGGTCCGACGACCATCGAGGGCGAACTGGTGGCCAAGAGCGTCATCGGCGGCGACAGCGCCTATTCGGAGGGCGACCGCGTGTTCCACATCAAGTTCGGCTACGGCCACGTGGTCGGCATCGACGGCAACAAGCTGACCATCGATTTCGACAAGGCGGGCCGCAAGCGGGTGCTCGATTCCTTCGTCGAGACCCATTGATCCCGCCAAAGCTCCTTGACTCCGCTCCCATGACCATACGTGTCGAACTAACCGCCGACGGCCGCACCTCGCTCGCCTGGACCGACCGGCTGGCGGAAGCCTTCGAGGAAGGCGGCAATCCGGTCTCCTGCTACGAGATCGACGAGGCCGCCGACCGCTGGGTGGTGGAAATCCTGATCTTCGAGGGCGAGCCGTCTGCGGCCGCGAAATTGGTCGCCGAAACCCTCGGGGTCGACCCGGCCAACGTCACCGCCGCGCCGCTGCCGGATCTCGACTGGGTGGCGGAAAGCCTCAAGGGCCTGAAGCCGGTCCGCGCCGGGCGGTTCCTCGTGCATGGCCGCCACGACCGGGCAAGCGTCCGCGCCTCGGACCTCGCCATCGAGATCGAGGCCAACCAGGCCTTCGGCACCGGCCATCACGGTACCACGGCCGGCTGCCTCGAAATCCTCTCGGAACTGGCGAAGGGACGGACCTGCCGCAACGCCCTCGATCTCGGCTGCGGCTCCGGCGTGCTGGCGATCGGGATGGCGCGGCTGTTCCCTGCCCGTGTCCTTGCCACCGACATCGATCCGGTGGCAGTGCGGATCGCGGGCGAAAACTGCCGGCTGAACGGCGT
>Ga0070729_10005096_pt1 | contig 13845 bp, 8 predicted proteins | sample tdDd472_FD_66725 | JGI IMG/M metagenome (GOLD analysis project Ga0070729, IMG submission 66725) | Marine sediment microbial communities from the Atlantic coast under amendment with organic carbon and nitrate - tdDd47.2 | ecosystem: Environmental > Aquatic > Marine > Coastal > Sediment | place...
CCTGCTTGTTCAAAAATCTCTTTAAAATAGTGATATAACTCCTCTTTTTCGATGTGAATAAGCCCAAATCCTCTAATCCCAGGTGTATCAATGATATAACCACCAAAACTCAAGGGATGCATCTCGGCAAATGTTGTAGTATGCTTACCTGATTGATGAATAGCTGAAATTTCAGCTGTCTTAAGATTTAAGTCAGGCTCAATACGATTGATAAGGGTTGATTTACCTACCCCTGAATGACCGCTCAATACACTTATTTTATCTTTTAATAAGTCTGCAATCTCATCAAGATTCTCTTGTTTTTTAGCTGAAACTGCAATAGTCTGATATCCAATCTCCTCATACAACTCACGCCATTCCTCAAGGATATTAAAATGTTCATCATCATACCTGTCTGTTTTATTAAAAACAAGAGTCACTGGAATACCATAAGCTTCTGATGCAGCAATAAACCGATCAACAAAAACGCGAGAAGTCATTGGATAATTGATCGTCACAATTAAAACAGCCTGATCTACATTTGCAGCAATAATATGCGACTGTTTAGATAAGTTGGTCGCTTTTCGAATAATATAATTCTTTCGTTCTTTAATTTCAGAAATAGCACCTTCCCCCATCCCATCATCATCAAACACAACACGATCGCCAACACTTACTGGATTAGTGCTTTTAATGCCTTTTAGTCTAATTTTGCCCCTAATGCGACAAATCACTGTTATTCCGTCGTCAGACAATACAGTATATCGACTACCAGTAGACTTAATTACTAATCCTGCTTTTTTCTCCATTCAAAACATTTTTCTCAAAAATAAATGAATGATTTTAAAATTACCTATTATGCTAACAATTCTTTTTCGTTAGTTTCATAATTCTTCATACATTTTTACGATTTATTCCATATTTGTAAAATATAGTTGTGAAAGGTTTATTTTTTTACACGAACAGCTCTTTTTCATTTAGTAACGATCATGTTATATGCATCTGTTTTATCTATTTTTGTAAAGAAGCTTCGTCTTCATAAGTAAACATACACATCCAGTTGGGAAATTAAGTGAACGAAAACAAATTACAACAACTAGAAGCAGAAAACATACGCTTAAAGCGTATCATGAAACGCATGTATCAAGGCGTATTGGGCACTCCATCTAACTCACCCAACGATGGTAAAACAGTTTCAAAAAGCTATTTCCCACTTTACATTTCTACTTTATTAGAAGCAGAACAGCCTTTCAGCAACCGAATTAACAACACCCTTGCTGCCATTGGAGATTTTATTGATGTCAGTCGCATCTATATTTTCGAAAACAATAACATTGACAATAACATATTATCAAACACCTTTGAATGGTGCAATGATGGCGTTAATCCCGAGATAGACAACTTACAAAATCTCTCATACGCGCAATATCCGGAATGGCGTCGCATGCTTATTGATGATGGATTTATTAAAGCATCAAACATTAAACAGCAATTACCAAATGAAGTACATGAGTGCCTAAATGCTCAAAACATTAAAGCTATCTTGGTCTATCCTTTGTGGGTTAAGGATGAATTCTTTGGATTTATAGGCTTTGATGAGTGTAGTTTTAATCGTGAGTGGTTACCTCATGAAACTGACTTTTTACAAATGGTTGCTCATCTTATCTCCAATTCCTTTGAAAAGGAAAAGAACCATGCTCAATTAAATAAGCATGTTGAAATTCAACAATTAATATTAGACATATCTCATACACTTAATTCTGATAATAATTTTGATGCGCAACTCAATAAAGCTCTACATCAACTCATTAACCACTTCAACAACGAACACACTTTTTTATACGAGAATATAAATAACAACACCCAATGTAAGAATATATTTGAGCACAGCCCTAAAAACAATTCAGACATCACGTTTAGTAACAATACTGTTCTTACGTACAATATTGACTTAAAAGGGTGGCTTGAGAGCTTTGAGAAAGATGGAATTTATAATTCTAGAACATATTATGAATCAAACTCAGAAGCCGACCAAGAGATATGCTCAATAATTGCAATTCCTATTCGATCAGAAAATCAATTTTGGGGATTTATCGGATTTAAAAACTGCAGCCCGGATTACAATTGGAATATTAGTCATAAAAAAGCGCTTTTTACTATTGCTGACATGCTGAGCAATAGTTACCAGCGAAGAATAGCCAACACTAAACTAAGGCAAAGTCATGCCGAAATCCTCAAAATTAATAAGGATCTTTCTGGGAAAGAGCAATTTCTAAACAACATTTTGGCTTCTGCTCCTGTTGGAATCTTACTTATTCGCAACCGCAAGATTGAGTATATAAACAACGCAACGATGGCCCATTCAGGATATTCGAGAGATGAGCTTATTGGGCGATCTTTAGCCGATCTTTATTTCGATGGTAAACAAAACCTTACTATCATCAATAACTTTTATCATGAAATTGATAAAAATGGTGTAGCCAGTATGGACTCGCATATGAAGAGCAAAGATGGTAGTGAAATGATTCTACGAGTTCTAGGCACTCCAGCAGCAAACACTTCAGATGACAATAGCTACTTGTTAATAGCTGAAGACATCACGCAAATTAAAAAAACAGAGACTAATCTGCGTGAAAGCGAAGAGCGTAACCGGAAGTTGATAGAAGCAACTATTGATGGTATTTTTATTGTAAAAAGTAACATGCAAGTTGCATATGCAAATACATCAGCATGCAACATGCTTGTATACTCTAAGAAGGAAATTTTAGACCTAAAGGTTAATAATATATTTCCTACAAACGATCACACGATCCGATTTTCTGAGATTGTTTACAAGATAGAAAGTGGAAATGATTTCATAGGCGATACTCAACTAATTGATAAAAATAACGAATTAATACATGCAGAAATATACGCCACAACACTTAAACTTGAAGGCGAAGTGCACTACTTTTTTTCGATACACAACATCACCAAACGAAAAAACAATGAAGTATCATTAATTAATAGTGAACGAAAATTTAGAGCACTAACTGAAAATTCTCCAGATCATATTGTCCGAATTGATAATCATGGCATTATTACATACTGCAACACTTCCTTTTTAAATGAATTTGAACTTACTGAAAAGGATTGTTCAGGTAGAATACTTACAAATATTAACGAGTTACCGAAGGAACTAACCAGCGGCCTTGCTTCAGGAATCAAAGAAGTGATGTCATCGGCCAGTGCAACAAATATTGAGTTAGAATTTCGATATAAAGATAAAATTCTGGCTTTTGACTGGACTATAACTCCTGAAACTGATAATAATCTTAAACTCTCATCTACACTAATAATTGGCCGCAATTTTACGCAGAAGAAAATAGCTGAGCAGGAATTAGTAGTTGCAAAAGAAAAAGCCATTGGAGCTGACAAACTTAAATCTGCGTTCTTGGCCAATATGAGTCATGAGATACGAACACCTTTAAATGCAATTGTAGGCTTTACCAATCTGCTTAAAGAAGAGAACATAACAGAATCGGAGAAAATAGAATATATTGACATAATAAATAAAAGCTCTGAAAATTTAATGGAGCTAATAAATGACATTGTTGATTTAGCCAAAATTGAAAGTGGCGAACTAAATTTAACACTGGAAAGTTGCAATGTTATTCAGTTACTTAAAGAACTGCATCTATTATTTGAGAAACGTATGGCTATCGACCAAAAGACTCACCTTAAGTTCTACCTCAACCTACCGGATGATAATAATACTCTTAATATCGATTGTGATCATCGCCGATTACGGCAGATATTTATTAACCTATTGGGCAATGCCTTTAAATTCACTCAAAAAGGCTTTATTGAGTTTGGCTATACTAAAGAAGAAAATAACATACGATTTTATGTTCGAGATACCGGCATAGGCATAAATCCCGACAAACAATCAGTTATATTTGAACCATTCCGTCAGGCCGATGAAAGCACCTCAAAAAACTATGGAGGCACAGGCCTTGGACTTTCAATATGCAAACGATTAGTAGCCGTACACAGTGGAAATATTGGCTTAATATCTGAACCTGCAACAGGATCGGAATTTTACTTTACAATACCATTAAATAAACCAAAAACAAATGGTATCAAATCAAGCAATATAAAAACAAAAGCCATTGAACAAACCAAGGTAATTATGCCAGCCAATTATACCTGGACAAATAAAATGATGCTACTAATTGATGCAACTAGTAGCGCACAACTTCAAATGCGCAAAGTACTTGAACGAACAAAAATTACTCTAATGTCGGCTCGCACACAAAACTCGGCTCGTGAATTACTTTTAAAGCGTAATGATATTCACATTGTATTAATAGATCTGGAAATGCCTGGACTTGAATTAAGTAATTTTATTCCGAGTATTCGCCAAATGGGTATTTACGTTCCTTTTGTTGGACAAACAAGTCAAAAATTAAGCCAGGAAGCCAAGAATAAATATTTAACGATGGGCTTTGATCATGTATTTGAAAAACCAATTGAGATCGATGAATTACTTCATGCTTTTAATGCATCACTCTTGGGTATTAATACTCCAAAAACAAATATAATTAGCTAATAGCAAATAATCTAACTCTACTCATGTTTATATAACACAATTAGTTTCTAACCTTAAAACTGATTGCTAATTATACATCAATCCCTTTTTTAGCATTATCAATTTGTTCTCGGACCTCATCAAACTGTAAATACGGAAAAACAGATGGCGCTATTGAGCGAAGTGGTTCATATAATTTCGAGCTTTCTTTTTGCTCTTCAGGTATAACACTATAGGTACGCTCAAAACTGCCTAATATCGCCATAATTACGCTAATAATAAACGCATATTTCAGCAAGCTAAAAACAGCACCCAAAACTCTGTTAACCATACCTAAGGCAATAGCCGACACAAGTTTATCAACCATTTTGGCTACCAAATGAACACCAACAACAATAAGTACAAACGTGATTATAAAAGCTATTAATCCAATATGCGACGAATTGATATGATCTATTAAATAAGTCTCAGTTATGCTACTAAATTTTATAGCACCAAAAAGCCCCAAAACCAATGCAGCCAATGAGGCTAGTTCAATTACCAACCCGTTTTTAAAACCTTTTACAATGGCTAATATCAGAAGAATACCTGTTACAATATCGAAATAATTCATGCTTAATGAGCTTAGAAAATCATCATGGTGGAATAATCCATATTCAGGCCTAAAAATAGGAAAAGAAATGAGTTGTATTTATCGATTGGTGATAATTTCTATCTATAATTTAAAATACTTCGCTACTAAACAACTTGTTATGCACACAGGCTTCAATACCTGTCTTTTATCTACCTTATACCAATCATTTTTACTTATCTTTAATCCCTGCGATGCTTAAACAGCATTCGAAATAGAAAGATGAAGTTTTATTACACTGGATAATTAAGAAGATTAAGACACCAAACGACATATGTAAATATGCCTATACTAAGCTCCATTATATCGCTTGTCAACAGCCGACGCCTTTCTCAGATTGAGCATTTCAAGCTCAATCCAGATGAAGTACAAAAAGATCAATTTAAAAAGCTAATTAACACAGCTAAGAATACATCTTTTGGTGAAGAATATGATTTCAGTAGCATAAGTTCTTATCAAACATTTAGCGAACGAATACCTGTAAGGGATTATGAAGGAGTGCGCCCGTATGTTGAACGTTTAAGAAAAGGCGAAAGCAACTTATTATGGCCCGGCGACATCAAATGGTTTGCCAAAAGCTCGGGAACTACTTCTACTAAAAGCAAATTTATTCCGGTTACTAAAGAAACATTAGAAGACTGCCACTTTAGAGGTGGTAAAGATGTTTTGGCATTGTATCTTGAGAATAATCCAGATTCTGATATGTTTAGTGGCAAATGCCTCACCTTAGGCGGGAGTCACCAGATTAACAACTTTAGTAATGATAGTTACTATGGCGATCTCTCAGCCATATTAATTGAAAACTTACCATTCTGGACCCATTTTGCTCGCACTCCTGAGCAATCTATAGCATTAATGGATGAATGGGAAGCTAAGCTTGATAAAATTACAGAAACAACCATTAACGACAATGTTACTTCATTAGCTGGCGTACCCAGTTGGTTTCTGGTTTTGATAAAGCATATACTTAAACAAACAGGCAAAACGAATTTATTAGACATTTGGCCTAATCTTGAGCTCTTTATGCATGGCGGTATTAATTTTACTCCATATAAGAAGCAATACAAAGAGCTTATTCCAACAGATAAAATGAATTATCAGGAAACCTATAACGCTTCAGAAGGTTTCTTTGGCATTCAAGATGACCTGTCTGATCCCGGCATGCTTTTAATGTTAGATTATGGTGTTTTCTACGAATTCATCCCTTTAAATGAGATCGCAAGCCCCCATCCTAATGCCAAAACGATAGAAAATGTTGAAATTGGGGTAGATTATGCCATGGTGATAACCACCAATAGCGGCCTTTGGCGATATATGATCGGTGATACTATTCGTTTCACATCTATTCGACCACATCGGATAATAATTACCGGCCGGACCAAACATTACATTAATGCTTTTGGCGAAGAACTTATGATTGAAAATGCAGAGCGAGCACTTGAAAAAGCCTGTTCTGTTACACACGCAGTAATAAAAGAGTATACTGCTGCTCCTATTTTTATGGGAGAAGAAACAAAAGGAGCACATCAGTGGCTTATTGAGTTTGACCAAATGCCGAACAGTTTGGAGAAATTTACTGAGCTTCTTGATAAAACTCTTCAGGAGGTCAACAGTGATTACGAAGCTAAACGCTATAAAAACATCACCTTGGATGGCCCTGATGTAATATCAGCTCGCCATCATTTATTTATGGATTGGCTGAAAAGTAAAAATAAACTAGGTGGCCAAAATAAAATACCTCGCTTAGCGAATAATCGTGAATACATTGAAGAATTGCTAGTTCTTAACAACCAATAGAAAAGAGAAATTATGCATATCGCCGTTGCTGGAAATATAGGATCAGGAAAAACATCACTTACTGAATTATTAGCTCATCACTTTGGTTGGGAGGCTCATTTTGAAGATGTAGATGAAAATCCTTATCTCGCCGATTTTTATGAAGATATGACGCGATGGTCTTTTAATCTGCAAATTTACTTTTTAAAAAGCCGCTTTTCTTCGGTACAAGAAATTCGCAAAACAGGTAAAACGGTTATACAGGACAGAACAATATACGAGGATGCTTACATTTTTGCACCCAACTTATTTGATATGAGCCTAATGAGTCCGCGGGATTTTGAAAACTACGAATCATTGTTCGAACTCATGAATAGCATGGTACAACCGCCTGATCTGTTAATTTATTTAAGGGCTTCAATACCAACATTAGTTGAGCAAATTCAGATACGTGGAAGAGAGTATGAGAACAACATCCGCTTAGACTACCTAAAACGACTTAACGAGCGCTACGAAGCCTGGATTGATAAATACACAAATGGCAAATTATTGATTATAGATGCCAATAAGATTGATTTCATCAAGAATAAATCTGACTTAAGTATGATTATCGATAAAGTGAATGCTGAGTTACACGGTTTGTTTTAGAGTCCAAATAATAGTGCAACACTAAAACTAAATTGATTTTGATTACCATGTGGATTTTGGGTCACTGCTCCATAATCAGGATCGATAACCACAGTTGGTTCCATGTGTGCGACTAGGTCCATTTGCAATTTACAATCAAGCATAGTTTTTTTTGATAACTCTAACAATACACCCACTTGCGGCGCTATACCAGGCTTCCATTCTTTTGCGGTGTATGCTACCGACTTATTCGTTGCTGAACTTGCATCAAAATCCATTGTATTAATCATGTAATAGGCTCCAAAGCTCAGTCCTAAATAAGGCCGTATTTCATCTTGACTAAAGTAATAAGCACCATTTAGCAATAAACGAAAGGTTTGATACGACGCACTAACATCACCATACCGATCTACATCCCATATTTCACCTTCTGCCTGAAACTGATAGCCGATATGATAACCTAAGCTTAAGTTTTGCTGATAAAACCATTTTCCAACTGCTGCAACTTCCCATCCCTTATCAGCATAATCTTTAAATCCATATTCTTCCGAATTACCAATATTTGTGGGTATTGAATAACCAAGCATACCTCCAATAAAATAGTCTTGAGCCAATGTTTTTACAAGCGAAGAACTTACAAAAATCAGGAGTAAAAGTGGTATTCTCATCTTTAAGTTATGCTTCATTTGGCATGAAATTAAGAAATAGTTTGTTAGTTTTAAACACTAAGTAAAAAGAAATAACTAAACTTCAATTCTATGTCGATACTCGGAAACATTATTTGGCTGATATTTGGCGGTCTATTTACTGCTATTGAATATTTCGTTGCCAGCCTAATATTAATGCTTACAATAATTGGTATTCCTTTTGGTCTCCAAACCATGAAATTAGGAGTGCTTGCCTTATGGCCATTCGGTAGCACAGTTGTTGATAAACCCCACGCAAGCGGATGCTTGGCTACTTTAATGAATGTAATATGGATACTAGTTGGCGGTATCTGGATATCACTCTCACACCTCATTTGGGGCATTATTCTTGCCATTACTATTATCGGCATTCCATTCGCGCGTCAGCACTTTAAATTGGCGCATATTGCGTTGGTTCCCTTTGGAAAAGAAGTGAGGTAAGTTTGTGAAAAAACAAAAAAAGGGTTGCCAACGAGCGAGGGCACTGAAAAAGTCTCTTAACTAATAAAAGCAGTAAAAAGAAGATTAGATTCTCTTTTTACTGCTTTCTTTGTATTAGTATTTAAGAATACGTAAATGATAGAGCAACAGCAAAAACTTATCTTCAGTTCCTACTCAGAACTCTACAAACTTATCATTCCCAACGACAATATACTGCGCCGAATTCACGAGTTAATTGATTTTAGTTTCATTTATGATGAACTATCTTCAAAATATTGTCATAATAATGGACGTACTGCAGAAAGCCCAATTAGGTTGTTCAAATACTTACTGTTAAAAGTGATCTATAATATATCAGATGTTGATGTTGTGGAGCGTTCGCGTGTTGATATGTCTTTCAAGTATTTTCTAGGAATGGCCCCGGAAGATGATGTGATTAATCCAAGTACATTAACAAAGTTTCGCCGCTTAAGATTGAAGGATACTGATTTGTTAAATCTGTTAATTGGCAAGACTGTTACCATCGCTATTGATAAAGGCATCATAAAGTCGAAGTCCATTATCGTTGATGCCACCCATACCAAGAGTAGATCTAATCCACTATCTCCTTTAGAAGTATTGAAGGAAAGAGCCAAGTTGCTTCGGAAAATGGCTTATAGTGTTGATGAAGACATCAAAGATAAATTGCCTCAAAAAAACACAGCAGATGATCTGGAACAAGAGCTAAACTACTGTTCAAAGCTAATTGGCTTTATTTCAAAGAATGAGATTATTTCTAACTATCCTAAGGTAAAAGAGAAACTCAACCTACTACAAGAAACTATAGAAGACACTCAAGATAAATATACTTTATCAATAGATGAAGATGCACGAACGGGTCACAAATCAGTCGATTCATCATTCTTTGGTTATAAGAGTCATATCGGCATGACGGAAGAAAGAATAATAACAGCAGCGGTGGTAACCTCTGGTGATAAGGGTGATGGGCCGCAAATGCAAGAGATCGTTGAACAAAGTATCCAAAACGGAATGGAGATAGATACTGTGATAGGAGATTCTGCTTATTCTGGAAAAAACAATTTGATTTATGGAAAAGACAATAACATCCAGATTGTATCAAAATTAAATCCGGCAATAACCCAAGGTTTTAGAAAAGAGGAAGAGAAATTTGAATTCAATAAGGATGCTGGAATGTTTGTTTGTCCTGCAGGACATATGGCTGTGAGAAGAGCAAAACAAGGAGCAAAAAAGTCTGATGAAAATCAAAGATATGCCTATTATTTTGACATTGAAAAATGCAAGGTGTGCAAATTAAAGAAAGGCTGCCATAAAGAAGGGGCAAAAAGTAAATCATATTCCGTATCTATTAACAGCAAGGAGCATGAAGAACAAATCGAATTTCAAAACTCAGACTATTTTAAAGATAAGTCAAAGCATCGATATAAAATCGAAGCAAAAAATGGAGAACTGAAAAATACTCATGGCTTTGATCGGGCCATTTCATACGGTTTAGACAATATGCAGATGCAAACTGCTTTAACACTTTTTGCCGTAAACCTAAAAAGAATACTGAAGCTACGGTAGGCAAGCAGCTCATTATATGCCACATAGCAATAAGAAGGCTTGATTTAAGCAAATTTTTACTTCTATTTGAGAATCCATATAATTATCAACTAAAAAAACAAAGGATGTAACATTTGAGCATTTAGCCCAATATTACATCCCTAGATTTTTAAACTATCCTAAAAACAGGAAGTTTTTCAGTGCCCTCCAATTTTGAATGCCCTTTTTTATTTTATATCGCCAATGGACTTTTAACTTTTTCATCAAGTAATGCCATCCTAAGCACATCCGATATCTCTTTAACAAAGTGAAATTCTAGACCTTCTAAATAGATGTTATTAATCTCATCTATATCTTTCTGATTTTCTTGCGATAGAATTATCTCTGTAATACCTGCACGTTTAGCAGCTAAGATCTTTTCCTTAATTCCCCCTACCGGAAGAACCTTTCCTCGGAGAGTAATCTCACCTGTCATCGCCAAGCGGGCTTTTACTTTGCGCTGTGTAAAGGCAGAAGCAAGTGAAGTAACCATTGTAACACCAGCTGATGGACCATCTTTAGGAATTGCCCCTTCGGGTACATGAACATGTACATTCCATTCATCAAAAGCCTCATTTTTGATACCAATCTTCTCACAATTAGCTCTCAAATATTCTAAAGCCAGTACAGCAGATTCTTTCATTACATCACCTAAATTTCCAGTCAGAGTTAACTTACCCTTTCCTTTACTTAAGCTCGTTTCTACAAACAAAATCTCACCTCCTACAGCTGTCCAGGCCAAACCTGTAACAACACCAGCGGTAGAATTATCTTGCCATTTATCTTTAGAAAAACGCGCGATTCCAAGATAATCAACCAAATCTTTTATGCTTAATGTTTTCTTAAGCTCTTCTTCTTTGGCAATCTTTAGCGCAACTTTTCTACAAAGTTTGGCCAACGTTTTATCTAGCTCACGAACTCCTGATTCTCGCGTATAAGCTTCAACAATATAAGATAGTACCTTTTTACTAACTGAAATGGTTCCTTTAGGAATCCCATGATTCTCCATTTGTTTAGGCATCAAATGACGCTTTGCTATTTCTGTTTTTTCCTCAAGAATATAACCACTTACATTGATTAATTCCATACGGTCGAGCAAAGGTTGAGAAATACCGCCTAATGTATTAGCGGTAGCTACAAACATTACCTTAGACAAATCGAAATCAACTTCCAGGAAATTATCATGAAAATGTTCGTTTTGCTCAGGATCAAGGACCTCAAGTAATGCCGCAGAAGGATCTCCATGAGCACTTGAATTAACTTTATCAATTTCATCAAGAATAAACACAGGGTTTGCTGCTCCAGCTTTTTTTATACTTTGAATAACACGTCCCGGCATCGCACCGATATACGTTTTACGATGACCACGGATTTCGGCTTCATCATGCACTCCACCTAATGACATTCGAACATATTTTCGACCTAAAGCATCAGCGATAGACTTACCAAGTGATGTTTTCCCAACTCCCGGAGGGCCATACAAGCAAATGATTGGTGATTTTAGCTCACCCTTAAGCTTCAATACAGCTAAATGCTCCAAAATACGTTCTTTAACCTTATCCAAACCATAATGATCACGATCAAGAAAACGTTCAGCTCGGTTTAAATCGTAATTATCCTTGGTGTAATCGCTCCAAGGTATATCAATAAGTGTCTGTAAGTAATTGTGTTGTACGGAATACTCACCAGCTGCTGGATTTAAACGCTGTAGCTTATCCAATTCTTTTGTGAATAATTCTTTAACCTCATTACTCCATTTTTTCTTTTTTGCCTTCTTCTTAAGCTCGATTATCTCTTGCTCGATGGGACTTGACCCTAACTCGTCCTGAATAGTTTTAATCTGTTGTTGCAGCATATATTCGCGCTGCTGTTGATCGATATCAAGCTTTACTTTGCTTTGAATATCACTCTTTAACTCTTGCATTTGCACCTCACGTGCTAAATGCTCGAGCAATAACATACCGCGATCGAATAAACTGTTTTTTTCTAATAAATCTTGTTTCTCATCAACCGTAATATCTGAATTAGAGCACACAAAGTTGATAAGAAAACCATCATTTTCAATATTCTTAACGGCAAATGAAGCTTCTGGCGGAACATTTGAAGACGCCTTAATTACCCTTAAAGACAAATCCTTAATTGAACTAACAACAGCTTCAAATTCACTTTTATCTTTATCAGAGGCCTTTTCGTCATCAAGTCCTTTGACCTTTGCCATATGATAAGGCTCTTCAGTTATCATTTCTTCTAACTGAAAACGTTTTTTACCTTGTATAATTACAGAAGTTGAGTTATCAGGCATTTCTAAAACCTTAATAACTTTCGCAACTGTTCCTATTTCAAAAAGGTCTTCTTTTTGCGGATCATCAATCTTCACATCCTTCTGACCAACAGCACCAAAAACACCTTTTGACTTCTGAATTTCGCGAACTAATTTCAGTGATTTTTCTCGCCCAATAGAAATTGGAATAATTACACCTGGAAACAGGACAGTATTGCGGAGAGGTAATATTGGCAGTATGTCAGGCACTTCAAATTCACTGACATTTTGTTCATCCTCATCAGATACGATAGGAATAAACTCTGCATCAGATTCGAAAACATCAGACATCAGTACATTATCTAGACCAAACTTATTATTATCCATATTCAAAATCTAAAACTAAATATCAGAACTGACAATCTGTCTGACATTTATATAAAAATATTATGCAAGCGTAATAGTCAATTGGCGTGCCAAAAGTTACTTGAACGAGACACGGTATTTCTTTGTTACTTCAAAGACCTCATTTAGTATATTAGCATCTGAATCATTAAATGTAACATTTCGGCGCAACATAGCCATTGTTGCAGTACGCTCAACAGGTTTTAAGTTATTTACTTTATAACCTTGCGGCCCGCCAATTACAAAAGACGGTACAAAGTTTCGAGGAAAACCACTCCCAAAAATATTGCTTCCTACTCCAACAACAGTTCCAGAATTAAATGAAGTATTAATGGCACATCGTGAATAATCACCCATTATTAAGCCACAAAATTGTAATCCTGTTTTTACAAAACGCTCTTGAGTGTAATCCCATAACTTTACCATAGCAAAGTCATTCTTTAAGTTAGATGTATTTGTATCTGCTCCAAGATTACACCATTCACCCAAAACAGAATCGCCCAAATAGCCATCATGTACCTTATTTGAATAACCTGTAATAACAGAATTACTCACCTCACCTCCAACCTTAGACCAAGGTCCGATTGTAGCACCTGCGTAAATCTTAGCTCCCATGCTTATCTGCGATGATTCGCAAATTGCAATCGGCCCACGCAGCATAGAACCTTCTAATACTTTTGCATTTTTACCAATATATATTGGGCCTCCTTGAGGATTCAAAGAACAATATTCAACTTCAGCTCCTTCTTCAATAAATATCTGATTAACTAATAAAGAATCTTTATGAGCACCTACAATTGTAACTGTTTCACTTATCGCTTCAGATTGTCGCCCATTAGTCATTACTTCAAAATCAGATCTGATTTCA
>Ga0070729_10005097_pt1 | contig 13842 bp, 14 predicted proteins | sample tdDd472_FD_66725 | JGI IMG/M metagenome (GOLD analysis project Ga0070729, IMG submission 66725) | Marine sediment microbial communities from the Atlantic coast under amendment with organic carbon and nitrate - tdDd47.2 | ecosystem: Environmental > Aquatic > Marine > Coastal > Sediment | place...
GAAACCTGGAGCCAAAGCCTGGAATTTGCGCAAAATCGAAAATGTGACATCGTTTCATTGCTGAACAAAACCGAAGAACGTTCACGTTATTTGAATTTCACAGATCCTTATCTGGAGGCCGCAGTGGTTTTGGTGGCGCGTGATGATGTCGTGTACTTGGATGGTTTCGGCGCTATAAACGGTCGTACTCTAGGTGTGATAAAGGGTTATGTTTACGAATCTTACATTCGTACCAACTACCCCGATGTACGCCTTGTTTATGTGGATAATTTGGATGATGCATTGCGGCGTGTGTCGAACGGCGAATTGTTCGCCGCCGTGGATTCGCTGTTTATCGTCACGCATCATATGCAAGACCTGGGTTTGAGCAATTTAAAGGTTGCTGGGCAAACGGACTTTTCGCATGCCTTGCGGGTTGGTGTGCGCAATGATGACCCGGTTTTGCTGTCAGTTTTACAAAAAGCCGTAAAGGCCGTTGAACCTGTACAACGCAATGAGATTTTACAGCGGTGGTTCACTGTTCGTTTTGAACACGGCACCGATTATGCGGTTTTGTGGAAGGTACTGGCTGGCGTGGCGTTGTTGTTCGCCTTTGTCATTTACCATTCTATTTTACAGGCGCGTTTTAATCGTAAACTGCGCCATAAAAATGCTGAACTTGAACACCTGTCTCAGACTGACCCGTTAACCGGGGTCTACAATCGTTTAAAAACCGGCACCATGTTGGACCAGGAATTTGAACGATCCCGTCGCTATAAGCGTGACTTGTCGGTTGTGATGTTTGACCTTGATTGTTTCAAGCGTGTCAATGACAACTTTGGGCATCAAGCGGGCGATAACGTGTTGGTGACGTGCAGTGCGCTTGTCCTCGATTGTATACGCAAGCACGATATTCTTGGCCGTTGGGGCGGGGAAGAATTTCTAATCCTGTGTCCAGAAACCGACGTTGATGGTGCGCAGCAATTGGCGGAAAACCTCCGCCGTCATTTGGAAAACAACCCAACGGATGGGGTTGGTGTCGTCACGGCCAGTTTTGGTGTAGCGCAATTGGGTGCGATGGATGATATCAAGCGCTTGATCGGTCATGCCGATGAAGCGCTGTATCAAGCCAAGCTCGATGGGCGCAACAGGGTCTGCGCTTACACGCCGCTTCAGGCCGAAAATTCTTAACGCACTGAAAGCATATTTTGGAATTGCTCAAAGAAAAAAAGACCCCGCCAAAAAATTTGGCGTGGCCTTCGGGTTTTGGTGGAGCCGATCGGGATCGAACCGACGACCTCGTCATTGCGAACGACGCGCTCTCCCAACTGAGCTACGGCCCCATGAGGATGGTGTACACCACATAAGGTACATGTCTGAGCGATATATGCTTTTTTGCGGGGAGGCTGTCAAGGTCTGCTGACAAGCTGGCTAAGGTGATCCGTATGGTTTGTCCCCCCTTGCGCGCACGGCTGGGGCAGCATAAGTTTGGGTGCTTTTCACAAATTCAGCGGTGGCCTTTCATGAACGTGGTTTTGATTCCCCTTATGCAAATCGTCAATGTCGTGCTTGACTTGTATGTTTGGGTTGTGGTGGCGGGTGTGGTGCTCAGTTGGTTGACGGCGTTCGGTGTGGTGAACACCAGCAACAAAGCGGTTTATATGATCGGTGACTTTATTTACCGTTTGACGGAACCAGCGCTGCGGCCGATTCGCAACATTTTACCCAACTTCGGTACGGTGGACCTGTCGCCCATTGTGTTGATTTTGATTTTGATGTTCCTGCAAAGCTTCCTCAACCAACTGGCCATGAACCTGATGTGAGAAAGGATGCGGTGAAATCCCGATACTTTTTTTCAAATCTGTACCCGATGGTTTGCGTGTTCGCATCCGTTTGACGCCATCGGGGCATCGGGATGGCGTTGACGGGGTTATGGTGAATGTGGATGGATATGGCGTCCTCAAAGCCAGTGTCACCAAAGCACCGGAAGGCGGTAAGGCCAATCAGGCGTTGATCAAAATGCTGGCCAAAGAATGGAAGGTGGCAAAATCCACCCTCAACGTGATCCAAGGTCAAACCAGCCGCAACAAGGTTCTGCTGATTTCAGGCGATGCGGCCAACCTACAAAAACACATTGGCGATTGGGCGCTCGATAAGGGCCTCGCCTAAAGGAGATTTCAGCTTATGTCAGAAGCGAAACGCATTGACGGTCGGGCCTTTGCCGAAGGTTTGCGTGCCCGTGTCACGGCCAAGGTTAGCAAACTGAAAGATGCCCATGGCATTACGCCGGGCTTGGCGGTGGTGCTGGTGGGGGAAGATCCGGCGTCTCAGGTTTATGTGCGCAACAAGGGCACACAGACCGTTGAATGCGGTATGAATTCGTTTGAACACAAGCTTGATACGGATACATCGGAAGCGGATTTGCTGGCGTTGGTTGAACGGCTCAACAGTGACGACAGTGTGCATGGCATCTTGGTACAACTGCCGCTTCCCGATCACATCAATGAGGCCAAGGTCATCAATGCCATCAATCCGGACAAAGATGTGGATGGCTTTCATGTCATCAATTCTGGACGCCTTGCCACGGGACAAGACGCCATGGTGCCGTGCACGCCGTCAGGGTGCATCATGTTGATCAAAGATGTTTTGGGTGATGACCTGTCCGGTAAACGTGCCGTGGTGGTGGGGCGTTCCAACATTGTGGGCAAGCCGGTGGCGCAACTTTTGTTGAATGAAAACTGTACCGTCACCATTGCTCATTCACGTACCCAGGATTTGGCGGGTGAATGCCGCAGTGCCGATATTTTGGTGGCTGCCGTGGGTGTACCCCAATTGGTCCAAGGCGATTGGATCAAACCTGGGGCCTGCGTCATTGATGTCGGTGTAAACCGCATTCCCGCTCCCGAACGCGGTGAAGGCAAAACCCGTTTGGTGGGTGATGTGGACTATGAAGCCGCAGCGCAGGTCGCGGGGGCCATCACCCCTGTGCCCGGCGGTGTGGGCCCTATGACCATTGCGGTGTTGTTGGCCAGCACCGTCAAAGCGTGTTGTCGAATTCACGGTATTGATGAACCAAATGCCTGATTGTGAGGGGCCCTTGTCATGCGCATCGTGCTGTTCACGCCTGACCGCACCCAGGGTGTTGCCGATTTGATCGTGCCCATTCAGCAAGATGAATTTGGCATTCAAATCTCTTATGAAGACCAACCTGATCTGCAAGACATTCCCGGTTTTTATCAAACCGGCGCAGGCGGTTTCTGGTTGGCGCTTGATGAACAGCAAGTGGTGGGGTCCATTGCCCTCAAAGACATCGGTGACGGTCACGCGGCGTTGCGCAAAATGTTTGTGGCCCAAACACATCGTGGCCGGGGAAAGGGTGTTGCCCAGGCATTGCTTGATGGTCTTTTGGACCATGCCCGCGCGGCAGGGGTACGTGATATTTTCCTTGGCACCACTGCTCAATATCTTGCCGCACATCGTTTTTATGAAAAGCACGGGTTCCAATTGATCGATAGGGCTGATCTGCCGGAAAGCTTCCCGCGCATGGCCGTGGATACACGTTTTTACCGCATGGGGCTTCGGGACGGTGCATCATGACGGATCTGCTGGTGGCATTGGGTGTGTTTATCGCCTTTCACATGATTCCCGCCGCCGGTCCGATACGTCGTGGGTTGGTGCGTATGGTGGGCATGAAGGCTTATATTGCGAGCTATTCATTGCTGTCCATCGCCATTTTGGTTTGGGTGGCGGTGGCTTATGCCAATGCCGACACGGATGTGTTGTGGCCGCAATGGCCGTGGACACGTTGGGCACCGGTGTTAAGCATGCCGTTTGCATGTTTGTTTTTGATCAGCACGCTGTCCGAACCCAACCCGTTGTCTGTCGGTGTTAAAGCTGACCGTTTTGACCCTGAACATCCAGGCATTGTGTCGGTCACCCGCCATCCATTGGTGTGGGGGTTGCTGCTGTGGTCTGTTGCACATTTGGCGCCCAACGGCGATACGGCTTCGATGCTGTTGTTTGGTCTGTTCACCATTTTGAGTGTCGCGGGGTTATGGAGCCTCGATAAAAAGAAACGTCGGGATTTGGGGGAAGACGAGTGGCGGCGCTTGAGTGCATCCACATCGTCTATTCCCTTTTGGGCCGTGCTCAGTGGGCGAACACGGTTGGATGTCAAAGGCATCGGGTTTGTCAGAATTGCGCTTGGGGTGATTGTTTATGGCGCACTTCTTTTTTTGCACGAAGGGGTAATTGGCGTGATGCCTTTGCCCTGACGCACATGTCCTGATGCCCCGTGTTCTGATCCGTGTGAAGGGGCAAGTATGAGCGAAATGAAAACAAGTGATCCGTTTAAAGTTTTGGTGCTGGGCGGCAGTGGCGTGTTCGGCCAAAACATCTGTCGGCACTTGGCTCAGGATACGGGGATTGAGGTGATCGCAGCGGGGCGATCTCAGGCCAAGTTGGATGCCTTTGCCGCCGAAGTGAATGTTAAAATTGCTGCTTTCGATATTGTGGATGACTTGGATGGCGCGCTTGTGAATTTGCGCCCCAATTTGGTTGTGCATGCCGCTGGCCCTTTTCAGGGCAGGGATTATGCTGTTGCCGAAACCTGCATCCGTCACGGCATTCATTACATTGACTTGTCCGATGGGCGAGAATTCGTGATGAATTTTGCGCAGTTGGATGAAGCGGCCCGGACGGCCGGAGTTTTGGCGATCACTGGGGCAAGTACAGTGCCGGGGTTGTCATCAGCAGTCTACAAAGCATTGTCGCCTGATTTTCAAACCATTGATGATCTTGAAATTGGCATTGCGCCAGGCAACCGTGCGCCGCGCGGCTTGGCGGTTTTGCAGGCGATATTGGGTTATACAGGAAAACCCATACCACGCTATGAAAATGCAATGTGGAGTACGGTGCCGGGGTGGCAGGATTTATGCCGAAGGACCATTTCCGGGTTGGGCACGCGCTGGTTTTCTGCTTGTGATGTGCCGGATATGGCGCTGTTTCCGTTCAAAGTACCAGGGCTTAAGAGAGTTGCTTTTTATGCTGGGCTGGAATTGTCGGTCATGCACTTGGGATTGTGGTTGTGTTCGTGGCCGGTACGCTGGGGGGTGATTAAGAATCTTGTTCCGGCGGCGAAGATGTTTCAGGTCATGGCCGGGTGGCTGTATCCGTTTGGATCGGATCGTGGTGGAATGTACGTGGCATTGCAAGGAACAGACAAAAATGGTGAAGCCATGAGCCGCACTTGGTCGTTGGTGGCCGAAAAGGGTGACGGCCCACATATTCCGGCTATGGCCGCAGTGATTTTGGCGCGCAAATTGGCGCGGGGGGAACGCATGGATACATCTGGGGCGATGGTGTGCTTCGGCCTGTTCACGGTGCAGGAGTTTATGGATGCTGTTCATGATCTTGATATCAGTTTTACTTGCCATTAAGTATATTTGATATATGTTCATATGAATAACTATTCATATGAGTGTGTCCATGGCCTCTGATCAAAACACCGAATTGGCGGAAATTTTTCATTTGTTGGGTGATGCCAATCGCCTCAGCATTGTTTTGCGTTGCCTGGATGAACCCGTCGGGGTTGGGGAATTGGCGGACGGTTTGGGGTTGAGCCAATCGTTGGTCAGCCACCATCTGCGTTTGCTGCGTGCGGCGCGCCTGGTGCGCGGAAAACGGGATGGCAAATTCGTGCGCTACATCGCTGCCGATGATCACGTGCGTGACATGCTGAAAAACATGACCGCTCATGTCGATGAGGCATGTGAGGGAGACTGCGGCGATGATTGAAATCCTCAGCACCATCGCGTTCGCCACCTGGGATATGTATCTTGAAGCCGCACTGTGGTTGATCGTCGGTATTGTTGCTGCTGGTTTGATCCATGCCTTAATGCCAGATGGTCTTTTGGGCAGGTGGATGGGGGGGCAAGGATTTGGGGCGGTGATTAAGGCCGCACTCGTTGGTGCGCCGCTGCCGTTGTGTTCATGCGGGGTTTTGCCGGCTGCTGTGGGGCTGCGTAAAGAAGGTGCATCCAAGGGTGCGACTGTGTCGTTCTTGATCGCCACGCCGGAAACGGGGCCCGATTCGGTGGCCATCAGTTATGCCCTGCTTGGTCCCATTATGGCTGTTGTTCGTCCTGTCGCCGCAATCAGCAGCGCCGTGTTCAGTGGCCTGCTCACCAACGCATTTGTGCGGGGAGAGGCTGAACGTTCAACCATATCCACAAGCGTGCCCCCACCTGTGGCGGAGGCCGCCGGTACGTCGTGTTGCACAGACAGTTGCTCGACGGAAAAACTGGATCACAGTGAATCCATGGCAAAACGCATCTGGGGTGGCGTCCGGTATGCCTTCACCGACATCTTGGATGATATCGCTGTGTGGCTGTTCATCGGTTTGGTGTTGGCAGGTGTGCTTTCATCCCTGCTGGAACCCGAAACCTTGGGTGCCTACGGCAGTGGAATCCCGGCAATGTTGGTGATGCTGGCCGTGGGTATACCTCTTTACGTTTGTGCCACGGCCTCAACCCCCATTGCGGCGGGGTTGATGGCGGTGGGTGTGTCGCCCGGTGCGGCGTTGGTGTTTTTGTTGGCGGGCCCTGCCACCAACATCGCGACGTTGGGTGTGGTGGGCAAAGATTTGGGCCTGCGGGCGTTGAGCGGTTATTTGTTGGGCATTGCGTTGAGCGCCATTGCCTCGGGCCTGATTCTGGACGCCATGTTGACGGCTTGGGATATCGATATCCAGGTGCAAATGGCGGTGGCGGGGGATGCGGTGCCGGAGGTGTTGAAGTGGGTTTCAGGCCTTATACTGGCGCCGTTTTTTGTGTTTTCCCTCTACCGTGAAGCCAGGAACAAGCTGAAACGCTGATTCCCTATCTTCTCAAGGATGCTCAAGGGTGCTAAAAGCCCCGCCATGACTGATCTTTCGCACATTCGCAATTTTTCCATCATCGCACACATCGACCATGGCAAGTCGACGTTGGCGGACCGTTTGATTCAACACTGTGGCGGTCTTGAAGACCGTGAGATGACGGAACAAGTGCTCGACAATATGGATATTGAGCGCGAACGCGGTATCACCATCAAAGCCCAAACCGTGCGCCTGAAATATAAGGCCAAGAACGGTGAAATTTATCAGATCAACCTGATGGACACGCCCGGTCACGTGGATTTCGCCTATGAAGTTTCGCGTTCGCTTGCGGCGTGTGAAGGTGCGTTGTTGGTGGTCGATGCCTCCCAAGGGGTTGAGGCACAGACGTTGGCGAACGTGTATTTGGCGCTGGATAACGATTTGGAAATCGTGCCGGTGCTCAACAAAATCGACCTACCCGCCGCAGAACCCGAGCGTATTCGCCAACAGATTGAAGACGTCATCGGTCTTGACGCGTCCGATGCTATTCTCGCTTCCGCCAAATCCGGCATCGGCATCGAAGACACCTTGGAAGCCATTGTGACGCGTCTGCCTGCACCGACCGGCAAGCGCGACGCGCCCTTGAAGGCGTTGTTGGTGGATAGCTGGTATGACTCGTATCTGGGTGTGATGATCTTGGTGCGTGTGGTCGACGGCACCATGAAAAAGGGTCAAAAAATCCGCATGATGTCATCAGGCTCAAGCCATCAAATCGATCAAGTCGGCATTTTTTCGCCCAAGATCACCAAGCTTGATGAACTTGGTCCCGGTGAGATGGGTTATATGACCGCATCGATCAAAACCGTCGCCGACACCAACGTGGGCGACACGATCACCGATGACCGTGTGCCTGCCACCGAACCGTTGCCGGGTTTTCAACCCAGTGTGCCGGTGGTGTTTTGTTCGTTGTTTCCGCTGGATGCTGCTGATTACAACGATTTGCGCGACAGCATGGGCAAGCTGCGCCTCAACGACGCCAGTTTCGAATTTGAACCGGAAACGTCCATCGCCTTGGGCCAAGGCTTTCGCTGTGGGTTCTTAGGGCTCTTGCACCTGGAAATCATTCAGGAGCGCTTGGAACGTGAATTCGACCTCGACCTCATCACAACGGCTCCATCCGTGGCCTATAAAGTCCACATGCTCGACGGTTCCGTGATTGATCTGCACAATCCCGCCGATATGCCCGAACCGACGCAAATCAAGGCCATCGAAGAACCGTGGATCAAGGCCACCATCATGGTGCCGGATGAATACCTTGGATCGGTCTTGTCGCTTTGCACCGAACGGCGCGGCGAACAGGTGGAATTGACCTACGTCGGCAACCGCGCCATGGCGGTGTATCGGTTGCCCTTGAATGAAGTGGTGTTCGATTTTTATGACCGCCTGAAATCCATCACGCGCGGCTACGCCAGCTTCGATTATGAAATAGATGGGTATGGCGAAAACGATTTGGTGAAAATCCAAATCCTTGTCAATGCCGATCCGGTGGATGCGTTGGCATTCATTGCGCACCGCAGCCAATCCGAAAACCGGGGCCGTCAGGTGTGTGAGCGCCTCAAAGACCTGATCCCGCGCCAGTTGTTCAAAATTCCCATCCAGGCCGCCATCGGTGGCAAGGTGATTGCCCGTGAAACCATTTCCGCCATGCGCAAAGATGTGACCGCCAAATGTTATGGCGGCGACATTTCACGCAAACGCAAGCTGTTGGAAAAGCAGAAAAAGGGCAAAAAGAAGATGCGTCAGTTTGGTCGGGTCGAAATTCCGCAAAGTGCGTTTATCAACGCGCTTAAGATGGGCGACGACTGAGCCTTATCCTTCTGTATTGGCGCGGTGTTGATCTACGATGGTCAGCGGGCGCGCCTCCAAAATATCATAGACGCAAGACGTGACTGTGGCGTGGTTCAATGGTCGTACCAAGGTATCTGCCGCGCCTGCGCTTAGGGCTGTCAGGCGGGCTTGTTCGTCACCGGGGTTGATCACCGCGACAATGGAAAGTTCACCGGTGTTGATGGGGGCGCTCAGGCTGCGTATCAGGTTTTGAGTGTCCACCAAGGCGGTGTGCATATCCAAAATCAACAACCCAAACGGCCATTTTCCATATAAGTGTTCAACTTCACGTGCGTCGGTGGTGAGGCGTACACGTTCGAGACGGTTGGTGTGCAGCCAACTTTCCATGTTGATCGCCTCAACTGTGTTTTCGTTGGCGATGAGAATACGCGGTCCCAATGGTGGAATGTAAGCGTGGGGCAGGCTGTTCATCACTTGACCGATCTGTTGCGAGTTTTGTTGACCCGAACGTGTGCAGAGGGCGTGCCAAGTTTAAAAAATTTTGGAAAACAGGATTAATGGATTGATTTGTATGATGTTTGATCAGCCCGATTTATGCGGAATCAATGTGTGTTGTGCATTTTGACCCTTTTAAATGTGCAAATTGAAAATGCAAAATGCAGATGGGGCCGTTCAGTTGGCCTCAGGCTCGGTCGGTTTGGATGTGGTGGGATCAAGCAGGAAATCCCGTTCAGGGCGCAATTCAGGCTCGATGGGGTTTTCGGCGAAGTGGGCTTCGGCGGGCACCATGTCGGTGAAATTGCTGGGTGCCATGTCATCTTGTAAGCCGGAGTAGCCTTCTTTTTCAGCCGCTGCGGCCAAGGCATCGAACAAAAACAACGAATCTTCCCGGTCCTGAAATTGATCGGGGGCTTCGTCACCGTCTGCGCGCTTGTGGCAGGTGATCACCAATGCCAATCCTGGGACACCGAACAAAAGCCATCCGGGCAATTGAAAAGCATATTGTACTTTTGGCCAGTTGGGACTGCTGAGCAAAGCGGTATGACTGCCCGGCGCGACCAAACGCCAAACTTCGGCCAAAGACAGCAACAGCGTGCTGACTTCACCGTTTGCTTTGGCGATGGCGCGCGCCGCCAATTCCGCGCCGGTGACGAGGAACGCCAGCGCCAACAGGCCGATACCAAGGACAAACAGGATTCGCTTCATAACGGTATCTTACGGGTCTGAAAAAAGCTGGTCATTGACAAAGCGCACAGGGGTGCAAAAAAACCGCGAGTAGCGCTTGTATTTCAGTGCGCCCTTCGTTAGTTTGCGCGCACCTAAGGAGAGGTGGCCGAGTGGCTTAAGGCGCACGCTTGGAAAGCGTGTGTGCGTTAACCCGTACCGCGGGTTCGAATCCCGCCCTCTCCGCCAATTCAAAAGCCGGGTTCTGCTATAGTGGAGCTCGGCTTTTTGATTCATTGGCGCGGCTTGCATCTTTGTTTTCTTTTGTCGATTGCCATATGGCATGTCGTGTGTAGGCGCGTTAAATTTGCCTTCTATCGATTCACGCATCCACAGGACCACTTCCATGCCCAACTGTCTCATTGATCCCGCTGATGTCACTCTCCCCGTTTTTGCCGTGCATGAAGATGCATTTGGCAATTGGCTTGAACGTCAAGATGACGATGTCCGAAACTGGTTGTCTGCGACCGGCTTCAAGGGCCGTGGCGGACAAGTGTCCATGTTGCCAGGGGACGGCGGTGTGGCTGGTGCAGTTTATGTTATTGGCGGCAATGATGATCGTGGTGGTTTGTGGGCATGGGCCGGTTTGCGTGCGGGGTTGCCCAAAGGGTCGTTTCACATCGAAGGCGATGTGTTGAGTGCCGATGATGCCTATGATGCGGCGCTGGGCTTTGCCATGGCGTCATATCACTATGATCGTTATCGCAAATCAGGCGAACATGACGAAGACGGCGAAGATGACCCCAACAGCCCCTATTTGGTGTGGCCTGAAGGGTGTGACCGCGATGCAGTGCGTGGCGCCCATGGTGCGGCCACGTTGGTGCGTGACTTGATCAACACTCCGGCGTCCGATTTGGGCCCGGCGGAGTTGGCCGAAGCCGCCAAAGAATTGGCCGATGCCACCGGGGCAAGCTACCGCGAAGTGGTTGGCGTCGATTTGATTCGCGAAGACTTCCCCGCCATTTATGCTGTTGGTCGCGGTGCCGAAGACAGTCGTGCGCCGCGTCTGGTCGAATTCACCTGGGGGCCGGAAGATGCACCACGTGTGACGTTGGTGGGCAAGGGGGTGACGTTTGACACGGGCGGTTTGGACATCAAACCCACCAATGCGATGAAACTGATGAAAAAAGATATGGGTGGTGCGGCGCATGCGTTGGGTCTGGCGTCGATGGTGATGGCGGCGAAACTCAATGTGCGCTTGCGGGTTATTGTCGCGGCGGTGGAAAACAGTGTTTCCGGTGCGGCGATGCGCCCCCAAGACGTGATCGCCACGCGCAAGGGGCTCAGTGTTGAAATCGGCAACACCGATGCAGAAGGCCGGGTGATTTTGGCCGATGCATTGGCATTGGCGTCGGAAGATCAACCCGATGTAATTTTGGACTTTGCAACCTTGACCGGCGCGGCGCGGGTTGCGTTGGGCACCGATTTGCCAGCGCTGTTGTGCAATGACAATGATTTGGCCCAAGATATCCTTGAAGGTGGCACCCGCACCGCTGACCCGTTGTGGCCATTGCCGTTACACCAACCCTATAAAAAACAAACCAAAGGCAAAATCGCCGATCTTCGGAACGATACCGATGGTCCTTATGGTGGTGCGATTATGGCGGGTTTGTTCCTGGAAGCCTTTGTTGGTGAGGGTATTTCTTGGGCGCATGTGGATTTGATGGGATGGAATTTATCGGCGACCCCCGGTAAACCGGAAGGGGGCGAAGCCATGAGCCTCCGCGCTATGTTTGCTGCATTGACGCAACGGTTTGGGTCTCAAGACAGCATATGATAGCGGTTTGAGGGCTTGCCCCCCTGCCCGCACTCGGTTACAAATAGACCGCTATCGTAACGAATCGATTCGCAAGCAAAAGGAAGTCTCACGCCATGGCCATCGAATTGTCCGAACTGGATGCCCTGGATTTGTGGCGGCGCGCCATTGTCAGCAGTGTGCGTCTTGACGCGCCGGACCTGACCGCACGCCAAATGGCTTTGTTGTTGACGGTTTACCTGACCCCGCCTCCACACACTGTGCGGGGTTTGGCCGACACGCTTAAGGTTTCTAAACCCGCCATTACACGTGCCATTGACCGGCTTAGTGACATGGAATTGGTGCGACGCAAGGTGGATGAAGAAGACCGTCGCTCGGTCCTGATTCAACGCACCGTGCGCGGTTCGGTATTTTTGCGTGAATACGGTGAACTGATTGTCGCCGCTGCCCGTGGGTTGACCGCCACGGGGCAAAGCTAACTCATTTGGACTTGCAGCATGGCGTGTCCGCTTGAATTGGTGGACACGGTGTGTCGGCGTAAGAACAGTAGACGCAGCAATCACCCTGTTTGGGTTTGAGCACCGTTTTACATCCCTTGCAGTCATAAAAATACTGACACGCATCGGTCGGCATGCTTTCCGTTTCCACATGTCCGCATTCGGGGCATGTGATGGTCGATGTCAATTTGATGTCCAAGGTTGTGTCCGTTTTGGGTGCTGCTCAGCATGTGTGCGCTATCTGCTGACGTTTGATCGTCCAATATAACGGTAGCGGTTTTGTATCAAAATCAACACAGGTAAAGTGCGTGGATGACCGTTTAACGGCATCCGTCAAACAGTCGTGGATGCATGAAAAAGCCGCACCCAAAGAATGAGCGCGGCTTTTATCGGTGAAGCTGATGGAAAATCAGGCTTCGCGAATACGTGGGCGGCGTCCCGACGGTGGGCGGTAAGTGCCCAGGTAACTGGGCAACACGGATTCGATGTTGCGTGGGCTCAATCCCAGGTCTTTGAGCGTGGGGTTTTCCGCACTGGATACATTGTCGATTTTCAGCATGCGCACTTGGTCGCGGGTCAGCGGTTTGCCGGGGATGAATTCCATGAAAAATGCGGTGACGTACGCCAGGGGCATTGGATAGGGAACGATCAGGCGTTTGCGCCCGATGTTTTTCAACATCAGTTCCATCAAACGGCGGAAGGTATAGATGCAAGGCCCGGTTAATTCGAACACCTTGCCTTGTGCGCTTGGTGTATCCAGACCCTTGATCACCGCATCGGCGACATCACCGACATAAATGGGTTGAAAACGGGTGCCGCCGGAATCGCAAAACTCAAAGGTTGGAAAGCGCCAGTCGGTGTCTTGGCCGGGTTCCATCTTGAATTTGGGCATAAACGGACAGCCGAAGATGGGCATCACCGGGCTCCACCGTGCAATGGCGGCGAACATGTTCATAAAGCCGTCTTCCGGCCCAATGATGATGGAGGGGCGTAAAATGACGGCTTCGGGAAAGGCGTCGCGCACCGCGTTTTCACCCTCGGCCTTTGTGCGGGCGTAATGGGCGGCGGATTCCAAATCCGCACCCAGTGCTGAGATGTGCACCAATGAGGCGGCACCTCCCGCTTTGGCGGCCTTGGCGACGTTGCCCGCGCCGTCTACATGGGCGCGTGGGAAGGTGTTGCGGCCCAGTGGTGCCAACACGCCGACGCAATTGATCACGACGTCTGCGCCCTCGACGGCGCGTTCGACTTCTTTTAGTTCGCCCACGTTGGCTTTTATGGTCACGATTTGACCGGGATCGCCCAAGGGTTTGAGGTAAGTCGCCGATTCTGGATCGCGACAGGCAACGCGTACGCGGTCACCCTGGTTCGCCAAACGTTGCACGATATGTCTGCCGACAAACCCATTTCCGCCAAATACGGTGACCAGACGTCCTGCCATGGTGTTTCTCCTAAGGTGCGCCGGATACAGGCGCCGTGGTGCGTCAAAGAATTCCCGATATTCGGCTCTCTAGCGTCGCCGGGCAAGTCCCTTATAGTGGTATGTAAGCAATTTTGGACCATCGAGAAAACCTTGTTCAAGGTTTTGCATCTCAAATCCGGCATTCAAGATCAACTCATCGGGGCGGCGGTTCAAATGGCATCCCCCGGCGAAGCATGACCACACAGGCGTCAGGCGGTCC
>Ga0070729_10005098_pt1 | contig 13839 bp, 11 predicted proteins | sample tdDd472_FD_66725 | JGI IMG/M metagenome (GOLD analysis project Ga0070729, IMG submission 66725) | Marine sediment microbial communities from the Atlantic coast under amendment with organic carbon and nitrate - tdDd47.2 | ecosystem: Environmental > Aquatic > Marine > Coastal > Sediment | place...
CTACCGCCTGTTCTACGACACCATCAAGGGCGGCGACTTCCGTGCCCGTGAAGCGGACGTATGGCGCCTGGCCCAGGTGTCGAACAACATCATCGACCAGTGTGTCGCCCAGGGCGTGCCTTTCGCCCGCGATTACGCCGGTTACCTGGACAACCGCTCTTTCGGCGGCGCCCAGGTCTCCCGTACTTTCTACGCCCGCGGTCAGACCGGTCAGCAGCTGCTGCTCGGTGCCTACTCAGCATTGTCCCGCCAGATCAAGGCGGGCACTGTCAAGCTCTTCGAACGTCGTGAAATGCTCGATCTGGTCGTGGTTGACGGTGTTTCCAGGGGTATCACCTGCCGTAACATGGTCACCGGTGAGATCGAGTCCTACTGGGGTGACGCAGTCATCCTGGCAACCGGCGGCTACGTCAACGTGTTCTACCTCTCCACCAACGCCATGGGTTGTAGCGCTACGGCCGTCTGGAAAGCTGCCAGGAAGGGCGCTTACATGGCGAACCCCTGCTACACCCAGATTCACCCGACCTGCATTCCTCAGCATGGTGAGCATCAGTCTAAACTGACTCTTATGTCCGAGTCGCTGCGTAATGACGGACGCTGCTGGGTCCCCAAAAAAGCTGAAGACTGTGAGAAGCCTGCAGGTGAGATCGCCGATGATGATCGCGACTACTACCTGGAGCGCAAGTATCCCTCTTTCGGTAACCTTGCCCCACGCGATATCGCTTCCCGCGCTGCCAAAGAGCAGTGCGACGACGATCGTGGCGTTGGCCCCGGCAAGCGCGGTGTTTACCTCGATTTCGCCGATTCGATCAATCGCCTCGGTGAGGACACAATCCGTGAGCGTTACGGCAACCTCTTCGAGATGTACGAGAAGATTACCGCAGAAGATGGTTACAAACAGCCGATGCGGATCTACCCCGCGCCGCACTATTCAATGGGCGGTCTCTGGGTCGATTACAACTGCATGAGCAACGTTCCCGGCCTGTTTGTTCTTGGTGAAGCCAACTTCTCCGTACACGGTGCTAACCGTCTCGGTGCCTCGGCACTGATGCAGGGTCTGGCTGACGGTTATTTCGTCATTCCCTACACCATCGCCAACTACCTGGCGACTGTGAAGCCCGGCGAGGTTAAGGACGATCACGAAGCGTTCAAGCAGTCTGCCGACGAGGTCAAAGCCGACATCGACAAACTGCTCTCCATCAACGGCACCAAGACTCCTTCAGAGTTCCATCGTGAACTCGGCAAGATTATGTGGGAGAACGTCGGTATGGCGCGTAGCGATGCCAGCCTCAATGAAGCTCTCAGGCTTATCCCCAAGCTTCGCGAAGAGTTCTGGAAGAACGTCAAAGTGGTCGGGACCAATGAGCAGTTCAACCAGGAACTCGAGAACGCCGGACGTCTGGCTGATTTCTTCGAGTTCGCTGAAATTCTCGCCAAAGATGCCCTCAACCGCGAAGAATCTTGCGGTGGTCACTTCCGGACCGAGCACCAGACCGATGATGGCGAAGCAACGCGTAACGACGAAGACTTCTGTTACGTCGCAGCCTGGGAATTCAAAGGAACGGGTGTCGAGCCCGAACTGCACAAAGAGCCTTTGACGTTTGAAAATGTCAAACTTGCCGTAAGGAGTTACAAATAATGAAACTCAAACTTCACGTATGGCGCCAGAACGGCCCAAATGATAAGGGGAGTCTGGAGATTATAGAGGCTCCGAACGTAAGCCCCGACCAGTCGTTCCTGGAGATGCTCGACGACGTCAATCAGGCTTTGGCCGTTGAAGGCAAGGATGTCATTGCTTTCGATCACGATTGCCGCGAAGGGATCTGCGGGATGTGTTCACAGGTCATCAATGGTGTTCCTCATGGCGGCATGGAGCGGACTACGGTTTGCCAACTGCATATGCGGGAATTCGAAGACGGTGACGAAATATTCATCGAGCCCTGGAAAGCACGTGCCTTCCCGGTAATCAAGGACCTGGTTGTTGACCGTATCAGCCTGGAGCGGATCATGCAGGCTGGTGGTTACACTTCCTGTCACACCGGTGGTGTGGCTGATGCCAATGCTATCCTGATTGGCAAGCCGGAAGCTGATTATTCCATGGACGCTGCCGAATGTATTGGTTGTGGCGCCTGCGTCGCTTCCTGCCCGAACAGCTCGGCGATGCTGTACACCAGCGCCAAAGTTGCCCAGCTGGCAGTGTTGCCGCAAGGCAAGATAGAAGCTGCTCAGCGTGTAAGGGCGATGACCGAAGCCGCCCAGGAAAATGGTTTTGGTAACTGTACCAATCACTATGAGTGCCAGGCTTCATGTCCCAAAGGCGTGGATGTGAAGTTCATCTCCAAGCTAAACCGTGAATACATGAAGGCTTTTATCAAGTAGCCTGATATGTCTCTGTGATGATCGAAGGGCGGCCCTCAGGGTCGCCCCAGAATGTTGACAAACCCCGCACTTGATGCGGGGTTTGTTTTTTTTACCTGTCCGGTGAATTTTCTATGAAGCTTAGGACAACAGATGGTTCATCTGTTGTCCTCTTTATCCTGAAGCCTGGCTGAACTTTGTCAGCAGCCTGGGGTGGCCCTTTGGATTGCCCTCTTTTGAGGACGGTTGTACTATGTTATCCTTTGCCAGTGACAAATCTCTGGGTGGATTTTTTTAGGGGGGAGGACATGCAAAAAATCCAAATCGGTATGGTTCTTTTCACCTTCTTGGCGTCGGTATCCTTTGCGGTTGCCAACAACTTTGAAGATGCCCTTCAAGCTCATGACTCAGGGGATTTCAAAACAGCGCATAAACTCTGGCTAATTGAAGCTGAAAAAGGTGAAGCTGACTCTCAAGTCAAGCTAGGAATTATGTATAACTTGGGCAATGGCGTACCACAAGACTACCAGGTGGCCGTCAAGTGGTATCGTCTCGCTGCTGAGCAGGGAAATGCGCAGGCTCAATTCAATCTGGGGATTATGTATAACTTGGGCAAAGGTGTGCCACAAGACTACCAGGAGGCCGTCAAGTGGTTCCGCCTGGCTGCTGAGCAGGGCGATGCCCATGCTCAATACAATCTTGGGCTTATGTATTTAAATGGTTATGGCGTTTTGCAAAGCTATGAAGAGGCCTATGCCTGGTGGGTTGTTGCTGCTGCAAGCGGCAGTGAAAGTGCCAGAGGAAATATGAGAATTGCCCAAGGGGGGCAAATGACTTCCGCCCAAATCGAAAAAGGTCAACAGTTAGCCAAAGAGATTTGGACAAGATTCGGCAATTAGAACCTGCTATTCTGAAATAACATTCCCTCAGATTGTCACGTAAACTTCCTTGAAATGAGAGAAAGCCCTCAATCTTCGGATCGGGGGCTTTCGTGTTTTATATATGGTGACATGCCAAAAAATACCCCACAGCCAGGAGGGGGGAGACTGTGGGGTATTATGGGTAACGGGTTATGCAGAGGTTATGAACGCGGTTGTTGCAGACCCGTTTTCCACAACAACTCTTTGTTGCCTCATAAGATACAGAATTGCCATGTATAAATAAACGTGAGGACTCGTAAAAAATATGACCCTATTCAACGAAAATCATCTGTGCAAAAACACAGTCCGATGCTCTATTAGGCGTCCTGAATGTGCCTGTGTATAACATGCCGTTTCCGTTTCAGCAGAGCTGACAAAAGAGAACAGCTCCCAGTTGCCTGGTAGCCGTCAGGCCACCGCAAAGCAGTACCAAGGTCGAGTGCTCGGGGACAGGAATCGTGCCCATCTCCAAAAGATTGTTATTGTTGCATGGCATGTTGGTGATAGCCTCCCTGTTTCCACAAAGGCATTTATGGTTTAGGATGTACAGCTGAGGTGAATTCCATGAATCAGCAACACCTTTTAGTTGCCGTCCTCGGGGCCACCGGTTACATCTGAGCCCGACTCGAGATTCTGACCGTTTCAAAACGGGCAGTGTGATTACTGCTCTGAGAGATCCTTCAGTTTAGTGTAATGATACCCAGATGATGACAGAGGGACAGGGGTAATGACGTGACCAATTTCAGGATACCGGATACTCACAATGAACCGCCGATCTTTGTCGCCGGTGCTAGTGGTTATGTCGGTGGTCGCCTTGTGCCTCGCCTGTTAGAAGCGGGTTACCGAGTGCGTGCACTGGCCCGTAGCCCGGAGAAATTGCGTAACCGACGCTGGGGAAGACATCCCGAACTGGAAATCGTCCGGGGCGATATCCTTGATTACCCAAGTTTACTGAGAGGTGTTGAGGGGTGCCGAGCCGCTTATTACCTGGTTCATTCAATGAACCCTTCGGTTGACGATTTCTCTCACACTGACCGGCTGGCGGCGATGCATATGACCAAAGCTGCGTCTACGGCCAATTTGCGGCAGATCATCTATCTGGGTGGTCTGGGTGAGCAGGGAAGCGGGCTGAGTCATCATCTGGAGTCACGAAGTGAAGTCGGTCAAATCTTGCAGCTGGGCTCAGTTCCGGTCACCATTCTGCGAGCAGCAATGATTATCGGTTCGGGCAGTGCTTCCTTTGAGATTCTACGTTACCTGGTCGACCGCCTACCTGTAATTCTGACGCCGCGCTGGGTAAACACCCCGTGCCAGCCGATTGGCATTCGCAATGTATTGCATTACCTGATCGGCTGCCTGGAATGTCCAGACACCCTTGGTGAAACTTTTGATATCGGTCAGCCGGAAATCGTCGATTACCATAAACTGATGGATATTTACGCTGAAGAAGCCGGCCTGCGAAAACGCAGGATTATTCCGCTACCGATTCTAACGCCACGCTTAAGCTCTTATTGGATCCACTTACTGACCCCAATACCAGCTGCTCTGGCCCGTCCTTTGACAGAAGGATTGAGAAACCCGGTTATCTGCCATGACAACCGGATCGCCGATCTTCTGCCGCAAGAGTTATTTGACTGCCGTCTGGCAATTCGTCTGGCCCTAGAACGGATCAAGGAACACTATGTGGAAAGTTCCTGGACGGATTCAGGCCAGATTCACCCGGCCGAATGGAATGTCCATGGTGACCCAGACTGGGCGGGGGGAAAGATTTTTACAGATTCAAGGCGTGTGATCATCGATGCTAAAGCAGTGGAAATATGGCCAGCTCTGGTTTCGATCGGTGGCGAGGTCGGCTGGTATTATGCCAACTGGCTTTGGAGATTACGTGGCATGATAGATCGTCTCTTTGGCGGGGTTGGCCTGAGTCGTGGCCGTCGCGATCTCCGTGAAATTTGTCCTGGTGATGCCCTTGATTTCTGGCGGGTCATCGATGTGGAACGACCCAAACACCTTCTTCTCAATGCCGAGATGAAGCTTCCGGGCGAAGCAGTCCTTTTTTTCAAGCTCCTACAGCGGGATGATGGCCGCACCGAGTTGCGTCAGATCGCTCGTTTCCTGCCGCGCGGTCTGCTTGGTTTAGCCTATTGGTATGGGGTTACCCCCTTCCATGGTTACGTCTTTGATGGCATGTTACGCGGTATTGCCAAGGCAGCAAAAACTCCGATCAGCTCTGGTCCAGAGCGTTTCACGGAGTGAGTCTTTTTAGACATGTATTATCTAATCCTGAAACCGCAATGTATTTTCATGCACCGAGATAATCAGTGGTCGATCTTCGGCCTCCTGACTTTTTTATAGTTTTCTCATCAGGACCGTACTGAATTCGTCCAGTATCCGGTTTCTGATGACCTTGCACCCCTGCCTTACATAAGCCTGTCGCACGTCAAAATTATATTCCCACAATATCCCTGACAAGAGCAGCATTCCCCCCGGTCTTAACTTGTTGCTTATTGAGTCTGCGATGTCGATCAGTATATCGCCATAAATGTTGGCCAGAATGACATCAAAGCCGGTGTCTTTTATTTCTTCCAGTGTTCCCGTAATGTGGGTGATATGATCCTCTATATCGTTTAGAGCGCAGTTGGTTCTGGCCGTTTCGACGGCCCGGGCCTCAATGTCGACGCAGACAGCCGCTTTTGCCCCAAGTTTTAGAGCCGCTATGGCAAGGATCCCGGTTCCGCTGCCCAGGTCGAGTATCCGTGCGGCATTGAGCTCTGCCATGCTTTCCATGAGCTCGAGGCAACTGCTGGTCGTCTGATGTTCGCCGGAACCGAACGCGCCACGTTGCATGACCAGGTCGATGCGGTCTTGTGAAGGGCTGCCGCCCAAGGGAACAATGCGGAATTTTGTGCCTATGTTGAATGGTTGGTAGGTCATATATGTTTGGTTAGGGGGAAGTGGTGAGGGGAAAGATAAAAACAATCTGATCTCTTACACCTTTCCGCTTACCTCTTTTCTTGTCAGATTACAAACCCTGACTGCGCAGAATCAGCAGGGCAACTGTGTATGTTATCGCCGAAAGAAGTGTCGAGAACATGACGATTGTCCCGGCCAGTTCTGCATCTCCTTTAAGCTGGTCCGCCATGATGTAGTTTGCCGTTGCTGCCGGCGTTCCGGCAATCAGGACCCCGATACCCAGGTCCAGTCCCTGTACGCCCATGGCGATCAGGAGTGTTGCAGCGAGGATCGGCATCCAGATGGTTTTTGCACCACTGGCCAGGGCCGCTTTGGCCAGGTCGCCACGTAGTCGATCGATGGAGAAACCGCCGCCGATTGCCAGGAGAGCGAGTGGCAACGTCATCCCGGTGGCTATTTTCAGGCTGCGATCAACAACCAGTGGGACAGGTAATTCAAGAAAACTCCAGGCAATACCCAGGAACGATGCGAGGATCAAAGGGTTCAGGACGATCTGTCGCAACCAGAAATTGGCACCTCGCTGTTCACCGTCGCCTCTATGTGGCCAGAGCAGGGCAAAAATGGCGTAAAGGTTCAGAAACGGGACGATAAAACCCATCAGGATACCGGCCCTGGTCAAACCGGTCTCTCCGTATGCGTTCAGGGTGATGGCCAGTCCGATGTAAGCGATGTTGCCGCGAAAGGAGCCCTGGCTGAAAACGCCTTTTGCGTTAGCAGGGTAATTTTTGAATACAGCATAGGCGTATGAGGCAAGGAAGGTGATGGTCACGGCGACGATCGATCCGATGACCAGTCGACCATTGAAATTAGCAAAAAAATCTGCCGTGCCGATTTTGTAAAAGAGCAACAGGGGCAGGCAGACGTAATAAACCAATCGGTTGGTTTGCTTGAGAAAACCCGAGTCGATCAATCCCAGGCGGCGCAACAGCCAACCGAGTGCAATGACTGAAAAAACCGGTAGGACAATATTAATAATGTCGGTAAAAAGGTTCATCTGTGCCCTTTATGCTCAATGCCAGTCAGAATACAAAATTCAGTCCGTAGAATACAGTACAAAAGAGACCCGGTCTGACGAATAGCTTCCTCTTTGACCTGAAAGATGACAAAAGGCTTGCCGTCAGTGAAACCTGGCTCTTAAATGATGGTCTTAAAGAGTTGAACACGAAACAAATGAATGGGGTCAGGTCACGTTTAAAAAGCAACTGATTATCACAACCGTCCCGTCCCCCCGAATGCGATGGGAACCGGGACTTTTGTTAGACAAATGTCATGACATAACAGAATAATTGACTGGACTGCCTTGCGGTCTCGAAGCCGGCTTATCAAAATTATTTTATGCTGTGGTTCTATCAAGGCTTTGCATTTTGCCCCCATTGTATAATATTCTACACACAACGAGATTGTCATTCGCCTAAAATGTTTCTGTTAACCACGAGGATATAATGCAGGATACCCGGAGGACATATTATCTGCGACTTGCAATAATTGTCGGGCTGTTATTGTTGATTACTGCCCTTCATTACCTGACTACGACACAGATGGTCGCTGCTCACGATGTCTATCGTCGGCTCTACTACGTGCCGATCGTTTTCGGTGGCCTCTGGTTTGCTATTCGCGGCGGCATCCTGACCTCGATCCTGGCGTCGCTGCTTTATATGCCTCATGTGCTTTTCCATTGGCAGCACCATCCGTCCATCGCTCTGGAACAGTACCTGGAAATTGTTCTGTACAATGTCATCGGTGGCCTGACCGGGTTTCTCGCCCAACGCGAACGGCAGCAGCGGATACGTTACCAGAAGGCTGCGGAGACCCTGGAGAGCAGCTACCAGAAGCTCAGGGAGCAGGCCGACCAGATCATCGAGATCGAAGAACAGCTGCGCCGCGCAGACCGGCTCTCGGCTCTCGGCGAGCTTTCTGCCGGGATGGCCCATGAGATACGCAACCCGCTCGGTTCCATCAAGGGGACCGCGGAAATCCTGCGTGATGGTGTTGCCCCGGATGACCCGAAGCAGGAGTTTGCAGAAATTCTGATTCGGGAGGTCGATCGTCTCAACAGGGTGCTTGAGGATTTTCTACGTTTCGCCCGACCTGAGCCGGTCGAACTTGGCTGTTTCGTATTACAGGACGTTATTCGTGACGTGCTCGACCTGACCCAGCAGCAGGCCATCCAGAACAATGTCGTCGTGGCCGTTGATTTAGGAGATGAGATCGAAATCCCGGGCCGTGGCGAACAGGTTAAGCAGGCGTTACTTAACCTGGTCCTCAATGCTCTTCAAGCCATGCCGGACGGTGGCTCTCTCAAGGTCTCTATCCGCACATCGCCGCAAGAAATGCATGTTATGGTAAGCGATAACGGCCCGGGCATTGCCCTGGAAGACCGCGAGCGAATATTCAACCCGTTTGTGACAACCAGAGACAGTGGGACAGGTCTTGGCCTCGCTATTACTCAGCGCATCATTCAGGGGCATGGCGGACGCATCATCCTGGAGAGCAGGCTCGGTCAAGGAGCCTGCTTCACGGTTTGCCTGCCCAGACCACAGAGACAAATGGAGCATGTGGAATCATGAACAAAGCAACTTCTTCTGCCCGGGGCGAGAAATCCTCCCGTAAGGTTCTTTTGATCGATGATGATGATTCTTTACGGCGCGTCACCGAATATTCATTGCACTCTGCGGGTTTTCAGGTCCTCAGTGCCGCCGATGGCAAACAGGGACTGGCCTCTTTCCGCACCGATTCACCGCAGGTGGTGATTACGGATATCCAGATGCCGGGTCTCTCGGGCTATGACATCCTGCAACAGATTAAATCTGAGCGCCCTGAGACCATTGTCATTGTGATCACCGCTTACAGTTCGGTTGAGAAAGCTGTTGATGCAATGAAGCAGGGGGCTTATGACTACTTGGCCAAACCCTTCAGTCGTGACGAGCTGGTCCTCGTCGTCGAGAAAGCCTTCAACCTGCTAGGCCTGCAGGAAGAAAACCAGCGCCTGCGTGATGAACTGGAGTACCAGATCGATTTCAGTCATATGATCGGCATTTCCGATGGCATGCAGAATGTCTTTGATATGGTCAGGAGAGTCGCCCCAACCGAGGCGAGCGTTTTGATCACCGGCGAGAGCGGTACCGGCAAGGAGCTCATTGCGCGGGCAATTCACCAGGGGGGGGCGCGTTGCAAAGCGCCTTTTGTTGCGATCAACTGTGCGGCAATACCTGCCAACCTCCTCGAAAGTGAACTCTTCGGCCACGTCCGCGGTGCCTTTACCGGAGCCGTTCGTGACCACGCCGGAAAATTTGAACAAGCCCATGGCGGAACACTGTTCCTCGATGAAGTGGGCGAAATGCCGATTGAACTGCAACCCAAACTGTTGCGCGTGCTCCAGGAGATGGAGGTTGAACCCCTCGGTGGCAAGGTCCGCTCGGTGGATGTCCGTATCATCGCTGCGACCAACCAGGACGTCGAGAATGCGATAGAGGAAGGGCGATTTCGCGAGGACCTCTTCTACCGGCTCTCCGTAATTCCGATTGAGCTGCCGCCGCTACGCAAGCGTGCCGAGGATGTCCCGCTGCTGGTCAGACATAACCTTGAGCGATTCAGTCGCGGGGCACCCCTGGATATCAGTGCTGATGCGTTGGCCTGCATGACGGCGTATCCATGGCCAGGAAACGTCAGGGAATTGCAGAATGCCGTTGAAAGGCTGGTTGTCATGAGCCATGGAGGGACGATCGAGCACCATCATCTGCCGACTAAATTACGGACGCAAAAATCTATATCGAGGAACCGGGTTGTTGAATTGCCTGCAGACGGATATCCTCTCGAAGAAATTGAAAAAGAGGCTGTTATGCAGGCCCTTGAGCGCAATCAATGGAACCAGACCAGGGCTGCCGGATTCCTGCAGGTGCCGCGCCACACATTGATCTATCGGATGGAGAAATATGGTATTAAAAAGGCATGAGGCGCGTTGCGCGAGGCGCGTTGCGCGAGAAAAATGCAAAATCATTTCTTTGGCAATTCTTCTGTTACTCATTGCTTTGTCTTCGATGGCTTATGAAAGGCGGTCGGCAGTGGTGGAAACGGTTGCCAAGGCCGGACCGGCAGTGGTCAATATCCGGACGGAGCAGATCGTTCAGCGTCGGACGACACCTTTTTTCGGTTTCGGCGACTCCTTCTTCGACGAATTTTTCAAACAGTTTGCACAAACGCGCAGCTATCGGACTCAGGCGCTCGGTTCAGGTGCGATCATCGACAGCCGCGGTTTTCTGGTCACCAATGCACATGTCGTGGAGAAGGCGTCAAAGATATATGTGGCGTTGCCAAGAGAACGCAAGGAACGTGAGGCGACGCTGGTCGGAATCGATCAATCGACTGATCTGGCTGTTATCAAGGTGGTTACCGAAGCGCCCCTGCCAAGCCTCAATTTTGCTGCCGACGATGATCTTATCCTGGGTGAGACAGTGATCGCGATCGGCAATCCGCTTGGTCTGGAAAACTCCGTCACGACAGGCGTGATCAGTGCACCGAAGCGCAGGCTGCCGGACGGCGAGGGGGGTGTCTCGGTGTTTATTCAGACCGACGCCCTGATCAACCCGGGCAATTCGGGTGGGCCGCTGCTGGATATCAATGGCCGGTTGATCGGAATCAACACGGCGATCATACAGCAGGCCCAGGGGATCGGTTTTGCCATCCCCATCAAGGTTGTCCGCCGTATCGTTGAAGACCTGATTACCCACGGCAGGATCAGGCCTGCTTATTCGGGAATCCTGCCCGGTGAGATCAGCAAGACCATGGCTCGCTCGCGGGGTGCCGGCGGAGTCCTGGTTACCGAGATTGACTCCGGTTCACCTGCGCAGCGCGGAGGCCTACAGGTTGCCGATGTGATTCTTGAAGTCGATGGAATCCAGGTTGACTCGGCTTCGGAATATCTTTCTCTGCTGAGGACCTACCCGCCGGAAGCAGAGGTCAAGCTGGCGGTGCTGCGTGGTGAAGGTGAAACTGAAACAGTTGTCAAATTCGCCGAACTGCCTCGCAATTACGCCTTCCAATACCTTGCGCGGCTGTTCGGCGTCGTGGTTGAGGAAGACTCGCAGGGGGTTCTGGTGTCAGAAGTGTTGAAGAATTCCCCGGCGGCACGCATCGAAATGAGGGCGGGCGACAGGCTGGTAGAAATTGAGGACCAGCGAGTCGAGAACCTGCAAGCTTTCGAATCTCGTATTGAAGCTACCTTGGGCCGATTGCCGCTGAGATTTACCATCTATCGTGGCAACCGTGGCTACATCATTGAGTTACCTTGACGATCAGGTGAGGCCATGAAACTTCTTGCTGATATGGATGAACCAAGGCAGCCGGATATCGCCCAATTCGAACTCGAGGAGTGGATCGACAGTTCTCCGTTCGAGAATCTGCTTGGCCTGGAGATCGAAAGTTCTGCTGATGGAGAAGCCGTGCTCATCTTGCCATTCACGGTAAAACTGGCCAATGGCGGCGGGGTCATGCACGGCGGTGCCATGACCTCCCTGGCGGATACGGCTGTCGCCATGGCGATCAAAAGCCTGCTGCCGAGTGGAACAAAATTTGCGACGACGGGATTAACCATGGAATTTCTCACGCCGGTCATCTCCGGTGTCGTTTACGCATATGCCGGTGTAAAAAACACCGGAGAACGTTGTTTCGAAGGTACATGCGAATTGCGTGGTGAGGACCGCCAGGTCTACGCACGCTTCACTTCGGTATTCAAGGTTGCACGACAGTAGTAGCAGCAGAGGTTTGTAGCTCTCTGCCGGACTTGGTTGTCCAGGCAGGCTGGCATTTTTCGCCCCGTGGGTTTACATGAAAAAAACATCCGGTTTTTTCTATGTAAGACAATTCAAGATAGAGATACGTGTTTCATGAAGGGTTGATATATGCGACGTCTGATGTTGATTGTCCTGTTTTTGCTCGTGGTTTGCGGTGCCGTTTATCTTTATACCGTTGGCAATTCGCGGCCGACTTATGATTCGGTGAAAACGGTTGCACCAGGCAACCCGGCCCCGGATTTCCAGCTTGAAGATAACAACGGCAACCTGGTCTCCCTCTCTGCCCTGCGTGGCAAAGTTGTCCTGGTGAATTTCTGGGCGACGTGGTGTCCTCCGTGCCGGGCGGAAATGCCCTCAATGGAGAAGCTCAGTAATGTGATGACTGGCGAAGACTTTGTCATGCTGGCAATCAATGTCGAGGCAAACGGCAGATCTTCAGTTGCCGAATTTTTGAAAAAGACCCCGCATACTTTCCCGATACTCTATGATGAGCAGGGCGTTGTGCAGCAACTGTACGGGGTTTACAGTTTTCCAGAATCCTTCGTTATTACCAAAGATGGTATGATAGATGACAGGGTGATCGGTGCCATCGATTGGGCCCATCCTGAAACCATCGCTTACTTCAAGGGATTGACAAAGGGCTAGCCTTTTGCAGCAAGCTGCGCATATAACCTACTGGATTGCCTTCACTGCCGGGATTCTTTCCTTTGTATCACCCTGTGTCCTGCCCCTGATACCTTCTTACCTGACATATATCACCGGTCTGTCCTTCAAACAGCTGGACGAGGAGCACCCGACCGCCAAGGTCCGTATGACCGTTCTGCTGCACTCGATCTGTTTTATTATCGGTTTTTCCGTCGTCTTTGTTTTGCTCGGCGCGATTGCCGGAATTGCTTCGAGCAAATTCCAGACCCATCTGCGAGAAGGCCTGGAATGGGTGGAAAAAATTGGTGGATTACTGATCTTCCTGTTTGGCGTGCATATGACCGGACTTTTTCATTTCGGTGTTTTGCTGGGTGAGAAGAGGGTCCAGCTACATGAGAAGCCGAGTGGCTATTTCGGCACATTCGTTGTTGGTTTAGCTTTTGCCGCCGGCTGGACTCCCTGTATCGGTCCAATTCTCGCGTCAATCCTGATGATCGCCGCAACCTCGGGACAGATCGGCGAGGGTGTCGGTCTGCTTTCGGTCTATTCCCTCGGCCTCGGCGTCCCTTTCCTGCTGTCCGGCCTGCTGTTCCACCAGTTCCTGGTGGCCTTCAACCGGTTCCGCAAATATATCCGCGTGGTGGAAATCGGTACCGGTGTGATGCTGATGGCCGTCGGCATTATGTTCATGTTCAACCTGATGGGCCACCTTACCATGTACCTTTACCAGTACCTGCCTGTCCAGGGTTAGAACCGCCATCGCACAGTCTGCCATTTCGAGGTTGTGCCTCACATCCAGCTGAATCGATCAAACCTTTCTTTGCGATAAATCTTGACATCCGTCATTCTGCTAAATTAAATTGAAATCCGATTTCAATTGGAAAGTTCTATGGGCAGGGCAAAAACAAAAGACAAGTTCAGAGAGTTCATGCTCGACAAGGGCTTGAAGTCAACCCGCCAACGAGAAATCATTCTCGATGAGTTTCTGCGTGTGGGATCTCACCTCTCTACCGAAGAGCTTTACCTGCGCTTGCGCAGGAAAAATCCCCGGATCGGTTATGCCACCGTTCACCGGACCTTGAAATTGTTTGCCGAATGCGGCATCGCCGAGCAACGTCATTTCGGAGATGGCCAGGCACGCTATGAAGCCAGTG
>Ga0070729_10005100_pt1 | contig 13827 bp, 19 predicted proteins | sample tdDd472_FD_66725 | JGI IMG/M metagenome (GOLD analysis project Ga0070729, IMG submission 66725) | Marine sediment microbial communities from the Atlantic coast under amendment with organic carbon and nitrate - tdDd47.2 | ecosystem: Environmental > Aquatic > Marine > Coastal > Sediment | place...
AGTATATCATAATTTCTTAACTAAATGACATGCAGTCACTTATTTTAACGTCGCAAGATCAGCTCCATATGCATCTTGCAAAAACTCCTACTAGTAATATTCTCAGATTTGCCGGGAATATAATACTTAATTTTAATTTCAGAAATCCCACTCTAGACATAGAAGCGGATGGCTTTGTACGTTTCTTTCAGAAGGTGAGCACCTATAAAGATCGTCTGTATGCGGGTACTGTTGTTAGAGATGTTACAGCTAACGATGCTACGTTTGGTATTCTGGCTTGTAATAATATAAAGAATAATAATACATTGCGCGGGCGTTGTTTAACGGCAAAACATAAGGTGATTGCCCCACAGATTGACACAGAGTATTTACTGAGTGCCGAAGAATTGCGATATAAGAAAGTAAGGACAAGATTGCTACATTGTAGTAAAGCAATGCCAATGACGGAGGACGCTATTATAACTGCGTATAAAACATTACACTGGAGAAATGAAAGAGCGTAAAAAGAGTAAATATCATATAACAGAAACTGTGTGGATTGAGTATCACATTGAAAATGGCAAACTACATACGCTTGATGTTTGTTACGATAATGGCAGTATAGAAAGATTAAGTAAGCAAGGTATAGATATAGAAAACTGGTACGATACTACTAGTGAAATGGAAATATCTATACAAAAGGTACTAGAAAAGTATGAGATATAAACTAATTATTACAGACGCAAAAATAACAAAGCGCCTGAAGAAACAAAATATATCAGAGCTAGCCAGAAGGGTGGGTATTAGCATTACATATCTACATAAAGCGTATCGTAACAAACTGGTAGTCACAGCCGATATGTACGCTAAAATATCTGCGGAACTAAATAAGATAGAAGCAGAGAACGATAATGACTAAATCTTTTACTTTATAGAGTAGGTATTACGAAATATGGGTAAATGCAAATAAATTAGTGAGTACCGTAAGTGTCCATACGGCGCTCACTTTGCTTATTTAGTCTGTTGACAAGCTGTAAACTATAGTATATAGTTGTCATATGGAATTTCTTGTACTATTTACACTCCTTTGCTGCTTCCCATTTATCGTACTATTTGGGCTGTTCTATTCATTTATTGAAAAAATAATCCGTAATTTAGATATATATAGAAAACGTAGCAACGTATGAAAAAGTTAGATGATAAAAAAGTATTAGAGCGTGTAAAGACCATGCTTAAAAACAAAAAGAGATATAAGGAATTAAGGAGGGAACTAAAGCCCGCATCATTAGATGATATAGCAAAGGAATTTGAAGTTACTAGACAGGCTATCTTACGAGTTATTAGGAGAAATGAGTAATATATACAGCCAGATAATAGCAGAAGAGTTTACAACCTTAGCAGAGGCAGTCGCATGGACAAACGAGAGACTAAGGGCAATACCAATGGTTATATCGAGTAAGATCACGGCACGACAAGACTCTACTAACAGATCTTCGTATATGGCGTTTATTATTTATAAAGTGAAAAATGATTGAAATAATCCTTATTGTACTATCAACACTTGTAATTGCCTGTTTAATTATGGTGGTTATTCTACAGATAATCATGATACAGGGCGGATCACTACCACAACGTAGAAAGAGTTTTAAGGGTGGTAAAGGTAGTACCATGCGAGCGGAGAAAATAAGATATAAGACAAAGAAAGAAAGGGAGGCGGAGAAAATAAAGGAGAATAGTCCTAAGATCGCTTCACTTAGTGTAGATGAAATAAGCAATATCGTACATGCAAGAAATCAGAACTCTCGTACATAATAAAGTCTTTGTTGTCGAATTTGTTGTGAACCTTAAGGAGCTGCGCATGCGGTTTGTCTTTGTAAATAGGGTATTAGATCAGATACGGGCATATAAAGAGAAGATGAGATGGGCATTTATAAAGCGCGGCCTGCCTGATGCGGTTATAGCGCATATTGACGACCAGAGAGAGTATATTAAAGAGGAGGAGGTAATACGCAGAGCACGGGAGTACAGAGCTAATGTGCCTAGGGGTGATACTATTTGTCCTCATTGTGGTGCTGGTAACGATCGTGTCTGGTGTTGGCGCTGTGGTAAAAAGGTGAGATATAGATATATGCCCCCAGTATTTCATAAATACGGTGCAAAGCTCATATCACAGGGACAGGTGGAGAGAATACGAAATGAGTATATCGGTCAAAAAGGAATAGACCTGTTACAACCTAGTAGGCATTACGATAAATCTAGGCGTGAGTGGTATACTAATCCAGATTATGTAAAGCATTACGGCGATCCGTTCGCAAATAAAAAAGATAAATAACTTATTAAGACTACCTATGCCAGAAAATATTTTAAAAGATATAACATCAAAGCTTAATAAGGCGGAGCGCCTCTTGGTATTTTTTCTTGTGAATGAGGAATTATATTACGGTATGCATGCTTCTGAAAAAGATGTAGTCGAGATGTTTCGCGCTCTTATAAAAGATAGACTAGAGTTATTGCCTAAGTTTCAAGCAGCTTTAAAAGACATTGCCAATGAGCAAGACGAGTAAAAATAATATAGTTGTATGGTCTGGCGAGTATGTTGATATACAGAAATTACGACCAAATCCTAACAACCCCCGCAGTATTGACGATACTGGGAAGAAGCGGCTTCGAGAAGATATTGCAGCGGGTATTTTTAAGCCTCTGGTAGTGAATGCAGATTACACTATACTAGGAGGAAATCAACGATATAACATTTACCTAGAGGAAGGTATAAACCCTGTATGGGTCTCCCTACCTAGTAGACAACTATCAGAAGAGGAGGCCAAGCTTATTATATTAAAGGATAATCACGGACGCGGTGTTGATGACCTTGAAAAGTTGGCGCGCGATTTTGCAGAGGAAATAGATGCGCTTGATTTAGACATTAAACTTGTAGAGGAGTTAGAAGAAGTTAGTGAAGACGAGGAGTTTGAAGAGCCAGAAGAAAATATTCATGGTGTTATTCGTGGTGATATTTGGCTACTGGGCGGGCATAGGTTAGTTTGCGGTGATGCGACTAATCTCGGTGATGTAGAAAAACTTATGGACGGTAAGCTAGCTGATATGGTATTTACTGACCCACCGTACAATACGGGCATGACCGCGAAGACCCAGGCGGGAAAGGGGAATACTTTATGGAAGGGTAAAAAGAAAACTAAAAAAGCAAGGCTTTCGCATATGTTTAACGACTCTTTTACAGAGGAGGAATGGCAGGACTTCATGCAACTATTCATATCTTCCTATAATATCGCTATGAAAGAAGATGCCGCAGCGTACATATGCCTTGATTGGAGGAGGAGTTATGAGCTTATACCTCATATTAAAGATTACTTTAAGCTTAGTAATATAATAGTCTGGGATAAAGTAGTTCACGAGTTAGGGAGTGACTATAAATATACATACGAGCTGGTTCACGTATGTAAAAAAGGAAAGCCCCAACTAGATACACATCAGGGAGATAGGGAATATAGTGATGTTTGGCATATACAGAGAAAAATGACTGGTGATACTAGCCACGCCACAAAGAAACCTATTGAGTTGTGTGCTAGAGCTATTAGACATGCAAGCAAGAAAGGTGGCATTGTTTTAGATCTTTTTGGTGGTAGCGGCTCAACGTTAATTGCATGTGAACAAACAGATAGGAAATGCTATATTATGGAACTAGACGAGCATTACTGCAGCGTTATAATTGCACGATGGGAGGAATTTACTGGACAAAAGGCAATAAGATATGAGCAAAAAACAGAAGAAGTCACCTAAAAAAACAAATAAAGTGGGAAGACCTACTAAATATCGCGCTAATCTCGTAAATGAGCTTGATGCATTTACTAAGGGGGCTAATATCCCATATTTGGAGGAATTCGCCTCTGAAATAGGCGTTGACGAGGATACTATCACAAACTGGGGGAAAGAACACAGGAAATTTTTCGGAGCTATAAAAAGATTAAAAACCAAACAAAAGGCAATGCTACAAAAACTAGGACTTCACAACAAGGTAAATTCTAGTATGGCAATATTCCAACTCAAGGCAAATCACGGACTAATGGAAACGGAAAAGAGACAAATTGAGTATCCTTCAGGTATTTCTATTAGCGTGGGCGGCGACCCTAATCCTGAGTATCTTACTACAAGGGATAATGAGTAATGACAATTCCTCCTGTTGATACGAGAGTATTACAAATTCTTGATAAACTAGAGGAGATAGGCTCTCCCATACTTACTTCTAAGGGTGTGCCATTTGAATGGAGCGAGCATGCTTTTCTATTGCAACCACTCTGCGATTTTCACCCACAACAAGGCTGGAATAAGTGCTCGCAAATAGGCGGAACAGAGGCCGTGCTACTCAAGGCTTTTTATATGGCTCAACATCTTAAACTGAATGTGCTATATACCTTTCCTACAGACGAATTCATCAAAGATGTTGTACCGTCTAAGGTGAATAAACTAATAGAGAATAATCAGCATATCTATAGTCAAATCACGGGTGGTATGTATCAAAAGCAGGTAGGCACGGGTAAAGATGCTAGGACTATATTTTTCAAGGGGGCATACAACCCAAAATCTAGAGGGGATAGGGAAGAGACATCAAAGGGTACATCTCTTACCTCGGATATTAATATTCACGATGAGGCATCTAAATCAGATCAATTTATCTTATCACAGATGCGCTCTAGGCTTGATAATTCGCTATATAAAGGGCGTTGGTTATTAGATAACCCAACATATCCCAAAATGGGGGCGGATGGTTATTTTCAACGCTCTGACCAGATGTATTATTTTATTACGTGTTCCCACTGTAGGCATAAGCAATATTTAGACTGGATACGACTAGATAGACATGAACACAAGAAGGCGCTACATACCTATATTGATCCAGATAAAAAGTTAATTATTTGCGGCAAGTGTGCTAAAAGCATCTCTGATACAGACCGCATGCATGGACAATGGGTTCCGAAGTATAAATCTAGAAGTGAGGTGCGTGGTTATTGGATGAATCAATTGATGTATGTTCGTCATAGTGTATCTAGTCTACTTGAAATCCAAGAAGATACTAAAACGCCTACTTCATACTTTCAAAACTTTGTCATGGGCCGCCCATACATTGGTTCTGACGTGAAGATAACTAGAGAGCACATATCACAAAACCTTAGTATGGATGTAAATTTACTAGAGGATAATGTAATGGGCGTAGACCAAGGGAGGGTGAAATGGTATGTTATAGGCAATAAACAAGGGATATTTGCTATAGGCAAAACCGAGAAATGGTCTGAAATTGAACGTCTCATGAAAATGTATAATGCGACTGTAGTGTGTGACGGTCTACCAGAGCAGCAAAAGCCCAAAGAATTTGCAGACAAATATAAAGGCAGGTTTTGGAGGGCGTTCTATAAACCCACAAGCGATCAAACGGAGCTGGCTAAGTTTATAGCCAAAAAGAAGTATTCTGTTCTTATACAGAGAAACGAATCATTTGATGAATTAGTAGATAAAGTAGTAACGGGGCAATTTCCTATCCATATGAATATAAATGATATTTCTGAGTATGTTGAACATATGACTAATTTAGTAAGGGTGGTAAAAGAAGACAGCGAGGGAAATCAGCGCTTTGAATGGGTAAGAACCGATGCGGATCACCTAGCGCACGCCACATTGTATTTCTATACTGCTTTGAATAGAGGCACTATTGGCGCTGAAAAAATGTCCATGAAGAAAAAGCAGAATAATGATAAACTATTTCTAGATTCTAAAGGCGGTAATATTTCTGCAGATATATTAGATACATTAAAAAAGAGAAAGTAATGAATAGGAATTACGAACAAGAAGAGGGCGAAGGCCTTGAAGCTATAGAGTTTGAACTGTCTGACAAAGAATTAGCTGAACGCATTACTAAACGTGGAAAGCTATGGAGGAAAGATCATAGCCAGCTTATAGAGGCAGCACGAAAAAACCGTGAATGGTGGGCAGGCAATCAAGTAGATGAATCAGAAATACTAGAGGGAGAAGAATACACGGTCGTTAATAAAATTTTTCAATCAATAGAGACTATTGTCCCTATTGTTACGCGTCGTACCCCTATACCTAATGTCTCTATTAGACCGCTAGATAAAGGAGCGCTGCGCCTGCAAGAGAAAATATCGCGTAAACTCATAGACGCATGGAAAATAGATCTGGATATGCAACCTAGACTAGAGGAGGGAGTAAGAGTATTGGCATGTGCTAAATATGTTGCCTTTAAGTATTATTACGATGACGATGAGGATGAGATTGCTATAAAGCTAGTACCGACAGCCTCTCTATTATTCCCTCATAGTGCCTCAAATGAAAAGGAGCTGCCTGCTGTCATAGAGCGTGTAGTAACTACACTGGGCGAGCTGAAGGCGCGATTCCCAGAGAAGGTAGACGAGATAGACGCTGCTTCTACTACATCAGCTCATGATGATACAGAGGTTATCTATGACGAGTATTGGGAGAGTGATTTCTATGCTTGTTTGTGGAAAAATATACTATTACATAAAGAGCGAAATCCTCATTTTAATTATGAACCGTTTCAGGTTAAAGAGGGTGCTAAGAAATCCAAGGTGGCGCCAACATATAACTTGTATAAATCTCCTAGAATACCATATATATTCTTGAACTGGTTTTCATTTGGCGACTCGCTTGTTGATGATACTTGCCTTATCGAACAAGTAATAGGATTGCAAAAGAACATCAATAAGAGAAAGGGGCAATTTAGCCAAAATGCCGATCTTGCTAATGGAAAAATGATATTTGCCGGCAATAAGATAAGCAAAGAGGACGCTGATAATGTTTCTAATGACCCTAAAGATAAAATATATCTTACGCACGCCGATACAGTTACTGGTGCTATTGGTATTGAGTACGGGAGAGGACTAGACCCTAGCGTATATAACGATATGGGCGATTCTAAAGCGGAGGTGGATAACATTATGGGCACTCATGCAACAACTAGAGGTGAGAGAGAAGCAAAAGAAACCGCAACAGGGCGCGCCATGCTAAAGGGTTCCGATGTTAATAGGCTCGAAATACTCCCACGACGTATTGAGAAGCTATCACAAAAATTATATGCGGCCTATATACAAATGATGTATGTATATTATGACGAGCCACGACCTATTCAGATACACAAGGCGGAGGGTGATTCTATGGAACTTTCATCTATGGAGGAAGATTCATATATTTCTCGTGATGAACTAGTAGGAAAGAGAATAACTGTTCTTGTAGAGGAGGGCAGCACAACGCCGCAGGATAAATCGACTATGAAAGCGCAGTCGGTTGACTTATGGGGGCAAGGCGGCATATCTACGCTTGATATGTTACGAGACCTTGAGTATGGCGATGCAGAGCAGCGAGCCAGAAATGCGTTTATTGAAAAGAATGCTCCTCAGCTACTATATGGCTCTCCGCAGGGTGATGCCTATGATGTAGACGCTATAAGAAATATTGAAATTATATTAAGTGGCGAGATGCCAGAGGTATTTAAAACAGATGATGTTGAGCGCTTTACTAATTACATTTCTACATTCAAGGAATATATTCGCGGGACGGAGGTAGATTCTGACCTACCGGATGTAGATACTTTAAGTTATCAAAATAAAGCAAATCTTAACGCACATGTGGCGCTAGAGCTTGAGATAATCAAGCAGCTACTAGAAGAGGTTGCCGAAGAAAACCCCGTAGCGGAGCCATTGCAGCCGCCCACAGCTGAAGGCGCGCCTATAGAGCCAGTACCGGGTGTACCTAACCCTTCTATGATAGTACCGACTGAGACCCTTGTATAATTGCGCATATTTACTCTATTTGATATAGTATTCCCATCAGCATGTTTCGTAGAGCAAACTACGTACCAAAACAGAGGACACGAACCTCTATAAAAGTGTATTTATTAATATAGACATATGGACTTAGAACCCAGCGGAGGCGAAGCTATTGAAGGAATAGCAGGCGATCAGGATATCGCATCAGATGCGCCAACTGAGGAAAATCCTGTAGAGGAGCCAACAGAGGAACCCCCTGAAGAGGAGGGCGAAGATGAGGGCGAATCTAAAATGGAACCTTTACATAAGCACGAGAGATTTAGACAGGTTATAAAGCAAAATCGGCAACTACGCAAAGAGAATGAAGCATTAAAAAAGTCGAAGGCTACAACAAGCCCTATAACCGATGATTTTGATGCCATGTTTGAAGGTGGCCCAGAACATACGTTTAAGGCCCCAAAGGAATACGAGAGCATAGATGAAATATACTCAGATATTCGCAAAGCGTTCTTTAGTGATATGGCTTTCTATAGGGATAAGGACTCACAGGAGCGGTCTGCAGCCGCAGAGGCTTTTCAATCTCAGTTAGATTCCATACAAGATGACTTGGGAGATGATTCTGCATATCAAAGCTTTTTGGGCTTTTTAGAAACTGCAATGAAGAAATTCCCCACAGTTGATGTTGACTCAGCGTTTGATATTTGGCTAGAAAATTACTCACCTCGCTCGCAAGAGCCAGAGGGGGAAAAACCTAAAAAACGATCAAAGATTAACAAGTCTAATAAAAAAACTAGTGCTAAACGTAAAGGGCCTTCTATGGAGTACTTGCGAAATAACGATTTTGATACAATCGTACAAGACCTCATGGACTAATTTACTTTAGTTACTAAAAAAAAATGGCTTTTGATACAAATCTTCAGTCAGTTACACAAACTCATTTAGTCCCGAAGGCGGTAGATACCGTTTTAACAGGGAACCCCCTTACTTTAAAGCTATTAGGAAACGCAAAGAAGTGGGTCGGAACACAAATAAAGAGATCTGTAATTGTCGAAAAACAATCAAACGGAGGGGCTTTTTCGGGTTTAGATACTTTTGATTTGAATAAATCAGGGACAAAAGTACAGCTGGCCTTTGACCCCAAAGGAATTTATAAACCAGTTGTAATAGAGGGAATGGATCGCGATGTGAATGCATCTGATCCCGCTAGAGCGCTTGATTTAGTTAAAAATGCAGTGGAGGAAGCTGGCAACTCTCTAGCTGATGATATTGCTGGACACTTCTATGGCTCAAACGCAGCAACGACAGACGCGCCGCAGGGGCTTGATGATATTGTTGATGATGGTGGCGATGTTGCTACATATGGTGGACAAACACGTGCTACGTACACAACTCTAAAATCTAATGAGACCGATGTAACGGGCAATCTAGATACTCTAGATACACTTCGTGCCAGTGATTCACTTGCGCGACATGGTAAGGATAAAGTAACGCTTCATGTTTGTTCCGAGACTAAATGGGATGAGTTTGAATCACTATTACAGCCACAGGTGCAGTATAACCATAGTATAAATGGCTATAGACAAATGACTAGAGATAGTATTGTCGCTGGTAAAGAGGCGCTAGGAGCTGAAGTAGGCTTTGATTCTCTATATTACCGAGGCGCTGCTATTGTTGCTGATGAACAGGCCCCAGAGCTTGGCTGGTTTGGTATTAATTTAAATCACCTTGCTTGGTATGGTCTAGAAAGTGCTAATCCTGAGTATAAACCTGTAAAGATAGGTAATAACGAGACTATAGAGGGTGAATACACTGGAAAGGGCGTAAGTCCTCATATGGGTATCCACTTTACTGGACTAAGACCTAGCTATAATCAATACGCAGAAGCTGGATTTATAATTGTTCTAGGAAACTTGGTTAGTTGGAACCCTAATAGACATTTTAAAATAAACTTTACTGCATAAATTATGAGACTATCTGAAGTACTAGGATCACTAAAACATTTAGCGGGGGCGACAACAAAGCCGGATATAGGTATAGAGAGTGCTAGCGGGATAAACTATCTGAAGCTTGCCTCGGCTGATGGTACTGAATATTGGATATTCCCTGAAAATGATGGCACGCTAAAGATCCACACCGCAGAGCCAACGGCTAATACCGACGGTTCAGAAGTTGGAGGACAATCTTAATTTTTTAAAAACGTATTATGTCAAAACCACAACCACAACCGCAGATTTTTAGTGGTGATCTAACTGATATAGACACAACCGCAAAACATGCACTAGGCACAAAGACTTATGATGGGGACGGAAACGAATACATCTATTTACAAGGTGTGGCAAGCACAGCCGCTAACGACTTTGTAACATATGATGAAGCATTCCTAACTACAAGACTTGTTGCAAATGCTGTAGGACCGGTGGGAGTAGCAATGGCCGCTACTGTCGCTAGTACGTATGGTTGGTATCAGATTTGGGGAAGCGCTTCTGGCGCGACTGATGCTGTAGCTGATAATGCAGTACTCTACATCGATGCAACCGCTGGCAGGGTTGATGACTCTGCTGTAACGGGCGACCTTGTTATTGGCGCTATTACAAGAAGTACGGACGCGTCTACTAATGTAGCTACCGTTCAACTTTCATATCCATACGTAACTAATACGTTAGGATAATTTATACAGGGGTGGTATTAGCGCGCCACTCCTGTTATTATTTCTCATGTGGAAACAAGCTCAGATATTTGAGTCTACCTGGTGGGGAGACTGCACCAATACTATAGGCGAAGAGATAAAGCAAATAGAGTATGCTAAACATATGGGGCTAGATTATTCTTTTTGTAAGGGCGGTAAAATGTGCATTAAAAATGATACCTCCGTTCTTGATGTTGGCGGCGGCCCTGTTTCCATGCTTTTAAAACTTCCCAAAACGGACAAAAAGCGGACTGTTATTGATCCACTAGCATATCCCTCATGGGTTATGGAGCGATATAAGTCAGCTGGCATTACCTATATCCAAGACAAGGGAGAGAATATATTAAAACACGCCACACCAAATTCCTATGATGAAGTCTGGATGTATAATTGTTTACAGCATACTATAAATCCCAGAAAAATAGTTGAGGCGCTCGAGATAGTGGGGAGTACACTGCGTATTTTTGAGTGGGTAGAGAAGCCAACAGATGAGGGCCATCTACATACACTGCACAAAAGCGAGCTAGATTACTGGTTAGGGCGAGAAGGGAAGGTATTAGAACTAAATCAAAACTATTGTCACGGACAGGCTTATATTAACATTATCACTCCATGAAATACCGCTTCCATATACCAGGTACGGCCCATTTGCCGGTTTCCGAAAAATATAGCGCTTGTGCGTTTACACAAAAAATTGTAAAGCTTTCTAAAATGCTCTTATCGCTTGGCCATGAAGTATATATTTATGGCGCGCAAGGCTCTAACGTGCCTTGCACAGAATTCATAGAGACGCATACTATGCAAGATATTAGGGATAATCTGGGAGACGGAACAGATACAGAATTGGGGTATGACTGGTTCACTAAGGGTATAGATCAGGTGTCGATAGCTGTAAAGTCAAAATCATATCTAACGGGCAAGTTTTTAGTTAACGTAATTACAGCTATAAACGAACGCAAAAAGGTAGATGATTTTTTATTGTTACCGCTATCATACAAATCAATCGCGGAGGGTGTGGGGTTAGAACTTACGGTAGAGTCTGGTATAGGGTATGTAGGCTCTTTTGCTCGTTTCAGGGCGTTCGAGTCACAAGCTATCATGAATTATACTTACGGTTCAGAGAATGGTGGGCATATGATTAGACCTAATACACTTGATCGGGTTATTCCTAACTATTTTGACCCTAAAGATTTTACTTATGCAGAGGAGAAGGAAGAATTCTTCTTTTTCATTGGCAGACTTATTTACGCAAAAGGGATTACGATTGCTGTAAAGGTAGCCGAAGCACTAAAAACAAAGCTACTTATAGCGGGACAGGGCGCGTACTCGTGGAACCCAAAAACAGGAAGGCTCACAGGTAGGGAGTTCGACGTCACAAGCGATTATATAGAGTATATCGGCTATGCCAATCCTGCAACAAGGAAATTACTTCTGTCCAAGGCGAAGGCTGTTCTAGTACCATCTCTATACTTAGAGCCATTCGGCGGTGTAAATGTTGAGGCGCAGCTTTCCGGTACACCTGTCTTAACTACTCGATTTGGTGCATTCCCTGAGACGGTTAGAGATGGTGTAACAGGCTTTATTTGTGAGACTAACGAGGAATTCATAGAAAAAGCCGCTAAGGTAGATACGTTAGAGCCTTCAATAATTCGCTCCCATGCTGAGCGCTACGTTATGGACACCGTTAAGTTAGAGTATCAAAAGTGGTTTGATGTTCTATACTCTCATGTGTTTGGACAAAAAATCTAGAGTGTGAGAAACTACAAATAGTTATTTATTATACTTTTATATGAAATTTGAATTATCGGCAGTATACAACCCCCTAAATGAGGACTTTACGTTTAAATGGGACGGTGTAGAGTATACTATCCCTACACAAGGGTATATACAATTAGAAAGAGGCGTTGCGCTACATGCTGGGCACAAGTTGGCTATACATGCTATGCAACTAAAATACGGGGCAAAAGGTCTTTCTAAAAGAACGGAGGTGCGTAATATGGTTGATGAGATTGTAAAGCCTGTTAATCTCGCTAATGCACAACAGGCGGTCGAGGTAAGTACAGCAACACCGGAGGTAGAAGAAGAGGCTTTTGAAGGACTTGAAGATACTATCCCTGTTGAGGATGAGCTTAAAGCTATGACTAAAAAGGAACTGGTAGTACTTGGCGAGAATCTTGGTATAGAGCTTGACGAAAAATCTAAAAAAGAGGATCTAATTAATACTATTATTGAAAATTCATGAATCCACATGTAGAAAATGGTAGCCTTGTGCCTCTTTGGCCTGCTGCTACCACCACTGCGGTTAATGTTAATTCTAGCTTGAGTTCTACTGTAGAAATAACACTAAATGCAGCAACGGAGAGGATAGCTATATATGCAACAGGCGCGGATGTATATCTAGCCTGGGGAACAGATGCGGCCTCAAGTAGTAATTTTGATGAGGTTATCCCAAAGGGGCAAGTGCGCCATATTTGGAAAATACCATATGATACAAGTGCTCGATTTACTGCATTTAACGTGATAGAGGTTGCTGCAAGTGCAACTATCTATATTATGGAATACTAAATGTTATCCCTACAAAACTTACAAAATATGATGGGACTCTCCGGGGAAGGGGGAGGAGGGGGGTTAAATTACCTTATTCAAGAGGAATTTACCTCTGCTGATACAGCGCCACTTACTGACCCGAGAGTAGCGGAGCCAGGCCCTGGCTCGTTTGATATAACAAATGCCGCTAATCTTTCTATAGCGGGCGGTAAGTTAGTAGGCGCTGACGGCGCTACAGCAGGTCTTGTATCTGCCTCAGCTGTTACTATTGGAAATGGCCTAGCTATTAAGTTTGACCGTACAAGGGCAGAAAATAGCGGAATCTATGCAGGGTTAAACTCTGTGCAGGCGCTACCTTCTGGATATACCGACCTAGAATATGGTTTTAATGGCGCTGTTACTATTTATACAGGGGAGTTTGTTAATGACCCTAATTCGATTGCTGTTGCAAAGTTAGCGATTATTTTTGACGATACCAATGTATACTACTTTGCAAATAATACAGCACTGGGTGATGTATGGACCTTATTGTGGGTTAGGGCAATAAAGACCACAGGATCTCATTACGTAGTATCAGCGGCAGCAACAGCGGCGGGGGATGGGGACTTTGAATATATTCGTGCTGTTGACGACTTTATTACGAGTATATTTTCAGAATCTATTGATTATGAAAATGTGGGAGCTTATCTTTTTGATGGTGTTGATGATGTTATTGAGGCTGCCAATAGTGCTGCTATTACGTCTTTAATGGCTAGTGGTGGTTCTGTTTCTTTTTGGTTAAATCCTTCATCTGATGGGGAG
>Ga0070729_10005101_pt1 | contig 13824 bp, 7 predicted proteins | sample tdDd472_FD_66725 | JGI IMG/M metagenome (GOLD analysis project Ga0070729, IMG submission 66725) | Marine sediment microbial communities from the Atlantic coast under amendment with organic carbon and nitrate - tdDd47.2 | ecosystem: Environmental > Aquatic > Marine > Coastal > Sediment | place...
CATTTGTCTACATGGGTGATGGGACGGAATGTTAAAGGAATGTCTTAGCATTGGCATACTTTTGCACTTCCCATTGCCAACGAAGTCTACCGTCTTCATCATCAATGATTGTTCCATGGGCATAAGTGTGAACTGTCATCATGCCATAACCTAGATTTTTAGTGATGAAGTGTCCTTCGAAACCAGTGAGTTCGCATTTTGAATGGAATGCATCAGGTGTAAGTGCAACGTTATACCCACCTGCGAGCTTCACACTTGGATAAATGATACCGTCGGGTGTGTTTCCGCTCTGCATCATTTCTTTAGCGATTAAGCTAGTGATGTAGTACTGAGAATAGTCCGTTTCTTCATTGTCAAATTTGGGGTCTGGCTTGGAAAATTCGTCAGCGAAGAATGCATCAGCAAGGTAAGCTGCCAGTCGAACAGGCGAACTCAATTTATCTAATATATCCCTTAGAAGATTAGTGTATTCATCTGGAGCAAGGTATGCTTTGCCGTATCTCCGGATGTGATCAATCTGGCCAATAGGAGCAACAATAATTTTTTCACCTTCTTTAGCTTTGAAAGTCAGAAGGTTTAATGTGGATTCTTCTTCGCAAGATAATTCGGAGTAAATAGTAATTGGATTGTCTAGGCATGCGTAGAGAATTTGTTCTCCTTCCGCATTAGCACGTCCAAGTTTAATATTATCTTTGTCTGGTGGATAAAGAAGTCTGTCTTTAGCGTAGAATAATTGGTTCATACTGCCAATAAGTCGACCTCGGAAGAGCTTGGCATTGTCTGTTAAGAAAAATGGAAGAGTGAAAATGAGGTAGGCAAGTTTGTCGACGACTTCATGCGCAAGTTCTTCTCTCTGTTCTGGAGAATCTGCACGATGGTATAGTTGAATTAGCTCAAAGGCTTTTTCATCGATATCATCAGGTGATGAATTTAGAACTTCAACTACTTTTTCAATGGTCATAACTTTGTGGTATCAGAGGCGGGACTAGAACCTGCACGGCCTTGCTACTCGATGATTTTGTAATGAATCTGCCTTGGTGTTTCGAGTATATTTAAACCTATTTATGTGATCCGGCAACAAAGAAGGCTGCCCGGAGTGATCCGAACAGCCCTTCTTAAGGTTCATCCGGCTCAAAAGTACCCTCAACCCGGATGAACCATAAATTGGGGAAACGATTCAAATTTTATGAAACTTGTAGCAGGCCAGTTTTCTGCTTAATAACGAATCGAATAAATTCAGCTACTTACCGGACTTTGATTGTGTTATGTTAATAAATACAGTGATTTACACAGGAAAAGGGGCGAAGGGGTTGAAGCGCCAAAGTGTGCAATATCAGTAGCTTGCGAGGTTCTTTGTTAACGAATAGCAATTCCAATAGGTTACGTGTTTTGACTTTAATTTCAGCTTTTTAAATATGCAGTTTCCATCAAACAGCAACAAAATGCGGGTAATGTTACCGAAATGGATTATTCCAATAATTATAGGTAATAGCTGAGTGAGAAACAAACCTATTACTACTGATGCAATCGGTAATAGGTGTATTTTCCTCCTCAAACAGCAACAAAATGCGGGTAATGTTACCGAAATGAACTATTTTAATGATTTCAGCCCGTTGTGTTATTGTTTGTTCTCATAGAACAACAAAATGCGGGTAATGTTACCGAAAAATAGTTAAGACCTTAGTATTATTGGATTAGTGCCAAAAAAATTTGTGTAAAAATGAGGCCGTTTACAGAAAGCAAAGCTCAAGTGAGAAAATATGAAGACAATTGTTTTGGGGGATATTCATGGCGATTTTCAGGTAATCAACTACTTGGTTTCGACTCAGAAGCCCGACTTGATTATCCAAGTCGGAGATTTCGGTTTTTGGCCTCATCGGAACGGTTGGCCTCCAGAAAACCCTCGACTCAGAAATGGCGATACAGCAGTTCATTTCTGTGATGGCAACCATGAGGATCACCCGGAACTCGCTAAAATCGCAGCATCCGGCGAACTCGAAATTGCGCCCAATGTTTTCTATCAACCGAGAGGTTCGGTGCTGACACTTCCTGATGGCCGAAATGTCCTTTTTTTTGGTGGTGCGGCGTCAACTGATAAGGCATCCCGAATTGAGGGCGACGACTGGTTTCAAACAGAAATACCAGAGATGGAAGATCTCGAAAGAATTCCAGAAGGGATTACAATCGACATTGTAGTGACCCACACGGCTCCAACATTTTTTGAACTTCGGAAAACGGCTCCTTTCGGATACGCAAAAGAGCCTTGGCTCGGTAAGCACACGGAGCCCACAAGATTAATTCTAGATGAGATTGTATTACGTTACCAGCCAACGCATTGGTACTTTGGACACTTTCACATTTATCAGGAAGGCAGCCACAAAGGAATTAATTGGACCGCACTGGCGATGCCTGTCGAAGATGGTGAGACATGGTGGACTGAGTTAATATAAGTGGTTCATCCGGCTAGAGAGTATTCTTGGGCCGGATGAACCTCAAAATAGGACAAAAAATGCAAAACAACTTTGAGTTACAACTAGCCGAACTTTTTCCTGACCTATGGGGCAATGACAGCAACAGCGACACAAGGTGTCGTAACATCCCAATAGGCTGGCAAATAATAGTTATTGATGCTTTATCTGAGATACGGGAATTGTCTCCAAATCAAAAATTGTCCCATATAAAAGCGAAGGCTGGACAACTTCTCATATACCCCGCTGGGGTGGGGCCACGTGAACATGAAAAAAGGATATTTGGCATACTACGGGCAGCAATGATGAAATCCAGAAACACCCCTACAGAGCTTTCAGAATCAGGGTTATAATGGTTCATCAGGACAAAGCGTACCAGTTTACCCTCGGGAATGGGCGACGGGTGATTCCATAAACTAGTTTTCTGGGGTCATCTCTCTTATAGGTGAGGGTGTAACTCACTCCCTCTATCGGTAATATATGCTTTTCCCTGTGTAATTATCCAAGTAAATACACGGAGAATTACACGAGGAAAGAGCATGTGTCCAAGAAACTACACTATTGTTGGCAGCTGATTGTCCCTACAATTCAAACGCTATGGCTGAAAGGTCATCGCGCCTGATCTCATCTCCCTGATACTCTTTGAGGGCATCAAGCATAGCATTGCTCACATTGGATACTGGGCGGTCCGAAAGTGAAAGGAGCAGGTTCTTTATGCGTTTCTTGCCGAATGAGCGACGCTTGGGGCCACCAACCTGATCTATCAGACCGTCAGATGTGATGAAGAAGCGTCGGCCGGGGATGACGTCGATACTCTGATTGGTGAACTCCTGATGGACAGGCAGGCCGCGATAGCCAATGCCTTTCTTGTCTCCTTTAACCAGTGAGACTTCACCATTTTCGATAATGAAGAGGGGGAAACGGGCTCCAGCGTATATGAAACTTTTCTTGTCAGCAGGGATATAGCATGCTCCCAATTCAAGCCCGTCATCAGATTCACCGTTCTCAACATGCTGGCCGAGCTCTTCTTGAATGTGGCTGTGCATAAGAGAGATAATACGGCCAGGATCACCCGGCTCGACTTCAAGAAGGGCCAAGTCAAGTGCACCCGTTGCGATGAGAGTCATGAAAGCGCCCGGCACTCCGTGCCCGGTACTATCGGCAAGGATAAACAGGGTGCCTTCACCCCATTGTTTACACCAATAAATGTCACCGCCGACGACGTCTCTTGGTTGCCAGAGGACTGAATAGTTGGCAAAGGCCTGTTCCATGAGCCCGATGGACGGAAGAATAGAACGCTGAATGCGGCTCGCATACTGGATTGATGATGTTATGATGTTGTGAGCATCATCACGTTCTTTTTCAGCTGCTCTCCGGGCGGTAATGTCCTGGAAGGATATGACCGCACCCATTATTTCGTCCCCGCGTTTCACTGGAACGGCGGAATATTCTACTTCAAGGTTTGTATTGTCCTTGCGCCACAGTACCTCATTGTCGATACGACTACTTATGCCCTCGGTAAAAGCTTTTTGCATCGGGCATTCTTCCACAGGATAGTGGTTGCCATTCGAATGCGTGTGATGAATCAGATCGTGCACGGGCTGACCCATTATTTCGTCCTGATTATATTGCAGCATGGAACAGGCTGTTTCATTGATAAAGATGACTTTACCCTTGAGGTTCACTCCGAAGATGCCTTCACCTGCGCTGGAGAGGATGAGACGGGTCCTTTCCTCTGATTCGGACAAAGCTGCTTCAGCTTCCTTGCGCTCGGTAATGTCCCTGACGGTGCCCACTGCATACCACTGCCCGCCCATTTTAAAGGAGGATACTGCCAACTCAACGGGGAACGGGGAGCCGTCCCGTCGCAAAGCTGTCTCCTCCCGAAGGCCTTCTGTGACAAGCCCTTTGCCGGTTCGGGCAAACTCCTCAAGCCCCTTGTAAGCTGCCGGATGATACTCTTCGGGCACGAACAGTTTGTGCATGTCCCCACCCAATGCTTCGCTGGCGGTATAGCCGAACATTTGCTCAGCGGCAGCGTTCCAGAATAACACCTCGCCGTTGGAGTTGAGCATGATCATGCTGTCGCTGGAAGAATCCGACATGGCCCGGATCTGCTGCTCGCTTTTCTTGATTTCTTCAGAGGCTTGTCTGAGTTCGGCGGTCCGTTCCTTGACGCGGTCTTCCAATCTGTCGCGGGCCTTGATGAGGGCTTTACTGGTCCGTTCGCTCAGAAACAAGGTAAAGAGCGTTGCGCCCACAGCCAGGATCAGAGTTACACACACGACCAGGAAAATGGTGGTGCGCAGCTCAGCGTATGTTTCATATGCCTCGGAATAATCAATTTCCGTAGCCACACCTATGTCAAGGTCGTCAAGCCAGCTCCAGGTTCCACAGACTAGGACACCACGGTAATCGCGATATCCTTTCAAATCCATGCCGCTTTGCTTCTCCACTGCACTGGTAGCCATCCGAGTCAAAGGTAGGTCGAGGGGCACCGTCTCGACATTCGTCTCAAAGAGATTCCTGCCCGGATCAGTGACACGCAACCGCAACATACTCAGCTCGCCCATCCTGAGCAGCCCCAGATCGTGCAACTCCGCTTCGAAACGACTTCGAGACATCATCAACCCATCTTCGTCAAAGGCGTAACTCTCGCCGGATTCCCCCATTCTTCCTGACTGCAAGAGTGTCGTAAATTCAGCTCCGGGATCAACGCGCAACGTCATGACAGCCAAGACTTCTCCATTCTCGTCTTGAACCGGTGCGGCAAAAAACATGGTCGGAGGCTTTTTCTCAGCAGCTTGTGAACTGTCTGTGTTGGTCAAAGAGACATCCGAATGAACCGGCGGGACGAAAACCACATCGCCGTCAAAGGCCTTCTCCAACAATAACGGCCGTTGTTCGGCGATCAGGTTCTTGGTTCCAATATTCGTGTCACGGCGTGAGCCAATACTCAGTTGGTCTTTGTCAATGATGAAAAAGCCCAAAGATTCGAACAAATCTTCATTGCCCTGGAAAAAGTTCCGCGTTTTTTTCAAGGCTTCAGATGCCAAGAGGGATTCACGATTCTGTGGTACGGCCAATAACTCTCTGACAGCACTGACCAGTTCTGGTGACTGCCCGATTTTCTTGATGACTTTCTTTCGCTGTTCGGCCCAGGCCTCCAACCGCTCCACGGTGCTGACATGCACAGCCAAAAGGTTGCCAGCCACAGTTTCAGTTATTCGTTTCTTGTTCTGGTTAATGGAGATCCACGTGAAAATGGACACCACCATTACCAGCAGCAACAGGCTTAATATGACAAGGTTTCTGAACTGCTTGGACCCCATTTTAATTGCCAAAAGCTCTTCAGAGGCAGCTCTCAGGCCGTAGCGAACAACAGCGGCAATAGCCGCGAAGGCACACAGGGCCAACAGCACCAAAGCCCATACGTTCCCCTCGTCATCGTCCAGCGAAACCTCAGGAACCGCTCTTTCGGAAGTGTCAACACTAACTTGTCCTATCCAGCGCTTATGCATCGGCTCGGTGTCAGTACTTGTCACGCTGCTGATACCCTTTTGAAGTATGTCACGCAGGATGCCCATATCCTTGGGCACGGCGAGTCTCAAATCATTGGAAAACGCCTTGCCGGGAATCTCGCCCAACACTTTCAGGTTGGTGAGCACATTGCTTCTGATCATGAATGCCGTATCAGCGATTCCGCCAATGGTGGCATCAGCTTTTCCAAAGGATACCGCCTTGAGACAGTCGACCTGGCCTTCAAGAAGGAGCAGTTTGATGTCGCGATAATCTCGTTCAATTATTTCCTGATAAAAAAAGCCTCGGGGAATAGCGACCGTCTTCCCTGCAAGGGATGCTATGTCAGAGATGCTGGTCCTGTCCTTCGTGACAATCAGAACCGAAGGGTTCGCCACATAAGGATCGGTAAACTCCAAATACTTCAGGCGATCTTCCGTCTCAACAATATTGAGCATAACATCGAGGCCGCCAGTTTTTGTCATCTCCAGAAATTCATTCCACGTCGCTCCACTAATGAACTCCACTTCGAAGCCAAGGCGCTTGGCCAGCAGATTCATATACGCGACGGAGTACCCTTTCGGCTTTCCGCCTTCGTTGTAGTTGAACGGAGGCCAGTCCGACTCATTGCTTACACGGATCACGGGATTTTTCTTCAGCCAGGCGCGTTCCGCATCCGTTAGTTCAACAGATTGTTTGGTGGGACGAGCATCTGGAAGCCACATCCACTTATTTTCAAGCTGTGCAAGCTCACCCGGTCCCAACGAGTCCATGGCCTTTTCCAGAATTGGTATGAACAGCGGCCAGTCTTTTCGTGCCGCGAGCCGGTATTGCTGGTCTCTATCTCCGAGGGTGGTTAGCTCCGAGGCAATTTTTATGTTGGTTAGAGACAGGGTGGACACATGATGAGCCAGCAACGGCAGTTCGAGCACTGTTGCATCGGCCTTACCGAAGCTGAGCGCCTTCAGCAGTGAGGTGTAGTCGTCGAAGTAAATGAACTTTGCGTCCTGAACCAGTTTTGGAATGAGTTGGGCTACGGAATCCCCCTTGACCAATGCCACTGTCCTCGATGATAAATCCTTCAACTCTTCGATTCCGGTAACCCCATCCCGAACAGCGATTACATTGATTATCCTTTTGTAAGGCTGTGTAAAATTGAGATACTCTTGACGTTCGACAGGTGAATTGAAAATCGTGTGAACGAGATCCAACTCTTTGTTTTCAGCTTTCTTGAGTAGGTTGGCCCACGTGTCCTTGACGAAATGAAGTTCAATGCCGAGGCGATTTGCCAGCAGTTTGACATAGTCAACGGAATACCCTGCCGGTTCGCCATTTATTCGGTAATCCATTGGTGCATAATCTGGTTCGCTTGAAACCCGAATTGACGGGTGCTTGGCAAGCCACACTTGCTCTTCCTTGGTGAGTCCGAGGCCATATACTCCTACCGACTTTGGGATATCAGTACTGATATAACTATGTATTATTTCAGTGAGCTCAGGACTACTGATGTCGCTCAAGCCTTTTTGGATGATATCGCGAAGAATGGGATAGTCATTGCGAATACCCATATAGAGTTTCTGGATCGATTCATCGTAAAAACCGACAACGTGCAAATCGCTTAGGTTCGTCTTTTGAAGGCCGTACTGGCTGCTCCAATGTGCGCCGATATAAGCGTCTGCCTTCTTTGTAGAAACGGCTCTCAAAGCTTCGGTTGTGTCTGCAACGACAAGGAGATTGAGATTCGGATAGTTCGATTTATAGAACTCATGAAGCGAATAGCCATCTTCAACGGCAATGATTTTATCCTGCAAATCATTAAAGGAGGTGATGTCTTTTCGGTCCTGCCGACAGATGATCGAATTGGAATTTTCTGCCCAGGCGTCAGTGAATACCAAATACTTTTCTCGGTCTGGGGTTTTGTTCAATGCTGAGCTGAGCTCTAACTCTTTCGCTTCTAGCTGAGAGAGAAGGTTAGGCCAGGTGCCATAGACATGCTCAATAGTGAGGCCAACCTTTTTAGCTACCAGCCGCAATATTTCCGCAGCAATTCCTTTGTGCCGCCCCTGTTCATCGCGATATTCAAACGGGGGCCAGTCTATTTCGGAAGCCACACGCACTGATGGATGCTGCTTGATCCACGCCCGTTCTTCAGACGTCAATTCGATAAGAGGTTCCCGATCAGCATAATACACAACCACATGGCCGATCATTTCGCCTTCGTAATGAATATCTGCTTTCTGTGTATTTAACTTTTTGATTGCTTCAGGAAGATCTTGGCCGTAGATCAGCGCAGCGTTAGCCCTGTATAGTTGGAAAAAAATAGCGCTTTCGATGTTTTCAACAATCTCGAGCCCCATGAGATTTGGCTGGGCGGTAGCAAGGTGCTTTAAGAGCAGCGGCAGTTGCTCAACATCAAGATTGTATACTGAAGCCGCACTCATTTCGGCAGCATCATTGGCAAGAGCACGCCCTATATCTTCAGATGCCCCGACTGGTGAGGCCCACAGCAAAAAGAAAAGGCAGCAGCCAACTATCGAATGGAGACTAATACCGGTTCTTGATCGCATCAACAGTCCCGTCCGCTATGAGTTCGTCCAGTGCCTTCTGCCACTGATTGATAATGGCGTCATCCGTTTGTTTGTTGAATGCTATGTAAAAATCGCCTTTGAAAAGAGGCACACCTACAGGTACTATTTCTCCATCAAATCCCATGCGCTTGGCATTATACAGACCAGGGCCGACGAGGGACGGCCACAGGTCGATACGTCCCTTGACCAGCTTTTTAATATTCTTCTCATCAATGCCGCTGGAGATCACATCCAGATTGGTGAATCCCTGCGCCACAAGCACGCCATGATTGCCGACGCCCTTTGTCACACCAATCTTTCCAACTTTCCTGGCGTCATCTGTAGATGCCAACTCAATGGGTGAGCCTTTCTTTTTAAAAAACACCATTTCCATTTTGGCAATAGGGCCAACCCATTTATACAGCTCTTCCCGCTCATCCGTCCGGAGCATGGAAAACAAGGCACTATTCTTTTTGGTTTCAAGTATTTTAAGGCCTCTGGTCCACGGATAGACCTTGACCTTGCTTGTATCGCCGACCTTTTTCTGAATAGCTTCAACGACTTCTGTAGTAATGCCGATAAGTTTATTATCGACATCATCTTTATATTGATATGGAGGGAATATTTCAGTCATGAGGATGAGATCCCCAGCCCACGAGACACTGCCGAAGCAGAGAACAAGTGTTAACAGGATCAATAGTCCGCGGATTTTCATGCGAGCCTCTCTATTTTTGGTATCATAAGATATCCATTACCTCATTTTTCCATATTCCCCAAGAATAATTAGGCGAATATTGAGACATCTTAGGCAGTAGAGATACTTAACTCTGAAGAAATGCACGTAGAAAAGATGTTCATTCCCATCCGACTGGTATGCAGGGATTTATTCATGGCGTCAGCATGCGGTATAAATAACACGAATGATGGTTTGATTGAGTCGGAGCCAGGAGTCGGAGCTGAATTAACGGCCTACTGATAACAAATCAGTAGGTGTTGGCCCCTAACCTACTGGAATCATGGCGATGACAAAATGAGTGTACGCAAATTGTACGCACTTTTCATCAAACTTTCCAACTGACAAGCAATTAATAAAAAAGCCCCATAGCGATATAAGTCACTGTGGGTCCTTACTATTCCGTGGAGCCAAGAATCGGAATTGAACCGACGACCTACTGATTACGAATATGTTGGTGAGAATAGAATTCTAGCTCTATACAAGATTGAAATCACTGTCTTTATTCGGTTGGGCGGCAGGTCGGTATCTTTTGGAAACTGCCGAAAACTACCGAAAACTGCCTAGTAATGTACGCATATTTGCGTACATTTTGCGTACACGTATTTGCTTTGTTCTCTAGCTCTCCAAAGGCACGAGCCCAAATGTCGGCAGCCCCCCCACTAAACTTATGGGCAGAGCATTACTAACCTCTTGCGTTAGCAGGTTGTTCTGTAGTTCTTTCGTTTTAGATGTCGGATTGCATGTAATAATACTGGTCACAAATACAACCATGGGCTACGCTTTTAGCCTATTGGTTCGTTATGGTCGGGTGGGATAAATTCATGTGTTCGTATACGCGAGTATTATTTAGTGAGGGGGATGGGAAATGCATATTAAGACATCAGATCAACCTGAAATGAAGCTCGGTTTTGGTGAATATACCAGCAACTGGGGAGCGCATTTTTGTGGTTTGTATGAAACCGAAGAAGAGCGGGATGAAATCATCATGGGGTTTCTCGCTCAGGGAGGGCATGATGGTGATATGCAGCTCTATGTGCCCGCCGAACAAACTGCTGAAGATTTCAAGGAGAAATTTTCTTGCCATTGCCCGGGGTGTGAACAAATGCTGGCGACTCCTGACTTGATCCAACTCTTTTCAATTAAAGATCTATACTACCCTGATGGTACTTTTTCTCCATGGGCAATGGATGAGGGGTTGAACGCGTTTTTCAAGGATTCCCAAAAAGATGGTGAGCGGAACATCCGAGCCACTGCAGAAATGGTGTGGGCATTGGAGGCCGTCCCAGGCATAGAACACCTCATGGCTTATGAGTCCAGGCTTAATTATTTCATCAAGGGTAAACCCTGGATCAGTATTTGCCTGTACAATGTCACTAAATTTGATGGCAAAACCATCATGCAGGTCTTGCAGACACATCCTTACATCATCAGTCAGGGCATTGTTACGGAAAACCCCTTCTTTCAAGACCCTGACCTGTGGTTAGCTAAAAACGCACCAGAGTTTATGAACGATAAGATGTAGTAATGATAGTATATAGTAAGGAGTTAGCACACGATCTTTTTCTGCTTCTGCTTAACCTGTCCCAGTTCTCGGATAGAAAACTGGTGCTTAGGGTCTTCTGTCAGGCCATGGAAAGTATGTGGCCAAGTCTGGAGTTTAGTTATTCAGACGGAGAGCTAAAGGCCGATGGCAAGAGTTTTCCACTGGATACAAAGTTCCATCGTCATGGAAGTATTCATATTCAAGGCGAGATTAAAATCATTGGGGTTCAAGATAATCAGCTCATTGGAAACGCTGTTCAGATGCTTGCTCTTCTGCTTGAGCGCCTTTCCCAGCAAGAATTGCTTGAGGGACGGAAAAAGTCCCTTGAGCAAGAAGTGGCCGAACGGACATACGAAATATCGCAAAAAAATCAGCAAATTGAAATGGCCATGGAAGGTGGTAGATTCGGTTTTTGGGATTGGGACTTAGAGTCCGGAAAAGTCTCTTATAGTTCTATTTGGGGGGAGATCCTTGGTTATAAATCAGAAGAAGTCATTCAAGAATATGATTTTTGGGAATCACGTATTCACCCAGAGGACAAGGAGGTCACTCTCGCTGTATTGCATGAAGATCTGCTAGGCAGAGGGGAGATGTTTAGAAACGATCACCGCTTGAGGGCCAAATCTGGAGAATGGGTTTGGGTTGCGATGCGAGGATCGGTAACCGAGCAGGGTGAAAGCGGCTCGCCTAAACGAGTTTCCGGGATTATAATTGATATTTCCGAACGCAAGGGGACTGAGGATAAACTGAAAGAGAGCGAATACCGTTTTAAGACATTGCACAACGCTTCTTTCGGAGGCATTGCCATCCATGAAAAAGGCGTAATCCTTGATTGCAATCAGGGCCTCTCTGACATTTCTGGTTACACGATGGAAGAACTCATTGGTATGAATGGTCTGTTGCTCATTGCTGAAGAGGCGCGTGAATATGTCATGAGCAAAATTGTCTCAGGCGAGGAAAGGCCTTATGAATCAGTGGGAGTGCGCAAGAATGGGAAAGTCTATCCGGTGCGCTTGGAAGCGAGAAATATCCCTTATAAAGGTAAGAATGTAAGAGTCGTTGAGTTTAGGGACATTTCCGAACGGAAACGAGCCGAGGAAAAACTAAGAGTGAGTGAGAGACAGTTACGAGAGGTTGTATCCAAAGCTCCTTTCCCAATGGTCGTCATTCACGGCGTTGAAAATATCGACTTCTTGAATGAATCATTTATTGATGTATTCGGTTACACCCTGACCGATATGCAAACAGTCAACGACTGGTGGTTGCAGTGTTATCCTGACTCGGAATATCGCAATCAAGTCCGGGAGTCCTGGAAACAAGCTGCAACCGAAGCTATTGAGACGGGCCAGGAGATCAAGCCGCAGATCTGGGAGATGCGCCGAAAGGATGGTGAATTGAGGACTGTAGAGTTCAAAATGGTACCATTAGGTGAGATATCTGTAGTAACTATGCTCGACCTGACAGAACAGAAACATTTGGTGGAAGATTTAACAGCCGCCAAGGAGCAGGCCGAAGCCGCCAATATTGCAAAGACAGAGTTTCTTGCCAATATGAGCCACGAGATCAGAACACCATTGAATGGTATAATGGGAATGCTCCAATTAGTGAGTGGTGAATCGCTTGAGCCAATGCAGCAGGAGTATACTGATATCGCATTACAGTCCTGTCGGAGGTTGACGAGTCTGCTAGGAGATATTCTTGATCTATCAAAAATTGAGTCAGGCAAGCTTGCATTGCGTAAAGTGCCGTTTTCTCCCAAACAGGTTTTCAGTTCTATTGAAGATCTGTTCAAATTTCAGGCCCAGCAGTCTGGATTATCGCTTTCCATCAAATGGTATGATCAATTCCCCGAGAGCGTATTAGGCGATGAGTTGCGTTTGAGGCAGGTGCTTTTTAATCTTGTGGGCAATGCGATCAAGTTTACGGAAAAGGGGGGAGTCTCTGTTGAAGGGTATGCTTTGCCGGGAAGCGAGTTTGTGCTGTTTTCAGTGGCAGATACCGGCATCGGTATTCCTGATGAGAAGATAGAAGCTGTTTTTAACGCATTCACACAAAGTGATGGGTCATATACGAGGAGCTACCAGGGGGCTGGGCTTGGGTTGAGTATTGTTAAACGCCTTACTGCTCTGCTGGGAGGATCTTTAGCGGTTGATTCCCAAGTCGATAAGGGGACAACCATATATCTGTCGCTGCCTTTGCCGAGGGCGACATCTGTAGAAGAAGAGAAAAATGTAAGAGGCCAAACAACGAAGGTCTATGCCAACGTGTTCGTGCTCGTAGTTGAAGATGAATACGTAAATCGTCTGAGCATAACCCGACTTCTTGAAAAACAAGGAGTGAAGGTCAAGACCGCGGAGGACGGCAGAGAAGCCCTTAGATTACTGCGACACCATGACTTCGATTTGATATTCATGGACATTCAAATGCCAGAATTGGATGGTGTCGAAGCGACAAAAATCATACGCAACGCATCAGATTACAGGGATAAGTCAAAGATTCCTATTGTAGCTCTAACAGCCCATGCCATGATTGGTGATAAGGAGAAGTTTATTGCTGCGGGCATGGATGACTACATAGCCAAGCCGGTTGATATAGATGAGGTCAGAAAAGTCCTGAAGAATGTTTTAGGATATGAATTAGATAGTTAGATTTAACGTGTTAGATACATAGGTTGTGTGCGATCAGATATTCCAGCTGATGCGGCCTATTCTGCTTCAGTGGGTTGAAAACGCGCACAAGGCCATGGGCTAAGCCACAGAACGCAGAGTATGTAGACGAGATGGTGTTGTAGAAACAACCTGCTTAGTTCAATACGGGCGTGGGGTTCTGTGGAACTCCTCGTTTTTTTGCGTCAGTAGGCTGGGCTCACTGGTGGGCCCTTTAACCTCGTTGAGACTACTTGAAGCGAAAAAAAGTTCAATTAAATCAGGTGGGGTAAAGTTTTCCGCTTGCCTGTCACGCCGGAGGCCGCGAGTTCGAGTCTCGTCGGCT
>Ga0070729_10005102_pt1 | contig 13817 bp, 15 predicted proteins | sample tdDd472_FD_66725 | JGI IMG/M metagenome (GOLD analysis project Ga0070729, IMG submission 66725) | Marine sediment microbial communities from the Atlantic coast under amendment with organic carbon and nitrate - tdDd47.2 | ecosystem: Environmental > Aquatic > Marine > Coastal > Sediment | place...
CCAGACGGGGACGGAACGCAGTACCGATAGCTATCGGTAGCAAAAGGCGCTTTTTGTTTCATACAAATTATTTTAGAATAAAGTCTAATAATTATCAGCGAAAAAATTAGCCTTTGGCTAATACTCCAACTTTACCAGTTTAAGTTTATTTCTACGCTCGCTGGGAATCACCAGTTCATTGGCATCCAATTGTAAAGCGTCTCTAAAACGAAGCCTCAGGTCTAGGTCTTGCGTACTTAAGATACTATTACGATCATACTCTCCCATCCCATTTAGCACATATTCACTGACTGTATTTTCCTGCCGAATATCATCATTGAACAGGAATCGTAGACTTGAAGGCGTTTTAAATAAGAAATAAGACGAGTATACCCCATCATCATCTTGCGAGTACTGCTTCTTATGCAAGATCGTTTTCCAATGCGTTTTTCCACTAGGGTGTATAGAAACGACCATTAATTCATCATAGTAGTAATCGACTAGAAAACGCCCTTGGTTCTCATAATAAACCCTTCCAGATGCCCCGGATCGCCGTTCGAGATAACGGGTGCGCTCTGCAATCAGAAGAATTCCCCCGTCTCGCCGCAGAACAATCTCTTGAGCAGTCATTTCTGGCACTCCCTTAACGCGATCACTCTGACTAACCTTCTTTTTCCCTAGCAGGTTGGAAACAAATTCAGGATCAAATTTCTCAAAAGCTAAAATATGATTATCAGGTGTTACCGGATCAATATTGAGATAGAAATAACCAATGGTTTTGGATAAATCCTTCTCACTATATAAGCCGCCAGCAATCAGCCGTTTATTCAGGTTATCATAGTTGAAATAGGAATCATAACTCAGCATACCCTGAAAGGGAATACTAAATTGATTCAGGTTTTCCGACGCCCCATCATAATTATAGATTTCAAACCGATGCTCTTTCCGTTTCGATCGAAAATTATCTCTATCCAGGATCATAAACATATCTCCGGCATTGCTCACCGTTATCTGATGGAAGTCCTCATTGTAGTAGAAATCGTCTAGCTCAAAATCCTTTTCCCATAGAATGCTCAGCGAATCAACATCAAATGAAAGCGTACGAACGATATCCTGTTTTTCTATAAAGAAAGCCAACACCTTGGATCGATCTTCAGAACGAACCACCTCGAAATTGGGAGTAAAAAACAAAAATCCATAATTTTTGATCGTCGTACTATCCTTCAGATTCGCTCCAGCATCATATTTATTAGCCTTCAATATCGTCTTCCCTCTTTTTCTGAAAGAGTAAAAAACGGTAAAGTCTTCTCTGCTAGAGGTAATACCTAGCACTTTGACATTTTTCTTTTCAAATTCTAGTTTTTTATTCCATGTTTCCTTCATGTATTTATTGAAAGCCTGTACTTCAAAATCCAAGGTTTTATTCTTAAAAAGTAGCATTTGGTCTTTGAGTTCACCAATGATTTCATAATTGAGATCATTTCGCAGGGGCATGTCTTCTGAAACGATAATTTTCTGAGTAATGCCCAAGAGGGGAAACAACAAACAGATTAAGGTTAGACTTCTTCTCATTATTTTGCTTTTTTCATCCGCAGATAAGGGTAGGTTGAAAATAGTACATTAAGCGTTAATACTAAAATCGTGCCCTGATTCTAATATAACAATAAAGTTTTTAAAGGAATGTTCTTTGCCCCCTTCTTTATTCATGATATGGCTTATAACTTACACAAGTTTTTAAAACAGTCAAGTTTGAAATTTCACAGGCACTTTTCTAATTTTACCGTTCTATGAGTAAAAGAAACAAGTTGATGAAGTTTGCTGAGATATTGAGTTTCCCCAATGTCTATGAAAACTTTGATGCGAAAAACCCAGGTTTGGTAGGAAAAGACGGTGTAGAGGTCAGCATGAAAGGCCAGTGGAGAGAAAAACATTTTGGCAATAATGCCCCTATTGTTTTGGAATTAGCCTGCGGGAGAGGAGAATACACCCTAGCCTTAGCTGCCCATTTCAAGCAACAGAATTTTATCGGTGTCGATATCAAAGGGGCCAGAATCTGGAAAGGAGCTAAAACAGCCTTGGTACAGCAGTTAGACAATGCTGCTTTTTTGCGTACTCGGATTGAACAGATAGAATTATTTTTCACTCCAGAAGAGGTAGACGAGATTTGGATTACCTTTCCTGATCCTTTCTTAAAAAAAGGAAAAGCCAATCGGCGACTAAGCTCAGCTAATTTTCTCGATCGCTATCGAAAAATACTAAAAAAAGGAGGATTACTACACCTCAAAACGGATGATCCTACTTTATATAACTTCACACTAGAGACCCTCTGGGCCTATCCTCAGGCAGAAATTTTATACATGGATAGCGATATCTATAGTCGCCCTTTGCCCAACCCGGCGCTCCAATTTAACACCTACTATGAGGATATGCATTTACGAAAGGGGAAAACTATAAAGTATGTACAGTTTCGACTCAACTAGTCTTTCTGAAGGCTAAGAAGCCGCTATTCGACTATAGATTGTTTAAGAAATTGGCTTTGAAATTTCTAAATAAATCCCTCGCCATACTGAGTTGATTACTAATGGTCTTTCCCTCTTTGGCAGAAATGGCCTCTTTTCCAATGACCAAAAATATGATTTCATCAATTAAATGATCGACGGGTTGTAGCTGTAGCAATTCCGCGAAATCCAGGTCTTCTGGATTCGTTAATTTATCATCGATTTCTCGAAGGAAATTGACAAATTCTACTTTAAAATCCAAGGCTTTAGACAGGAGTTGTTGGACGGGTAGCGCCAGGCGCTCATTCTCCCAGTTTTCTTGCACCTCATTTTGCAGCTTTTCGAGTGCTTTTATAAAATTTTGCTCCTGCTTTTCGATATAGAATGGCTCGATATCTTGCCGAAAGATATTCTCCATAATAGCTTTAGTATTGATTTCACCATGCTTATGTAAGTGATGCACCATGAAACCTTCTACCACTGATTCGGAGAAGGTACTTCCTAGTTCTGCAAAAATGCCATTGATATCCTCTGCCTTACCCATATTTTCAAGATCGGGTAAAAATTCTCCAGCGATGGCATCTTCCCAAAAGCTTTCATAGTAGTCGGCGGTCTGGAGATAAGTAAATTCTCCATCATTATAAAAATTGTAATCTTCTTGCTTGCTCAGAAAAGGCCCTATCGGAGATCCAGCCATGGCCAAAGCCTTGGCAGGGAGCTGTGCAAAAGCCCAAAACAAGGTCAGGTCTACCGGAAGTACAGGAGAATAATTGAATAGAATTTCCTCGACCGATTCAATTAAAAGTTTATCTTTTCGGCGCAACAATAAACCCAACTCTGCTTTTTTTCGACTCCCTAGAAGCGTCAGCGAAAAAATCCCTTTATCATAATCGATGGGTTCTACCTCAATCCAATCCTCTACTTTGAGTACCGTTTGTCCCAACCAAGGTTTCAAGTCTAAAACACCTAAACTAACTTCGCTCGTTTCAATATTTATATCAAAATACTTGGATTCATAGGGGGGCAATAGCCGAAAAAAAATCTCGAAATTTTCGAAAGGGAATGGCTTCATAGTCTGTTTCAACTCTAGATCATTCGCCGTCCGAAAAACCAACTGATCACCAGGAAAGGTAGGATTGACAAATGGAATAAGCCGATGACCAAGAATAATTACCTGCTCTTTGCATTCGTAGGCCGTTGGTTGAATATAAAAACTAGTATCACGGAAAAGCTGTTCGCGATACACTATCGTTTGTTCTTCAAAATTGATGGCAATATTAACGTTTCCCGTCTCAGAAAGATAAGTAACAAAAGCATCGAAGATAGCATCCTCATCTTCCTTTGATTTTGCCTGCTGCTTTGCTTTTTCTACAAACAGGCTAAGGTCTGTTAGATTTCTAGGAGCTAATAAGCTTTCAAATGCTTTTTCGAGTTTCATTCAAAGCAATTAATGGTTAGTAACATCATTTCAAGGAAAAGAATAAAGATAGGTCTTTTTTGAGTTTCTTTAGCCTTGTTCGCCTTTAAATATATCAATCTCCCAATTGCTACCAAATCTAGTACGGGTAAGTGCTCGTCGCATCGAATCTTCATTCCCCGAAACCCAAAACTCGTGTTTAGGGCTAATATTTTCAGCTTGTAACAAAGTATGACCAGCTAAAACACGTGCCAGCTGGCGAGCAATGGCTGGAGCAGGATCGATAATTTCAACTTCCTCACCCGCTATATCAGCAATAGCTGACTGCACAAACGGATAATGTGTACATCCCAAAACCAGGGTGTCTACGCCATTTATCAGCATGGGTTGAATAATCTCCTCGAGTAGTGAATAGGTCGCTGGATGCTCCCATTCTCCAGCTTCAATGCGCTCGACCAAACCGATACAGGGGTTTTCAAAACAAGTATAGCCTTTAGCAAATCGTGTTAATAATTTTTGATAGCGCGGACTTTTGAAGGTCGTTTGAGTAGCCAACACACCTATTTTATGACTCCGAGAAGCTTGGACTGCTGGCTTTACCGCTGGCTCCATACCAACAAAAGGAATAGTAGGCCACTTGGCTCTTAACTGAGGGAGTGCAGCGGCAGTAGCCGTGTTACAAGCTACGACAATAGCTTTACAAGGACGGGTAAGAAGAAATGCACTAATCTGTTCACAAAAATGGCGGATGGTGGGTACTTGTTTGGTGCCATAGGGAATATGGGCCGTATCACCAAAATAACAAATCTTTTCGTTAGGGAGATGTTCTAGAATAGCATTGGCGACCGTAAGGCCGCCAATACCTGAGTCAAAGACTCCTATCGCTTGTGACTGGATCGACTGATCGTCCATCAAGTAGTATTGTACTTAGAGCGAGTCATTCGTGTGTAGACCAATGTACGCTCAACAAGTAGAGTGGATTAAATACCTAGCTTTCCTTTTACCAAACTACTTACGTCTTGTGCAGATTCTGCATAAAGTAAGATACCTTGGTCAAAAATAAACTGGAATCCATTCTCCTTGGCTACATCTGAAATTGCCTTATTGATTTTGTCAGAAATAGGCTTTAGTTCAGTGGCTCGCTTTTCTTGAATTTGATTTACCATTTCTTGTTCGAATTTGGCAATCTCTTGCTGACGAGTTTCTAACTTCTTACCTTCTTCTTCCTGTTGCTTTGGTGACAATTCTCCACGCTCTATTTTCTGTTGAATTTCTGCGTAGTCTTTCTGTAGTTGTTCTACCATACCTTGGCCTTTCTTTTGCAATTGTTTTTGCAAAGCTTCAAGGTTGGCATCTGCTTGCTTTACATCTGGCATTGAAGCCAAGATTTCTTGTGAATTAACATAGCCAAACTTCTGTGCTTGAACCGCACTTACCATAGCTATCATGGCTATAATTAGCGTACTAAGTTTCAAAATCCTTTTCATCTTCCGATCGATTTGAATTTGTGTTAAAATATAAGGGCTGCAAAAATACAGCTTTAAACCTAATTTTTTGTGGAATTATAAACTTGCCTACTTTAGACGGTTGAGTATATCTCCTGTCTTATCATATTCAGGATTAGAAAAAATCATGCCAGCTGCACTCGATTTGTCAAAAATAAAGTCATATCCTCTTTCTTTAGCATAGGATTCAATGGCTCCATAGACTCGATCCTGAATAGGTCGTACCAATTCTTGTCTGCGCTGGAATAATCCTCCTTCTGGTCCAAAACGAGATTTCTGCATATCTCTCACTTCTTTTTCCTTGGCTACGATCTCGTCCTCACGCTGACGCCGGGCATCCTCACTTAATAAGACTTGCTCTGACTGGTAACGGTTGTACATGCCCTTAATAACATCGTACTCTTGGGCTATTTCTTGACGCCACTTGGCAGCCAAGCGATCTAGCTCTTGCTGTGCGCCTTGGTATTCTTGAATGCTTTCAAGAATTTTATCGACATCCACATAAGCAATTCTCTGTGCTTGCGTCGTGAAAGTCATTAGCGCTAAAGCAAAGACGGCGATTAATTTCAATTTTGTCATACGGTCATTAGTTTTTAATAATAAAATTAGCTCTTGGAAAAAGGGATAAATGTTCTTCCTTTTCCTTTGTCCAATCTATCAACGAGATACTGGGGTCGAGCAAGTCTCAAAAATAAAACTTTCAAGCTATATCTCTATCCTTTCATTTAATTGGACTAAGCTACTTTGTCTGCGTCACTTAGTGATTCGAACGTCTAATTAAAGTAGTTCGCTGTAAATTTCTCAATTTTAACGGATTAGATACAAATTTTGTCGCACCTAAAAGTGGTGGTTTAACTAAGATTTAACGGGGAGGTTAAAGGATTTAACTGTTTTAGCTCCGAAAGGCAGAAGTCTTAAGTACAGACAGTGAAATCAAATTTCATTTACTAGCTTTGAGCATGGGAGAAAAAGTACTGATCGAGATCATTAAAGAGACCCCTTACTGGATAGCGGTAAACAAAGCTGCGGGTGTAATCGTGGAAAAAAATCCATATGAATCCTTCACCGTGGAAGGCCAAGTAAGCGCCCATTTGCAACAAAAAAGTAAAAAGGCATTTGTGGGAATCGTTCATCGCCTAGATAAAGTCACAAGCGGAGTCCTCATTTTTGCAAAAAAAAGAAGCGCACTAAAGAAACTCAATCGCCAATTTGAGGAGCGAACGGTTCAAAAAATATACTGGGCCCTTGTAGAGGGTGAACTCCCATCCAAAGCAGATCAACTCGATCATTGGTTGGTAAAAGATTCCCAGACTAAACAGGCACGAGTTGTTGATAAAACGGAGAAAGGGGCCAAAAAGGCTAGCCTTTTATATAAAATATTGGCTGTAAGAGGAAAGATTAAACTAGTAGAGATCACTTTATTGACTGGACGCTATCATCAAATTCGAGCGCAATTTACAGCAATAGCTTGTCCCATTATCGGTGACCTCAAATACCGCCAGGAAGGGGATCGATATGCTAAAGAGATTGCCTTGCACGCCAGGGAATTGACCATAAAAGATCCTCAAAAAGAAACTGTGCGTCACTTAACAGCACCTTTACCCGCCCAAACTTGGTGGAACCCTTTTCGAGATATATTGTAGTACTTACTAGAATCACTCCAGTGAAAAAAGTAGAATAGCCTATTGTTTCAACCTTTATATTTCCTATTCCATCATGTTAGCACCATCGCAAATCCGTTCTCGCTTTCCTATCTTCGATAAGCACCCTGAGTTGGTCTATCTCGATAGTGCCGCCACTACCCAAAAACCGGATACGGTTATTGAAGGTATTAAACGGTTTTACAGTGAGGAAAATGCAAATATTCATCGTGGAATTTACCCGCTTGCTGCACGCGCTACCAGCCTATTTGAATCCAGTAGAGACAAGGTTCAGGCATTTATTCATGCCGCTAAGCGAGAAGAAGTAATTTTCACACCGGGCACAACGGCAGGGATCAACCTGGTAGCCACTTCTTTCCTAAATACTCATCTGCAAGCTGGTGACAATATAGTCATCACGGCGATGGAACACCATGCCAATTTAGTGCCCTGGCAAATCGCCTGTCAAAAAGCGGGGGCCGAATTGCGGATAGTACCGATGACCCAAAAAGGAGTATTGAGACTCGATGCTTACCAGTCACTTTTAGATGAACGAACAAAGTTAGTCGCACTGACCCATATATCGAATACCTTAGGAACCATCAATCCGATTGCTAAGATGATCGACATGGCTCACCGATTTAATATCCCTGTCTTAGTGGATGCGGCTCAAAGTATCGCCCATTACGACATCGATGTACAAGCTTTAGGTTGTGAATTCCTGGTGTTTTCTGGGCATAAACTATTCGGTCCAACGGGTATTGGCGTTTTGTATGGCAAAAAGGATTTGTTGGAAAAGATGTCTCCTTACCAATACGGTGGCGATATGATTCGAACTGTTAGTTTTCAAAAAACGACTTTCGCCAATTTGCCTAATAAATTTGAAGCCGGAACGCCTAATATTGCCGGAGCCATTGGCTTGGGCTATGCGATTGATTTTTTGAATGAAGTAGATCGCCAACAAGTTCGAAAGCATCTCGATGATCTCAAAACCTATGCCACTGAGGTACTAAGCGATATTCCAGGGCTCCACCTAGTTGGTAATGCCACAGATAAGACGGCCATTTTCTCATTTTCTCTCGTTGATATCCACCCGCATGATATAGCGACCTTCTTGGGAGAAGCAGGCATTGCCGTTAGAGCAGGCCACCATTGTACGCAACCCATTATGGATTTTTTTGAACTACCCGCTACAACTAGGGCATCCTTTAGTATATATAATACCCAAGCAGAAGTGGATCATTTGGCAAAAACCATTCGGTCGGTACAAACGTTCTTTAATACATGAAATAAGACTAGGAATTTAGCGAACGATTTCCCTAGTCAAGATGCAAGCTTATCAACCCTAACTAGTATTTTTACGATATGAATGTAGAAATCCTCGCTTTTGGCATTGCAAAGGATATAGTAAAAGGAGCTAGCTTCCAACTAGACTTACCGGCCGAAGCAACGGTGGGCGTCTTGAAGCAACAACTTTGTGCCTCCTATCCCGACTTTGAACGCTTAGCTAGTTTTGCCATTGCGGTAAATGAAGCCTATCGACAAGATGATTTTGCGATTAGTGAGAAAGATGAAATCGTTATTATACCTCCTGTAAGTGGTGGCTAACGACTCCAATGACACCTCCTCTGGCAATGTTTGCTAGCGCATCCAATGAAAATTGTACCATGATTGATATTCAATTAAAAGACACCCCATTATCTACGACAGAATGTAGTGATTTGGTCGCTTCTCCGAGTACCGGAGGCACGGTTCTTTTTGTGGGCACTGTGAGAAACCATACCAAGGAGAAAGCGGTCGTTCGGCTCGAATTTGAAGCTTATGCCCCTATGGCCGTGTCAGAAATGCGAAAAATTGCAGCAGAGGCAAAATCAAGATGGTCGGCAGATAAAATCGTGATCCACCATCGCGTCGGTGTCCTAGCCATTGGTGAAATTGCGGTAATAATCGCCGTCGCCACACCACACCGGAAGGCGGCTTTTGAGGCTTGTCAATATGCCATTGACACCCTAAAAGAAACCGTCCCGATATGGAAAAAAGAAATATTTGAAGACGGTGAAGTTTGGGTCGCTGCACACCCTTAAAGCGAGCATAGCGGCTACTCCTTATCCTTTTATTTACCTTACACAACTCCTGTCGTTGTTATAAAAAAAAAGCACCATGCCCTTATCAACTATTACTCATCTCTATACTTATCCGATCAAATCTACCATTGGTCAATCCCTCCAGGAAAGCGAAGTATTAGCACGTGGCTTAGCTTATGATCGTCAATGGGGTCTATTTGATCAAGATGGGGTGGCTGTCACCGGTCGAAAGTTTCAAAATTTGTTACGATTGAAGACTACTTTTGCAGATGGGCAACTCAACATTCATTTGGAAGGTGAACTCATTTTTTCAATTCCGACCACACTCCCTAATGAGAATAGTATTCCCGCACAGGTCTTTTCAGGAAGAACAAACGGCATTCCCGTTAGCCAAGCCATAGATGCTTGGTTTTCTGATTTTCTGGGAGTCAACTGTCGTTTCCTACATATCAATCCAGCGATTCATAGAGCCGTATTACCCAAACACGGAGGTCAAGAAAATGATACGGTTAATTTTGCTGACCAATGCCCCGTTTTACTTCTTTCTGAAGCCTCCCTCAGCGATTTAAATAGTAAAATTGATCCGACTATCAGTCACCGAAATTTCAGGCCTAATATCGTTATTTCAGGACAGATCCCCTTTGAAGAAGACCAATGGAAACGCATCAAAATTGGGAGCTGTGAGTTTGATATTAACCAATCCTGCGAAAGATGTGTTTTTACCACCATTGACCCCGACAGCCGTGAAAAGCACCCCCAGCAAGAACCCTTGCGTACCCTAGCCACTTATCGCAAAAATGCTAGCGGAGGAGCCATTTTTGGTGTACATATGACGCCACGCGTATTAGGCAAGATAAATATTGGGGATGAAGTAACGGTTTTAGCCTAAACCTTAGTCGGGAAGTAGGTATTTCATCGAGCTAAATATTCCGCTAAGCCTTTCATTGTTTTTAGTGGTCCGCTAGTAATGGCTAAGTTGACCAACCAAACAGGAAGACTACCACCAGGTTCGGTCAGGATTTGATACTCTACCTTTACTTTATCATCTTCGGTAGGTTGAATAGCCCAATAAGAGGACAACATGGGAACCCGCACATATTTGGCCTCCTCATCGATAAAGGCAGGTAACCCGACTGATCGAGTGCGATAACCCTGAATTTCGGGATCAAACCACTGCTTTGAATGGATAATAATGTCCCGATCTTTCAATGGAAATGGAACATCTGAAGTGACATAGTAGATAAATTCATTTTTGGTAATCGTCTTCAAACGACGTGCCTTGCCACATTTATAGACCCAATCTGTATAAGCAGGAACATTGTTGAGAACCGACATGAATTTATCCACTTCTGTATCAAAAGTAGCAATGACCTTGACTTCCTTGATACTAGATAATGCAGACAGCCGAGTGAATACGGTACATTGTGGCGTTTCTTTTATCTTTTTCCAGGCTTCCTGTCCGTCTTGCGCACCAAGGTATGCACCATAGAAACAAAGAAATAATAAGCAACTAAGCTGTCGTAGTTGTAAGGGCATAACAAGGCGTTTAAGTGTTTAAAAATGGACTAGTGCGGAAGTTCTTGCAATAATAACAATAAGTGACTGATGTTTTTTCTTCTTCTTCACCGCCCTTTGATCCGCTCTATGAGTTCATTGAATGTCTTCCCAGCATCCGCTGGTGCTTCTCGTCGCGGAAAGACTTCTAAGGTCCCGTCTACTTCTCGAAGATTAAACTGAAAGATATAACTACTTTCATTTTTGTAATCTCCAAAGGTACCAAAGCGCAGGTCATTTAGCTGAAGGCTTCCATCTGTTTTTTCTAATACATTGTAAAAACCATTCGAAAACCAACTAAGAATATTCACTGCCCGCTGCCCCTCATAAGGCTCCAATAACTCATGCTGTTTGGGAACGGGAGTAAAGGAAGAAATAATCGGCTCTTTATCCAAGACAGAATAATTAGCCAGATAAAAAGCGGTATCTCCTTCTGCTACGCCTTGCCAGAGGATGTTATTTAGTATGGTCGGCGTGATCATCATTTTAGTATAAGTAATCCCCTCTTGTTCCAATGAGGTTTGGAAAACTTCCTTTACTCGAAAATAATTCCAAAACGTAAAGATCATATAGGCCGAACTAATTCCGATCCCAATGCCATTGATCATTCCCCGAATAGGCCGATGCCTAGAGAAAAAAGAAGCGATTAGTACCATCAATAAAAAGGGGAAGGTATAAGCTGGATCAGCAACAGAAATATTATTGAAAGCTACTCGATAATCCAAAAAGGGTTGGAAAAATTGGGTACCATAGGTGGTACAGCAATCCAACACAGGGTGCGTAAAAATAGCCCAGAAAAATAACCACATCCACGATTTGATAGGTGGGTTCTCATTTTTCGAGGGTTTTCTTCTCCACCTTTCTCTGGCATACAAAACCAGCGGAAAGAGGAGTATACTCAATGTCACAGCCCCTCCTATTTTTAAAACCGTAAGGAAAGGAATGGGCATGGGAAGTGTCCCAAGTATGATCAGCAGTAAAAACCCCAGGCCAACAGCGCCTACGTCTTTAAAAAAGGCTTTACCTGAAAGTCCTTTCTTGTACATTCTATGTATCAAATAGCCTAGCCCGATCGGAGCGATCAATGAAAAGGTAACCGAATGAGTAATAGCCCGGTGAAACGCCAATGAACTCAATTCATCTGACACCATATTAGCTACCACATCAAGGTCGGGAACAGTCCCTGCTATTGCGCCCCATAACATGGCTCGATTCCCTGCTTTCTTCCCCAGCACTAACTCTCCTACAGCGGCCCCCAGGGTAATCTGTGTAATTGAATCCATATATTTTCTCTGCTGTCTACTTGATCAATAATCATAAGAGAGGCAGCAATAAGACAAGATCGATTGATCTATTCCAATTGCTGCCCCTTATCTATAAAAGTAAAAAAATAAGCCTAAGTAATGATCAAAAAATAACTTCTCGATTTTGCATATGATCTTTTGGCGCTATACTGCGTTATTTTTTTCAGCAATAGCGCTGCTATCCCTTCAAAAAATGCCTTCCCTATCACCAAAATCTCTATCTCAAAATGCGGAACTTATTCTTTGTCCATTACTAAATACGAATGGTACATCAAAACTTAAACCCAAGGGTCAGAATGATTCTATTATTCGTAAAATCTTTAGCCACGGATTGCTCCGGTGCACTGGTAGTGGTATAGGGTGTGAAAAGATCAGAGCCCGTCTGTAAACGGTAGGCGGCATCAAGCGAAAAAGCATTGCGCCTAAACCCTGCTCCTAGGCTATACACTTGTCGCAAGTCAGTATCTGATTCTGAACCTGATTGTAATAACCCAATTCCTCCTCTAAAACGGAAAACATCATAGACGAACTCTCCTCCAACCCTTATATTTAGAGCACTGGTTAGACCTTCTTGTATTTCATCATTGATCTCTTGCTCGGCGGTCGCAAAGTCCTGGTAGCGAAACCTAGTACCAGCATAATTGACCCACTCTATATCAGCAGAGATAAAACCGGATCGGTTAATAATGAATCCACCGCTACCAATAAATCGCCAGGGTGTCACCAAGCTATACTCAAAGGGTAATACATCGGCAGGAGAAGTAGCAAATCCACTCTGCAACCCATTATCAAAGTAGTCGTACTGCATTTGGGTATCATAGGCATCATCCAAGGCAAAAGCAGTTGGACTATGTATGGCCAAACCTAATCGAGTCATTTGGTTGAGGCGGTAAACGAGTCCTAGCTTTAGATTGATGCCAGCTCCAGTCGTACGAAGGTTTTCTTCAAACTGCATCGATTCGAAAAAAGGAACTTCATCTTCTGGGTCGGTTTCTCTATAAACCCTATTATCGGTTAAGGTGACAAAGGGGATTCCCAGCGTAAAGCCAATCATGATTTTTTCCTGATAGTTACCAGCCATAGAAAAAACCAACTCATTGATAGAGCCCGTCGTGCTTACCGTTTGTGTCTTATCAACGAGCGCATCTGGGTTCTGCTCAAGGTCTGTTCGGTATACCCCATTGTCATCAATCAGCCCCAATGCATCAAATGCAAGACTCGCTTCAAATAGATCATCTATTCCTCCCGTATTAGCTAATTCCGCAAAGCGATCCATGCGAGAGCCTAATGACTCACCCCGGTATTCGAAGCTTTGATTGAAGTTAGCCAATCGATTGAAACCGATAGCAATATTTGAAGTACGCCAATTCATACTATTAGGCGTATTCGATATAACAATTCCGAAATTATCTAATCCAAATTTCGACCCATTGGTGTTAAGCATCGGGTTATTTCCGTTTTGCAAAGTGGCATCCGTGTCATACATCCACAAAGTCGGGCTAATCGTAAAATCTGAGCTTCGAAACCAAGCTAGTCCCGCAGGGTTGGTACTTGCTACAGAAAAGTCTGCTCCCAAAGCTCCCATACTTCCTCCTGCTCCAGCAGCCCGCGCTGTTCCCGACCAATCGAAAGTAGAGAGTCGCAGTGCATCTTGTACGGTTTGAGCAGAAAGGTGACTACCTAAAAACAAAAGTATGCCAACGCAAAAGGCGCGCAATATTTTCATCAGCTAACAATTTTAATGATTCTCTAATCATTGTGTGTATGTTGGATCAGCACCCTAGTGTTCGCAATTTTTTCACCCGAAATGCTGGATACAAAAGGATCAGAGAAGGA